>Ga0123353_10000515_pt1 | contig 47810 bp, 37 predicted proteins | sample TergutLab28metaG_3_FD_92763 | JGI IMG/M metagenome (GOLD analysis project Ga0123353, IMG submission 92763) | Labiotermes labralis P3 segment gut microbial communities from Petit-Saut dam, French Guiana - Lab288 P3 | ecosystem: Host-associated > Arthropoda: Insects > Digestive system > Gut ... | reverse complement strand
CTGCGACATCAACCTGACCATGAGCTTGTATACGCACACGCTGGCCGGTCAAGAAGCCGCCGCCGTCGCCGCACTACCCAACTTCACCATCGACCCCATGCGACAAAAACCAAAACCCACAGCCGACACAACCGACGCGACAGCCGACACGACAACCATGAACACAACCAATACAACGGCCACAGACAAAAACGACACACCAGCAACTGGCACCACCGACGCGCCAGCGACAGCCCCCAATGATGCAGCACCGGCTATAAACGACGCGCCAGCGTCGTCTGACAAGGCCCCGACATCAACCGAAACTGCCGCCGCGCCGGCGAGAATCGACGAACAGAACTCCCCCCAAAATTTTCCGAACAAACCACGGGGAAACTCACCGGCCAATTCACCGGACACGTGCCTCATGTACGGAGCCTGTCAGGGCGAATCGGCACAATCAAACGTCATTGAGAAAAATTCGAAAACAGCAGAAAACATTATGAAAGTCGAGCATTTTCCAGTAGAATCACAGCCGACGACGTTGGGAGCCGATTCCCAACAAAAACTAGTCGAAAAACGTTTCGCGACGGCTTGCCGTTTTGCGCTGTAGGACGTTATGTAAGGCGAAACGTCGCTCTAACAGCCTATTCTGGCTCTTCCAACTCACCGGACACCTCAAGCCCGCCGCCGTCGCCTCGGCCGAGGAGTTGGATTTTCTTCTCCGCCTGGTCGAGAATGGCCCGGCACTGTTTGACCAGGTCGATGCCCAGACCGTAGCTCTCGATCGACTCTTCCAGCGACACCTTGCCCTGCTCGATCTGCGCAACAATCCCCTCCAGCCGGGCCAGGGCGTCCTCAAATTTCAGCGATTTTACGTTGATGGGGTCCATAGATTTTTCCGCGCAAATGGCGTCCGTCATTTCTTGGGCCGCTTAGTCCGCTGACGACGTTTTGCCGCCTTAGCCTCTTTTTGAATCTGCAACACACCCGCGGCAAATTCGTCAAACGGCACGTTGTCCAGCCATTGGTGACGATCCTTTGTGTAGTCGCCACTCCCATGCTCAAACTGTCGAAGGAAGCGAATCATGTCCACAGGCCCGAGTGCCTTCAGTAGCGCATCCATGGCCAGGTCATTCAATTCATTTAACGTTGGCTCAAGTTTGGTTGCCATATCCAATCTCCATTGTCCATTCTACAGGATTTATTACGCGCACATGAAGCAGTTGGTTGTGTTGAGCCGCCTTACGAACGAGCTTGTCATCCGTCGTCAGGAAAGCGTCGCAGCCGGCTTTCTCGGCCGCCACGACGTGAAACGCGTCGGCCTGTCCGAATCCGATTTTATGCAGTTGCTTTGCCCGCAGCATATCGGCGGCGTCAAAATCAATTTGTACGGTGGCTAGGCGCAACAGCGAACGCGAATACCGTCGCCGTTTGGGCAATGGGTCTCGTCTGTTTTCCTCCAGTAAGGCGCTGCTGACAACAAGCTTGACTTCACCCAGTCGAACACGACGCAACACGGCCGTCACGGCTGCTGCCTCAAGGCGAACGCGCTCTTGCACATCAATGTCGGAAAGCCTTCCTAAGCAACAACTATCAAGATAGATTCGTGTTGTCATCCCGGCAATCACATTTGTTTCCTCTACGGCTGTTGTTCATCAAACAGGCCCGGACCGGCGTCTTCGGGCTTGTTTTTTCGTCGCGGCTGCGGCTTTGGCTTTAACAACGCCTCGCCGTCCACCACGCTGCGGAACGTGCCGTCGGCCAGTTCGGTTTGCACCGGTTGGCCGGGCGACACGTCGGCGGCATGGTGGATGATACCACCGTTTTCGCTCCGCGTCACGCTGAACCCGCGGCGAAGCACGCTGCGGTAGCTCAACGCCTCCAGGGTCCGGCCGGCCGCGTCCACCTGCTGGCGGGCCATCGCCAGACGATGCCGCGGATGGGCCCGCTCCAACCGGGCGGCCAGGGCGGCCAAGGCGTCGCCGGAACGCTTGCTTTGCCCGCCCAGGACCCACCGCAACCGATGCGTCAAATCGGCCAACCGACGCGACGCGTCCGCGTGAAGCCGCGCCGGATGCAACGCCACCAACCGCCCCTCCGGACCGGCCAACCGCTGACGACGACGCGACAGACCGTACCTCGCCCCGGACGACAACCGATGCGACAACTCGTCCACCCGCTGCATCGCCGACCGCAACCGGTGCCCCGGATCGCGAAACACCACGCTCCGTAAACACGAATCCAACGCCCTCCGCCAATACGACACCGCCTCCCGCACGCCACGCTCCGCCCGGCCGGCCAATTGAAACACGTGCCGCCGAACGTCCGCCGCGTCGGGCACGGCCAATTCCGCCGCCGCCGTCGGGGTCGCCGCCCGAACGTCGGCCACCCAGTCGGCGATCGTCACGTCAATTTCGTGCCCCACCCCGCTGATGATCGGCGTGCGGCAGGCGAAAATCGCCCGCGCGACGGCCTCCTCGTTGAACGCCCACAAATCCTCCAGACTCCCGCCGCCGCGACCGACGATGATCGTCTCGATGCCCAACCGGGCCGCGCTGGCGTCCATGGCCGCGATGGCCGAGGCGATGTCCGCCGCCGCCCCGTCGCCCTGCACCAGCACGGGCATGAGGTACACCCCCGCCGCCGGCCAACGCCGCGCCAGCGTGCGGCGAATGTCCCGAATGGCCGCCCCGGTCGGCGACGTGATAATGCCCACCGCCCGCGGAAACCGCGGCAACGCCACCTTGTGCGCCGGATCGAACAACCCCTCGCGGACGAGCTTTTCCTGCAACTGCCGAAAGGCCAGTTCAAGCGAGCCCGCCCCGCGCGGCGACATCGACTCCACATAAAACTGCAACTGCCCCCGGGCCTCATACACGTCCACGCGGCCCATCGCGACGACTTCAAGCCCATCCCGCGGCTCAAACCGCAACCGCGACGCACAGTGCCGAAACATGGCCGCGTTAATGGTGCCGGCAGCGTCCTTCAAACTAAAATACAAATGCCCACTCGAATGGGCCTTGAAATTGCTCAACTCCCCCACCACCGTAATCGACGCCGGCAACGCCCCCGCCAACGCCCCCTTGACGGCAGACAACAACGCCGACACACTCATCGCCGCCGGTCTGGATGTCGGGTTCAACGACGTCGGCGCAGTGGACGGCACAGTTGACGGCACAGCCGGTTTCGATGTCGTCGGCGCAGCCGACGACGAGTCCGCCCCGCTCGACTTGTCACCGCCACCGCGCGCAGCCGTCTCCGGCGGCGGCGTCAACCGACGCCGCCCACGCTTTGGACTCTGAAAAAACGGAAGTTCCGCCGCCATACGCGAAGGATTCTAACACAGAGACAGAGAGAAAACTGTGGATGGAGCCCGGGGGTGTGACAAAATTTTCTGGCTCAACGTAATTTGTTAGCGTTTCAGGTCTTGGCCCCGGAAGGGGCCGCGTTGGGGTGCCCAGACGCCCGTACTCGGGCGACGCCCTAGGGACAGGTGTTTTTCGGAATTCTTTCATCGTGCCTGACGCCACTGGCCGAGGTCACACCATCACGCGAAGACGGCATCGAACGGCTCGCGCATTCCCCTGTGACGTCGTTCGAAGCCGTACAGGCCCGTGTGCCCGGCCTCGGCCAGTGGCGTCAGGCACGATTTTGGAGAAAAATCGCCCGCATACCGCGATTACATCACTACAACAGTGTTCCTGTTCCTCTATCTTTTCCCGTGACCATTGCAGAAATTGCAAGTCTGTTTTCCAAATCCGTGGCAACGATCGCAACGTTGGAGTCCCGATCCGCCGCAATCCCGACACACCGACCCCGCCCCAAAATCATGAAATCCAAAACCCTTACAGAAAACACATTTTCCCCAGTTTCCCGTCCCGTGACATGAATAGCAATCCTCCTTTCCGGTACCACCACACGCATTGCAAGTCTTCTTAACTATTTTTACAGGTTCTCCTACAGGCTCAAAACGGGTTGTAATGCTGCTAAAAGAAGACAATAATGGCTTATTTCTTTCTTTTTGCCTTGTTTTTTCATTCGCTTCCATCAACCGCTTTAGGTTCTCTTCCTTTTCACGCTTTGAGTTGTTGATGGAAGACGATATGCGTGCAAGACAAGCAGTACTCTTAATGTCACCTTGCTTTGCGAATTTCTCAAATGATTCGAGAGCCGCGAGAGTTTTTTTGCTCGCCTCTCCTGAATCTTCCAAACATAGTTTTACTATCTCATGCTCTGCGGGCGCATATCCATTTTTTGCGGCTTGCGTTAGCCAATGCACATATTGTGTCACATCCCCTTTGCCATGGAGTAATCGGCTAAAATCATATTGTGCCTTTTCGTCTCCTTGTGAAGCCGCTGCCGCTAAGGCTTTTTCTGCCTCACGACGGCGCGCTTCTTCCGCTTCTTTCTTTGCCTTTTTGATCTCCTCCGCTTTTGCTTCTATTATTTTCAACGCATCTTCCGATGCGTCGGCTGCTTTTTTTGCTCCCTCGGCTGCGGCAGCCGCTTTCTGGGCTTCTGCATTTACGGTTACAATCGTCTTGGGATCTTCGTCGTATTTTTTTTCGGCTCTGGTGACAGCTCCTTTGGCACTAGCTTCCGCAACTTCTGCTGCTTTCGTGGCCGCCGTTATTGAATCAGTGGCCAAACTTAGTGTCTCTGCATCAGTGGCGACAATTTTTTCTGCCGCCTTTTTCGCCTTTCGAGCCCTTGCTGCGTGTTTTTCTGCTTTTTCTGATTCCTCTCTCGCCTTTTTAATCGCCGGCGCTTTTGCTTTGAACACTGGCGCTTTTTCTGCCGCTATTTTCAATGCTTTTTCCGCCGCGTCGGCCGCTTTTTGGGCTTCCTTGGCAGCTTTCGCTGCGTCAGCCGCATCTTCTGCTTTTGCTTCTCCAAATTCCACTATGAATTCGGCGGTCCCTCTTGCACGAGATGCCGCCTCCGATGCTTCTATGGATGCTATTCCTACGGCATAGGCCAATGCTGGTGTTTCTGCGTGCGCCGCTACACTGTCTGCTGCCTCTTTCGCCTTCTTTGCCCTCGCAGCGTCTCTTTCAGCTTTTTCCGTTTCAGTTCTCACCTTTCGAATTATCATCGCTTTTCTAATAGGACACGTTATCCAATGAATCACCGCTATAGCTCCCACAATAGCTACTATCCATACTGCAATCGCTAACACATAAACAGTATATTTAAAAAAAATTAACCCCACAATGATGATAAGAACTATAATTATAGGCATAAATTCCATCCTCACGCAAATTACTTGTTCGGTAAGGCTATATATAACACCATCGAATGCGTCTGTTATCAGACTCGTGAAGAGTTTTCTAGCCGAAAACTCCACTGCGGCGGACAAAAAAAAGGAGGAGCCCGCCAGTTACTACCCCGCTAGAAGGCCCGCGAAAGCCCGGTAAGAGGATTCACTGACGGGCTCCCAGAACGGGAGCCCGCTCAGTGCGTCGCCTCTTACCTCAGAAAATTCGCGGTTTTCTAACGAGGACGAACACATCGAACAGACAAAAAAATTGTCGTGCAACTTCAACGATAATGCTGCGCCATGTCAGGTTTGTCAACAAAAATTTCAAAAAGACTAATGCCTGACACGACAGCAAGGCTCCCACAACATTCTACGACGCAAACAGGCGGAGCCATCGCAAACGTTTTGCCTTACGCCATTTCTACAGCGCAAAACGGCAGGGCCTTCGGCCACGCTTGTCGCGGACGAATGCCCTGCCGTTTTTGTCTCAATCCGTTAATCCCCAAATCTCTGCGAAAAAGAAATTCGCGGAATTCGCGGCCAAAACTTCGCTACGTCCCCAGCCGCAGCCACGCGCAGCCGGCGGCGCCGATCGTGCCGGCGTCGTTGCCGAGTTTCGCGATCGCCAACTTCGTCAGCGGCGGGGTGAGCGTCCAGTGCAAGGCGGCGTAGTGTTTTCGCAGCGGGGCCATCATGTCGTCGCCGGCCTTGGTCATGCCGCCGGCGAGCACGATCTCGTCCGGGTCCAGCATCCGCGCGATCGTCACGCAGCCCAGCGCCAAATACCGCATCGCACCGTCCCACACCTCGGCCGAGAGCGCGTCGCCGGACTTGCGGGCCTCGTTGATGTCCTTGGCCGTGATCGTCCCGCCCGCGTCCAGCACGGACTGGAGCGAACTGGACCGCCCCTCCCGAACCAGCCGCGTCGCCCACAGGCCGATGTACGTCGCCGACGTGTACCGTTCCAGGCAGCCCCGCTGGCCGCAACCGCATTTTTCACCGCCCGGCTCGACGATAATATGGCCGATCTCCGCGCCCACCTCGTGGCTGCCCTGAACGACCTTGCCGTCAATAATGATCCCGCCGCCCACACCCGTTCCGAGCGTCAGCAGCACCATGTCCCCATGGCCGGCGCCCGCGCCGCAAATGTACTCACCGTACGCGGCCGCGTTGGCGTCGTTCTCCAACACGCCCGGAACGCCAAGCCCCTCGCACACCATGTCGCGAAGCGGCAAATTGTCCATGCCGGGAATGTTCGGCAACGCGATGACGATGCCCTCGCTGATCTTCAACGGCCCCGGCGACCCGATGCCCACGCCCACGATGTCCTTCGGCGACAGGCCCCGTTTGGCCATGATTTGTTTGCCGCCGGCGACCATTTGGGCGACGACATCCTTCGCCCCGGTAGCGGGCGTCGGCAATTGAAAAATGTCGCTGGCCTGCCGCTTCTCGTCGAGCAGACAAAACTTGATAAACGTCCCGCCAAGATCCACGCCAATGCAGTATTTCGACATCGCTTATCCTTTGAAAAATTGACAGGGAAAGTCTAACGAATTCGAGACGATATTGGAATACCTTCCATCGAACCTTCCATCGAACCGCCTCACTTTCGTGCCCCGTTGTCGAGCAGCCACGTTTTGGCGTCGTCGCTGCCCGCCATCGACAGCGGCGTTCGGCCGGCTTTGTCCTTGGCGTTGACGTTCGCGCCGTGTTCCTGCAACCATTTCATGGCGTCGATTTTTCCCTGCCACGCCGCCGAATGCATCGGCGTCCAACCATCGTTGTTCTTGGCGTTGACGGCAGCACCCTGTGCCTTCAACCACTCCATGGCCCTGATCTGACCTCCAGCCGCCGCCGAATGCATCGGCGTCTGCCCCGTTTTGCTCTTGGCGTTGATTTTCGCGCCCCGCTCCGCCAGCCATTTCATGGAATCGACTTTTCCGGTCCAGGCCGCGTCGAACATGGGCGTCATGCCTTGCTTGTCCCTGACGTTGATGCCCGCGCCCTGCTCCGCCAACCACTCCATCGCCCCGACCTGCCCTCCGCCGGCCGCCGAATGCATCGGTGTCTGGCCGTTCTCGTCTTTGACGTTAATGTCCGCACCGTGTTCCTTCAACCACGCCAGGGCGGCGATATAGCTGGTGCTCCATACGCCACGCGAAGCCGCCGCGTGCATCGGCGTCCGACCTTGATCGTCCGTGGCGTTGAGGTCCGCGCCCTGCTCCCGCAACCACGCCATGGCCTCGACATGGCCTTCCGAGGCCGCACAAAATATCGGCGTCTGGCCCGCAACGTTTTTGACGTCAATCTCCGCGCCGAGTTCCTTCAGGCACGCCATGACATCGACGCAATCCAGCCGAGCCGCCAGATGCATCGGCGTCTCACCGTTGTGGTTCTCGACGTTGACCTCCGCGCCGCGTTCCGCCAGCCACCGGATGACCTCAATGCGGCCATGATTGTACACCGCCATGTACACCGGCGTGTCGCCGGGTTTGTTTCTGATGTTAAGATCGCCGCCCTGCTCCTTCAACCGTTCCAGCACGTCCACATGTCCTTCCAGAGCGGCGCTGTGCATCAAGGTCATGCCGAATTGGTCCTCCGTTTCGCGGTTCTCCCGTTCCTTCGCCGTTTTCCATTCCTCGAACATCGCGTCGGACATCCGCGCGCCGTTGGCTCGCAACCACGCCCGCCGTTCCAGCACCTTGTCCTTCGTGGAAAAGCCCCACGCGGACAGGGGCACACGGCCGTCCTTGTTCATGGCGTTGACATCCGCGCCCTGTTCCGCCAACCATTTCATGACGTCGAGGTGGCCAAACACGGCCGCAAAAAACATCGGCGTCGTGCCGTCGTTGTCCCTGGCGTCGACCTCCGCACCGAGTTCCTTCACCCACTTCAGAGCATCAAGACTCCCCCCGCTGGCCGCGGAAAACATCAGCGTCCGGCCGTCATTGTCCTTGACGTTGACATCCGCGCCTTGCTCCTTCAGCCACGTCATGGCCTCGAAATGGCCGCCGCTGGCCGCCGAAAACATCGGCGTCCGGCCGGTGCTGTCCTTGGCGTCGATCTCCGCGCCCTGCTCCTTCAACCACGTCATGATGTCGATGCGGCCTCCGCTGGCCGCCAGAAACATCACCGTCTGACCGTTATAGTCCGTCGTGGCGTGGATGTCCGCACCCTGGGCGGTCAGCCACTTCATGGCATTGAAATGGCCTCCCCCGGCCGCAAAAAATATCAGTGTCCGACCATAAACACGGGCGTGGACATCCGCGCCCTGCTCCTTCAGCCACTCCAGCACGTCCACGCGGCCTTCCTCGGCGGCCAATTGCACCAGGGTCTGCCCCTTGTCGCTCGTCTCATTGACGTCCAGCCGCTTCGCCTTCACCCACTCCGCCACCGTGGGCAATTTGGCGGGCAATTTGTCAGACGCCTCCTCTTGTGCGTCATTGGCCGCCGCATTGGCCGCGGTCTCGTTCGTTGCGTCCTCCTCGTGCGTCACCGATGCGGGCGCAGCAACATCGTTGTCCTTTTCATGTTCATGAACCTGTAGCCCCTTCGTTTTTTTCTCCCCCTCGACCGTTTGCCGTTCGCTTTTGGGCTGACAGGCGGCCACCATCACCATCGTCATCGCCATCGCGACAAGAACAACGAAAACAATACGCTGGATGGACATGATGCGTTCCTCGACGAAATTGCTCATGTGTACATTATCGACTTGCCGTTCATCATACTCATATGATTTTTTGCGTTTGGAGCGGCGGCATCGGTCGTACAGGGCAGCCTTCTTGTAAAATTCGCGTAATTCGCGAAATTCGCGGCAAAAAGGAACCTCCTACAACGCAAAAAGGCGAGCCATATTCACATTACGCCAGCCGTTTCGGCGGGTTGCGGAGCAGCAGTTCCGTCGCGCGGGTGAGGATGTCGGCGGGTTCGCTCATTCGGCCGGGGCCGGTGGTGCCGCAGGCGAGGCGGCCTTCGGCGGGGCCGATGAGGTGGACGCCTTTCATCGTTCGCAGCCGCTCGAGGTTCGCCTGGACGGCGGGGTGGGCGAACATGCGGGAGTTCATGGCCGGGGCGACGAGCACGTCGCAACTGGAGGCCGTCGCGAGCAGCATGGTGCTGACGAGGTTGTCGGCCAGACCGTGGGCGAGTTTGGCGATGCTGTTGGCGGTGGCCGGGGCGAGGAGGGTCAGGTCGGCCCGTTCGGTGAGCGAAATATGGCCGCTGTCGTGATTCTCCGTCGACTGCCACATCGACGTGAACACGGCCCGGCGCGTCAGCGACTGGAACGTCAGCGGCGCGACGAATTCCGCCGCCGCCGGAGTCATCGCCACCGTCACGCCGGCCCCGGACTGCACCAGCTTGCTCGCCAGATCGGCGGCCTTGTAACACGCAATCCCGCCACTGACGCACAGCAACACTTCATAGCCGTCGAGCGATTTTTCCATAGGAACAGTGTATCGCCGAAAGCCACCCGCCACAAGCCACAAGGCTCGTACCTTGTGGCTTGTGGCTAATGGCTGGCGAGCGGCTGTTCGCCCAGCCGGTGATTCACGTCGTCGAGGAGTTTCTGCGCGTCGGGTTTGTCGGGTTCGAGGGCGAGGACCGTGATGAGGGCGTCCTGGGCCTGGGTGAGGAGACCTTCGCGGGCGTAGAGCGACGCCAGGCAGAACAGCACGCTCGTGTCGCCGGGGTGGCGGTCGAGATACTGTTCCAAATAGTGAATGATTTTTCCGAACGTCCCCATCTGGCACGATGCCTGGAACAGCCCCAGCAGGGCGATCAGGTTGTCGCTGTTGAACTGGAGGCAGCGGAGGTAGAAGTCGAACGCCCCGGCGAAATCCTGCCGCTGCTGGCAGACCATCGCCAGGCCGCCGTAGGCTTCGGCGCACGAGGGGTTCAGCCGCCGGGCGTCGTCGAAGGCGGCCGCGGCCGAGTCCAACCGGCCCTGCTGCAACGCCACCACGCCAATGCCCACCAGCGGGCCCGGTTGATCGGGCGCCAGGTCGGCCGCCTGCTGGTAACACCGCCAGGCCTCGTCGTGCCGACCCAGCGTCGCGCAGCAGTCGCCCAGTTCCTTCAGCACCTGGTAGTGCAAGTCGACGCCGTCCTCAATTTCAAATCCTTCCGCGTCCAGTTTCACTGTAAAATCCTCTGTGCCTGCTCCAACAGCGCCGCCGCCTGTTCGTGGCGGTTGTATTTCCGCAGCAGCCGGGCCTCCTGAAGCAGCAGGACCGGCGTGGGTTGGTCGGTGTTGATCGTCCGCAGCAACGCCGCCGCCCGCGAGTGGTCCGCCTGGCCCGGCGACATCGCCCACGCCACCGCCAACTTTTCGCGAATCAACTCCGCGTTCGGCTGCGTCGCCAGCATGTGCTCGTACACGCAGGCCGCCTGAACGAAATCGCCCTCGGTCTCCAGTTGCCTGGCGTGTTGCAATCCCGCGTCGAACTGGAACGGCTCCTGCGACGGATCGGGCGTTTGAAAACGAATGTTGCACGCCTCCAGGCTGGCACGGACGGACAGCGTTGGATATCGCCGTCGGGCCTCGACCGCGTCCTCGCGCCGCACGACGGCGCACCAGTGCTGCTCGTCGGAGGTGCCGGCGAGGTAGCCCACCTTCGGCCGCTCGTCGTTCCACAACGCGTACATCGCCGACTCGATCCACGACTGCTCCACCCGCAGCCCGCCCGGAACGACGGCGACGAAATCGCCCTCCGCCCGCGACAAGGCCGCGTCAAACCGCATCGACGACGACCCCTCCACCGGCACGCGGACAAGGTTGGGCATCTGCGAGTCCAGCCGCTCCAACGCGGCCGCCGGCAGCGGAAGCAACGCCTGGTACGGCACGAATGTCCACAGCCAGACGTCGCGCAGCAGCTTGCCGGCCGCTTCGTCCATCACGTCGGGCAGCAGAACGATCGACAAATCCTTCATCTTCGGCCAGGGCTTGGCCGGACGGCTGGCGCGGATCATCAGCAAATTGCGAAGGTACTCCGACCGGTCCTTCCGCATGCGGTAGGAGATGCGGTCGCTGTTGGCGACGGGCGCGTAATACTCGCCCGTGATGTCGCGAATGTGAACGAAGTCGCTGAAAAACGCCAGCCGCCGCGTCATGTCCCAGTCGATCAGCACGCGGATGTTCTCGTTGTACGGGCCCGTTTTGCCCAGCAAATCAAGCCGGTGCAACATGCACACGTGCAGCGTGTGATTGAAGTACATCAGGAAAAACCGGTCGAAATCCCGCGAAATGTTGACCGATTTTCCGAGCACGGTCCGGCCGCCGTCGGGCTCGACGCGGCAGAACACTTTGTACAAATCGCTGTAGGCGACGCCCGCGTCGGTGTCGCCCTCGAGCGTGTCCACCAGCCGCCGGATGTGGTGCGGGTAGAACAAGTCGTCATCGCCGAGGTAGGCGACATATTTGCCCTGCGCGTATTGAAGGGCCTCGTTGAACGAATACGCCAAGCCACGATTTTCGCGACGGTCGATGTGAACCACGCGCGGATCATTGGCGGCCGCCACCACGTCGCTGACGCTCGGTCCGCCGTCGTTGACGGCGATGACCTGGAGGTTGCGATAGTCCTGCGCGAGAATGCTCGCCAGCGCCTCGCCGAAGAACCGCCGCCGGTTGAACGTGCTGATGAGCACCGTCACCAGCGGGCCGGATTTTTCGTGTGTGTTCATGTTTGTCGTGGCGAGGGCGTCTCGCCCTCGCGTGTCGCGGGCATCCTGCCCGCGCCGGGCGAGCGGCACATCCGCTTCGTCCTGCTGTCTTTCATTGTTCAGACCCATGGAACGCACAACGCGGGCGGGACGCCCGCGCCACGTTCTCATTTGTGCGCCGCCATCCACAGATGAATGCCGACGAATCCGTCGGCGTCGAGGAACGTTTCCATCGTCCGCATCGTCAAGCCGGTCTCGCCAACCAGGCCCAGCAGCGCCGCCGCGTCGAGCCAGTTTTCGATCGGCTGCTCGGACCAGCCTTTGCCATTGGCCTGCCGGAAGTGCTCATTGAGCCTGTGCATGACCGGGCGGTTGGGCGTGGTCAGCAGCAGCAGTCCGCCGGGCTTGAGGCTGCGACGGACCAACTCCAGGTATCGTCTTTGATCGGCCGATTCGAGGTGCTCGATCACTTCGACAGAGGTGACGACATCGAACGTTTCCGCCGGCAGGCCCACATCGAAGAAACTGCCGCACAAAAACGTGCCGCTCGGGCAGGCTTGCCGGGCCAATTCGACACCGGCGGCGGACCAATCGACGCCCATGACGTCGCCGAACTCCGCCAACCGCCGCGCGAGCAGCCCACGGCCACAGCCGAGATCGAGCATCGTGATCGGTCCGCGTGCCCCGGAGCGGATGGTGTGAATGATTTTGTCGTGCCTCGCGCGTTCCCATGCGTTTTCGCCTGCCGGCGCGGCGGCGGGCGATGGTTGCGACTTGTCCGTCCAGAATTGATCGTAAAACTCCGACCCGCCCCGTGGCGCGGGCGTCTCGCGTGGCGCGGGCGTCTCGCCCGCGTTGTGCGTTCCACCGGCCTGGTCAGTGGAAGACGTCAAGCCGTCTTCCGACGTCCGGGCCCATGGAGCGCCCACGCGGGCGAGACGCCCGCGCCACGGGGCGGGGGTTTCCGCCTCCAGCCGCCGCAGCAGCGCGTCCACCGAACGCAACTGCCGCTCCAGCGTGAACCCCTGCTCGATGTACTCCCGATACGCGCGCGGCGAATACGCGTCCTCCGTCACCAGCCGGCAAAACTCCGCCGGTGTCCGCCACAAAAACTCGGCTGGGTACTGCCCCGCCGCCCCCGGAAACGCGTGCACCACCGGTTTTAAGCCCATCGCCATGCCTTCGAGCAGGCTACAGTTGTGGCCTTCGATCAGGCTGGAAAGCACCAGAAAATGCTTGTCGGCCAGGTACGCGGGCATGTGTTGCGGTTCGATGTGCCCGTCGAACCGCACCGCGTCGGACAGGCCCAACTCCTTCACCATGTGCGGCAAATACTGCTGCAATGTGTCGTCGGCCCAGTCTCCGGCGAAAAACAGCCGGTAGTCCGGGTCCCGTTCACGCAACGCGTGAAGGCACTGGAGCAGCAGCGGATAATTCTTCACCCACCGAATGCTGGCCACCGCGACGAGGTTCTTCCCCCGAGGCCGCTCGACAAACGGGAACCTCGCGATGTCCACACCGTTTGGAATGACGTGCACACGCGTCTTTTTTTCCAGGTCGGGCACCTGCGAACGCAACCGCTCCCGCACCGCGCTGTTGCCGACCGTGATGAGGTCGTCAACGTGTTCCCAACGAATCTGGCGGAGGGTGGGCAAATAGGCTTCGTACTTATGCAGCCGCACGACGATTTTACACCCACTGCGTGGGGGCTGTAGAAGCGAGGTCGCCGTCACGACCTGCTGCGTGGCCCACTCGAAAAACGCGATGTCGCACCAGTCCATCAGGCGGGCCATCTCGGCCGGCGAGTAGTCGGTGCAAAAGTGCATTTCGTAACGATTGGCGACGAACGGAACAATGTCCTGAAGGAACGTGAGCTGGTCGGTGTCGCAAAAAAACGCGACGCGAGGCCTCAAGTGCCGCAGGTTGGTCAGCATCGGCGTCAAAACGTCCTGCTCCGGCCAGGCCGCCCGCGACGCCAGCAGGGCCTCGATCGCCCCGCCGACGTCGTCGCGACTCAGAAACGCCTGCGCGGTTCGGTTGGCGAACTCCGGCGTGAGCAGCCGCTCGGCGTGCAACCGGGCGAACAGGCCCATCGCCTCGGCCGGCTGATCGGCCGCCAGGCACGCCTCGGCCAGGTTCACCAGGCATCGGGGGTCGCCGGTGATCTCCAACGCCCGCCGCAACAACTCGACGGCCGCCCCGTGACGCCCCAACGCCAACAAAATCGCCCCCGCGTCGTTCAACGCTTCGCCGTCACGCGGAAACGAAACCAAATGCTCCTGAATACACGCCAACGCGCCGTCCAGGTCATTCCGCTCCGCCAATTGCAAACCTTTTTCGTACAAGGCATCCGATGCCGTCACGAGCGTCTCCCATACATCGCCGCTGTGCGAAAATTTTGCGCAGCGACCGACGTTTCACGTGATGCAAGAACTGTGCCAGGAACAACAGCCACAAGCGACACGTGACAAGCGACAAGAGTAGGCAGCGTCTGTTTTATTCCGCGTTCTCGCGCAGTGCGAACGTTCTGAAACACAAAACCTTCCTTCTCTTGTCGCTTGTCACTTGTCGCTTGTCACTACCGTTAGAGGTAATCCATCAGCGACAGTTTCAACAGCTTCGCCGAACTGGCGAGGGTGAGTTCGTAGAGGGTTTGGGCGCGGGCCAGTTCGGTGGCCAGGGCGATGGCGTCGATATCCTGAAGTTGGGCCGCCTGGGTGCCGGCCATGTCGCCGGTGGACTTGAGACTGGCGTCGAGGCGATCCATCATCTGCATTTTCGCGCCCAGTCCGGCGAGGTTTTGCGCCACGCCGGTGAACACCTCCATGAGCGACCGCTCGGCCAGTCCCAGCAGGTCCGACTGCTCCGTGAGGCTCAGGCCTCGATCATTGAGCAGCAGGTCGCGGATGTTGATGAGCACGCCGAACAGGTCGTAACTTCCCTCGACGCGGACCGGCTCGACGCCGACACGCTGGACCGACGTGGCGTCGAGGTAGAGCATCTGTCCCGAGCGGCTGTCCGTGACGGCGAGGTTTCCGTCGCCCGCCGTGACGGGTACACGCGTCAGGCCGTCGTCCAGCGACGCCCAACCCGTCGCGCTGACCGCGAACGTTCCGTCCTGGCCCGACCAGCCGGTGAAGTCCACGTACAGCACGTCGCCGGCGGCGCTGGTCAGTTGCAAATTCGTCTCGCTGCCGTCGAACGCGACGGCAGGGCCGTCGTCCAGTTGAACCGTCCGCGCGACCGCGTCGATCGTCACGCGGTGATCGCCGAGAATCGTGTCGCCGCCCGCCGAACCGCTTCCGGCGGACAGGCCGCTGGCGGGACCGAAACTCGTCGTGTCGTGCGTGAGCGTCAGCCACGCGTCACCGCGAAGGCTGGCCGTTCCCGCACCGGCGGCCAGGCCGGTGGTGCCGTAAAAGGACGGCACGCCGCCGCCCTGACCGCGGAACACCGTGTCGCCCACCATCGTGCCCGAGGTCCGCACGCCCGGCGCGACCGGGACGTCCGTGTTCAACCGCCCGCCGACGTACTCCACGGAAACGATTTTTCCGTTCTCGCGGACGACCTTGTACGGCTGCGTCAGCGTGTCCGATCCGCTGAAATAGTACCGCCCCAGGTCGCTGCCGTTGGCGAGCATCACCGCCTGCTCCAAAATGGCGTCGATTTCACCGGCGATGGGCACGCGGCCGGTCTGCGACATCGTGCCGGCCGCCCCCTGCGACAACAGCACGCGGGCCCGCGACAGCAGGTCGTCGAGCTCCGTCAGGCCCGCGTGAACGTTGTCCAGCCGCCGGTTAACCTCGGCCACGTTATCGCGGTAGGCCCCCACCGACAACTGCGTGTCCCGCAGGCCCAGAATTCGATACGCCGCCACAGGCCCGTCGGAGGCGCGGATCACCCGCGCGCCGCTGGCCCCCTGCTCAAACAATCTCGTCAGCGTCGCCGACCACTGCCGGATCGCAAATTGCGTTTGACTGTAAATGGCACCCGTGCCGCTCATATGTACCTCATCGGACAATCTCCAGCAGCGATTGCATAGCCCGGTCCTGGGTGGCGATGAATCGGCTCATGGCCTGGAACATGCGTTCGAACATCAGCAGTTTGGCGGACTCCTCGTTCATGTCCACGCCGCTGACGACGTCGCGCTGGAGGAACAGTTGTTGGCGGACGTTTTCCAGCCCGGCCAGGCGGCTTTCGCGGACCGAGACGGCCTGTCCGACCGAGAACGTCATGCGGCGGAAATATTCCTGCGCGGTCAGGTCGTCGAGACCGGCCAGGTTCTGCCTCGCGATGTCGGCCATGCGGAGCAGGTTGTCGTTGTCGATCCCCTCGCCGCCGCGCGCCGCGGCCAGGCGAGCCGGGTCGGACTCGAACTCCGCCCGAACGCCGATCGTCAAGGCCGAGTCGCCCTGGAAAAACGTGTTCAACCCCGCGGCCGCGAGAAAACCCGACGTGTCGCTGTCGGCCGTCGCGCGGACGTCGAACGTCTCGCCACCGTTCAACGTTCCGGCGGAAAACGATACGTAGATGCCCTCGTGCGCCTCCAACGCCTCGCCGGCGATGTAACCCTGCCCCACCGACAACCGCCGCACCAACGCGCCCGAACCGTCGTACACCTACACGGCCAAATCCGACGACACCCCCACCTCGCCGCCGCCGACCACCACGGCGCGGTACGTCTGGTTCTCTCCGCCGACATACAGCCCCGACACCGACACCTCGCTCGTGCCCGTCAGCGTGCTCGCCGTCGGAGACGACGACAACGCCGGAAGGAAATCGAACGTGTACCCCGTGTCGGCCGACAAATACAACGAACTGTTCGCCACGCTCGCCGTCACATGGCCAAGCCCGCCGAACTTCGCCGCCATCGACCCCAGCGTGTCCACGGCCGCGTCCACCGCGACCTCGTGCATCGTCACCGAACCGTCCGGACCGGTCACACGAACGCGAATCACGCCATCCGTCACCGGCAGCCCACTGCGTGGGGGCGAAAGAACGCCCCACTGCGCCAGCGTGGCGGCGGCGTCCACCGGGACGCCCGTCAGCGACGTGAACGACCCATGGGCCCCCACGCCCTGAACGTGCAGCCGGTTCATCGTCGTAATCAACTCGCGGGCCAGCGAGTCCAGGCCGTTCTGAACCTCCGGCAGCAGCCCGTTCGCCAGCGACAGCAGCCCGCCGACGCTCCCGCCATACACGTCCGTTTGATAATACGCGGCCCCCTTCACCGACACGCCAAGCCGCCCCTCCTCGTCCGTGCCGATCTCGAATTCCGTGACCACCGTGCCCATCACCAGCGGCGTGCCCCACGCCGAGACGTTCACCATGCCCGCCGGCAGGCCGTAGCTGTTGGTCTGAATGTCGATGAGCAGCCCCAGTTCGCTGATCGCCTGGTCGCGACGGTCGCGGAGCAGGTTCGAATTTCCGCCGACGATCGTGACGCGGTTGATCTCGCCGTTGAGCTGGGCGACCTCGCGAATCAGCCCGTTGGCCCGGTCGATGTCCGCCCTCGCCTGCACCTCGATGTGCGACCGAAGATCGGCCGCGTACGTCGCCAGCGAACGAAGCTCCAACGCCATTGCCTGCGCCGTGCTCACCACCTGCTGCCGTAGCGGACCGGAGTGGCTGTCCACGGCCAGTCCGTTCAGCGCGTCGAAGTACGCGCCCAGGCTCCGCGCCAGCGGAGCGCTGTCGAGCGTGCCGAGCGCACCCTCAAGATTTCTCAACCCCACAAGTTCCTGCTGCACGTGGCCGATCTGCGGCTGCTGCCGGGCCAACTCCTGCTCCAGCAGCGTGTCGATCTTCCGCAGCGCGCCGTTGTTGAGGTCCAACGACGTGGCCGTCAGACGAAACCGCGCGTCGAACTCCATCGGCGAAATGGACAACTCCTGCCGATGGTACCCCTCGGTGGCCGCGTTGTTGAGGTTCATGCCGATCAGCTCAATGGCACGCTGAGCGATTTGCAGACCTCGCAATCCGATGGAATAATTCATGGTTATCGCTCCGCGTTGACCAGACCCTGGCAGGAGTCGTAGCGTTTGTCGCCGTCGGGCCCGTACGAGGTGACGCCGGACGACCCGAGCAGGGCGTCGAGCATCATGCGGTTGACCCGCGACGCTTCGTTCAGCAGCACGGCCGCGTGAAGGTGCTCGCTCCGCAACCGCTGGGCCAGGGCGAGCACCTGCTCCCTCCGCAACCGCAGGGCGGCCGCGTCGCGCGGTGACAGGACGGCCTCCAACTGACGCAGCCGAAACTCCGTCGCCTCCACGCCGATCGCCCGGGCCAGCGTCGCCCGCATCGCCGCCAGTTTCGCGTCGGCCGACCCCTGCTCATGCGACGCCCGCTCCATCTGATCCAGCAGGCCCTCCATCGGCATCTGGCGCCGCTCCAGCGTGTACGCCGACAACTGCCGCATCTGCGTCAACCGCTCGCCCAACGCAGCCGCGTGCTGGTCCAGCAACACCAGCAGTTCCGGCAACAACGACTCGACCACAGGATTGGCCACGATCATTTCAATACCTCCATGTGCGGCGCGAACGTCTCACGTGTCGCGGGCGTCTCGCCTGCGCGTCCCGCGGGCATCCTGCCCGCGCCGAGGTTGGCTGGAGTTTCATAACGCGAAACCGCCGCCGCCCACGCCGACTCCAGAACGCCCGTACCGGACAACAAAGCAGACTTGCCGTCTTCCACCGACCCGGCCGATGGCACATCCAACGCGGGCGAGACGCCCGCGCCACATTCCAACTGGCGATACAAATCCTTCCACAACCCCATGCCGCCTTTGTCGGCGGCGTCCTGCGACAAATAACTCCAGAAGATCGACTGCACCTGCTTGGACGTCCCGTCCTCGAACAGCCCGCTCTCGGGAATCGTCGCCTGCATCGTCTCCATGAGCTGGTTGAGCAGCACGGCTTCAAAGTCCTTCGCCGCCTTGACCGCCCGCGGGTCCATCGCCGGAGACCCGCCGACCGGCGATGAATGAAGGTTATTTAGCGTTTGGATGTCGTTCATCGTCTTCCTCAAAAAAGCCAATTGGTACCTATTGGCTTCTGGCTTCTGGCTTTTGGCCAACGCTACATCGTTTTCAACTGCGCCTGCAACGCCCCCTGCGCCTTGAGCGTTCGGAAGATGCTCACCAGGTCGCGGGGGGTGACGCCCATGGCGTTGAGGGCGCGGGCCAGCTCGGCCACGCTGACGGTTTTGTTCACCACGCGCAACGCCTCGGCCGGGGCGTCCTCGACAACCTGTAGATTCGTGTCGGTGGTGACCTCGGTCCGCCCGCCGGAAAACGGCAGCGGCTGCGAGACCTCCTTGATTTCCTTGGTGACGATCGACAGATTGCCCTGCGAAATGGCCACCGTCGAGATCATCACGTTTTCGCCCACGACGATCGTGCCGGTTTTCTCGTCGATGACCACGACGGCCTGGTTGTCCACCTCCACCGTAAGCTGCCCGATGGCCGCGATGAACTCGCTGATCTCCGACCGCTTCAGCCCCGCCGGAAGCCGCACGGTCACCGACCCCGCGTCGTCGGCGGTGGCCGCCTCGGCGTGCGACTCGTTCACCGCCGCCGCAATCCGCTGGGCCGTCGTAAAGTCCGCGTTCCGCAACAGCAGTGTGACCGTCCGCGTCTTGTCGTCCACAAACGTCGCCGTCTCTTCCTTCTCCACCGTCGCGCCGTTGGGAATCGCCCCCACCGTCGCGTGATTCTTCGACACCCGCGCGTTCTCGCCGGCCGCCGCGAATCCGCCCACGCTGATCGCGCCCTCGGCCACCGCGTACACCTGGCCGTCCGCGCCGTTCAATTCCGTCACCAGCAGTGTTCCGCCCTGCAAACTGGTGGATTTGTCCATCGTCGACACCGTCACGTCGACGGCCGCGCCCTCGCGCGTGAAGGGCCCCAGTTCGGCCCGCACCATGACGGCGGCGATGTTTTTTCCGCCCAGGTCCTTCGGTTCGACCACCAGGTTCTGCTTGCGGAGAATGTTCGCGAGCATCCGCTTGGCCAACGCCGAATCGTCGCCCGTCCCCGCCAGCCCCACCACCACGCCATACCCCTGCAACGGGTTGCCCCGAACGCCCTTGATGTCCACGATGTCCTTAATCCGCTCGGCCGACGCCGGCAGACAAGTGACAAGCGACAAGTGACAAGCGACAAGAGAAGCAGCGACAAGTGACAAGCGACCAGCGACCAGAGAAGGCAAGAACCGGCATGCTTCGTCGCTCGCGCGGGAGGCGAATGTTTTGAAAGCCAAAACGTTCCTTCTCTTGTCGCTTGTCACTTGTCGCTTGTCACTGCTGTAGAAGTTTCTTCGCATCATACGACTCCCAATACCGTCAGAATTCAGAACGGATTAATCACATTAATCACTCGTGTCAGCCACCCCGGCGTGGTGTAGGACGTGTCCATGCCGGAGGTTTTGTGGACGATGTTGAAATTGGCCACGCGGTCGGAGTCGATGGTGTTGTCGAAGGAGATATCGCTGGGGCGGATGATGCCGCTGACCTCGATCACCTGGCGGTCTCCGGCCACCTCGCGGACCCGCCGCCCGATGATCACCATGTTTCCGTTGGGCAGCACGTCCTCGACCGTCACCGTGATCATGTCCTTCAGGCTGCGATTGCTTCCGTAGTCCGCCTTGCCCTGGAACTTCGCGTTGCTTTGCGACCCGTACGCCACCTGCGGCAGATCGAGCACGTTTTTGCCCACGCCGGCGGTGATGTCGGCCAGGTCGATCGTCCCGCCCGCCCGGGCCGACCGCTCGGTTTTCTTCTCGTCGTTGCGGCTGATTTTGTTGGCGACGACGCTCTTTTCGTTGATGACGATGGTGATGACATCGCCCACGTCGCGCGCGACGTCGTCGCTGGGCTGCATCCGCGTCGTGCGGTTGCCCTTCTGCCAGATCGACCCGCCCAGCGCCAGTTGCGCCGTCAGGCCCGTCGTCATCGCCAGCGTCGCCACACACAACAACAAACGTTTCATGGTTGAACTCCTCGTGACGCGGGCGTCTCGCCCGCGCGTGGCGAGGGCGTCTCGCCCTCGTGTCTCGCGGGCGTCCCGCCCGCGTTGTGCATTCCATTGTCCAGGTCGCTGGAGGACGGCAAACCGTCTTCGCCGGACGCGGGCAGGATGCCCGCGACACGCGAGGGCGAGACGCCCTCGCCACGGGAGACGCCCTCGCCACGCATCAGCGGTTCGACGCTGCCGTCGGCCCGGACCGTCGCCATCACCACGCGTTTCGAGTCCACGTTGCGAACCTTGATGCACTGCCCCACCGCCCCGTCTTCCAGCGCCTGGCCCATCGCCGTCACCGTGAAGGCCGGACCGCTGATCCGCATCACGACCGCCTGGTCCCTCGCGACGGCCGCCGTGGGCTTGACCACCTTCAACCGCCCCGCCGTCACCACCGCGCCGGCCGGAATCGCCGACGACGCCACGCGCCCGAACGGCAACTCCGCTTCCGCCGGACGGTCCGCCACCACCGTGCGAATCTCCACGTTGTCCGGCGTGATCGTGTCGCCCGCGGCGATCTCCCGCGTCGCCACGGCCTGACGAACGTTGTACTGCAAACGATACGTAATTTCCGCCCGCGCGACGGCCTTGTCACCGTCCATCATCGCCACCTCGACCCGCGCCTGACCGGCCGGCGCTCCACCGATCAGCCGGGCCGACAGCGTCGGCGACTCCGGGCACTTGCCCGCCAGCGCCGACGGCGGCGCGACGATCGACCACGTCACCGCCCCGCCCGGCGGGTTCTTCTTCAACAACGCCTCCGCCGCCGCTAGCAACTGGGCCGGCGAAACCAGCCACTCCTCACGCGTGACCGTAAGTTTGTCCGCCCCGCTGAACTCCACCCGCGACGCGGGAATCCCCTCCGCCGCCAACCGGGCCGTAATGGCCGCCCGGTCCAGCACCAACGCCTCCCGCGACAGGGCGCCCCGCCCCATCGCGACGGCCTGCGCCTTCTCCGCCAACGCCGAGTCCTCGCAATGCACCACGCACAACTGCCCCAACGTCAACGACGCCCCCTCGATCTGCACCTGGCGGGGGACGTAAATGTTCACCACCGGCAACGATTGGGCCAGCGCAGACAACGCGACAAGCGACAAGTGACAAGCGACAAGAACAGCCGCGACAAGCGACAAGCGACCAGTGACTAGAGAAGGCAAGAATCGGCGCACTCCGCCGCTCGCGCGGGAAGCGAATGTTTTGAAAGACAAGACGTTCCTTCTCTTGTCGCTGGTCGCTTGTCGCTTGTCGCTCATAATATTCACTCGTTGCTTGTCACTCACCATCGAACCACCTCACGCTTGTCCAACCGTTACGACGTCAACCGATTCGCGATCTGGAGCATCTCGTCACCGGCGCGGATGGCGCGGGAGTTGATTTCGTACGCGCGCTGGGCCGTGATCAGGTTCACCAACTCGCTGACCATCTGCACGTTCGAGCGTTCGAGAAAATTCTGCCGCAGCAGGCCGAAACCTTCCGTCCCGGCCGTGCCGGTGATCGCCGGACCGCTGCCGGCGGTCTCGGACAGCAAATTGCCGCCCTCGCTGCTCAGGCCGCTGGGGTTGACGAACCGCACCAGTTGAATCTGGCCGATCTGCTGCGGCGCCGAATCCGAACCCGTCAACACGTTGATCGTACCGTCCTCGCCAATCGCAATCGTCCGCGTGTCCTGGGGGATATTGATGGGCGGCTCCAGGTAATACCCGCTGGCCGTCACGAGCTGGCCTTCGTCGTTCACGCGGAGCGACCCGTCGCGCGTGTACCGCGTCACGCCGGCCACCGTGACCTGGAAAAATCCGTCGCCCATGATGGCCACGTCCAGATCGCGCCCGGTGTTCTCCACCTCGCCCTGCGAAAACACCTTCAGCGTGCTCGCGGGCCGCACGCCGCTGCCGATCTCGAACCCCGTCGGCGCCCGCACGCCCGAGACGGTTTCCGTGCCGGCCTCCTGGAGCCGGAGGTACATCAAATCCTGAAAATCCACCTGGCTGCGCTTAAAACCGACCGTGTTAATGTTCGCCAGATTGTTGGCGATCGTGTCCACCACCGTCTGCTGCGCCGTCATGCCCGTGGCGGCTGTGGAAAAAGCTCGTAACATTATGTACTCCTTTCGCGTGCCTGCCGTGAAAAAGTGACAAGCGACAAGTGACAAGCGACAAGGGATTCGCAACTCAACCGTCGCAAAACATTTGTGTGCATTCGTTGCATGTTCTGTCTCATCATTTCCAGAAGCGTCAAAAGTCTGCCGATACGCCTTCTCTTGTCGCTTGTCACTGGTCGCTTGTCACTGCCGTTACGCCGTCGTCGCAATCTGGATCAACGTCTTGATCCGCTCATCCTCGGCCGCGACGGTTTTTACGCCCGACTCGTACAACCGCGTGACCGTGATCATGTTCACCAGTTCCTCGATGACGCTGACGTTGGAGGATTCGCGATAGCCCTGGGCGATCCGGGCCGTCTCGTCGGTGGCGCCCCGCTCGCCGGCGGGGGCCTGGTAAAACCCGTTGCCCAGCGGCGTCAGCGTCGACGGGTCGGCGAACGTGACGACGCGAACCCGCCCGACAACATCCGGGCCGGCGGAGACCGTGCCGTCCTCGCCGACGCGGATTTGCGACAGGCCCACATTGGCGGGGATCGTGATCGGCCCGTCCACGCCGGCCACCAGAAACCCGTTGGCGTCCACCAGTTGACCGTTGGGGTTCAGCCGGAAACATCCGTTCCGCGTGACGACCTCGCCGCGCGGCGTCTGGATCGCGAAGAACCCGTCGCCGCCGATGGCCAAATCCAGCGGGTTTTGCGACTGCACAAACCCGCCCGGCCCAAAGTCGATCCGCCCTCGGCCGGCCACCGGATAATCCTGCCTCGTCCGGGCCTTGAGGTCCATCTGCCTTGCGAACTCCTGATGAAACGCCGTCACCCGCCGCTTGTACCCCACCGTGGACGCATTGGCCAGGTTGGAGGTGGTGGCTTCATACTGCCGCGTCAAGGCGGACAAACTGGCGGCGACGTTTTTCGATACGGGGTCCATGTCAGTCCTCAAAGCGAGCGACAAGCGACCAGTGACAAGCGACAAGAGAAGGCAGCGTCAGCCTTATTCGTCGCTCTCGCTGGAGGCGGTGGTTTTGAACGAAAAAACGTTCCTTCTCTTGTCGCTTGTCACGGGTCACTTGTCGCTTTCCGCGGCCTGGTCACGTTTCTCCGACCAATACCGCCATTTCCGTCGGATGCAGTCCGATCATTTCCAGCGCGATGTCTCTTGCCCCGGCCAACGCGGCCGCTCCGACGCGGCGGACGCGGGCCATACCCTGCACCGCCCGGCCGTCGTTCAACTGCGTCATCACCATCACGCGGTCGCCGGCCACCGGCGCGAACGGGGCATTGACCTTCAATCCAGGCCCGCCGATCTCCACCAGCGTCGCCTGCACGAACTCTGGCGCGTCCATCGCCCCGCCGGTCTCGAACGCGAACGGCGCAATCCGGCAAGGCCGCCGCGTCACCACCCGCGGATATCGCCGCCGATTGGCGCCCTGTGGCGCGGGCGCTTCACGTGACGCGGGCGTCTCGCCCGCGTGGTGCGCTCCATTGGCCCGGACGCTGGAGGACGTCACGCCGGCTTCGCCAGACGCGGGCAGGATGCCCGCGAGACACGCGGGCGAGACGCCCGCGGGACGCGAGGGCGGGACGCCCTCGCCACGTGAGACGCCCGCGCCACGCGCCAGGCCCAGTTTTTTTCGTATGTGCGTAATCGCCACCACGATGTGGCCTCGGTCTTCCGCCGTCGCGTGTTCGACGCGGCGGCTTTGCATCAACGCGGCCGCCCCGTCCTCGAACGCCCGGCCCCACGTGAAAATCGCCGACGGCATCGCCAGTTTCGCCTCGGCCGCCATCAGGTGCAGCAGCGTGCACTCGGCCGGTTCCAGCCCGGCGGATTTTCCCTGCGAGAAAAACGCCGCCGTCCGCCGACGCTCCCGCTCCCGGCGCGCCACCACCATCCACGCCACCACCGTCAACGCGAACATCCCCGCCAGCAGCACCGGCAACAACCACCACAACCACCCCGCCGAACCCCCGTCACCCCGCGCCGCCGAAACCAGACGGTCCCACCACGAGATGTCATATTCACCGATCATGTCCACTCCCCAGCGACAAGTGACCAGCGACAAGCGACAAGAGAAGGAAAGTCTTGTCGTTCAAAACGTCCTCGCGGTGCGAGACCACGAAAGAAAACAGCCGCTCCTTCTTTTGTCGCTTGTCACTTGTCACTTGTCGCTATGCTCCTATTGGCTATTGGCTATTGGCTCGTCCTACCGCAGCAGATTCGACACTTCCCGGAGCATCTCGTTGGCCACGCTGATGGTTCGGGCGTTGGCCTGGAAACCGTTCTGCGCCAGGATCAGGTTCACGAACTCGCCGGCCACCTCCACGTTGGAGCGCTCCAGCGAACCGCCGACCACCGACCCGGCCCCGCCCGACAACGCCCGAACCGGCGTCATGTCGCCGCTGTTGGCCGACGTGAGGTAATAATTCCCGCCCAACGCCGTCAGACCGGCAGGGTTCTGGAATGTCCCCAGTTTCAAACACGCGATGTTCTTGCGGATGCCGTTCGAAAACACGCCCACCAGCACACCGTCATTGTTCACCGACAACGACGACAAATACCCGCTCGAGTACCCGTCCTGGCCGGCCGCCGCCACCGTGCTCGTCCCGCCGAACTGCTGCAACCCGTTGAACTCGCCGATCGTGCCGAACTCCACCGTGACCTCGCGAATGTTCCCCGGATCGTTGGCGAAGGTGAACTGGAACGTCGGCTTGTCCGGGGTCAGCCCCACGCCCACGCCGCCGAAACTGCCGTCGTTCAAAAACTTGATCCCCTCGATCCGCCGGTCCACCAACTCCACCTCGCCGCTGAGCGACGTGATCACCAGGTCCCACTGGTTGGCGGTGTTCGTTCGGACAAACTCCGCCGACAGCACGTGCGCGATGCCCTGCGCGTCGTACACCGTCACGTTCACCGTTTTGGAACACTGCCCGCCGGCTTCGAGGAGCTTGAAGTACGACGGAAACGCCAGCGATCCCGTGCCGGAATAGTCGAGCTTCATGTCCGTCAGGCTGTAACCGGCGTCGTCGTCCTTGAGGCGGATTTCGCCGTTGGCCAGCCGGGCCGTCGAACCGGGAAAGGTCGTCGTGATCTCGTCGAGCAGGTCCTGCATCGTCGTCGTTCCGTCGACGGTCAGCGTGCCCGAAACCGCGTTGCCCGCCCGGTCCGTTCCGGTGATCGTGATCGTGCCGTTCAGCGGCCCGCCGACGGCCTGGTCCAGATCGGTCAGCAGCACGCTCGTCGACGTGATGGCCGACCCCTGCGTGTACTGAATCACGCTGGTCAGCAGGTTGGTCGTCGCCCGGTAATCGTCCGAAGCCAGCGAACCGGTGAAGGAAATTCGCGACGTCGCCTTCGCCGGCAGGGCGATGTCGTACGGGATGCGGATGTTGTTGTCGCCGATGTTCTGGAACCCCTCGGTCACGCCCTCGGCCCCGATTCGCTGCACGCGGTAGCCCGTGGTCGGATCGACGAGGTTGTAGTGCTCGTCCACCGTGAACGCGCCCACGCGCGTGTAGACGTCCTTCAACCCGTCGTTGAGCACGAAGTACCCCGCGCCGTTGATGGCCATGTCCAACGGCACGCCGGTGTAGGTCAGGTTGCCCTGCGACATGTTCCGCTCGACCGCCATCACGTTCACACCGTTGCCGATCTGCATCGGATTGGTCCCGCCGGTGTACTGCGACCCGCCCGACGCCTCGCGCAGCGTCTGGCTGAGCAACTCGCCGAACGACACGCGCGACGCCTTGAACGCCGTCGTGTTCATGTTCGCCAGATTGTTGCCCGTCACGTCGATCATCACCTGATGGGCCTTCATTCCCGAAATCCCGGACGTCATCGCGTTGTTCATATCGTCCTCGTATAATCCTCGTGTCGAGGGCGTCTCGCCCTCGTGTGACGCGGGCATCTTGCCCGCGCGTGTCGAGGGCGTCTCGCCCTCGTGTCTCGCGGGCGTCCCGCCCGCGTCTGGCGAGTGCCACACCCGCTTCATCTTGTCGTCTTCCGTTCACCAGGCCGGTGGAGCGCACACGCGGGCGAGACGCCCGCGACACGTTTCACGCCTGCATCGCATCCGCCAAGTCGGCCGCGTTGGCGTACGCCCGCGCGGCCGCCGTCGCGGCCGTCATCGCCGCCAACTCGTTCGGTTCATCGTCCTCATCGTCCACCACCGGGGTCGCCGGCTCGGACGGGGGCATCACCGGAGGCGGGACGGCCGCGTCCTGAATCAAAATCACGTCCGCGGGGTCTACCGCGTCGTTGCCCACGCCCAGAATCGGCTGCCCGCGAATGAGCACCACCTGATTCACCACGCCGGTGCGAGGCTCGTCCTCGCCGGGCACAAAATACGTCACCTGCTTGCCGATCAGCCCCGACGCCTGATCCACCTGCTGAACCAGCAGGCTCTTGGCGAAACTGTCGGACATGCGTTCCATCTGTTCCAGTTGCGAGAGCTGCGCCAACTGCATCGCCATCTGGTTGTTGTCCATCGGCTCGAGCGGGTTTTGATTCTGCAACTGCGTGATGAGCAGGTTGAGATAACTCATCCGAATATCGTCGCTGCTTGTGCCGATCGCGCTCATCGTTACCTCGTGTCGCGAGCGTCTCGCCCGCGTGTGACGCGGGCATCTTGCCCGCGCGTGTCGAGGGCGTCTCGCCCTCGTGTCTCGCGGGCGTCCCGCCCGCGTCTGGCGAACGGCACACCCGCTTCATCTAGTCGTCTTCCATGTTCCACGCCAATAGAACGCACGCGCGGGCGAGACGCCCGCGCCACGTTTCACATCCACACATTCACGCCGGTGCCGGATGGGTCCACCAGGCCGGAATTCGTCTCCATGTCGCCGCGTCGCCGCGTCGCCGCGTCGGCGGTATCGTCCTGCCCGCCGCCGCGCGACCCCGCCGGACCGTCCTGACCGCCTTGACTACGCCCGCCGCCGGGCTGGCCCGACGGCTGACCGTCGAACCGGAAACCGGAGTCGCGGTCCGACCCGCGCTCAAAACCGCCGTCCGACACCGGCTCACGCAGCGCGATCTCCAACGACCGCATCGCCACGCCCGCCTCCGCCAGACGGCCCATCACCGCCGCCGTCTCCCCCCGCAACGCCGCCGCCGTATGCGCCTGCGACACCTCAAGCCGCCCCTCCACACCGGACCCAGACGACCACAACGTCAACCGGACCTCGCCCAGGTGCGGCGGGTCCAACCGAATCACCAAAGGCCTCGCCCGCGACGACCCCGCCGCCGTCGCGATCTGACCCGCCACGTCGGACACGTCCACCGACAACCGCCCCACCTCACCGCCCAAACGTGACACCTCGCCGCCCGCCAACCGTGGCGCGGGCGTCTCGCCCGCGTTGTGCGCTCCACGTGCCTGGACGCTGGAAGGCACCACCCCGATTTCACCGCCCAACGTGGACATCACGCCAACCGACACGACAACCGCATTCACCGACGCCGACGCATCACCCGCCGCCGCCAGGGGTTGCCCACTCTCGACCGCCGCACCGCCCGCCGACGTGCCCACGCCCGACATCGACGTCGGCAACGCATTCGCGCCCACCGCGGACACGCCACCAGCGGCCCCGCCCTCACGCGAAGGCCCAGCCGGCAACGCCAAGGCTCTGGGCATCACACCGCCGTCATTCGGCACCCCGACATTCGGCGTCCCCGACCCGCCACGACGCCAAGCCGCCACCAGCAACGACTGCCCCCCGTTCGCCACGTCGCCGAACCTCGCCACATCGCCAAACTTCGCCGCGTCACCCAACCGTAGCGTTTCGGCAAGTTCCGGCGTCGCCGGGCTGCCTTGGCCCGACGTCACCACGCCATCGGCAAATTCCGTAATCGACGTCGCGTTCATCAGCGCCACGTTCGGCGGCGTTATGTTCGTCTGCGGCCCGTTGTTCGAAGGCCCCGCCTCGCCGCCACCGCCGGCACCGGTGTCGCCGTCAAAAAGTTGCGCCAGCAGCGCCATCAAAAACCCGTCCCCCCCCGCCTCGCCGCAGACCAACGACGCCAGCGCAGCCGACTCATCGCCCGCCACGTCGGCACCGACGCCACGCGACGCCTTGCCCACGCCGGTCTGCAAATGCATCAGATTGTCCACGACCAATGACGCCATAACAAAAGTCACCTTCGGCCACATAAGAGCAACAACCGTGCCAACACCGAAAATTTTCAAAACCACGACGCGCAAGCCTTTATAAAAAATTACGTTATAGAAATTCAAAAACCGCCGCCCCGCCGATACCGCTCCCCGAACGCCGCCTCGACATGCGGAAAATTCTTCCGCCAAGCCGAAAAATTTTTCCGGCAAATCCAAACTTCGATGAAACCAAACGACCCGTTCGGCGTCTAATCATCCGAAACGTAGCACAGGCGTCTACTCTTGAAACGAACAACGAAAGGGACATCCCATGCGCAGGCTCATTCTCCTGGCCCTGGCCGTCGCCCTGGCGGCCGTTCACCACGCGGCGGCCGACGAAATCTCGCCAGCCGATCTGCTCAAAACCCTCCGCGACAAAGACGCCCTGTTCAACAACGTCAAACTCGATTACGACCTCCGAAAAGAGCACAAACGAAACCTGTTTCAGGAAATGAAATGGGATGAAGCCCAGGGGATCGAGACCGACACCACAGGCCCCATGTCCTGGCCAATGCACCTTCACGAAAGCCTGATCGTGCGAGGACGCGACATCACGTTCCTGTACAACGACGCCTCTCGTGGCGCGGGCGTCTCGCCCGCGTTGTGCGATCCATTGTCCTGGCCGCTGGAGAACGTCAAATCATCTTCGCGGCCGCACGCGGGCGAGACGCCCGCGCCACGAAGTTCGCCGCCGACCGATGAGGACGGAAACCGCAGGCCGCACGTTTCGCCGCAAAAACAAAGCCACGTTCAGGGCACCGTGCGGGAAATCACCATGCACATCTGGGAACCGCCCGCCAACGGGCATTCGATTTTGGAAATCGAGCGGCGTGAACCATCCGAAGGCTCGTCGTATTCCGAGTTGGCGATGGAAGTCGAGTTCTCGCACGGCTTCGGTTACGGCAAGCGGATTCGGCAGATCGACGCGGTCCGCCGCGAGGACGGCGGGCTTCGCGTGGAGGGGACCATTCAGATTTGGCGGGAAGACCAGAGCCGCTTCAGCCTGCTGCTGGACGACCGGAACGGCTTCCTCGTCCGCCAGGCGCGGATTGAGTCGGTCGTGCAGGGGAACGGCACGTTGTTTGAGGTCACCACGGAGGGCACGGTGACGGTGGGCGAGTTTGTCCTTGCCGCCAAGGGTTCCTTCACGCGAACCGCGCTGGGCACCGAAACGCACAGGCAGCGAGGAATGAAGCCGACCATCGCGAAACAGTTTCAAACCGAGTTCGTCGCCCTCCACGCCCATCTGGACGACGCCACGTACAAAGACCTGCTCGCCATCCCGCTCGAACCGGGCACCCAGGTCAACGACCGAATCGCCGGCCTGACGTATTTCATCGGCCAGGAACCGCCCGAACAACTCGCCGCCATCCAGGCGACGCTCGCCAAACTCACCGACGTCGGCCCGCCCTGGCCGACACCGAAACCCGCGGCCGCGACCGCCACAACGCCCGTGTCGCCCGACCCGCTCTGGCCACCCGACATCTTGCCCAACTCCGCAACGGACTCCGCCGTGCCCTTCCCCCTGCCGCACCTCCTCGCCGCCGTGGCGGGCGTGGCCGTCGTCCTCGTCGCCGTCTGGAAAATCCGACGAAAGCGCCGTTAGACTAGATTGTTTTCAGCGCCTTTCCGATGTGCGCGAGCAGGTCCGTCGCGAGTAACGACGCTTCGCTGAGGTCGGTGGTGGCGAGGTCGGCGGCCAGGCCGTGGGCGTGGGTGGCGAGCACGGCGGCGTCGAAGGGGGCCATGCCCTGGGCGATCAGGGCGGCGAGCAGTCCGGTGAGGACGTCGCCGCTTCCGCCGGTGGCCAGGCCCGGATTGCCGGTGCGATTGACGTACACCCGCCGACCGTCGGTGACGACGGTGGCGGCGCCCTTAAGCACCAGCACCAGCGGCGGTGCCGAGGGCGCCTCATGTGGCGCGGGCGTTTCATGTGGCGAGGGCGTTTCATGTGGCGAGGGCGTTTCATGTGGCGAGGGCGTTTCATGTGGCGAGGGCGTTTCATGTGGCGAGGGCGTCTCGCCCTCGCGTCCCGCGGGCGTCTCGCCCGCGTCAGACTGGCCATGAAGCACGTCTTGCCCATCGGCGACGTTTGCGAGGGCAGGATGCCCTCGCCACGCGGCCAGCCAGGCGGTGACGGCGGTTACCGCCTGTTCGATTCGGTGGGTCTGCACGTCGTGGGTGTTGGCGCGGGTCAGGCGGGCGAATTCGCCGGGGTGAGGCGTGAGGATCATCGGGCAACGGCGGCGGGCGGGCCAGTCGGCGAGGTCGGCCAGGTTGTTCAGGCCGTCGGCGTCAAGGACGACGGGTTTCGTAGATTGTTCAATGGCGGCCTGCACCAGCCGCTGCTGCGGGGCGCCCCGGCCAAGCCCCGGTCCGACGGCCAGCACGGTGGCCTTGGCCTGCGTGATCTGCCGCACCGACGCGAGCGCGAGCGTGCCGTGCCCGTCGACGGCCAGGGGAATCGACATCGCGCACGGCGCCAGGCCCGCGACGATCGGCTGCACGTTGGCGGGTGTGGCGAACGTCACCAGCCCCGCGCCGCCCCGCAACGCTCCGTTGGTGCACAGTCCGCACGCCCCGGCCATGCCCGTCGAACCCGCGACGACCAGCACATGTCCGAAGTCGCCCTTGTGACTGTCGATGTTGCGTTTGGGCAACGAGGGAACCGCGGTGACGAAAACGGGGTCCGGGAACCGGGATCCGAGATCCGAAAAAAACGACGACGCGGAGAAGGACGTTGGTATTCGAAAAACCTCTCGTGATGGCTCTGCCGTTCCCGAATCCCGGGTCCCGGATCCCGGATCCCGTGCGTTGAGCGTCAGTGTGACGTAATGTTCTCGCGTCGGTTGGCCTTGAATGTTCAACTGTCGGCGGACCTTTTCGATGGCTGCTTCATCGGGGCCTTCGATTTCGACGAAGGTGCCGGCTTCGGGCAGTGTGTCGAGTTCGACGGTGCATGGGCCCAGTTGCCACGATTCGCGGCGTTTTTCGACGGTAACGGTCGGCGTCAAGCCGGCCGCCGTCAGCACGTGGTCGATGACGGCGGGGTCGTCGACGCGGGACTGCGTCTCGGGGCGGGACTTGAACGCCGCGTCGGCCCGCGCGGGGCCTTTCCAGGTCAGCAGCGGACGAGCGTCGACGGGACCGGCCGAGCGGATCACCCGCGTCATCCGCACACGGACGCCAATATCGCCGCCCCGCAGCCGCCCGTCGTCGGTGTCGAAATAACGGTCCGTCTGGACCACCGTGTGGAGAAAGGCCGCCCCCGCCCGCCGCAACGAAGCCCGCGCGGGCGCCAGCGACGCGACGCGGAGTTTGAGTTCAATCTCGCGCTTTGGCCGGCGGGTCGTGTTGTCGCGGTTTTTTTTCACTATCGGAAACTCCCAGGACAATCGTATCAAAATCCCAATGTTTTCGCACCGGTTTCTCGTTCTCAGGCGTCCTTGTCCGGTTTGTGTTTGTCTTCCGGTTCGTGTTTGTCCTCGGCGGGTTTTCCCCATCCGAAGATGTGCAGGGACAAAATCGCCCGCGACCGGACGGCGTTGAATACGCTGTTGCTGACGGCCGACAGCAGGGCAGGCACCGACTGCGCGTGCGGGTCGGGCATGCCGACCAGCCACACCACGGCCATCAGGCGGACGACGATGGAGACGATAAACGTGATGTGGTAACTCGTCCAATGAACCGGACCGAACGACAGCAGCACCCGCACGCCCTCGCCGAATTCGTGCGCGGTCAGTCCGCCCAAATACGCGCCCAGCGCGCCGAACATCGAGATCATCACGCCGCTGGCCGCGACCATCCGGCTGCGACCCTGACCGTCGGAAAAACTCAACGACACGCCCAACTGCGCCAGGTTCACGCCCGACCAACTCGCCCCGCTCACCACCCACGCGCACACACCGTAAAAATACGCCCCGATCGGCCAGGCGGGGTCCACGCCGCCGGCGACGAGATCGACGATCCATGCGACAAAACCCGGGCAGGGCGTGTCGCGATCGACGAACAGCCACGGCGACAGCGACACCGACGCCCCCACCGTCGCGACCATCAAAATCGGCCGCCGACCGAACCGGTCGATCAGCCGCCCCCACACCGGAGCGGCCGCCATGTCCACCAGCGGAGGAATCACCATGAACAGCACGTTCACCGCCAACTGGTTGAACCCCAGATGGTTCATCGAGTGCTGCCAGAAGAACATGCCCGAAAAGGCGATGCTGAACGCCATCGTCGCCGCGTACGCGACGTAATGGCGGAAAACGCGATCCCTCAGCGGATCGTACAACATGTATTTCAGGTAGGAAAAAAAACCGCGCTGCGGGGCGATGGGCGGGGGGATTTTTTGCGGCGGAAGCACGTCGCGCACGCGGCGAAAGCCGATGATGTCCCGCGCACCGAACAACGCCGCCACAACGAACAGCCCGCAGACGGTGTACATCGTCAGGCGCGTCCGCGACGCCTCGCCGCCGGCGGGCATCACCTGCCCCAACCAGCCGGCGACGGTGGAGATGATTCTCCAGTTGTGGTCCAGCAGCAGGCTGATCAGCACGATGCTGATAACCATGACCAGTTGCGCCATCCGCGTGCGGTAGGCGAAGTACCGTCCCCGGATTCGCCGCGGGATGAGGTCGCCCATCCAGGTCAGCCAGGCCGGCCGGCCCAGGGACTCCAGCAGCCAACTCAGCAGCAGCAGGCCCAGAATGAGGTAGATGGTGAGTTTTTCGCCCCAGGGCATGACCAGGGCGACCAGGGCGATGGGAATCCACATCAGGCGGTGGATGGTGGCGCAGTGGATGAACTGGTATTTCCGCAGCCCGGTGCGTTCGATGATGACGGCCGCGATGAGCTGGGTGAATGTCGCGACAAACGGAATGGCGGCCATCAGGCCGAATTCGAGCGACGAAAACCCGATGGTCCGGGCGAAGACCTGCACCGGACTGGAGTTGACGCAGGCAAACCACACCACGCCGTACATCCACGCGACGGTCACGATGTGCATATTGCGCCGCAACTCAGGCCCGCGAACGCTCAGGGCCGGCAACTCATCGTACGTTTTACTACGCCAGGACATTCCTCTTCCAATACGCCCGGCGATATTGTATGACCAATCGTGGGAAGGAAACAAGTCCCTCGCGTCCGCGTGTCGCGTCCGCGGGTCTCAGTCTCGCTCAGTCCGCCAGCGATTTCTCCACGCCGGCCAATTCCGCGCGAAGGGCGTCGAGGCGGATTTTTTCGCGCTCGACGACATCCGGCGGGGCTTTTTTCAGGAAGCCTTCGTTGCCGAGCTTGCCCTCGATGGAACGAATGCCGCTTTGCAAGGTCTGGCGTTGTTTTTCCAGCCGCGTTCGCTCGGCCTGACGGTCGACGATGCCCAGCACGAAGAGTTTCACGTCCCCGACGCTGACGGTGGCCGCGTCGGCCGAGGCGGGCGGCTGCTCGTCGTAGCGCACGTCGCCGAGGTTGGCCAGGGCGGCGATCAGGGCCTGGTTGTCCTCGACCCGCCGCCGGGCGGGGCCGGTGGCATGAATGATCACGTCCAGTTTGCGTCCTGGCGGGACGTTGTACTGCGTTCGCACGTTGCGAACGTTGCGGATGATCTCCTGCAAGGCGGCGAAGTCCTGTTCGGCGGCCGGTCGGATGGCGGCTGCGTCGGAGGCCGGCCAGGGGGCGCGGACCAGCAGCGGGGCCGCCGGCTGCGTTCCGGGGCCTCGGACCGGGGCGATGGCGTTGAGTTTCTGCCAGATTTCCTCGGTGATGAACGGCGTCATCGGATGCAGCAACCGCAACAGCAGATCCAGCACGTGGGCGACGACGGCCTTGGGGGCGGTTTGTCCGGCGTGGATGCGGCTTTTGGCGATTTCGAGATACCAGTCGCAGAAATCGTCCCACGCGAAGTGGTAGAGCGTGTCGGCGATTTCGTTGAAGGCGAAGGTTTCCAGCGCCCGCGTCACGTCGCGGACGGTGGCGTTGAGGCGGCTGAGAATCCACGCGTCGGCGAGGTGCTCGGTCGGGCGGATGTCCTCCCACGCGGGGTAGCCGGCCAGGTTCATCATGGCGAACCGCGAGGCGTTCCACAGTTTGTTGCAGAAGTTTCGGCCCATGTCGAATTTTTCGGAACTGTTGACCTCGCGGCCGTCGGGGAGGGTCATTTTTTTGACGGGCATGCGGACGTCCTGGGTCTGCGTGGTCATGCTGACCAGGGTGAACCGCATCGCGTCGGCGCCGTGGCTGTCGATGATGTCCAGCGGGTCGATTCCGTTTCCGAGGCTTTTGGACATTTTCCGCCCTTCGCCGTCCTGGATCATCGCGTGGATGAACACGTCGGAGAAGGGGATGTCGCCCACGCAGTATTGGCCCATCATGACCATGCGGCTGACCCAGAGCGTGATGATTTCGCGCGCGGTGCACAGCACATGGCCTGGGTAGTAGGTGTTCAGTTCCGGCGTGTCTTTCGGCCAGCCGAGCGTGGAGAACGGCCACAGGGCGGAGGAAAACCAGGTGTCGAGGACGTCGGAGTCGCGGACGAAGCCCATGTCCTCCAATTTCTTTTCGAGGTCGGTATGGCCGGGCGCGACGCAGATGTAGAGGAGGCCCTTGGCGTCGTCGGTGTGGTAGGCCAGGGCGTCGGGGACGAATTGTTCCAGACCATCGAGGCCGTCGAGGAGGGTCTTGACTTCGCTCAGTCCGTCGATGGTCCACAGGGCGCGGGTCCAGACGGGGATTTGGTGGCCCCACCAGAGTTGGCGGGAGATGGGCCAGTCGCGGAGGTTCTCCAGCCAGTTGCGGTAGTTGTTGGCGTAGCGGTCGGGGGTGAATTTCAACCTGCCGTCCAGCAGCGGCGCGAGCGCCAAACCGGCGAGGCTGTCCCGTGGCGCGGGCGTCTCGCCCGCGTTGTGCGTTCCATGGGCCTGGTCGCGGGAAGACGTCGAACCGTCTTCAACGGCTGACGCCGAGGGCGGGACGCCCTCGGGACACGCGGGCGGGACGCCCGCGCCACGTTTCACGGCCACGTACCACTGGTCGCTGAGGTACGGTTCGATGGGCACGTGGCTGCGGTAGCTGTGTCCGACTTCGTGGGTGTACTCGCGCACGTTTTCCAACAGTTTCTCCGTGCGGAACCACTCGACGATGGCCTTGCGGGCTTCGAAGCGGTCCAGACCGATGAGGGCTTCGGCGTCGGGATTTTGAATGGTCTGCCAGTCGGTCCAGCCGTGTTTGTGGCTGATCGTGCCGTCGGGCGCGAGCACGTTAATCTGCACATACGGCGTGGTGGGGCCGGTGTAATCCGCCGGCGCGACGACGGCCGCGATGGCCTGCTCGTGCCGCCGGCCGATCTCGTAGTCGTTGGTGTCGTGCGCCGGCGTGACCTTGAGGAACCCCGTGGAAAACCGGGCCTTTTCGTCGGCGGATTCGGGGTCCGGCAGCACGACGTGCTCGTCGGCAATGATGGGGATGATTCGCCCGACGATCGGCAGCCGCACGCGCTGGCCCACGAGCGCTTTGGCCCGCGGGTCGCGGGGATTCATCGCGACCGCCGTGTCGCCGAGCATCGTTTCGGGGCGAGTGGTGGCGACAGTCACATGCGTGATTAACGTGACGCGGGCGTCCCGCCCGCGCGTGTCGCGGGCATCTTGCCCGCGTGTCTCGAGGGCATCTTGCCCGCGTGTCTCGAGGGCGTCTCGCCCTCGCGGATGTTCCCTGCCGATAAACGGCCAATTTTGCAAACCGATTTTCCCCGGATTCTGCGCCACGTAGTTCACGGCATGGTTGAAATCTTCCTCATCGCGAATCAGGTGGTCATAATATTCATCTCGCCACAGCGTGCCGGTCCGTCCCAGCATCGCGTTGATTTTTTTGGCGGTGAAAGATTTCCAACTATGCAGAATGTCTTTGAGTTCGTGTCCGGCCAACGGGTGTACAACCACATGCACATGATTCGGCATGACGCACCAGGCCAGCAGTTCATAGCGTTCCTGATCGAAATGTTTCAGCGCATCGGCGACAATCTGGGCGATTTCCGGTTTCTTCAGGAGGCATTCACCGGCCCCGGCGTCGAGAAAACTCTCGACCCGTTCGCTGTAGAGTTTGTGGAGTTCATACTCTTCGCGAGCGGTGAGTTCGCGCTGCTGTTGCTTTGCTCGCGCGATGATGTCCTCCCGTTCAAATTTCCAGTTCTCCAGCACATGCCTGGGCATGGCGTCATCCAGGCGGAAGGTGATGGCATATGCGCCACCTGCGCGTGTCCAGTGGGGAAGGTAGCGGCCTTGGCTTTTTTCGATGTATTTTTCGTCCGGCACGTCTGCCGCCGAGGGCGGGACGCCCTCGGGACACGCGGGCGAGACGCCCGCGTCACATGGCACCGCCACGGGCTCCACCAGCGGATACCGCAAATAATAGAAATGCCCCGCCACGCTCTCGTGTTCGACCTCATCGTCGGCCAGGACGGTTTGGGTGGCGGGGTCCCAGTTGACCAGGCGTTTTCCGCGGTAGATCAAGCCGTCGGCGAAGAGTTTGAAAAACGTTTCGCGGACGGCGGCGGCGCAGGTCTCGTCCATGGTGAAGCGGGTTCGCCGCCAGTCGCAGGAGCAGCCCATCGTGCGAAGCTGGGCGAGGATGCGGGCTTCGTACTCGTCCTTCCATGCCTGGATGCGGCCGACGAATTCGGCGCGTTCGAAGTCGGTCCGCCGCCGGCCTTCCTGGGCGAGGATGCGTTTTTCGACGATGGTTTGCGTGGCGATTCCGGCGTGGTCGGTTCCGGGCATCCAGAGCGTGTTGAACTGCTGCATTCTCCGCCAGCGGATCAGCACGTCCTGAAGCGTGTTGTTGAGGGCGTGCCCCAGGTGCAGCGGGGCCGTCACGTTGGGCGGCGGAATGACAATGCAGTAGGGCGGCCTGGCCGCGCCATCGGCGCTGGCCGCGGCGGGGTCGGCATCGAAGGCCCCGTGCTGCTGCCACAGGTCATAGACCGGCTGTTCGACGGATTTCGGATCGTAGGTTTTGGCCAATTCGGTCGTCATGGTTTTGCACTCGCGATAGTTTCAATGAGTTAGTGTACCGTGCGGCCAGCAAAAGAGCCAGCGTAAGACTTGAATGCCGGGGCAAACGCATTCTCGCGGCGTATGGGTAAACAGGCATCGTTTGTTCGAAGGAACGTTTTCGTTAACTCGTTAACTCGTTGACTGGTCGGGCTAGTCGACGAGTCAACGAGTTAACGAAACGACACCCTCATCAAGGCCGACCTTCCGACAATCACGGTCGGAGATTTCGGAGTCCCTGAACCGGCCACAATGACCCTGCTGGCTCTGGGCGACCCGGCGTTGCTGCGATGGCAGAAATAATCTGTCGAATAGCTAAATTTTTCACAAATCTATCGTCTTTAGATGAATTTTTCATTTCTGGTGTAAATTTAATCGTATGCTCCCGTTGGAGTCGAATTCGTTTTAGCCGGAAGATGTGACTTCCAATCGCACTCCAAACCACTGGTTCCGGGCCGGTGGTGGTTTGGCTGACGTGGAACAGGAGTTTTTTTTCCCTAGGAGGAATACCATGATGCTTGCCCGCAAATCTTTCAAGTTCTTCACAATCAACGCAATCGCGATAGCCGTGGTGGCGACAACCGCGTTCCCGGCAGGAGCGGGCGTCATCGCCGACGGTAATATCAACCGACCTGTACCGCCCCAACCACTTACCCACTGGGACGCTGGAGGCTCGTTAGCGATCGGCCTCGACAGTGCCGGCGAAATGCACATTTCGGACAGCGGCACGGTCTCCAGCACGGGCACAAACGCTGTAGGCTACTGGGAAGGATCCTCCGGAAAGGTCACGGTCGACGGGAAAGGGTCGACATGGACCACGACGGGGGACTCCTCTTCCAGCTACTTCGTTGTCGGCATGCTGGGTAACGGCACGATGATCATCACGAACGGCGGCGCCGTGTACTGTGAAGGCCTTGGACCGGGTTATTATTACAACCACAGCTATGTCGGCAGCGAGGTGGGGTCCACCGGCTTCGTCCTTGTCGACGGTGAAGGCTCGACGTGGGGCAATTCCGGCAACATCTATGTCGGCAATGTCAGCAACGGCGCACTGAACATCACCAACGGCGGCACCGTGTACAATCAGCACGGGATCATCGGACAGTTTTATAAGGACATCGGTGGCGAGATCTATCACGGCGTGGGTGTGGTTACCGTGGACGGTGCCGGTTCGACCTGGACCAACAACGGCACGCTCACGGTCGGTTCGCTGGGTGAAGGCACGGTGAACATCACCAACGGCGGTGCGGTGTTCAGCATCAACGGCCAGATCGGCAGCCAGGCATCAAGTTCTCTCGGCCTGCGAGGTAACGGTATCGTCACGGTTAACGGAAAAAATTCAACCTGGACCAACTCCAACCTCCTCACGATCGGCAGTTCGGGAGACGGCACGCTGATCATTTCCAACGGTGGCGCCGTGTCCAGTACCGACGTCAACATCGCCCACTATAGCGGTTCCACCGGCGTGGCCACGGTCGACGGGAAAGACTCGACATGGATCAATTCCGGCACACTCACGGTCGGTAGAAGTGGCGATGGCACGCTGACCGTCACGGGCGGCGGAACCGTCTCCAATGCCAACGGCACGATCGGTGAATTTTGGGGGTCCACCGGCACGGTCAACGTCAGCGGGAAAGATTCCAAATGGATCAATACCGGCTACCTCTCGGTCGGCGATGGCAGCGCCGGTACGCTGAATATCGCAAGCGGCGGTGCCGTCTCCAATACCACCGCCTACCTCGGCTACAGTTATAGCACCATCGGCAAGGCGACGGTCGATGGCCGTGATTCCACGTGGGTGAATAGCGGTTCGCTCTATGTCGGAACCTACGGATCGGGCGATCTGGTCATCACCAACGGCGCCAAGGTCAGCAACACAACGGGTGTCATTGCCTATGATGCGGGCTCGACGGGCAAGGTCACGGTCCAGGGCGTCGGCTCCACGTGGACCAATACCAACAACCTCTTTGTCGGATACGCCGGGGCCGGCGGGCTTCACATCAAGCAAAGCGGAATCGTCAACGTCGCCGGCAGCTACTACCAGTATGGCAACGGTTGGCTGGAACTGGATCTCGGCAACCTCGGCTCATGCAGGGTGACCGTCGGCGGAGACGTGTTTCTCGACGGCATCCTGCAAATGACCCCGAACGGGGCGCTCGATGCCGACTACTACGTCCTGATCGACAACCTCGGCGACAACGACGTCTACGGATGCTTCGCCGACATTCTCTTCGACAACGAATGGGTGACGCTCACGCACATGGACGACACCAACGGTGGCGGCTGGTTCACGGCCAATGGCGTGACCTACTACCTCTCCTACGCCGGCAATTCCGCCACAGGTTCCCTCTACGGCGGAAACGATGTGGTGTTGAGCCTCATCAGCAGCGGTGGCGGCGGGCCCGCGGTGCCGGAACCGGCCTCCCTGTCGCTGCTGGTCTTGGGCGCCACGGCCCTGATCACGCGTCGGCGGAAATAACCCGAGACGTTGACGACCCGATGAAAAACGGAATGCCCAGGGACTGCTCCCAGTCCCTGGGCACGTTTTGACAGGACGTCCCCCACTGTGCCGCTCTGTGCCGTATGGCAAGAAAACGCCCCCACGGCGCATAAAAAACGCCCGAGTGTCCATACTCGGACGTTCATCCTTGTAGTTTGCATATCGGCGTCCTTTGCCGACAACGGATCATATCAAGCGGCAGCGAGCGTCCATCGCGAATTTTCCGCGGCGGCGAGCCTCCTGACGACGACACGGAAAATGCCCTCCTTAGCCGCACCACCGCCCAACCGCAAGCCCGTTCCCAGATCGGGCTCAAACCCAGCCGCCTGATCCGCAAACGGCTGAGGAATACGACCGGTCACCGCGAACCTCACAACGCGAACACCATCGGTACGGCGGAAACATGTACAACCAGCGACTACCAGCATCTTGAACTGCCCAACACGCGTATTAGAACCTACAATTGCCCGGTCAGCAAATCAATTATTTGCCGGGCGCTCATTTTTTTTGCGCCCATCGGCGACAGCCATTCCAACTCCGCCCCCTCCGCCAGGGCGGACTCCATCTTCTGAACGGCCAAAACGACCGACGAGTGGTTCTTCCCCATCGCCTGTCCGATCTCGGGAAAACTCATCCGCGTGTGGCGGCGGGCCAGGAACATCGCCACCATCCGGCCGGTCGAGACCGTCCGCGTCCTCCGCGACGAGTGCAGGTCCGTCGGCGTGATCCCGAAAAACGCCGACACAATCCCCTCGATACCGCCTAAGGTGACGGCGGAGTCGCCACGGGCCAGATGATCGGCCAGCGCCTCCGCCGCCACAGCTCGCGTCAAGGCCGAACCGCTCAAGGCGGCAATGGCCGACAGTTTGAACATCGCCCCTTCCAACTCCCGCACGCTTCCTCGCACGTGGTGGGCCACGTAGGCGAGCGTTTCGGTGTCGGCGTGCAATTTCATTTCCTTCGCGCGGCGGCGAAGGATTTCGTAACGCAGCGCCTCGTCCGGCGCGTCGACCTTCACCACCATTCCCGACAGGAAGCGGCTGGTCAATTGCCCGTTCATCTCGCCCACCAACTTCGGGTGCGCGTCGCTGGCGAGCAAAATCGACTTGCCGGCCGACTCGATCGCGTTGAACGTATGCAGGAACTCGTCCTGGGTGGCCTTCTTGGCCGAGAGAAAATGCACGTCGTCGATGGCCAGCAGGTCCAGGCTTCTATAACGGGCACGGAAGTCCTCGATTTTCTTCGCGCGAAGGGCCTGGATGAACTCGTTGGTGAACTGTTCGCCGGTGACGTAGCGGCACTTCATCGGCCTGCCACCCCGGACCGCCCGGCCGGCGAGATTGCACACACCCTGAAGCAAATGCGTTTTGCCCACACCGCACGGACCGTAAATGAAGAGCAGGCCAAACGGCGGAGCCTCTCCGAGCATCGACATCGCCGACGTGTGGGCCAACCGGTTGCTCTCGCCGACGACGAACCCGTCAAGCCGGTGCCGCAACGGCTGTTCGACCGGTTTGGACCTCGCCCGCCCCTGCACGGCCATGTCCACCACGGCCGCCCGCGAATCACGCTGCCGCTTCCGCAGGTCGCCCGTCAACCCGTGATCGACGGCGATCGACACCCTCACCGCCAGTCCCAACTGGTCCTTCGCGACGTCGGCGAGGTCGTTTGCGTAGTGCGTCTCGACCCAGTTGGCGGCGAAAGCGTTGGACACGAACACGCTCAGCACGTCCCCGTCCAGCACCAACCGCAACCCGTGGCGGAACCACGCGTTAAACTTCTGCGCGCCGATGCGTTTTTCCATCGCCGACAGCACGGCCGACACATCCGGCCCGACCTCGACGACCGATTCGCTCCGCACATCGGTCTGTCCGTCAGGGACCTGCCCGCCGGCCTGGTTGTTGGAGGCCTGTCCGTCGGGTCTGGTTTTCGCGCGCACCACGGGCGTCACACTGGTCATGATTCGATCCTTCTCGTGCGTGGCGATCCGTCATGCACCCAAACGCCGCGCGGCCTCATGCCGCACGTGCTCCGACAGTCACGCCGAACCGCAAACCGCCCCAATCCCGCGGGAGCGGCCTGCGCTCGACAAGCAACTCACTGCCGAAGCGGAGCACGTTTTACAGTGGAAATCCCCAGCCTGCAATAGCGAGAAATCACTTCGGATTGTCCACAGTGTTCAAGTCCTTTTGCTAACGAGAACTTAGCGCGAAAAAAAATCTTCTATCCACAGGGAGTTAACACCGCTTTTGCGGGGTCAAATCCGCGCGGGCGTCGTTTCGGGTGAAAATCCAGGCCTCGCGATGGTGCGAGACGGCGAACTGGAACGATTCGTAAAGCCTTATGGCGGGCAGGTTTGTCGCGTCGGCGGCCAGCGCCAGCCGCCGCCATCCGACACGCCGCGCGTGCGAAATCGCCTGCCGGAGCATGGCCGTCGCCAGTCCCTGGCGGCGAAATTCCGGTACCACGCCCACATACACAACCTCGCCGTCCCCACCGGCCAGCGACTCGTTGAGCAGCAGACACCCCGCCGACCGGCCGTCCAGGCGGACGATCCACCAACTCTCCGGTGAAAACAGCCCGCTGGCCCGATGCCCCGCGATGACGTCGTCAATCTCTCGCACGCCGGCCAACCCCGGACAGTCGCCCGAACATTCGTAACTGCGGCGAATGACATCCTCCAGTTCGCGGGCGGGAAGGTCAACCGCAAAGTGAAACGTTGCCTGTGGCGCGGGCGTCTCGCCCGCGTTGTGCGTTCCATGGGCTTGGTCACTGGAGGACGACAAATCGTCTTCGCCGTCCCGCGCGGGCAGGGTGCCCGCGAAACGCGAAGGCGGGACGCCTGCGGGACGCGCGGGCGGGACGCCCGCGCCACAGGGCATGTCCGCGCCACTCACGGGCAAGGACATGTACGTCAACCGTGTCAGCCGATGAAACCCCGCCTGGTCGAGCACGGCCAATTCGGGCGCCGCCTCCGCTGGCAGGAGCGTCTGAACCAGCGACAACCCCCGCCGAATCTCCGCCAGCGACAGTTCGCGAACGACCCGGACCAGCCACGCGGTGTCCACACCCTCCGCCGTGGCGGGGCAGGCCAGCAGCGTGCCCGTCCGCCCGACGTTGCGATACACCATCGCCGCGGCCAACGGATGCCAACCCCGACGGGCCCACCACAACGCAGCCACGTCGGCGTCCAGGGCAAACGTCCGCTCAAACAGCGCCTCCGCCTGCATCCGCGCCAGCGAATCCGACGACGCCCCACCCACCAAAAATCGCATCGCCACCCGCCGCCGCCAGGACGGCACACTCTCGATCACCACCTCACGCATAACCGAACAAGGTACCGTGATTCGAGCCAATAGCCAATAGCCAGTAGGTATGGCAAAGCGTGTTGTACGTCACACGATCATGATGTTCTCTATTTTCCCCTCCATTCCCGCTTTCGCTGTTTTTTCGCCATCGTCGTTCCTACCGATTGGCGACTGGCTATTGGCTACTGGCTTTTTTTCCCTTCCCCCTCGTGCTACACTGACGCCGACTTGTCCAAAACTTTTCAAAGGAGAAAAGACAATGGCCATCAAGGTTGCGTTTATCGGTGCCGGAAGCGTGGGGTTTACGCGCGGCTTGTTTCGTGATTTGCTGACCGTGCCGGAGTTCGCCGACACGACGTTCGCCTTCACGGACATCAACAAGAAAAATCTCGACATGGTCGCGCAGCTCTGCCAGAAGGACCTGCGGGAAAACCATCTCAAGGGCGCGAGCATCGAGACCACCCTCGACCGCCGACGGGCCGTCGCCGAGGCCGATTACGTCATCAGTTGCGTCCGCGTGGGCGGACTCGAAGCCTTCGCCACCGACATCGACATCCCCCTCAAATACGGCATCGACCAGTGCGTCGGAGACACGCTCTGCGCCGGCGGAATCATGTACGGCCAGCGGAACGTCTCCTGCGTGCTGGACTTCTGCCGCGACATGCGCGAGGTGTCCAAGAACGACGTGCTGTTCCTCAACTACGCCAACCCCAACGTCATGAACACCTGGGCGGCCATCGAGTACGGCGGCATCGACACGATCGGCCTCTGCCACGGTGTCGAGGGCGGCCATTGGCAGATCACCGAAGTCATCAAGTTGCTCATCAACGGCGACAAGAAACCCGGCGACCGCGGCTATCGCGAGATCACGAAAAAGGACGTGGACATCATCTGCGCCGGCATCAACCACCAGACGTGGTACATCCGGGTGCTCTTCGACGGCCAGGACTGGACGGGGCGGCTGCTGGAAGGTTTCGAGAAACACCCGTCGTTCCGCACGCAGGAACCGGTCCGCATCGACATGCTCCGCCGCTTCGGTTATTACAGCACCGAAAGCAACGGCCATCTGAGCGAATACGTGCCCTGGTACCGCAAACGCAAAGACCTGGTGAAAAAATGGCGAGGCCAGCCCGACCCGTGGATCAACGGCGAGACGGGCGGGTATCTCCGCGTGTGCACCGAGGGGCGAGCGTGGTTCGAGACGGACTTCCCCACGTGGTTGTCGGCCAAGGACAAACCACTCACACCGGAAAACCGCGGCGGCGAACACGGCAGTTATATCATCGAGGGCCTGGAAACCGGCCGCGTGTACCGCGGGCATTTCAACGTGAAGAACAACGGCTGCATTACGAATTTGCCGGACGATTGCATCGTGGAGGTTCCCGGCTACGTGGACCGCAACGGGGTGAACATTCCTCGGGTGGGCGATCTGCCGCTGGCGTGTGCGGCCACGCTGTCGGCGAGCGTGAACGTGCAGCGCATGGCCGTGAAGGCGGCCGTCGAGGGCGATTTGACGCTGCTCAAGCAGGCGATGCTGCATGATCCGCTGACGGCCGCGGTGTGCGACCCCGAGGACGTCTGGCAGATGGTGGACGAGATGATCATCGCGCAGGCCCCATGGCTGCCGCAGTTCCGCGACGAGGTTCCCGCCGCCAAGAAACGCCTGGAGGCCGCCAAAAAGGCCAACGACTACCGAGGCACGCAAGGCACGGCCGGCGCCTGCCGCGAAAAAACCAAAACCGTCGCCGAAATGCGAAAACAGGCCGCCAAAACCCGCGCCCAAGCCGCCGCCACCGACAAAGCACAGGCCGCGAGAGAAAAAGCGGTAAAGGACGCGAAGTAACGACAGCGACAAGTGACAAGCGACAAGTGACAAGAGCAGGCAACGTTTGTTGTATTTCGCGTTCTCGCGCCGTGTGAACGTTTTGAAAGACAACATATTCCTTCTCTTGTCACTTGTCACTTGTCGCTTGTCGCTGTGTCGCTTGTCGCTGTTGACAGAACGCCCGATGTGGGTATCATGAATACTTGGCGCTGTTGTCATTTTCGTACGCCAACCGACATGACACGGAGCAAGGAGAGACCCATGAGAACGATCCTCACGACACGGGTGTTGTGTTTGGCCGCGGCGATGCTGGCCGGGTCTGCGGCCGCCGAGTCGTCGCCGTTGACCCCGGCCAGTCTGCTCGGTGGCACGTACGAAAGCGGACTGGGGACCTACCTGCCCTTCAACGGGGCCGGCGTCTCCGGGCTTGGCCAAAACAGCTATGGACTTGGCGTGGCCTTTCACGGGCCCACGACGGTGGATTCCCTGACCATCACCCAGTACCGGGACGGTCATTGGCGGAGGATGGATGTTGTCTTCCACAACGTCCTACAACGCAAACAGGCAGAGCCATATTTTTCACCATACGAAAGGATGCCGTTATGCCTGACTCCTGCGACATCACTCTCCGCGTCCGTTACGTGGAAGTCGATCCGATGGGCGTGTTGCATCACAGTCGGTTCTGGGTGTATTTCGAGATGGGCCGCACGGAACTGCTTCGGCAAAGCGGCGTGCGTTACGCCGACCTCGAAAAGGCGGGCGTGTTTTTCGTGGTGGCCAAATGTGCGGCCCGCTACCTCGCCCCGGCCCGATACGATGACGAACTGACGCTCACCACGCGCATCACGCGAACCGGCGCCGCCCGGATCGACCACGCCTACGAACTCAAACGCACCGCCGACGGTCTGCTGCTGGCCACGGCCGAAACCACCATCGCCTGCGTCGACCGCGCGGGACAAATCATCGCCATCCCGGAATTCGTCAAGGCGAAATCATGACCACACTCGAACACACTTCGCCGCCCCACACCAGCGGGGCGCAGTTCGCGGCCACTCGGTGGAGCGTCGTGCTGACGGCGGCCGATCCGCGGGCCCCCAGCCAGTCCCGGCGGGCGTTGGAAGAACTCATCCGGGCCTATTGGTTCCCGCTCTACGCCTTCGTGCGACGCCAGGGCGAACCGCCCGAGTCCGCCGAAGACGTGATCCAGGAATTCTTCGCCCGACTGCTGGAAAAAGATTTCCTCGCCCACGTGGACCGATCCAAGGGTAAATTCCGCTCGTTCCTGCTGGCGGCGGTCAAACATTTCCTCTCCAACCAACGCCACCGCCGCCGGGCACAAAAACGCGGCGGCGGCAGAGACATCGCCCTCGAAGCCCTGGACCCCTCCGTGCGCTATGCCATGGAACCCGTCGACCGCATGACGCCCGAACGCGTCTTCGAGCGTCAGTGGGCGCTGACGGTGCTCGAACACGTGCTGGACCGCCTGCGGGAAGCGTACGGCCGCGACGGAAAGGCCGCCCTCTACAACGCCCTCGCCCCCTGCCTGACCCAGGACGGCCGCTCGATCGACTACGGCAGCCTCTCGCGGGACTTGACCATGACCGAGGGCGCCGTGCGAATGGCCGTCCACCGCCTGCGCCGCCGCTACCGCGACCTGCTCCGGCGGGAAATCGCCCAGACGGTCGACTCGCCCGAGCAGGTCGAGGAAGAATTGGCTTTTTTGTTAAATTGCCTGTGACAATCCGCCGAGTTTTCGTCTACTAGTAGTATGACGGAACAACCATCACACGAAAACGTCTGTCCGCAGTGTTCCAAACCGCTGCCCTCCCGCAGCCCGCAGGGCCTGTGTCCGGCGTGCCTGTTCAAGCGTGGGTTGGAGACGAACACGGTTGGGTTCACGGACGAGGACCAGGCCGCGGCGGCGAGGCGGTGGCGGCCGCCGGGGTGCGAGCAGTTGGCGCCGCTGTTTCCCGAGTTGGACATT
>Ga0123353_10000514_pt1 | contig 47868 bp, 43 predicted proteins | sample TergutLab28metaG_3_FD_92763 | JGI IMG/M metagenome (GOLD analysis project Ga0123353, IMG submission 92763) | Labiotermes labralis P3 segment gut microbial communities from Petit-Saut dam, French Guiana - Lab288 P3 | ecosystem: Host-associated > Arthropoda: Insects > Digestive system > Gut ... | reverse complement strand
TTGGGCGTGATTTGCAGGCCGAGCGCCGACCAGTGGCCGGTGACCAGCACCGCGCCGGCGCTTTGCCGCTCCGGCACGGCGAACCACGGCAGGTAACCGGCCGGGGCATTGGCCGGCAGGCCCTTGCGCTTGAATTCCATGACCCCTTGCGGCGTGCAGAAACGCATGCGCGTCATGGCATTGACGATCAAGCGCAGACGCGGCCAACCCGCCAGATCGTCCGACCACGCCGCCGGCTCGCTACCCCACAGGTTGCGGAGGAAGTCGTGGAACTGTTCGCCCTGCAATGCAGTCTCGACCTCGCGCGCCAGCGCCCGGGCTTGTGCCGTCGTCCATTGCGGCAGCAAGCCGGCATGCACCAGGCAGTAATCGCCCGCGCTATGGCATAGCGGCTGGCGGCGCAGCCAGTCGAGCAGTTCGTCGGCATCGGCGGCATCGAGCACCGGCTGCAAGGTGTCCTCCTTGCGGAACCCGGTACCCTCGGCAATCATCAGCAGATAGAGATCGTGATTACCAAGCACGGTCAGCGCAGCATCGTCCAGCGAGCGGATGAAACGCAGGGTTTCCAGGGAATGCGGGCCGCGATTGACCAGATCGCCGACCAGCCACAGACGGTCGACAGCGGGGTCGAAAGCGCACCGATCAAGCAGGCGGCGCAGCGCGTCGTAACAACCCTGGATGTCGCCGATAGCGTAGGTAGCCATTTTCAGTTGGTAGCGCAGCAATCGGTCCGTGGCCGCAAATTGCGCCGAAGAAACACCCCTCCCCGACCCTCCCCTACGCTACGCGCAAGGGAGGGAGAAACCCCGCGATGCGCACAGGCCGCTGCCCCCTCCCTTTCGGGTGAAGCCCGAAGGGGAGGGTTGGGGAGGGGTGCTGTAAGTCTCATTTCAAATCAATCGGTTGAAAAGTGCTTCTTGAGGATCGGCAACTTATTCCAGCGGGCGATCCCGTACTGTAGCGCCATCACTCCACCGTCACCGATTTGGCCAGATTGCGCGGCTTGTCCACATCCGTGCCTTTCACCAAAGCAGCGTGGTAGGCGAGCAGTTGCAGCGGCACGACGTGAAGGATGGGCGACAGTTCGCCGTAATGCTCGGGCAGGCGCAGGATGTGCACGCTTTCCGACTCGGGGATTTCCGAATCGGCGTCGGCAAAGACATAAAGCTCGCCGCCGCGCGCCTGGACTTCCTTGAGATTGGATTTCAGCTTGTCCAGCAACACGTCGTTGGGGGCCACCGAGATGACCGGCATATTGGCGTCGACCAGGGCCAGCGGGCCGTGTTTCAGTTCGCCCGCCGGATAGGCTTCGGCGTGGATGTAGGAAATTTCCTTGAGTTTCAGCGCGCCTTCCATGGCGATGGGGAAATGTCGGCCACGGCCGAGGAACAGCGCGTGCTGCTTGTCGGCGAAGCGCTTGGCCCAGTCTTCGATGGCCGGTTCCAGTGCGAGCGCCTTGTTGATCGCCACCGGCAGATGGCGCAACTGGTCGATGAAGGCGCTCTCCCGCTCGGCAGGGAGACGCTGACGCAGCTTGGCCATGACCAGAGTGAGCACGAACAGCGCCGCCAGTTGGGTGGTGAAAGCCTTGGTCGAGGCGACGCCGATTTCCGGGCCGGCGCGGGTGATGAAGCGCAGCGCGCATTCGCGGACGATGGCCGATTCCGGCACGTTGCAGATGGCCAGCGTCTTGTGCTGGCCAAGCGCCTTGGCGTGGCGCAGGGCGGCCAGGGTATCGGCGGTTTCGCCCGATTGCGAAATGGCGATGATCAACTGGCGCGGATTGGCCACCGAGGTGCGGTAGCGGTACTCGCTGGCGACCTCGACGGTGCACGGCAGGCCGGCGATGGCTTCGAGCCAGTAGCGGGCGGCGAGGCCGGAATGGTTGCTGGTGCCGCAGGCAAGAATCAGGATGTGGTCGACATCGGCCAGCAACGTGCTGGCTTCGGCGCCGAAAATGCCGGGCTGTATGGTCTTGCCGCCGCCCACGATTTCCAGCGTGTTGGCCAGCGCCTGCGGCTGCTCGAAAATTTCCTTCTGCATGTAGTGGCGGAAAGCGCCGAGTTCGACGGCGGCGGCCGATAGCTCCGAAAGATGCTCCGGGCGCTCCACCGGCGTTCCGTCGAGGCGGCAGATGCGCCGGCCCGTCGGCGTCAGTTCGGCGACATCGCCGTTTTCCAGATAGACCATGCGGCGCGTCACCTGCAACAACGCCGAGGCATCGGAAGCGGCGTAATTGCCGTCATCCGCGATGCCGAGCAGGAGCGGCGAACCCTCGCGGGCGACGATCACCCTGCCCGGCTGGCGGTGGTCGATGACGGCGATGGCATAAGCGCCGACCAGACGGTGGCAGGCCAAACGGACGGCAGCGAACAGATCTGGCTCATTACGCAGCGTCGCCTCGATCAGATGGACGATGCTCTCGGTGTCGGTATCGGAAGTAAAGACGTAGCCCTGGGCGCTCAATTCGGCGCGCAGGCTTTCGTAATTTTCGATGATGCCGTTATGGACGACGGCGATGGAGCCGGAAACGTGCGGATGCGCATTGCGCTCGCTCGGCACGCCATGCGTCGCCCAGCGCGTGTGGGCAATGCCGGTGACGGCGCTGACATCGGCGGTGGCCGCCGCCAGTTCGGCGACGCGCCCGACCGAGCGGACGCGGCGAATGGCGTCGCCGCCAACGACCGCCAGCCCGGCCGAATCGTAGCCACGGTATTCGAGCTTTCTCAGACCTTCGACGAGGATGGGAACGATGTTGTTATCGGCTGCCGCCGCGACGATGCCACACATGGGATTTGCTTTCGGAGGGTAGGGATGGGATAGAGGTTTGCGCTGGATAAGGTCTGACTTCAGCCGACGCCAAAGACGCTTGGCTGTAATTGTCAGAGTTCAAGTGTTCAAAATACGGCTGCAAGAATTCCTGTTACGACTACGAGCGCCATGAGTAGCGCGATGCTGATTTTTGTAAGCAAAATGCCTGGGCGTGGCGTTTTTTTCGCCCCTTGGCCGGTACTGGCCGCAAAGCGTTTCCGCAACTCTTGCAGGCGTCTTTCTTTCTCCGCTTCCGGCAAGCTGAAAGCCGATTGCCGGGCATCTCGTTCGTTCATGGCCATATGCGGTCAAAAGCGCCTAAGCAACAATCAAACCCCGTAATACTCCCGATACCACGCTACAAACCGTCCGACGCCCTCGCGCACCGGCGTGGCCGGGACGAAGCCGGCCCAGTCGTTGAGCAGCGCGGTGTCGGCGTAGGTGGCCGGCACGTCGCCGTCCTGTAGCGGCAGCAGGCGCTTTTCCGCCGTTTTGCCGAGGGCTTCCTCGATGGCGGCAATGAAATCGAGCAATTGCACCGGATTGTTGTTGCCGATGTTGAAGACGCGGTAGGGGACGTTGCTGCTCGCCGGATCGGCGACCAGCGGGTCGTAATCCGGGTTGGCCGTGGCGTCGCGGTCGAGGACGCGAAGCACGCCTTCGACGATGTCGTCGATGTAGGTGAAGTCGCGGCGCATGTCGCCGTGGTTGAAAACGTCGATGGGCCGGCCTTCGAGCATGGCCTTGGTGAACAGGAAAAGAGCCATGTCCGGCCGCCCCCAGGGGCCGTAGACGGTGAAAAAGCGCAGGCCGGTGGTCGGCAGGCCGTAGAGATGGCTGTAGGTGTGGGCCATCAGCTCATTGGCCTTCTTGGTCGCGGCGTAGAGGCTGACCGGGTGATCGACGCTGTCGTGCTCGGAAAAGGGCATCTTCGTGTTGCCGCCGTAGACGCTGGAACTGGAGGCGTAAACGAGGTGCGCCACGCGGTTGTGGCGGCAGCCTTCGAGGATGTTGATAAAGCCGACCAGATTGCTATCGATGTAGGCGTGCGGATTTTGCAGTGAGTAGCGAACGCCGGCCTGGGCGGCGAGGTGGATGACCTTGTCGAATTTCTCGGCGACGAACAGGGCGGTGATGCCCTCCCTGTCGGCGACATCGAGCTTGACGAAGCGAAAATTGGCGTGGCCGGCAAGGCGGGCCAGACGGCTGTCCTTGAGGCTGACGTCGTAATAATCGTTGAGATTGTCGAGGCCGACAACGGTGTCGCCGCGGGCCAGGAGGCGCAGCGTGGCGGTCATGCCGATGAAGCCGGCGGCGCCGGTGACGAGAATTTTCACGATGGCCTCCAGAAAAAAGGTCGCGGAATTTTACCGCGCCGCGACGCTTGCTCAGGCGGGATCGTGACGGGCGGGCATTTATAATCCCGGCTTGAGAAACCGTCATTTTATTCGCCGATGCGCATCCTGATCGTGAAAACCTCCTCGCTCGGCGACGTCATCCACAATCTGCCGGCTGTCAGCGATATCCGTCGGCATTTTCCCGAGGCCGTCATCGACTGGTGTGTCGAAGAAAGCTTCGCCGCCATTCCCCGCCTGCATCCGGGCGTCGCCGAGGTGTTTACCGTCGCTATCCGGCGCTGGCGCAAGCGCCTGTTTTGCGCGCGGACATGGCGGGAAATCGGCGCCTTCCGCGCCCAATTGCGGGCGCGGCGCTACGATTTGATCCTCGACACCCAGGGCCTGCTGAAAAGCGCCCTGATCGCCGCCCAGGCCATCGGCCCGCGCTGCGGCTACGCCGCCGCCGCCGCCCGCGAACCGCTGGCGGCCCGCTTCTATCAGCGGCATTGCACGGTAGCGAAAGATGCCCACGCGGTCATGCGCAACCGCCGGCTTGCCGCGGCGGCGCTCGCTTACACGCTGCCGGACGAGACGCCGGATTACGGCATCGCCGTGCCGCCCGCCGCCTTCCCCTGGCTGCCGCCGCCGCCCTACGCCGTCCTCCTGACCGCCACCAGCCGCGACGACAAACTATGGCCCGAGGCGCACTGGCTGGCACTCGGCCAGCGCCTGCAAGAACAGGGCTGCCGCGCCGTGCTGCCCGCCGGCAATGCCATCGAACGCGAACGGGCGGCGCGTCTGGCGGCGGGCATTCCCGACGCCGTCGCCGCACCGCCGCTCGACATCGCTACCTTGGCCGGCGTGCTGGCCGGCGCCCGCGCCGCCATTGGCGTCGATACCGGCCTGACGCATCTGGCGGTGGCGCTCAAGGTCCCGACCGTGGCTCTCTATACCGCCACCGATCCCGGCCTCACCGGCGTTTTCGGCGCCGCCTTTCACCGCAACCTGGGCGGCCAGGGGCAAGTGCCGACGCCCGCCGAAGTATTCGACGCCTTGCGAGCGGCCGGCTGATGGCGCGCTTCTTCTACTCCCTGCTCTGGTGTCTGGCGACGCCGCTGATCTGGCTGCGCCTGCTCTGGCGCTCGCGTAAACAGCCGGAATACCGCCAGCACTTTTGGGAGCGTTACGCTTTCTACGGTCGGCAGCCCGCGCCGCCGGCCCTGATCTGGGTGCACGCCGTGTCGGTCGGCGAGACGCGCGCCGCCCAACCGCTGATCGAGGGCTTGCTGGCGCGCTGGCCGGAACATCGCATCCTGCTCACCGGCATGACGCCGACGGGACGCGAGGCGGGGCGCGCGGTTTATGGCGAGCGCGTGCTGCAAGCCTATCTGCCTTACGACACTCCCGGCGCGGCGCGGCGCTTTCTTGAGCATTTCCGGCCTGCTTTCGGCGTGTTGATGGAAACCGAAATCTGGCCCAATCTGCTGGCCAAGGCGGCGCGCCGGCAAGTGCCGGTAATGCTCGTCAATGCCCGCCTTTCCGCCCGTTCGGCGCGTGGCTACGGGCGCTGGCCGGCGCTCTTCCGCCCGGCCTTGGCGGCACTGGCTGGCGTCTGCGCCCAGACGGCGGACGACGCCCGCCGCTTGGCCGCGCTTGGCGCGGCGCCGGTCGAAGTCTGCGGCAATATCAAATTCGATGTCACGCCGGCAGCCGACAAACTGGCGCTGGGCGAGGACTGGCGGCGGGCGCTCGGTACGCGGCCCGTGTGGCTGGCGGCCAGCACCCGTGAGGGTGAGGAAGAATTGCTGCTCGCGGCTTGGCGGCGGCTGGCGCCATCCGACGTTCTTCTTGTGCTCGTTCCCCGCCATCCGCAGCGTTTCGCCGATGTCGCCGCGCTGCTGAGCGGGCAGGGCTGGAATTGGCAGAAGCGCAGCGCCGCGCTGCCCGATGCCGCAACGCAAATCTGGCTTGGCGACAGTATGGGCGAAATGGCTGCCTACTACCGTCTGGCCGACCTCGCCTTCGTCGGCGGCAGCCTGCTGCCGCTCGGCGGGCAGAATCTGATCGAAGCGGCGGCCTGCCACTGCCCGGCGCTGGTCGGGCCGCACACCTTCAACTTCCTGCAAGCCACCGAAGACGCCATCGCCGTCGGCGCGGCGCGGCGGGTGAATGATGCCGAGGCGCTGGTTGCGGAAGTGACCGCCCTTTTCGCCGATCCGTCACGTCTGGCGGCCATGCGCCAGGCTGCCGCCAACTTCGCCCGCGCCCATCGCGGCGCGGCGGAACGAAGCTTGACCTTTATCGCCCGCTGGTCGGAGCAGGCAGGGCGTTGACGCGGCCTTGAGCCGCACCGCCGCCCGCTGCTTGTGCACGCCACCCCGCAGGGAAAATCACAAACGCGCTTCGGCCTTGTCCTGCCGACAATTCGGGCTATGCTTGCAGAAAGAAGCCAGAAGCGGCCAAGGCGTTTCGCATGAGCAGACTTTTTGATTTAATGCTGCATGAAGCAGGATTGCTTCTTGCAGCGTCGTTGCGAGGAGCAAAGCGACGAAATTACCGAGGAGGGCGCCATGAAGTGCGAGCATAGCAATATAAGAGATGAGCTTTTTCACCTGCCGGACAACCCGCGCCGCGCTTTTCTGCTGGCGGCTGCGGCAAGCGCCCTGGGGGCGGCGGGCCTCAAGCCTGGCGTCGCCAACGCCGCCGGCAGCAAGGTGCAAACGCAGGCGCACATCGTCATTGCCGGCGCCGGCGCTGCGGGTCTGACTGCCGCCGCCTATTTGGCCAAGGCGCTCGATGGCGCAAAGATCACCCTGATCGATGCGCGCAAGGAACACTTCTACCAGCCCGGCTTCACCCTGGTGGGCGCGGGCATCAAGCCCAAGGAGTACGTGCTATCCAGCACCGCCGAATACCTCCCGCGCGGCGTCGAGCTGATCGAGGCGCGGGTGGCCGAGTTCGATCCGGATGGCAACAAGGTCGTGACCGACAGCGGGCAGTCCATCGCCTACGACTTCCTCATCGTGGCCACCGGCCTCAAACTGGAATACGGCCTGATCGAAGGCATGGAAGAGAGCCTGATCGGCAAGGAAGGCATCGGCAGCATCTACCACAGCCCGGCGGGCGCCGAGGCCACTTGGCAGGCCATGTCGGCTTTCGCCGATAAGGGCGGCAGGGGCGTTTTCCTGCGCCCGGCCACAGAGATGAAGTGCGCGGGCGCGCCGCTCAAATACACCTTCATCACCGAAGACTATCTCCAGCGCCGCGGCCAGCGCGGCAAGGCCGAGGTCGTCTACAACTCGAACAACAAGGCGCTGTTCAGCGTACCTATCGTTTCCGAAAAGGTGCGCATGCTGTTCCAGGAACGCGGCATCCAGATCAACTACGAGCGTGTGCTCACGGCTATCGATCCGGGCCGCCGCATCGCCACTTTCAAAACCCCCGAAGGTAGCGAGGAGCAGGGCTACGACTTTATCCACGTCATCCCGCCGATGCGCGCGCCCGAGGCAATCCGCAACAGCCCCCTGCCTTGGAAAACGGGTCAATGGGTTGATGAGGGTTGGATGGAAGTGGACAAGGGCACTTTGCGCCACGTCCGTTATCCCAATGTCTTTGGCGTCGGCGACATCGCTGGCGTGGCAAAGGGCAAGACCGCGGCCAGCGTGAAATGGCAGGTGCCGGTCGCCGTCGACCATCTGGTCGCCGAAATCGCCGGCAAGCAGTCGGACGCGCTATACGCCGGCTACACCTCGTGTCCGCTCATCACCCGGCTGGGCCGGGCCATGCTGGTGGAATTCGACTACCAGAACAACCTGACGCCATCCTTCCCCGGCGTCATTGCGCCGCTCGAAGAATTGTGGATCAGTTGGGTCATGAAGACCATGGCGCTCAAACCCACCTACATCAGCATGCTGCGCGGTCGCGCCTAAAGGAGAATCCCCATGAAGGAATTCGATCTGCTCGTCATTCTGGCGGTTTTTCAGGAAATGTTGGGGCCGCTACTGTGGCTGTTGCTGGCCATCATCGTGCTGGGCACCCTGGCTTTCGTACTCCTGCTGATCCGGGAACGGGGCGTGGTATCCCGCCGGATGGTGTTCTCCCAGACGCTGAGTCCGCTGGGCGGCGCTTTTGCCCTGATACTGATGGCCAAGGTATCGTCCTCTGGCTTCACCGATGCCGGCGGCCCGGTCGACTGGCTCCTGATCGCCCTCGTTTTCAGCCTGGGCCTGGTCGGTTCGGGCATCATCCTCTACACCATCGGCGGCTGGTGGTCGATCCTCCGGGGAAACAAGCCCGCATGAAACGCCGTCGGTTGCGTGCCGTTAGCCGCCAGAAGGTGCAAGTCCTTGTTTTCAACCTGTAACTTAGAAAGGAGCGCAAATGAAATCTAACGTCGGCGGCATCGACCGCATCCTGCGCGTTGTGCTTGGCATTGTATTGATCGCCTTGGCAGCCTCGGGAATAGTCGGCTGGTGGGGCTGGCTGGGCGCGATCCCGCTGCTCACCGGCCTGGCCCGTTTTTGCCCTCTCTACCCCCTGCTGGGTATCAACACCTGCCCGAATAACAAGTCCTGACGCTTACAAATCAGTCTTGGCAAAAAACACCCGCAATCAAGCGGGTGTTTTTTATGGGAAAGCTAATGCTTGTTAGCGCCCGCCGCCCGAATCCAGCAGCGCGTTAAGCGCCATCACGTCATCCTCCCCAAGCGCACCAACAGCATCCTTGAGGCGCAGTTGGGCGAGCAGGGTGTCGAAGGTGGCGCGGGCGAGGTCGCGGCGGGTGACGTAGACCTGGTTTTCGGCGTTGAGCACGTCGATGTTGATGCGCACGCCGACTTCGTAACCCAGCCGGTTCGATTCCAGCGCCGACTGCGAGGAAAGCAGCGCCGCCTTGAGCGCGCGGATTTGGGCCAGGCCGTTGCTGACGCCGAGGTAGTGCTGGCGGGCGGCCAGGGCGGCGTTACGGCGGGCGGCTTCGAGGGTCGATTGGGCCGCGCCGCGATTGGCGCTGGCTTCGCGCTGGCGCGAGCTGACCTGGCCGCCGAGATAGAGCGGCAGGTTGAGTTGGACGCCGACATTCCGGTAATCGTTTTCCAGTACGCCGAAGCCTTCGTAGTAGGACTTGCCATAGCCGCGATTGGCGACCAGATCGACGGTCGGGTAATGCCCGGCGCGTTGGCGGTCCACTTCGCGCTCGGCGATAGCCAGCGCTACTTGCTGCATTTGCACAGCGATGCTGTCTTGTTCGGCGGCGCTGACCCACTGGCGCAGATCGGCCGGCTGCGGGCCGCTGGCTTCGGCATTTTTGCGGAGCTGGGCGAGATCGCCGGGATCGCGGCCAATGATGGCTTGCAGGGCGCTGCGTTTGACTTCCAGATCGCTTTCGGCGGCGATTTCCTGCGCCAGGGCGAGGTCGTAACGGGCTTGCGCCTCGTGCGTATCGGTGATGGTGGCGGCGCCGACCTCGAAATTCTTTTTTGCCGATTCCAGTTGCTGGCTGATCGCCTCCTTGTTGGCGCGCACCGCGCTCAGGTTTTCGTCGGCGAACAGGATATCGAAATAGGCTTGCGCCACGCGCAGGATGAGATCCTGGCGGGCCAGGGCGTAATTGGCCTCGGCCTGCGCCACTTGCCATTTGGCTTGATCGTAGGCAACCCAGTTCTCCCAGCGGAAGAGGGGTTGCGACAGGGTCAATTGATAGCCGTTGCTGTTATATTTCTGATGCGTGCTGCCCGGGACGTTGCGCAGCGACATTTCGCTGTCGTTCCAGGCGCTATTGCCCGACAGGGTCAGACTGGGCAACAGGCCGGCCCGTCCCTGCGGCTCTTTCTCGCGCCCGGCTTCGAGGGTAGAACGGGCAGCGGCATAGACCGGGTCGTTATCCTGGGCGGCGCGGTAGATTTGCAACAGATCGGCGGCGCTCGCCGTGCCGGCGAGCAGGGCGAGGGCAAGCAGGCCGGCGCGGGTTTTCATGGCGGACTCAAGAGGGTGCGACACTGGATTGCTGCGCTCGCAATGACGCGCCTGTTTTTGCACTGTCATTGCGAGGAGCGAAGCGACGAAGCAATCCAGAGAGAGTGCCATTTGAACCGGAAACGCTCTGGCAACGGCGCGGGCCGGATCAGCCGCCGCGCCGCAAGCGTCGCGGCGGCTGGCGCATCAAAGTGCGAAAGCCGGCTTGGCGGCGAAACCGTCGAGCGGCGGGACGACGGTTTCAAATAGATTGACGCGGTTGTAGGCGCCGTCGCCGGTGCAGGTGACCAGCACGGCTTCCATGACCGGCGCAGTGCCGACGATGGCGGCCAGCCGGCCGCCGGGACGCAATTGCGCGAGCAGGGCGGCGGGCAGTTCCGGCAGGGAGCCGGAGACGACGATGACATCGTAGGGCGCGCGGGCGAGCCAGCCGTTGACGCCATCGCCGGTTTCGACGGTGACATTGTCGACCCCGGCGGCGGCGAGATTGCGGCGGGCCTGCTCGGCCAGCGCCGGGCGGCTCTCGACGCTGACCACATGCGCGGCGCGGGCGGCCAGAAGGGCGGCCATGTAGCCGCTACCGGCGCCGATTTCGAGCACCTTGTCCGTTTTTTGCAGCCCCAGTTCCTGCACCAGCTTGGCTTCGATTTTCGGCGCCAGCATGACTTGACCTTCGCCGAGCGGGATTTCCATGTCGGCAAAGGCGAGATTGCGGTAGGCCGGCGGCGTGAATTGCTCACGCTTGACGACGAACAGCAGGTCGAGAACCTGCGGGTCGAGCACATCCCAGGGACGAATCTGCTGCTCGATCATGTTGAAGCGCGCTTGCTCGATATTCATGGATGTTGCTCCGCGAATGGGGATTGCGACAAAAGGGGATTGTAACCGGGAACGCGGGGGCTTTGGCGCGCTGCTTCCATCGCCAGCGCCCGCGGGGAGAGTAGGGGCGAATAATTATTCGCCCCTACAACCCCTGACCCGCTCCCCGCCGTGGAGAGGGAACCAACCTCAGCGGCTTTCCTTGATGATGCGGCCGGCGGTTGCCTGAACCGGGCGGGCGTTGTCGCGGTAGAGGCGGGAGAAGATGTCGATCTGTTCCGCCGATACCGGCGCCGGCTGTTTCAGCACCAGCCACAGTACGCCTTCGGTGCAGGGCGGCGTGGTCAGCGAACCCATGTAGGTGTAGTAACTGCGCGCGGCCGGCAGCAAGGCGTCGAGATTGACCGTGACGTCCGGCGGCTCGACGGCGAGACGCTTTTCCAGCGGCAGGTAGTTCCACAGCGTCTGGATGAAGGGATTTTCCGGGCCGCGTTCGAGCAATACGGCGATTACCGCCAATTGGCCGTCGTCGGCGCGATGCATCAGATGAACCGACATGTCGAAGCGGCGACCGTCGACCCGCTCCTCGGAGGGATGGCTGAAGCGGATTTCCTGCAAGGCGTAGGTCTTGCCGGTCAGGGTGATGGCATTGTCGCCGAGAAAGACTTCGAGCGAGCGGCCGCTGTCGATGATGCGAAAGCGGGAGGGGCGATAGTCGAATTGAATCGGCTCGACATCGACCTTGATGCCGTCGCGGATGTCGATCGGCGACTGGCGCTGGCCAGAAGCGCACAAGCCATAGCGCGAATCGAGCGTGGCCCAGTTTTCCGGCGCGCTGGCGCCGTCGTAGCCCCAATCAACGGCCGACGCTGGTTTCAGCGGCTGCACCAATTCGAGCATGTAACCGGCTTCCTTGTCCGCCGCCGGCTTGCCCTTGGCGGCGGGCGCGGGCGCCTTCCTGGCCGGGGCCGCCTTGAGCGGGATCGCCCCTGGCGGCTCTATTGGCGCTGCGGACGCCACATCGCGGCGAGCTGCCGTCTTGACCGGCACGGGCTTGGCCAGTTCCTTTTTCACCAGCGCCTCGTTGGCCTGACGCAGGGACTTGGCCGCCTCGTCGGCCTGGGCCGCCAGTTCGCCCGGGCTGCCTCGCGGCGGCCGGCAGACTTCGCGCAGCACCTTGTCGTCGAGGGTGCCGGTGCGTACCGGCAGATTGTCGGCCTTGAGCGTTTCCTCGCGGACGATGCTGTTGTCGCCCTTTTTGAAGCTGCGCTTCAAGGTGCTGGCGTTGCGCGCCATGCAGTCGTAACGGGTGATGACTTCGATGACGAGGTAGGGATCGCCGGAACGGACGTCGACCAGTTCCTTGTCGAGCACCATGCGGCTCGTGGTTTCCACCGTCGCCCCCTCGCGCTTGATGCTGGTGCGGTCGATTTCGATGCGTTTGCCCGGTTCGGACGAGACGTTTTGCCAGGTCGGCGCGGCAAGCGCCAACGGGGACACGGCCAGAACGAGCAGGATGAATGAACGCATGCGAAACCTCTGTTGCTGGAGTCCATAGTGTATCGGCATAACCCGGACCCTTTTTGAAAAATCTGAAACGCGGCGGGCGCTTCCTTGCATTTTGCCTGTCTTTCCAGTAAGTTGCAGCACCACTCGTTAGGGGTGCCGGCCAACCGGGCCGGCTGAGAAAATACCCTTCGAACCTGCTCGGGTCATGCCGGCACAGGGAAACGAAGCCGATCGCTCCTTGCCCCCGCCTGTCCCCGCTTACCCGCGCCGTTATGCATGGAGTCTCGATGAACCTCACCGAACAATTTCTCGCCGTCAACGCCCACGTCGATGCGGCGGCGATTCAGCCGCTGCCCAATTCGCGCAAAATTCACGTTGCCGGCTCCCGCCCCGATCTGCGCGTGCCGATGCGCGAAATCCGCCAGTCCGATACGCCGACCGGCATGGGCGGCGAGGCGAATCCGCCGATTTTCGTGTACGACTGTTCCGGCCCCTATTCCGATCCCGCCGCCAAGATCGACATCCGTTCCGGCCTGCCGGCGCTACGCGCGCCCTGGATCGCGGAACGCGCCGACAGCGCGGAACTGCCCGCCCCGAGTTCCGCCTATGGCCGCCAGCGCGCCGCCGACCGGACGCTCGACGAACTGCGCTTCCCCGGCCTGCTGCGCCAGCCGCGCCGGGCCAAGGCCGGCATGAACGTGACGCAGATGCATTACGCGAAAAAGGGCATCGTCACGCCGGAGATGGAATTCGTCGCCATCCGCGAAAATCTTAACCGCGCCGCCTACCTGGAATCGCTGCGCGCCGCCGGGCCGCAGGGCGAAAAAATGGCGCGCCTGCTGAATCGCCAGCATCCCGGCCAGAGTTTCGGCGCCAGCATTCCGCCCGCCATCACGGCGGAATTCGTGCGCGACGAAATCGCCCGCGGCCGCGCCATCATCCCGGCCAACATCAATCACCCGGAAAGCGAGCCGATGATCATCGGCCGCAATTTCCTGACCAAGATCAACGCCAATATCGGCAACTCGGCGCTCGGCTCCTCCATCCAGGAAGAAGTCGAGAAAATGACCTGGGCCATCCGCTGGGGCGGCGACACGGTGATGGACCTGTCCACCGGCAAGAACATCCACGAAACGCGCGAGTGGATCATCCGCAACTCGCCGGTGCCGGTCGGCACCGTGCCGATTTACCAGGCTTTGGAAAAGGTCGGCGGCAAGGCCGAGGAACTGACCTGGGAAATTTTCCGCGACACGCTCATCGAACAGGCCGAGCAAGGCGTCGATTACTTCACCATCCATGCCGGCATTCTGCTGCGCCACATCCCGCTGACCGCCGAGCGGATGACCGGCATCGTCAGCCGCGGCGGCTCGATCATGGCCAAGTGGTGCCTGGCGCATCACAAGGAAAGCTTCCTCTACACCCATTTCGAGGACATCTGCGACATCATGAAGGCTTACGACGTGGCCTTCTCGCTCGGCGACGGCCTGCGCCCCGGCTCCATCTACGACGCCAACGACGAGGCGCAACTGGGCGAACTGAAAACCCTCGGCGAATTGACGCAAATCGCCTGGAAGCACGACGTGCAGACCATCATCGAAGGGCCGGGCCATGTGCCGATGCACCTCATCAAGGAGAACATGGAACTGCAACTCGACTGGTGCCAGGAAGCCCCGTTCTACACCCTCGGCCCGCTGACCACCGACATCGCGCCGGGCTACGACCACATCACCAGCGGCATCGGCGCCGCCATGATCGGCTGGTACGGCACGGCCATGCTCTGCTACGTGACGCCCAAGGAACACCTCGGCCTGCCCGACAAGGACGACGTCAAGGAAGGCATCATCACCTACAAGCTCGCCGCGCACGCCGCCGATCTCGCCAAGGGGCATCCCGGCGCGCAGATCCGCGACAACGCGCTCTCGAAGGCGCGTTACGAATTCCGCTGGGAGGATCAGTTCAACCTCGGCCTCGATCCCGACAAGGCGCGCGAATTCCACGACGAAACCTTGCCCAAGGAATCGGCCAAGGTCGCCCACTTCTGCTCCATGTGCGGGCCGCACTTCTGCTCCATGAAAATCACCCAGGACGTGCGCGACTTCGCCGCCGCCCAAGGCATCGGCGACGCCGAAGCGCTGCAACGCGGCATGGCGGAAAAAGCCGTGGAATTCGTCCAGGGCGGCGCGGAGATTTACCGCAAGGTTTGATGTTTTCCTTGCGCCAAGCGGCCTTCCCGCGCCACCCGGCAGGCGCGGGAAGGTTGCTGCGTCGCTTCGCGCCGGGGTAAAAACGACCGTCGCTGCGCGCGCGGCGAAACAACCCGGCCGCGTGAATCAGCCCCGTTTTTTACGTTCATTTACAAGCCAGTAACCCCCATTTACGGCTTGCCGCGCCATGATGCATCCATCGCCCGCCCACTCGGGGCGGACTGATCCAACCAGGAGAGCCATCATGAAAAACATTTCCCATCCGCACCTCAAGCGCCTTGCCCTTGCCGCCGCCATCGCACTGACCCTGCCCCTGAGCGCCTCGGCTTTCGCCGGTGGTCACCGCGGTGGCCCGATGCACGGTGGCTGCGGCGCGAGCCAGGCCGGCTTTGCTCACTCAGGCATGGATATGGGCGGCGGCATGGCGCGCTACCTGAAGCGCCTGAATCTGAGCGAAGCGCAACGCGATCAGGTTTTCACCATCATGAACACCCAGGCGCCGACCCAGCGCGACAACATGAAAGCCGTGCAGAAGGCGCAAAGCGATCTGCGCGACCTGACCACGGCGGCCAACTTCGACGAAGCCACAGCCAAGCAGCTGGCTGGCGCGGCTGGCGCGGCGATGGGCGAAATGGCGCTGAGCCGGGCCAAGACCACGCGTCAGATCTACGATGTGCTGACGCCGGAACAGCGCCAGAAACTGGCCGAGATGAAGGCCCAATGGACGCGCCAGCGCGCTGACGGCACGCGGTCGAAGTGGCGCGGCGACGGCCCGTGCTGGATGGATGGCGACGCGCCCCGCCCGCAGCGCGCTTCCTGATCCCTCCCCGGGGATTTTCCCAAACGCCGCCGCCCTTTTTCGGGCGGCGGTTTTTTTATATGCAGGGCAATCGCTTGAAAGGCGCGTTGCCTATGCTCTCCCTCTCCCGCGAGGGGAGAGGGGAGTATCGGTCTTCTGCGACAATGCCCCCATGCCCGAACCCGTTCCCCCGCTCGCCTGCCGCCCCAACTGCGGCGCCTGCTGCATCGCACCGTCCATTTCTTCGCTGGACAAGCCGGCTGGCGCGCCTTGCCGGCATCTCGATGCGGCATTGCGTTGCCGCCTGTTCGGCCGCCCCGAGCGCCCGGCCTGTTGTGCCGGCCTGCAAGCCAGCGCCGAGATGTGCGGCGAGTCGCGCGAACAGGCGCTGGCCTGGCTGCAAGCTCTGGAAGCGGCAACCCGTCCGGGCGGGTAAAATGCGCCTTTTTCCGGCAAAATCGCCCACATGGACGCCATTCTTCTATTGAAAGCCCTGATCCTCGGCATCATCGAGGGACTGACCGAATTCCTGCCAATTTCGTCAACCGGCCACCTGATCATCGCCGGCAGCCTGCTCGATTACACCGACGAACAGAGCAAGGTGTTCAAAATCGTCATCCAGTTGGCCGCCATTCTGGCGGTTTGCTGGCATTTCCGCGAACGCATCGGCAAGGCTTGCGGCGGGCTGGCCGACGATCCGGCGCAGCAGCGCTTCGCCGGCCTCCTGCTGGTCGGCTTCCTGCCGGCGGCGGTGCTGGGCCTCCTGTTTCACAGCACCATCAAGACCTATCTGTTCAATCCGCTGACGGTGGCCGGGGCGCTGATCGTCGGCGGCCTGCTGATTCTCTACATCGAGCGCAAGGCCTATCATCCGCGCGTCGGCAGCATCGACGACATGCGTTGGCCACAGGCGCTGAAAGTCGGTTTCGCCCAGGCCCTGGCGATGTTCCCCGGCGTCTCGCGCTCCGGCGCGACCATCATGGGCGGCCTGGTGTTCGGCCTGTCGCGCAAGACGGCGACCGAGTTTTCCTTCTTCCTCGCCATTCCGACCATGTTCGCGGCGACCCTGTACGACGTTTACAAGAACTGGGAACTGCTGCACCTGAGCGACCTGCCGGTATTCGCCGTCGGTTTCGTCGCTTCCTTCATCGCCGCCATGCTGACCGTCAAGGCCCTGCTGCGCTACGTGTCGAATCACGATTTCGCCCTGTTCGCCTGGTATCGCATCGTCTTTGGCGTCATCGTGCTGCTGACGGCGCATTTCGGCTGGGTCGAATGGGCGGCCTGATCCTCTACCTGCACGGCTTTTGCTCCTCGCCGGGGGCCATGAAGGCGCGCCTGCTCGGCGCGGAAATGGCGCGTCGCGGGCTGGCCGGGCAATTTCTCTGCCCGCAACTGTCGCCGGCGCCGGACGAAGCGGTGGCCGACCTGACACGCCTGATAGAAGGCTGCAAGCGCCCCTTGACCCTGGTCGGCTCTTCGCTGGGCGGCCATTACGCCACCCATCTGGCGGAAAAGCACGACCTGCGGGCGGTGCTCGTCAATCCGGCGGTCATCGCCCGCCTCGACGCCGGCTGGTTCGTCGGCGAGCACTTGCCTTTCGACGGCGGCCCGGCTTTTCAATTTACACACAAACACGCCCAACAACTGGCGGCCCAAGTCACGCCGCCGACGCCGGAACGCTACTGGCTGCTGCTCGAAACTGGCGACGAGACGCTCGACTATCATCAGGCGCAGGATTTCTACTTCGGTTGCCGGCAGAGCATCTTCGAGGGCGGCGACCACAGCTTCACGCGCTTTCCTCAATTACTACCGCAAATACTTGAATTTGCCGGGATATAATCTTCGCAATGAATGTTCTGTTTGAAGAAGACGGCGGCTTTAAGGCCGGCGTCGTTATGGCCGACAACGACAGCTCCCTGCAAATCGAGATGGCGTCCGGCAAACGCGGCAAGATCAAGGCGGCGGCGGTATTGTTGCGCTTCGAGCAGCCGGGGCCGGCGGCTCTGATGGAAAGGGCGGCGCCGTTGGCCGCCGGGATCGAGGCGGATTTTCTCTGGGAGTGTGTCAGCGATGGCGAATTTTCGTTTCTGGATTTTGCCCGTGATTACCACGGACGCGACCCCGCCCCGGAGGAGGCGGCGGCGGTGCTGCTGGCCCTGCACGCCGCGCCCGTCTATTTCCACCGCAAGGGCAAGGGGCGCTTCCGCAAGGCCCCTGCCGACATTCTGTCAGCCGCTCTGGCCAGTCTTGAAAAAAAGCGTCAGCAGGCGCTGGCGATGGAGGGCTGGGTCGCCGAACTGACGGCCTTCCGCCTGCCGCCGGAAATCGCCGCGCTGAGCGACGCCCTGCTTTATGCGCCGGATCGCAACCGGCCGGAAACCAAGGCGTTCGAGGCGGCCTGCGCCGCGACCGGGCTGACGGCGGCGCAATTGCTGTTCCGCTGCGGCGCGATCAAGTCGGCCTATCACCTGCATTACCGCCGCTTTCTGCGCGAGCATTTCGCCAAGGGCGCCGGCTTTCCGGCCATCGCGGCGCCGCTGGCGCCGACCGATCTGGCGCGCGCCGATGTCCGCGCCTTTTCCATCGACGATGTCCATACGACCGAGATCGACGATGCGCTGTCGGTGGTCGATCTGCCTGGCGTCGGCAAACGCATCGGCATCCATATCGCGGCGCCGGGGCTGGCCATAGCCCACGGCTCGCCGCTCGATGGCATCGCCCGGGCGCGGCTGTCGACGGTCTACATGCCGGGCTGCAAGATCACCATGCTGCCGGATGCCGTGGTGCAGAGCTACACGCTGGCCGGCGGCGCCGATTGCCCGGCGCTGTCGCTTTACCTGACCGTCAATGAGGCGCTGGAAATCGTCGGTCACGAGTCGCGGCTGGAAATCGTGCATATCGCCGCCAATCTGCGGCATCACGAAGTCGAGCCCTGGTTCAACGAGAACACGGTCGACGGCCCCCTGCCCGACCAGCCTTTCCGCGACGAACTGCTTTATTTGTGGCATTTCGCCAATGCCTGCGAGGCGCGGCGCGGCAAGCCGGCGGCGATTCAGGGCGTGCATGACTACACTTTCGCCATTGCCGGCGATCTGGCCGACCCGGAGGCATGTACGGTGGACATCGCCGAGCGCCAGCGCGGCAGTCCGCTCGACAAGCTGGTGGCGGAATTGATGATCGTCGCCAACACGACCTGGGGCGGTCTCCTGGCCGAAAAGAACATCGCCTGCCTGTACCGGGCGCAGACCCAGGGCAAGGCGCGCATGACCACTTCGCCGCTGCCGCACGAAGGGCTGGGCGTGCCGCAATATGCCTGGATGACTTCGCCGCTGCGCCGCTATTGCGATCTCATCAACCAGTGGCAACTGATCGCCTGCCTGCGCGGCGAGAACCCGGTCTTCGCCCGCAAATCGGCGGAATTGTTCGGGGCCATGCGCGATTTCGAACAGACCTACGCCGCCTATAACGACTTCCAGCGTTTGATGGAGCGCTACTGGTGCCTGCGCTGGTTGCAACAGCGCGGCATCGACGCCATCGACGCGACCGTGCGCCGCGAGCAACTGGTCAAGCTCGACCATCTGCCGCTGCTACTGCGCGTGCCGTCGCTACCGGCCAATCTGGCGGCGGGGCAGCGCGTGCATCTGGCGGTGACGGCCATCGACCTGCTCGGGCCGGAAATTACCTGCCGCTTCGCCGGCCTGCTCGGCGAGATGGACCCGGCGGAAGCCGTGGAGGATGAGGAGCAATGAGGGCCAGCGCCGCCGCTTCCGCCTTGCCCGCGCCGGCTTTGTTTTCCACAAGCTCGCTGGCCTTGGGGATCGGCATTTCGCTCTGCCTGCACGCCGCCATCCTGTATGCGGAATTCAAGTTTCCCGAAGCGACCAATGCCGCGCGCGAGAGGGTGCTCGACATCATCCTGGTCAATTCCAAGTCGGCCAACAAGCCGGTCGATGCCCAGGCGCTGGCCCAGGCCAATCTCGACGGCGGCGGTTCGACTGATGAGGATCGCCGGGTCAAAACCCCGCTGCCACCGACGCATCGGCAGACCACTGGCGACGATTTGCAGCGCATGCAGCGGCGCGTGCAGGAACTGGAAGCAGCCCAGCAGACCCTGCTGACCCAGAACAAGAGCGCAGAGGCGACAGCCAGCAGCAAGACGGTCAGCGAACAGCCGGCACCGGCCAGCGTCATGTCCGGCGTCGACCTGCTGGAATCGGCGCGAGCGATGGCCCGTCTGGAAGGCGAGATCGCCCGCAATACCGACGAATACAACAAACGGCCGCGCAAGAAATTTGTCGGCGCGCGCACCGAGGAATACGGCCTGGCCACCTATCTCGAAGCCTGGCGGCAGAAAATCGAGCGCATCGGCACGCTGAACTACCCGGAGGCGGCGCGCGGCAAGCTGTATGGCTCCCTGGCCGTCAACGTCGAACTGAACGTCGAGGACGGCAGCATCTACAAAGCCGAGATTTCCCGCTCATCCGGCCACAAGGTGCTGGATCAGGCGGCCCTGCGCATCCTCAACATGGCCGCGCCCTTCGGCCCGATCCCGCGCGAGGCCATGGGCGGCAACACGGTTCTGCAATTCGCCCGCACTTGGTACTTCACCCAGGGCGATGCCTTCAAAACCGATCGCTAGAGCGGCTTCAAATGACACTATTTCTGGATTGCTTCGTCGCCTCGCTTCTCGCAATGACGGTGGAGAAACCGGCGTCATTGCGAGCGCGGCAAAGCAATCCAGTTGAACCAAAACCGCGCTAACCGCCCGCCATGTCCGACCGCTACGCCGTTTTCGGCAATCCCATCGCGCATTCCCGTTCGCCGGCCATTCATGCCGCCTTTGCCGCCGCCACCGGCGAGGATTTGCGCTACGAGGCGCTACTCGCCCCGGTCGACGGCTTTGCCGCCGCCATTGCCCAATTCGCCGCCGCCGGTGGGCGCGGCGCCAATGTCACGGTGCCCTTCAAGGAAGAAGCCTGCCGCCTTTCCCACCGTCTTTCCGAGCGCGCCGCCCAGGCTGGCGCGGTCAATACCCTGACTTTCCGCGATGGCGAGATATTCGGCGACAACACCGACGGCACCGGCTTGGTGCGCGATCTCGTCGACAATCTCGCCTTCCCGCTGGCCGGCCGGCGCATTCTGCTCCTTGGCGCCGGCGGCGCCGCCCGCGGCGTCGTCGCGCCGCTGCTCGCCGCTCGCCCGGCCAGCCTGCATATCGCCAATCGCAATGCCGACAAGGGCAGGGCGCTGGCTGTGTCATTTGCTGACATCGCTCCGCTAACGGCCGGGAGTTTCGCCGAACTGGCGGGCAAATCCTTCGATCTGGTTATCAACGCGACTTCCGCCAGCCTCGCCGGGGAAAACCTGCCGCTGCCGGACGGATTGTTCGCGCCGGGGGCGCTGGCCTACGACATGATGTACGGCCAGGGCGCAACACCTTTCCTGCAACTGGCGCGGACAAGAGGCGCGGCGCGCGGCGCCGACGGCTTGGGCATGCTGGTCGAGCAGGCCGCCGAGGCATTTTACGTCTGGCGCGGCCGGCGGCCGGAAACGGCCCCGGTGTTGGCCGAACTGCGCCGCCAATTGTCCCCATGAAAACCCTGGCCCGCTGGCTCAAGCGGCTGTTGTTGCTGCTGCTGGGCCTGGCTTGCCTGTGGTTTTTCTGGCTCTTCGGCTGGGTGCTGTACTGGGGCAAGGTCGATCCGGGCATGACCCGTTTCATGGAACTGCGACTGGCCGAATTGCGGGAGAAGAATCCGCAAGCCCAATTGCGCCAGCAATGGGTGCCTTACGAGCGCATTTCGATTCACTTGAAGCGCGCCCTGATTGCCGCCGAGGATGCGAAGTTCGTCGATCATGAAGGCTTCGACTGGGAAGGCATCCAGAAAGCCATCGAAAAGAATGAGAAAAAGGGACGCTTCGCCGCTGGCGGCTCGACCATCAGCCAGCAACTGGCGAAAAATCTTCTGCTGACGCCGAGCAAAACCTTCTGGCGCAAGGGCAACGAGGTAGTCATCACACTGATGCTCGAATATTCGTGGAGCAAACGGCGTATTTTCGAGGTCTACCTCAACGTCATCGAGTGGGGCGACGGCGTTTTCGGCGCCGAGGCGGCGGCCCGCCATTATTACGGCATCAGCGCCGCCGCGCTGGGGCCGGAACAGGCGGCGCGGCTGGCCAGCATGGTGCCGAATCCGCGCTTCTACGACCGCCATCGCGCAACGCCGGGACTGGCGCGCAAAAGCGCCATCATTCTCAAGCGCATGCCGGCGGCGGAAGTGCCCTGACCGCCCACCCCGGCCAGTCGGCGGAAAATATTATCACTGCGTTGTATATCTCAGAGCACGGCGGTGGCCGGTGCTAGAATGCCTGAGCTTTTGCCGCGCCGCACCATGACCGAAGAAACCCAACTGACCGATACGGAAGACCTGCAGGAGCGCCTCGTCGAGGTGCAGACCCTGCTCGCCCGGCACAAGCTGGTCGAGGAGCTGGTGCACCGTCAGGAGGGACCGCGTCACGATCTGGTCGAGAACATCGTCCATAAGCAGCACCTGCACGAATTGCAGGCCAAGCTGGCGCCGATGCACCCGGCCGACATCGCCTACATCCTTGAGGCATTGCCGCTCGACGAGCGCCTGATCGCCTGGGATCTGGTCAAGGCCGAGCGCGAGGGCGATATTCTGCTGGAGGTTTCGGACGCCGTCCGCGAAAGCCTGATCGAGTCGATGGCGCCCGACGAGCTGGTCGCCGCCGCCGAAACGCTGGACGCCGACGAACTGGCCGACCTGGCGCCCGATTTGCCACCGGAGGTCATCGACGACGTCTTTCGCGGCCTGTCGGTCGAAGAGCGCGAGCAATTGCGGGCGGCGATGTCCTACCCCGAGGACTCGGTCGGCTCGATCATGGACTTCGACATGGTCACCGTGCGCGAGGATGTCACGCTCGAAGTCGTGCTCCGCTACCTGCGCCGCTTCGACGATCTGCCCGACCACACCGACCAGTTGTTCGTCATCGACCGCGACGAGTACCTGAAAGGGGTGCTGTCGCTCAATGTGCTGCTGGTCAACGACCCCGATGTCGAAGTCGGGGCGCTGATGCGGACCGATTTCGTCACGCTGGAGCCGGACGATTTCGCGGAGGAGGCAACCAAGGCTTTCGAGCGCTACGATCTCGTGTCGGCGCCGGTGGTCGACCCGGAGGGCAAGCTGCTTGGCCGCGTCACCGTCAATGATGTCGTCGACTACATCCGCGAGGAAGCCGACCAAGAACAACTGGCTCAGGCCGGTCTGCGCGAGGAAGAAGACATCTTCGCTTCGGTCTGGGATTCGGTGAAAAACCGCTGGGCCTGGCTGGCCATCAACCTGATCACCGCCTTCATCGCCTCGCGGGTAATCGGCGCCTTCGAAGGCTCGATCGAGAAGCTGGTCGCGCTGGCCGCGCTCATGCCCATCGTCGCCGGCATCGGCGGCAACTCCGGCAACCAGACCATCACCATGATCGTGCGCGCCATCGCCATGGGTCAGGTTCAGCACGACGCCATGCTCCGCCTGCTGCGCAAGGAACTCGGCGTCGCCAGCATCAACGGCCTGGTCTGGGGCGGCCTGCTCGGCATCGCCGCCTGGTGGCTCTACGGCAGTTTCTCGCTCGGCCTGGTGATGACCGCGGCGATGACCCTCAACCTGCTGCTGGCAGCCTCGGCCGGCGTCGGCATTCCCCTGTTGCGGCTGAAATTCGGCGCCGACCCGGCCATCGGCGGCTCGGTGATGATTACCGCCCTGACCGATTCCGGCGGCTTCTTCATCTTCCTCGGCCTCGCCACCCTGTTCCTGATGTAGCGCCTCGACCGGATAGTCGTAACCACGCTCACTTCGCCAGAACCTTGACATGTCGGGAAGATCAGCCTTCCTCATCGCGCTTTTCGTCAGCGTCAGCGCTTTTGCAGAATACGCGCCGCAAGCGGGCGATATCGTGTTTCACACATCCCGCTCCGCCCAAAGCAAGGCGATACAGGCGGCGACGAAATCGCCTTACAGCCATATGGGCATCGTCCTCTTCCGTGATGGCAAACCCTACGTCTACGAAGCCGTGCAGCCCGTCAAATACACGCCGCTGCAACAATGGCTGGATCGCGGCGAGGGCCGGCGCTACGTCATCAAACGCCTGAAATCCCCGCTTTCCGCGGCGGCGGTCGACAAGCTCTATCAAGACAGCAAGCGCTACGAAGGTAAACCCTACGACCTCGCCTTCGAGTGGTCGGACGACCGCATCTACTGCTCCGAACTGGTGTGGAAACTGTACCAATCCGCAACCGGCCTGGAATTGGCGCCGTTGTCGAGACTTGGCGATTTCGACCTCGCTCACCCGGCGGTGAAGGCCAAGCTCAAGGAGCGTTACGGGACGAATATTCCCATCAATGAACCCGTCGTTTCACCGGCAGCCATTTTCGCCTCCCCCCTGTTGCAGACCGTGGCCACGAAATGACCACCTCCCTCAGTCGCCACTCCCTAAAGAGCCTGTCGCGAAGACCTCGATCCGCATTCTTGAAGCCCCTCTCCCCTCGCGGGAGAGGGGTTGGGGAGAGGGGGAGGCGGATCACCCCCTGCCGGGGCCGGTTTGAAACCAGTCCCTATGCCGTCGCCCGCGCCCCGATTTGGAGGCCGTGCTGATAACCGCGCCCGCGATCACCGGCGTCATCCTGGCCGGCGGCCAAGGTCGGCGCATGGGCGGCGCGGACAAGGGACTGCAACTGTTGGCCGGAAAGCCGCTGGCGGCCCATGTCGCCGAGCGCCTTGGGCCGCAGGTCGGCGAACTGCTCATCAACGCCAACCGCAATGGCGCGGCCTATGCCGCGCTCGGTTATCCGGTCGTGAGTGATCGCATCGCCGGCTTCGCCGGGCCGCTGGCCGGCCTGCACGCCGCCCTGAGCGCCGCCCGCCACCCGCTGGTGGCGACCGCGCCATGCGATTCGCCCCTCCTGCCCACCGATCTGGTTGCCCGGCTGGCGGCGGCGCTGGCCGATGGCAAACACGACATCGCCATCGCCCGCACCGCCGAACGCATCCACCCCGTTTTCTGTCTATGCCGACGCTCGCTCGCAGCGCCACTGGCCGCCTTCCTGACAGCCGGCCAGCGCCGCTTCAGCCAGTGGCTGGAAGAACAAGGCGCGGTCGAAGTCATGTTCGCCGACGCGGCAGCCTTCGCCAACATCAACAGCCGCGACGAACTGGCCGCTCTGGCGGCGCGCCCCTGATCCGGCGCGGCCCGATCCCGCTCGGCAACCTTCCCCGCGGCAGAAATTGCGCAGCGCAACAATTGGTTACAGAAGGCTACGAAAGGCAGACAGACCCCGGGCGGCATGCCGGCTACACTGCATTCCGTGTACTGAACCCCTCCTCTCGAAATCTCCCCCCTTTCGAGAATTTTCAACCCCGCCACCCGGCGGGGTTTTTTTTGCCCAGCGTCAGTGCTTGCCCCCAGCCAGCAGCGCCCGCATGGCGTCGAGGCGGGCGCTGCCGCTGGCTTTGTCGGGCGGCGCGGCCGCTTTGCCGCCGCTGAAACGGATGTCGTCATCGCCCATTTCGGCGATGAAGCGCGACGGCTCGCAGGGGATCAGTTCGCGCATCTGGCGGCGGCGCTCGCAGTAGCTGATGCGCAGCGACAGTTGGGCGCGGGTGATGCCGACGTACATCAGGCGGCGTTCTTCCTGCAATTTGTCCGCTTCCTGCGATTCGCGGTGGGGCAGGATGCCTTCCTCGACGCCGACGAGAAAGACGTGCCGGTATTCCAGCCCCTTCGCGGCGTGCAGGGTGGAGAGCTGGACGGCGTCGGCTTCTTCGTCGCCCTGTTTGTCCAGCATGTTGATGAGGGCGATGCTTTGGGTCAGTTCGATCAGCGTGCGGCCATCTTCATCGCCCTTTTTGCCGAGCCACTCGGCGAATTCGCGGACATTGGCCCAGCGCGCTTGCGCCACGCCCTTTTCCTCGTGGTCGTAGAGGTAGGTTTCGTAGCCGATGGCTCCCAGCAGATCGGTCAGCACCTGCCGCGCCGGTTCGCGCTCGGCCCGTTGCTGGCAGCGGAGGATGAATTGGCGGAATTCGCGCAGCGGTTCGAGCTGGCGGGTTTGCACGCGCTGCGCGAAGCCTTCTTCGGCGGCGGCGCGGAAGAGCGAGTGGTGGCGCTCGCCGGCATAAGCGCCGAGGGTTTGCAGGCTGGCCGCGCCGATGCCGCGCTTGGGGGTGGTCGCCGCCCGAATGAAGGCGGGGTCGTCGTCCTCGTTGGCGAGGAGGCGCAGGTAGGCGGTGATGTCCTTGATTTCCGCCTTGTCGAAAAAGGATTTGCCGCCCGACAGCCGGTAGGGAATGCGCTGGTCGCGCAGGCGCTCCTCGAAAATCCGCGCCTGATGGTTGGAGCGATAGAGGATGGCGTAATCCTTGAAGCGGCCGCGCTGCTCGAAGCGGTGCGCCTGCAATTGCATGATCGCGTTCTCGGCCTCGGCGGCATCGTCGCGGCAGGCGGTGACGGCGATCTGCTCGCCGTAGCCGAGTTCGGACCAGAGTTGCTTTTCAAACAGCTTGTCGTTGTGGGCGATGACATTGTTGGCCGCTTTCAGGATGCGCGCCGTCGAGCGGTAGTTTTGCTCCAGCTTGATGACCTTGAGGGCCGGGAATTCGGCCGGCAGTTTCTTCAGGTTTTCGATGTCGGCGCCGCGCCAGCCGTAGATCGCCTGATCGTCATCGCCAACGGCGGTGAATTGGGCGCGCACGCCGGTCAGGAGCTTGAGCAGTTGATACTGGCCGGCGTTGGTGTCCTGATACTCATCCACCAGCAGGTAGCGCAGGCGGTTTTGCCATTTTTCAGCAATCTCTGGATGCTCGCTGAAGAGCTTGACCGGCAGGCCGATCAGGTCGTCGAAATCGACCGCCTGATAGGCTTTCAGGGTCGCTTCGTAGGAGAGATAAGCCTGGGCGGCGAGCGCCTCGTGCTCGTCGCGGGCGAGGGCGCGCGCCGCTTCCGGCGGGATCAGGGCATTTTTCCAGTGGGAGATGACGGCCTGCAAGTGGCGCAGCTTTCCCTTGTCGGTGGCTTGCACCGTCTCGCCGAGAATGCCGGCGCAGTCGGCGGCGTCGAAAATCGAGAAACGCGGCTTGTAGCCGAGCGCCTTGGCTTCTTCGCGCAGGATGCGCACGCCCAGAGAATGGAAGGTGGAAATCTGCGTCTCGTCGGCGACGGCGTTGCCAAGCAGCTTGCCGACGCGCTCCCGCATTTCCCGGGCCGCCTTGTTGGTAAAGGTGATGGCGGCGACATTGCCGGGCCGGAAGCCGCACTCGCGTACCAAGTAGGCGATTTTCTGCGTGATGACCCGGGTCTTGCCCGAGCCGGCGCCGGCCAGCACCAACAGGGGGCCGTCGAGGTAATGGATGGCTTCGCGCTGCCGGGAATTGAGGCTGGACATTCGACGGCGCCCCGGCAGACGGGGCGCTGAGTGGGGGAGCGGGATTTTAACCCGGCGCTGACGATCCGAGTAGGCGCTTCAAGCCTGTTCGTCGATTACGCAAAAACCGTTTGCCGGCAGGTACCTGCCCAAACGGGCTTGGACTTCGGGCGGCAGTTCGGTCAGTTGGGCCGCGAGTCGGCGGGCTTCTTCAATGATTTGGCCAACATCGTGTTCGGCCTCGTTCAATTCTTCGCGCAGGCTGCGCCGCCGGTCGCCGGCCAGGTTCTCGGCGGCCTCGACCCGACGCGGATCGTCGAGTTTCGGCACGCGCCCGCCTGCCGGCGGGGCGTAGCGTTCGGTGGTCGAGGTTAGGCGGGCGGTGGTCATGACATGCCTCCTTGACTTGTTTTCGTCAAGAAATGGCCAGACTTGAGGCGAATTTGTCTGCCGCGAACCGCGTTTTGCTGGGTTTCGCTACCTTCTACCCGTCCTACAGCGCACCAAAGACCTTTTTCAGCAGCGCGCTGCCGGCTTCCAGCGGATTGGCGCGCAGTTTCTTTTCTTCCTCGGCGATCATCAGGAACAGGCCGTCCATCGCCTTTTGCGTGACATAGGCGTCGATGTCGGCGTCCTTGCTGTCGATCAGGCCCATGCTCGCCGCCTTGCCGGCGTAGTTGTTGTATTGCTCGGCCAGCCGCAGCTTGCCGGTGGCGGCCTTGACGATGGGGGTGAATTTTTGCGTCAGCGGCTCCGATGAGGCGCGCTTGAAATACTGCGTGACGCTGTCGTCGCCGCCGGTGAGGATGTCCTTGGCGTCCCGCACGCTCATCTTCTTGATGGCATCGGACAGGATCGGCCTGGCTTCGGCAACGGCATTCTCGGCGGCATGGTTCATGGTGTTGACCAGTTCGTCGGCCTGCTTGCCCATGCCGATCAGGCGCAGGCCCTTCTCGGCTTTTTGCAGGCTAGCGGGCAGCGGAATCTTGACCTTGGCGTTGCCGAGAAAGCCGTTTTCCTTGCCCAGCGTGGAGACGGCGAAATCGGCGCCCTTGGCGAGCGCCTCCTTGAGGCCGGCGCTGGCATCGGCGCTGGAAATGGCATCGAGGCCGGCGGCCTGGGCCAGTGTCGCGGCGCCAGCAAACAGCAGGATAAACAGGGGGGCGAGCAGGCGGCGCATGTGGGTTCTCCCGGTCAGACGATGTCGAGGTGACCGATGCCGGCGGTCAGGTCACGGTCCTTGGCTTCCTTGCTGTGCAGCTTGATTTGCAGACGCAGGTCGTTCAGCGAGTCGGCATTGCGCAGGGCATCCTCGTAGCTGATCTTGCCGGCTTCGTAGAGGTCGAACAGCGCCTGGTCGAAGGTCTGCATGCCCAGTTCGCGCGATTTTTTCATGATTTCCTTGATCTCCTGCACCTCGCCCCGGAAGATCAGGTCGGAAATCAGCGGCGAGTTGAGCATCACCTCGATGGCGGCGACTCGCCCCTTGCCGTCCTTTTTCGGCAGCAGGCGCTGCGAAACCATCGCCCGCAGGTTGAGCGACAGATCCATCAACAGTTGCTGGCGGCGCTCCTCGGGGAAGAAGTTGATGATCCGGTCGATGGCCTGGTTGGAGCTGTTGGCGTGCAGGGTCGCCAGCGCCAGATGGCCGGTTTCGGCAAAGGCGATGGCGTAGTCCATGGTGTCGCGGTCGCGGATTTCGCCCATGAGAATCACATCCGGCGCCTGGCGTAGCGTGTTTTTCAGCGCCGGCCCCCAGTCGTCGGTGTCAATCCCGACCTCGCGCTGGGTGATGATGCAGTTCTTGTGCTCATGCACGTACTCGATCGGATCCTCGATGGTGATGATGTGACCGTAGGAGTTCTCGTTGCGGTAATCGACCAGGGCCGCCAGCGAGGTGGTCTTGCCGGTGCCGGTGCCGCCGACGAAAATGACCAGACCGCGCTTGGTCATCGCCAGATCTTTGAGCACCGGCGGCATCAGCAATTCGTCGAGGGTCGGGATGCTCATATTGATGGTGCGGCAGACGACGCCGACGCGTCCTTGCTGGAGCAGGGCATTGACGCGGAAACGGCCGATGCCGGTCGGCGAGATGGCGAAATTGCATTCTCGGGTCGATTCGAATTCGGCGGCCTGGCGGTCGTTCATGATGGCGCGGGCGAGTTCGGCGGTATGCGAGGCAGTCAGCACCTGATTGGAGAGCGGCGTGATCCGGCCGTCGATCTTGATCGCTGGCGGGAAGCCGGCGGTGATGAAAAGGTCGGAGCCTTTCTTCTGCGCCATCAGGCGCAGCAAATCGTGCATGAATTTCATTGACTGGTCGCGTTCCACGGCCTTCTCTCCTGTTTGTGCGCCAACGCCGGGATCAACCCGCGAAGGTATCCTTGTTGGCTGCCTTGTTGCGGGCCTCGGCAACGGACACGATGTTGCGCCGGACCATTTCGGTCAGGTTCTGGTCCAGCGTCTGCATGCCAAGGGCCTGGCCGGTCTGGATGGCGGAATACATCTGCGCCACCTTGTTCTCGCGGATCAGGTTGCGGATGGCCGGGGTGCCGATCATGATTTCGTGCGCGGCGACACGGCCGCCGCCGTCCTTGGTCTTGAGCAGCGTCTGCGAGATGACGGCGCGCAGCGACTCGGACAGCATCGAGCGGACCATTTCCTTTTCCGCCGCCGGGAAGACGTCCACCACGCGGTCGATGGTCTTGGCCGCCGACGAGGTGTGCAGCGTGCCGAATACCAGGTGGCCGGTTTCGGCCGCGGTCAGCGCCAGACGGATGGTTTCCAGGTCGCGCATTTCGCCGACCAGGATCACGTCCGGGTCCTCGCGCAGCGCCGAGCGCAGCGCATTGGCGAAGGACAGGGTGTGCGGCCCAACCTCGCGCTGGTTGATCAGGCTCTTTCTCGATTCATGGACGAATTCGATCGGGTCCTCGACGGTCAGGATATGGCCGTACATGTTCTCGTTGACGTGATTGACCATCGCCGCCAGCGTTGTCGACTTGCCGGAGCCGGTTGGCCCGGTGACCAGCACGATGCCGCGCGGATATTCGGAAATGTCCTTGAAAATACGCGGACAGTTCAGGTCTTCGAGCGTCAGCACCTTCGACGGAATGGTGCGGAAAGCGGCGCTGGCGCCACGCTGCTGGTTGAAGGCATTAACCCGGAAGCGGGCGATGCCGGGAATCTCGAAGGAAAAATCGCATTCCAGCGTTTCCTCGTAGGTCTTGCGCTGGGCGTCGTTCATGATGTCGTACACCATGGCGAACACTTCTTTGTGTTCCATCGCCGGCAGGTTGATGCGGCGGATATCGCCATGCACCCGAATCATCGGCGGCAGGCCGGACGAGAGATGGAGGTCGGAGGCCTTGTTCTTGACGCTGAAGGCCAGCAGTTCGGTAATGTCCATGCGGGTCGTCCTCGGGGCGCGTGTATACTGCGATTCGTCTGAAATGACCCGAGGATTATGAGCGCAATCGCCGCCAACCTGCAAGCCGTTCTCGCCCGTATCGCCGATGCCTGCGCACTTTCCGGGCGCTCGCCGGAAAGCGTCCGGCTCCTGGCGGTGAGCAAGACCTGGCCGGCGGACTGCGTGCTCGCCGCCGCCGCCGCCGGGCAGCGCGCCTTCGGCGAAAGTTATGTGCAGGAGGGCGTCGCCAAGCTTGCCGCGACAAGCGGCGACGACCTCGAATGGCATTTCATCGGCCCCCTGCAAAGCAACAAGACCCGGGCCGTGGCCGAGCATTTCGCCTGGGTGCATGGCATCGACCGGCTGAAGATCGCCGAGCGCCTGGCCGCCCAGCGCCCGGCCCACTTGCCGCCGCTGCAAGTGTGCGTGCAGGTCAATGTCTCCGGCGAGGCAAGCAAGAGCGGCTGCCGCCCGGATGAAGCGGCGGCGCTGTGCCACGCCGTCGCCGCCCTGCCCAGACTGCGCCTGCGCGGCCTGATGACCATTCCCGAGCCAAGCGACGATGTCGCCGCGCAGCGCGCGCCCTTCTGCCGCCTGCGCGAGTTGGCGGAGCAATTGCGGGCCGCCGGCCTGACCCTCGACACGCTATCCATGGGCATGTCCCACGATCTCGAAGCCGCCGTTGCCGAAGGCGCAACCATTGTCCGCATCGGCACGGCCATTTTTGGCGAAAGACACACTTTATGAAACTTACCTTCCTCGGCGGCGGCAATATGGCCAGCGCCCTCATCGGCGGCCTCTTGCAGCGCGGTTTCGCTGCGGGCGACATCACCGTCGCCGATCCCGACGATGCCGCCCGCGCGCGCCTGTGCCAAAGTTACGGCGTGCGCTGCGTCGGCGCCCCGGACGAGCTTGCCGATGGCGGCGATGTGCTGCTGCTGGCGGTCAAGCCGCAACAAATGCGCGAAGCCTGCGCGCCGCTCGTCGGCAAACTCGGCGCGGCGTTGGTGGTCAGCATCGCCGCCGGCCTTGATCTCGCCGCCCTGGCGCGCTTTCTCGGCGGTCACCGGCGCATCGTCCGCTGCATGCCCAATACGCCGGCCCTGATCGGCGCTGGCATCACCGGCCTGTGCGCCCTGCCGGAAGTCGACGCGGCTGGCCGCGCCGCCGCCGAGCAAATCCTGTCCGCCGCCGGCAGCACCGTCTGGATCGACGACGAAGCGCGGATGGACAGCGTCACCGCGCTTTCCGGCAGCGGCCCGGCCTATGTTTTCCTCTTCATCGAGGCCTTGCAGGAAGCCGCGGCGGCACTCGGCTTCACGCCCGAGCAGGGCCGCCAACTGGCGATCGGGACGGTTCAGGGCGCCGCCGCGCTGGCCGCGCACTCGAACGAGCCGGCGGCCGTGCTGCGCCAGCGGGTCACCTCCAAGGGCGGCACCACCGAGGCCGCCCTGCAAGTCATGGCCGCCGCCGGCGTCAAGGAAGGCATCGTTGCCGGCGTCAAGGCCGCCGAGGCGCGTGGCCGCGAACTCGGCAAGCTGCTCGGAGGCGCTTGATGCAAGCTCTCTTTTTCCTGATTAACGCCGTCGTCAGCTTTTTCTCGATACTCTTTCTGCTGCGCTTTTTGATGCAGTTGGCGCGCGTTTCCTTCGCCGGGCAGATTGGCGATTTCGTCGTCCGCCTCACCAATTGGGCGGTCAAACCGCTGCGCCGCGTCATTCCCGGCCTCGCCGGCATCGATTGGGCCTGTCTGCTGGCGGCGCTCGCCACGCAGGCGCTGCTGGCCGGCCTGATCCTTGCCATTTCCGGCCTTCCGCCGGGCGGCGAGGCGTCGCTGATCATCCTGAAATTCGCCGTTTTCGGGTTGCTGCGCCTGACCGTCTACATCCTGATCGGCGCCGTGATCCTGCAAGCGCTGCTGTCCTGGATCAACCCCTATTCGCCGCTGGCGCCTCTGCTCCATCAATTGACCCGGCCGCTACTCGATCCCATCCGCCGCGTCGTGCCGAGCATTTCCGGCATCGACCTGTCGCCGCTGGTGGCCATCCTGTTGTTGCAAGTTGTGCTGATTTACCTGTGAGTGACTGGTACCGGGTCGGCCGCGACGGCGAGATGACGCTGACCCTGCACATCCAGCCCGGCGCGCGGCGGACGGAATGCGCCGGGGTGCATGGCGATGCCCTGAAAATCCGCCTCGCCGCGCCGCCGGTCGATGGCAAGGCCAATGCCGCGTTGCTCGCCTTCGTCGCCGAACGTCTCGGCTGTAGCCGCGCCGCCGTCACGCTGAAAAGCGGCCAGGCCACGCGGCGCAAGGTGCTGACAGTCAGCGGCTGCGCGCCAGAGGCTGTAGCCCGTCTGGCGGCGTCAACGTTAAAGGGCGGGGAATCCCCGCCCTGAAAGCTGCTACGCCGACTTTTATTTCTTTGTCGAGGTATCGCTGACCGTCAGTTCGTCGCGCAACTTCGCGACACTTTTCTGGCCGAAACCCTTGACATTCTTCAGGTCGTCGACCGACTTGAAGGGGCCGTTTTTCTTGCGGTATTCAACAATCGCCTTGGCCTTGCCCGGGCCGATACCCTTGACGGCGTCCAGCTCATTGACCGAGGCCGTATTGATATTGACCGCCGCCAGGGCCAGGCCGATGCCGGCCAGGAACAGCGCGATGCCCGACAGAATACGTTTCATTGAAACCTCTCCAATAGAATTGCGGGTTGAACAAAAAAATCCCGCCGCGATTAAAAATGGCGGCGGGATTATTCTAAACCAATATTCGGCGCGCCGAATTGGGTAATCGTTCAAGCCCGATCAGCAAATACCACGCGACCGCCGACCAGCGTTGCCCGCACCTTGCCGGTCAGTGTCTGGCCGAGCCAGGGCGAGTTTTTGCCGCGGCTGCGCAGAGTGTCAGCGCTCACTTGCCATTCGGCGGCCGGGTCAAAAATACAGATGTCGGCCACGGCGCCGGCCGTCAGATGCGTTTCGGGCAGGCCGAGGATCGCCGCCGGCGCGAGCGTGAGGCGGGCCAGCGCCTGGGCCAGTCCGACGCCGGCTTCCGCCGCCCATTTCAAAGTCAGCGGCAGCAACACTTCCAATCCGGTGGCGCCCGGCCTGGCTTCGCCGAAAGGCAGCATCTTGTCGTCGGCGCCGAGCGGCGTGTGATCCGAGCAGATCGCCGCCTGCCCAGCGGCGACGGCGGCGGAGAGCGCCTGCCGGTCGCACTGGCTGCGCAGCGGCGGCACGAAGCGGGCATGCGGATTAAAGAAGCCGATGTCGTTTTCGCTGAGCAGCAGATGGTGCACACCGACATCGCAGGTAATCGGCAAGCCCTCGGCCTGTGCCTGCGCCGCCAGCGCCGCGCCGGCCGCCGACGACAGCCGGGTGAGGTGCACGCGGCAGCCGGTGTCGCGCGCCAACTGGACGATGGTGGCGATGGTGATGGTTTCGGCGGCGACCGGGATGCCGGCCAGTCCGAGGCGGCTGGCCACCTCGCCCTCATGCGCGATGCCATTGCGCGCCAGCCAGTAGTCCTGCGGCTGCAGCCAGACCGCGAAACCGAAGGTAGCGGCATATTCCATCGCCCGCAGCAGAGCCTCGGTATCGACCACCGGCACCATCGCTTGCGAGAAGGCAACGCAACCGGCCTTCTTCAACCCGGCCAGCTCGGCCAGACGCTCGCCCTTGAGGCCGAGGGTCAGGGCGCCGAGGGGCAACACCCGCGCCTTGCCGATTTCGGCGCCGCGATGCACCAGACGGTCGGCCAGTTCCGGCTCGTCGAGCGGCGGATCGGCATCGGGCGGCACGACCACCGAGGTGACGCCACCAGCGACGGCGGCCTCCAGTTCGGCCTCAATGCTGGTGAGGCGGGCGCCCAGGTCGATCAGACCGGGACAGACGACGCAGCCGGCGGCGTCGATGCTGCGCTCGACAACAAAGCCGGCCGGCGCTTCGCCCATGCCGGCAATCTTGCCGGCGGCGATATACAGGGAGGCGACGCGGTCGGTGCCGGGGCGCGGGTCGATCAGCCGGCCATTCTTGATTTCGATGTTCATTTCCAGGACTCCCGATGGGCCGCCCCGAGGGAGGCCGGCCCCCCTCGGGGGGCAACGAACACAAGGCTGAAAGCCGCAGGACAGCCGAAGGCTGGTTCCGCGCAGCGGAATGCGGCTTTGCCGCACACAGTGAGTGAGGGGGCCATCAGTTCCCCGCAACGATGCTCATGACGGCCATGCGCACGGCAATGCCGAAGGTGACCTGGGGCAGGATCACGGCCTGCGCGCCGTCGGCCACCGCCGAATGAATCTCGACGCCGCGATTCATCGGCCCCGGATGCATGACAATGGCGTCGGACTTGGCGAGCGCCAGCTTCTGCGGGGTCAAGCCGTAATGGCGGAAGTATTCGCCGGCCGAGGGCAGCAGCGCGCCGTTCATGCGCTCGTTTTGCAGGCGCAGCATGATGATCACGTCGCAGTCCCTGATGCCCTCGTTCATGTCGTGGAAAACGCGCACGCCCAATTTGTCGAGGTACTTGGGCAGCAGGGTCTGCGGGCCAATGGCGCGGACTTCCGGCACGCCCAGCGTGGTCAGGGCGTCGATGTCGGAACGGGCGACGCGCGAATGCAGGATGTCGCCGACGATAGCAACGCGCAATTGCGTGAAATCCTGCTTGTAGTGGCGGATGGTGTACATGTCGAGCAGGCCCTGCGTCGGGTGGGCATGGCGGCCGTCGCCGGCATTGACCACATGCACGTCGTCGCGGCCAATGCGGCGCAGATGCTCGGTAATCAGGTAAGGGGCGCCGCTCGACGCATGGCGCACGACAAACAGGTTGGCGTGCATGGCGCACAGGTTGTCGATGGTGTCGAGCAGGGTTTCGCCCTTGCTCGCGGACGATTTGTTGATGTCGAGATTAATGACATCGGCCGACAGGCGATTGGCAGCGATTTCGAAGGTGGTGCGGGTGCGCGTCGAATTTTCGAAAAACAGGTTGAAGACGCTCTTGCCGCGCAGTAACGGCACTTTTTTCACGTCGCGCGCCGTGACTTCCATGAAGGAAGCGGCGGTATCAAGAATCTGCGTCAGGATGCGCGGCGGCAGACCCTCAATGGCGAGCAGATGGGCGAGTTCGCCATCCTTGTTGAGTTGCGGGTTAGGCATCATGCTCCACCCTCCACGTCAGACGATCCGCGTCGTCATCCTTGTCCAGCGCCAGACATTCGTCGGCGGGCAGGCTGACTTGCCAGACACTGTAGGCAGCCGTCACCGGCAATTCGCGCCCGTCCCGGTCGGCCAGCACCGCCAGTTCGACCGAGGCCGGGCGACCGTAATCGAACAATTCGTTGATCGCCGCCCGCGTCGTGCGGCCGGTGTATAGCACGTCGTCGACCAGGATGATGTGCCGCCCCTCGACGGTGAAGGGAATTACCGTCGGCTTGACCTGCGGATGCAGGCCCTTTGCGGCGAAATCGTCGCGGTAGAAGGAAACGTCGATGAGGCCGATTTCCTCCGGCAAGCCGAGCAGTTGGCGCAGGCGCCCGGCGACCCAGGCGCCGCCGCTATGGATGCCGACCAGCGCGGGCTGGCGATGGAGTTGCGGGCGTAGAAGTTCGGCCAGCCGGCGGCACTGGACCTCGGCATCAGGTAAGGGATCAGGCAGCGGAGCGGGCAGGGATGACATGAGAGGGGCTTTCGAACCAGGTTTGCAGAATCAGTTGCGCCGCCACGGCATCGAGCAGCGGTTTGGCGCTGCGACTGTCGCGGCCGGTTTCGCGCAGGCGCGCGGCAGCATCGAGCGAGGTCAGGCGTTCGTCGGCATAGGCCAGCGGCAGACCGAAGTGTTTTTGCAGGCGTTCGCCAAATTTCGTCGCCAATCGGGTCATTTCGTGCGGCGTGCCATCGACGTGGCAGGGCAGGCCGACGACCAGCAGTACCGGCCGCCATTCGGCGATCAGGCGGCCAATCGCCGCCAGACGCTCGGCGTTCGATTCGGCCTCGATCACCGTCAAGGGATGGGCGCTACAGAGCAGGCTTTCGCCAGTAGCGACGCCGATGCGCTTGGCGCCGAAATCGAAGGCCAGGATCGTGCCTTCAGGTTCAGGTTCAGGCATGCCCGGCGACATCGGAAAGCTGGGAGAAGCTGATGCCGAGATTCTGCATCGCCGCCGGCAGGCGTTCCTCGGGCGGCAGGTCGAACAGGATGCCGGCCGTGGCCGGCACGGTCAGCCAGGAATTCTGCGCCAACTCGTTTTCGAGTTGACCAGCGCCCCAGCCGGAATAACCGAGGGTAACGAGAATTTCCGCCGGCTGGCCGGTCTCGGCAACGGCGACGAGCACATCGCGCGAACTGGTGAGACCGACTTCGTCATTGATCGTCAGCGTCGACTGCCAGCCGCCGAGCGGACGATGCAGTACGAAGCCGCGATCAAGCTGCACCGGGCCGCCGAAATACACCGGCAACCGGCCGACGGCATTGCGTTCCAGCTTGATGTCGATTTTCTCCAGCAAGCCCACCAGATCGAGGTCGATCGGGCGGTTGACGATGATCCCGAGGGCCCCGTTCTCGTTGTGCTCGCAGATGTAAACCAGGGCGTTGGCGAAATAGGGATCCTCCAACGCCGGCATGGCGATGAGAAAGTGGTCGGTGAGATTGACGCTGTCCATGCTTGGAATTCTAATCTTCGTGGCAAGACAAACCAACCAGCGCGCACAAAAAAGCCCGGCGCCGCGTGGCGTCGGGCTTTTGATCCGGCGGATCGGCCTGCCGATCCGCCGCCGCGCGCTCAATGCGCCTTTTTGCAGTAGCCGGCGATCAGGGCCAGCAACTCGTCCTCGTCGTAGGGCTTGCCGAGGTAGTGGTTGGCGCCGATCTCGAAGGCGTAGTTGCGGTGCTTGTCGGCCGTGCGCGAGGTAATCATGATCACCGGCAGGGCGCTCAAACGCTCGTCGGCGCGGATGTTGCGCACGAGATCGAAACCGTCCATGCGCGGCATCTCGATGTCGGACAGGATCACGTCCGGCAGATCGTCGATCAACTGCTCCAGCGCATCGACGCCATCCTTGGCGAGGGTCACCTGATAGCCTTCGCGGGCCAGCAGACGGCTGGTGATCTTGCGCACCGTCAGCGAATCATCGACCACCATTACCGTCGGCAACCGCATTTCGGGCAGCGGCAGAGCAACGGGCTCCGCGATCAGATGCACGGCGCCCCGGCTGGCCAGCGCCACCGGATTGAGGATCAACACCACGCGCCCGTCGCCAAGCACCGTGGCGCCGGCGATGCCGAGCACCCGGGCAAGCTGGGCGCCAATGTTCTTGACCACGACTTCCTGATTGCCGTGTAACTCGTCAACCTGCACCGCCACCCGCTGCGAACCGGAGCGCAGCAACAGTACCCAGTAGCGGCGGCGCGCTTCCGGCTGCACCTCGGACTGGCCCAGCAAATGCGGCAGGTAATGCAGCGGGTAGTGATGCCCTTGCCACTCGGCCTCGCCTTTTTCCCACAGGGCCGTCAACTGCTTGTCTTTCAGATCCAGCACCTGTTCGATCATCGACGACGGCACCGCATACAGTTGTGCACCGGCCCGCAACAGCACGGTTTGCGTCACCGCCAGCGTCAGCGGCAGGTAGAGGCGGAAGGTGGTGCCGCGCCCGGCTTCGGTGGTGATTTCGATGCGCCCGCCAAGGGCGGCGACTTCCGTCTTGACCACGTCCATGCCGACGCCGCGCCCGGCCAGTTGGCTCAATTCGACCGCCGTCGAGAAACCGGAGTGGAAAATGAAATTGAGCAGCGCCGCCGGCTCAATGTCCTGCTCCGCTTGCAACAGACCGAGCGCCTCGGCCCGCTCGCGGATGCGCTGCGCGTCGAGGCCACGCCCGTCGTCGGCCAGCGTCAGGATGATTTCATTGCCTTCCTGAGCCAGGCTCAGGGTGATTTCCCCAATTTCTTCCTTGCCCGCCGCCTGCCGTTGCTCGCGGTTTTCCAGACCATGCGTGACGGCATTGCGCAACATGTGCTCAATCGGCCCGAGGATCTTGTCCAGCACCGAGCGGTCGATTTCCACCTGGCCGCCGAGCAGATTGAGACTGGCGCGTTTGCCAACCTCCTTGGCCGCCTGGCGGACGATGCGATAGAAGCGATCGGCCTGACTGTCGAAGGGCAGCATGCGCACGCTCATCAGTTCCTGCTGCAAACCGCGGTTGAGGCGGGCTTGGGCAAGGATGGCGGCGTTGGCGTCATCGAGGCTCTTCAACAGGCTTTGCTGCACCGTGGCGACGTCGTTGACCGACTCGGCCATGAAGCGGGTCAATTCCTGGAAACGGGTAAAGCGGTCAAGTTCGAGCGGATCGAATTCCGCCTCGCCCTCGCTTGTCTGGGCGACGCGGGCCTGAATCTGGCCTTCGGCCTGGATTTCGATCTCGCGCAACTGGCGGCGCAGGCGGATGACGTTTTCCGTGAGATCCAGGAGCGAGGATTTCAGGTCGCGCATTTCACCTTCGATCCGGGCGCGGGCAATGGACAACTCGCCGGCCTCGTTGACCAGACGGTCGATCAGGTCGGCGCGCACGCGCAACATTGCCCGCTGGCTGCCACCCTCGCTATCGGCCTCGAGCGAGGCCGACGCCGCTTCGGCGCCGGCACTGCTAACCTTTTCCCTATCACTCGCCCGTCGCCGCTCACGCTGCCGCCATTGCGGAGCGCTGGCCGTCGCCGCCTCATCAACTGAACTCGTCTCGGCAGCCGGTTCCTCAATCTGCGGCCCGGCTTGCAGGTGCTCGACGACCTGCGCCAGCGTATCGCAGCCGCTCTCGATTTCGTCGAGTATGGCCCCGTCGCCCGTGCCAGCGCGCATCGCCTCGTCCACACGGGTTTCCAGATGGTGGGTGAGTTCGCCCAGATTGAGCGCCCCCGCCATGCGGGCATTGCCCTTGAAGGTATGCAGGAGGCGCGCGATCGCCTGCGGCGCGGTGCCGTCGGCCGGCGCGGCGCGCCAGGCGCGCAGATTCTCCGTCAGGGCGCGCAGTTGGTCGACGGCTTCCTCGAGGAAGATCGGCAGCAGTTGCTCGTCCAGTTCGTCGGTCAGGTGCGGCAGCGAGGGCGCGGCAGGCGGCGCCGCTTCTTCAACGGCGGCAGCCGCCACGTCAGTGACGGACAGCGGAATGTTGTCAGCGGCAGCCGCCGACGTCTCGATCAGAGGGGCATGAAAAATGTCCTCGAGGGCCGCGATCAGGCGTGTTTCCTCGTCCGGCGCCTGGTGCTGGGCCAAGCCGGCGAACATCGATTCGAGCGTAAAAATTGTTTGGCGGACGGTTTCCAGGCCCTCGACGCTGTCCGGCCGGGCCGCGTGCTCGCGCCGTAGCAGCGCATGTTCCAGCGCGCCGGCCAGATGATGCAGCGGCATCAGGCCAACCGTCGCGGCAATTCCGGCCAGGGTATGGGCCGCCCGCGTCATCTGGAAATCGGTCGGCGCCGACGGGTTGGCCTCGAGCGCCGCCTGGCTGTCGATCAGCGTTTGCAGATAGCCACGCGCTTCGTTAATGAAAATCTCGTACAGCGCCGATGAAGCGGTCGTCGTTGGCGGCAAAGCTTCGGGTTCGGCCAGCGCCGCCGCGGTGACGGCTTCAGGCAACGCGCTGTGATCCGGGCCGGACAGATCATCGGCCGTCGGCTCTTCGAGTGCCGGCAGATCGAGCACCAGCATCGGCCCCTCGGCTTCCGGCACGGCAGCCGGGGGGGCCGCCGCTTCCATGATGGGTTCCATGAGCGCGCCCGGGGCAGCTACGGCAGCCGCCGTGGCTACCCCGGGCGCGGCCCCGGATATTGGTTCGTCCTCGCTCCCGCGCAGGCGGCGAGCCAGTGCCACCAGAGCCGCGGTATCGGGCATGCTGCCGTCGGCGGCTTCGAGATGACCAACCCAGTCGGTGAACAAGGCATGAGCGTCGCCGATCATGCGCAGCAATTCCGGCGTCGGCGGTTCCTCCTGACGCAGCCAGAGATTGAGGGTCTGCTCCAGTTCCCAGGCCGTCTCGCCAAGATCGGTCAGACCGACCATGCGGCCGCTGCCCTTGAGTGTGTGCGTAGAGCGGCGAATGACCGTCAGCGCCTCGGCGTTGTCCGGATCGCTGCGCAGCAGCGCGTGCTGCTCGGCCATGGTGGCCAGCACTTCGCGCGCTTCTTCGAGGAAGATGGCCAGCAATTCGGCGTCGATTTCCTCGTGGCTGGATTCGGCCAGTTGCAGGGTTTGCGCCGAGGGCTTCGGCGCTTCGCCGGCAACGGGAACCAGACCGGACAGCGCGTCGGCGGCGCGGTCGCCGACCGCCAGCGCTTCGAGCGCGGCCTTGGCCGATTCGCCCAACTGGTGGTTGGCGACCAGATCGGCATCTTTCTGGATGGCACGCAGATTGTGCCGGATTTCCTCCTGCAGGCGCCGATCCCGCGGCGCTTCGCGCAGCGCCTCGGCAAGCGCCCGGGTATCCCGCGCCTGCTGGGCAAGCTGGGCTTCGACGGTGGGCGTCGGCAAGATGCTCTCGCTTTCGTCTACCTCCTCGTCGGCCGCCTCGGTTTCGCCGTTGATGCGGCGGATGAAGGCGACGTAATCGGTTTCGCCATTCTGCAACTCATCAACAAAGAAGCCGAGCTGCGACAGTTGATCGGCGACCACCTCGAAATCCTCGGCCACCGGCTGGTAGTCGGGCTGGGCGAACTGACGGATGCGCTCGCCGCACTCGTTGAGACTGGTGATGGCGCCAAAGTGGCCAAGCATCGCCAGCGCCCCGCCGACCTGCTTGAGCGGCACATCGAGCGCGCCCAGTTCATCGGCCTTGGCCGGGTTGCGGAAGAAGGCGTCGAGCACCTGCTCGATCTGCGCCAGATTATTCTGGATTTCGCGTCCGACCTGACTAATCAGCAATTTTTCCTGGGCCTGGCGCGTCATCTCGTCGAGCAGCGGGATGTCGGCGTCAGCGTCGGCTGGTTTGCCGGCGATGCAAGCGTAGAGGCGGGCGACCATGAGGTCGACCTGCTGGGCGAAATCGGTGCCGAGACGCTTGAAGTTTTCCTGGGCGTTCTGCAGGAGCAGGATGGCGGTGGCGACTTCCATCGCCGCGGTATCGTTGTGGCGCGCCGGGTTTTCCACCAGCCAGTTGGCGATGGCGCCGATCCCTTGGCTCAGGCGCTTGAGATCAGTGTGGCCGATCTGGTCGCCGAGCACGGCGCAGAGGCGGGCATTGTCGGCAAAACCGGCGAGGCTGCCGGCGCTGCCGCTGCAGAACTTGTTCCACAATTCCTCGGTCGCCGCCAGCGCGTCGCGCAGTTTGCGCAGGGCCGTTTCCTGCTGGGCCGGCAGGGCCGCCGCCGGGGTTTGCGGCATCAGCGCCGGCAGATTGAAGGTGGCCTGTACCTGGGCAATCAGCGGCGCCAGTTCGATTGGCGCGCACGCCACGAAATACAGCGCCTCGCGCATGACACGCTCGGCGACGTTGCTCGACCCGTTGAGCAGGCGGCGAATCTGAGCGTCGATGCGGGAACAGAGATAGCGGGCGGCGGTTTCGTCGCGCAACTTCGCATCCGTCAGCGTGTCGACGAAGGCCTGGGCTACCCACCAGAAAGCGCGCGCCGCCTGGCTCGACTGCAGCGCCTCGATATCGGCCAGCGCCTTGCGCATCGCCGACAGGCCGGCGTTGCTGCCAGCCGGGCTGCGCAGCCACTTCAGCAAGCCTTTCTGGTAGGCGGTGCGGGCGGTTTTCAGGGCTGTCTTGCTCTGTGCCGCATCGAAGGTCGGCGAGGGCGGCCGCCGTGGCGGGCGCAAGGAGAGGTCGGGATAGAACAGGTCGGCCGCATGCGTCAGGCTCAGGCCGCGCGCCCGCGCCAGCGCCTCATAGGCGGCAAGCAGGCGCAGCGGCTGGTTCGGCTCGCCGACCAGCAGGTCGTCGAGATAGTGGCGGAGGTCGGCCAAGGTCTGGCGCACTACCGTCAGGTTGGCTTCGTCGGCCGGTCGGCGGCCTTCCTCACAGGCCCTGAGCAGGGCTTCGAGCGACTCGACAACCTGGGTCACGCCATCCAGCCCGACGATGGAGAGGGCGCCGTAAACCTGATGGACGTGGGTATGGCAGAACTTGAGGGGCGTCGCGTCGCCCTCCGCCGTGTATTGCGAAAGCGCTTCAACCGCCCGTTGCAGCGCCAGATCAATCTCGCCCTTGACCCAGGTCAGGGGCCCCAAATCAACTGCCGTGGCCGCATTCACATTCATATTGGCTCGCCCGGCGCGGTCAGTCGACCTTGAAGCCGGCGACCGAACCCTTGAGTTCCGACGCCAGTGCCGTCAGTTCATCGACCGCCTGAGCGGTGCGCTGGGTGCCGACCGTGGTCTGTTCGGTGACGTGCAGAATGTCCTGCATCAGGCGGGCGACGTTGGTAGCCGAATTGGCCTGATTCTGCGTCGCGGTGGAAATGTTTTCGATCAGGTCAGCCAGGCTGCGCGATACGTGCCCAATCTCCAACAGCGCCTGGCCGGCGGCGTCGGACAGCTTGGCGCCTTCAACCACGCCCTGGGTCGATTGTTCCATCGCCGAAACGGCATCCTGGGTGTCGGTCTGAATGGTCTTGACGATGGCCGCGATCTGCTTGGTCGCCTCGCCCGAGCGTTCGGCCAGACGCTGCACTTCCTCCGCCACCACGGTGAAGCCGCGCCCGGCATCGCCGGCGGAGGCGGCCTGGATGGCGGCGTTCAGGGCGAGCACGTTGGTCTGTTCGGTAATGTCGGAAATCAGTTCAACGATTTCGCCGATCTCCTGCGAGCTTTCGCCAAGGCGCTTGATGCGCTTCGAGGTTTCCTGGATCTGGTTGCGGATTTCGTTCATGCCCTTGATCGAGTCCTGCACCGCCTGCGTTCCCTTCTCGGCGGCCCGCAGCGACTGCCGGGCGACGCGCGCCGATTGCGTGGCGTTGCCGGACACTTCGCTCATCGAGCGCGCCATGTCCAGCGCCGACTGGCCAGCTTCCTGAATTTCACTCGACTGACGCTCGGCGGCGTCGAGCAGTTCGGCCGAGGTCTGACGGGCAATTTCGGTCGCCGCCGTAACGCGGCTGGCAGCATCGTTGATGCGACCGACCAGCACGCGCAGTTCCTCGATGGTATAGTTGATCGAGTCGGCGATGGCGCCGGTGATGCTCTCGCTGACCGTCGCGGTGACGGTCAGATCGCCGTCGGCGAGATCGCCCAGTTCGTTCATCAGGCGCAGAATGGCTTCCTGGTTCTCGCGATTGGCCAGTTCCGAGGACTGGCGCTGCTGCTCAGCCTCGAGGGTGCGGCGGCGGATGTCATCGAGATAGATCTTGGCGAGGAAGGTCAGCGTCGTCAGCGCGAGGGCGACCAGCAGCACCAGGAGAGCGATGAACAGGCCTTGCGAACCCTGGTTTTCCTGATAGCCAAGGGCCAGATCGTCGGTTGCCTTGAGCAGGTTCTCGCTGTCGCGGAAAATCTGCGAACCGGCCTGCTTGGCGCGAACCAGCGGCTGCATGTTGCCAAGAATAGCGGTGATGGCTTCCTGATAGTCCTTGAATGGCGCTTCGAACTCGGCCAGTTTGTCGCGGCTTTCGGCATCGCCGGCGCCGCTCGTCAACGTCATGAACTGCAGGATATCGCGGAAGGCGTTGGTGTCCTTGCCGAGCAGGAAAGCGACTTCCGGATTGATTTCATCGCCGACGCGCAACTCCGAGGCATTCCTGGAAATCCGCTGGGTCAGCATCATCATCTGGCTGGCCGTCACGAGCTCGCGTGTCGCTCCCTTGCCGCCCTGCAGCTTGAGACTCACCAGTTGCTCGGCCAGGATGAGCATTTCGGCATTGCGCTCGGCGATCAGGGTGACGTTCTTGTCCAGCGCGATCAGATTGGCTTCCTGAGCGATCACCACCTGCGTGTCCTTGTCGGTTGCCGCCCATCGCTCGTTCAGGGCATCGAGTTGCGGCCGCACGGCGCTGGGCGAAACCGGCACATCGACACCGCCGATCTCGCCGCCGTGATTGACACGCTCCAGAAGTTGCCCGAAGGTAGCGCGCGAATCCTTCAACTGCGTGAAAGCCGCGGCGTTGCCTTGCAAGGCCAGCAATGTGGCCTTGGCCAGACGCTGCGAGAGCATGCGCATCTCGCCGGCCGCCGTGGCATAGGCCGTGTTGTGCGCGGATTCGCGCATGTTGAAAACAACGAATGCGGCAATCAGCAGGATCAGCAGGCCAAACACAAACTGCAGCGTCTTCATCCGCTGGTCGACCGGCCGCGCCACCGCGGGGCCAGACTTTCTGCCGGCCATCGCGGTCTTCGATGCCGAGGCGGCCGCCTTGCCGCCGCCGGTGCCAGGAATTTTTATGCCGAAAGCCATGCTGATCCTCCGAAGTGGGCGCCGGGCGAAACCGGTCAGACCCCGATATTCATGAATTCTTGATCGGCAAGTAACTCGCGCACCGACAGCTTGCGCCAGATCTTACCCTCTGTGTCTACATAGCGCTGCGCGCACCATGCCGGATCGTCCAGTAACGACGCCTCGGCAGCGAAATCGTCCGGATTCTTCAAGCCCAGCATGCGCGACACCAGCAAGGCGGCATTCGAGCCGTGCTTGGCGCCGACCAGCAGGAGGCGCGTGCTGCTGTTGTGCGGAATCGGCGCGCCGCCGCGAAACAGCGAGAAATCGGTTACCGAGTACAGGTTGCCGCGAATGTTGGCAATGCCGGCAAACCATGGGCGCGTCAGCGGCACTGGCGCCATCTGCGGCGCTTGAACGATCTCGCCGCCATCCGACAGGTCGACCAGCCAGGCCTCCTCCCCGGCCTCGATGCCAAGCCAGGAGACGCCGCCCTGTCCTTGGGCGGCGTCGGTCAGCCGCCCTGCGAGATAGGCCTGAAAATCACGAAGACTGGTTTTTCTGGCCATGGATTCAGGGCAAGGCGACGATACGTTTCAACAATTCTTCCGGCTTCAGCGGCTTGACCAGATAGTCGACCGCGCCCTGACGCAAGCCCCAGATCTTGTCCGTCTCCTGCCCTTTCGAGGTGCAGACGATGACCGGGATGCCCTTGGTTTCCTCGTCGCGGGTCAGCGTGCGGGTGGCCTGATAGCCGTTGAGGCCCGGCATCACGACATCCATCAGGATCAGGTCGGGCTTGTTGGCCTTGGCCTTGGCGATTCCTTCCTCGCCGGTTTCGGCGGTGATGACCTGGTAACCGGCCTTGGTCAGCACGTCGGAGATGAAAAAACGTTCGGTCGCGGAATCGTCGACCACCAGAATGTTTTTGACGGGCATGCAGTGCTCCCTGGACTACGAATTGGCAGTTTCGGCCGGACAGGCAAAAGTCGCGACCGTTTGCAACAGGCTTTCTTTGGTAAAAGGCTTGGTCAGATACTGGTCGGAACCGACCATGCGGCCGCGCGCCCGGTCGAACAGGCCGTCCTTGGAGGACAGCATGATTACCGGCGTGGCCTTGAAACGGGGATTTTTCTTGATTAGCGCGCAGGTCTGATAGCCGTCGAGGCGCGGCATCATGATGTCGCAGAAAATAACGCTCGGCTGTAGATCCGTGATCTTGGCCAGAGCATCGAATCCGTCCTCGGCGAGAACAACCTCGCAGCCGGCCTGCACGAGAAATATCTCGGCACTGCGCCGGATCGTGTTGCTGTCATCAATGACCATGACCCTGACGCTACGCAATCTGGATAAATCTGCCAATTTTCCCTGCCCCCCGGCCCTTGCAAACACGAAGACTTTGCGTCGCATCATACTACTACTTAAGATCAGGAGCGATACTAGCGCAAACATTGGCGATTTTCAGCCTCCTGACAATGGCGTTCACCGGATTCGGCTAAAATCGCTGGCGTTTTACCCATCTGCCGCCGTCAAGGGCGCGCCCCTTCATGAACCCCTTTTCCTCGCCGCCGCCCGGGCCGCCCCAGGTTCTCGTTTTCGCCGCCAGCGATCCGTCATCCGGCGCCGGCATCCAGGCCGACCTGCTGACCCTGGCCAGCCTCGGCTGCCATCCGCTGACCGCGCTCACCGCCATCACCGTGCAGGACACGATTGGCGTCGAGCGCGTGCAGCCGGTCGCCGCCGAACTGCTCGACCGACAGGCGCGCGCCATTCTCGCCGACATGCCGGTGGCCGCCTTCAAGGTCGGTTTGCTGGGCAGCGTGGACAACGTGCTGACGGTGGCCAGGATCGCCGCCGCTTACCCACAGACGCCGTTGGTGCTCGATCCGGTGCTGGCATCCGGGCGCGGCGACGCACTGGCGAACGACGCAATCATTGCCGCCATCCGCGAGGTATTGCTGCCGCGCGTCACGCTGCTCACCCCCAACGCGCCGGAAGCCCGGCGTCTGGCCGGCGACGAGGACGATGCCAACGAACTATCGCTGGCCGTCTGCGCCGAGCGCCTGATCGCCCTCGGCGCCCGCCAGGTGCTGATTACCGGCGCTCACGAAAACACGCCGGAAGTCGTCAACACCCTGTATGGCGCTACCGGCGTCATCCGGCGCGACAGTTGGCAACGACTGCCGGGCAGCTATCACGGCTCCGGCTGCACGCTGGCTTCGGCCATCGCCGCCTTTCTTGCCCGCGGTGAAACCATTGAGGAAGCCGTGCGCGCGGCCCAGGATTACACCTGGCAAACGCTCCAGCACGCCTTTCGCGGCGGCAGGGGGCAGTGGATTCCAAATCGCTTTTTCCGGGCGCATGAACATGCTCACTGAGTTGCGCGGCCTTTACGCCATCACCCCCGCCGCCGTGACGGCGGAAATCCTGCTGGCGAATGTGGCCGCCGCGCTGGCGGGCGGCTGCCGCTTGGTGCAATTCCGCGACAAGGAAAACCCGATGGCCGAGCGCCTCGCCCGCGCCCGCGCCCTGCGCGCCCTTACGCGCAGCCATGGCGCCCGGCTGATCGTCAATGACGACCTGGCCCTGGCTATTCTGGTCGAAGCCGATGGCGTCCATCTCGGCGCCGCCGACGGCGATCTCCGCGCCGCCCGTCTCGTCCTTGGCCCTGACCGCATCCTCGGCGCTTCCTGCTACGCCGATTTCGCCGCCGCCGAGGCCGCCGTGGCGGCTGGCGCCGATTATGTCGCTTTCGGCGCCGTCTATCCGTCGCCGACCAAACCGCAGGCGGCGCGTGCGCCGCTCGCCTTGTTCGAACGCATCCGCCGCGACTTGCCGATCCGCTGCTGTGCCATCGGCGGCATCACGCACGCCAATGCCCCGACTGTTTTAGCTGCCGGCGCCGACCTGCTGGCCGTCATTACCGATCTTTTCACGGCGCCGGATATCGCTGCCCGCGCTGCCCAATATCAACATCTTTTCGAGGAACCCGCCGCATGACTTCCCGCAATCAGCACTTGTTCGACCGCGCCCAGCAACACATTCCCGGCGGCGTCAATTCGCCGGTGCGCGCCTTCCGCTCGGTCGGCGGCACGCCGCTGTTTTTCCAGAAGGGCGTCGGTTCTCGCGTCCAGGACGCCGACGGCAAGTGGTACACCGATTACGTCGGCTCCTGGGGCCCGCTGATCCTCGGCCATGCCCATCCCGAGGTCGTCGCCGCCGTT
>Ga0123353_10000513_pt1 | contig 47997 bp, 36 predicted proteins | sample TergutLab28metaG_3_FD_92763 | JGI IMG/M metagenome (GOLD analysis project Ga0123353, IMG submission 92763) | Labiotermes labralis P3 segment gut microbial communities from Petit-Saut dam, French Guiana - Lab288 P3 | ecosystem: Host-associated > Arthropoda: Insects > Digestive system > Gut ... | reverse complement strand
CGTTGTGTTTGTCGGCTGGAGTGCAAGCGCGTTCACATCGATCCTTGAAGCAAGCGACATTGCATCTCTTTCCGCTCTCATCACAATTGTGACGATTGCTGGTGCCGATGAAACAGTCTACGCCGTTTGGGGTTACGACACAGTCGGTCTGGGTGTTCCCGATGTCAAGGCTGTGCAGTACAAGGTAGAATACGACGTCAACGGCGGCAACGCTGACGGCCCGGCGGATGATACGAATATCCCCGACGGCGCTCTTCACACGCTGTCATTGACAGGTCCGACACATGTAAATGAGATGTACAACAGCGTGAGCACACCCGTTCTCTTCGTTGGCTGGAGCGCTTCCGCGTTCACAGCGATTCTTGAAGCGAGCGACGTTGCGTCTCTCACCGATCTCATCACAGATGTGACGATTAGCGGCGCTGATGTGACCGTCTACGCTGTCTGGGGCTACGACACGACCGGCAACGGCCCTGACGTTCTTGCAACCCAGTACAAGATCGAATACGATTTGAACGGCGGTATAACCGGTCCCGCGGACGACATGCATCTGCTCAGCACCCTCACCTACACCCTGAGCACTACAATCCCGACACATGCGCAGGAAAGCGGCGTTGACGTTCTTTTCGTCGGCTGGAGCGACACTCCGGCGCCGCAAATCCTGACAAAGGATGACGCGTCTGTTCTGGGCGCCATGACCTTGGTTACAAGTCTCACAATCGGCCAAACCGATGAAATCGTTTACGCGATTTGGGGCTTTGACACGACCGGCAACGGTGTTCCCGACGTTTCTGACACGAAGCACATAGTAACGTATGACTTAAACGGCGGCATAACAGGCACCGGGCCGACTCCGAATCCGGAGACGGTTGTGGAACAGAACGGTTACACGTTCAGCACAACGCCGCCGGACCACCTGCAGGTCAATGGTGTTGACGTGGTGTTTGTCGGCTGGTCAGACACACCTGTCAGCCAAATCCTCGGCATGAACGACACATAGCCCGGCGTTTTGACGGCAGCGGATATCACCGCTGACATGACTGTGTATGCAGTCTGGGGCTTTGACACGACCGGCAACGGTGTTCCTGACATCTGTGAATGGGTGTATGTACCCGGACAGGGCTCAGGCTTCGGCAACGCGACGATTGTGGGCCCGGGAGGAAATCAGTCTGAACAAAGGCCGCAAGAACAATCGTCTGAACAACCGTCTGAACAGGAACAACCGTCTGAACAAGAACGGCCGCAAGACCGGGACAGACAGAATGAATCGGGAGAACAGCCGACAGATGGCGGCGAAACGACGCAGGACACAAACATTCCTCTGTGGTTGGCAGTCATCTTGTTGTTACTGGCATCTGTCATCTTCATCTTGTTCTTCTTGTGGAGGGACGAGGAAGAAGAGGAAATAGAGACCTGAGACAGGCCGATACAGGCCTGAAAAAAAATCACGCTGATTTTGGATACACCCACCCAAAATCATAAAACGAGGTTTATTCAGCTACATGAATTAACCGCAAAAAAATCCATACCCAACCATGAAAGACAGTCCAATGGGACTGTCTTTCAACACACTATTTTTTGAGATTTTGAATGGATTATCAGACATAATAAAAATCCGGCAAATCAGCCGTCGGGTTATCGCCAATATCATTTTTATACCTTGAAAGTGTTTGCAGCGTGGGTGTTACTTCCTTTTGTGCAAAAAATTGAAAGATAACACCCTCATTCTTTTTTCAGAGATTACAGAGATTATGCACTTTCCCTATTGAATTCAGGGAATAGAAAAAAGGCGTCACGAGGCACAAACTTATCTGAAGTTGAAATAAAAACCTCTGACGAGAATCGGTTCAAAATTATCGCCTTCAACATAAATGTCGACGACGCCGCTGCCGCCCGGAACGGTGATAAGCGAATTGATGTGAGCGGTACTGTCCTCGGGCATGTTGCCGATTTGAATCAGTTTATCAGGCTGAGGCGCGGCGCTTGAGCCGGACATCGTTGTGACGACTCTGACAGTCGCATTCGTTCCTTCGCCGGGGCCGAAATTATGGACGGTTCCTTGGAGGCGGTAAAGATTGCCGTCGGCATTCCTACCAGCCGACTGATGCTGAATCTCGGCTGAAACGTAAGGCTTTTTAATAAGCGGATACAGGGCAACCAGTTTCGGGTTGATGTGGGAGGGAATAACGCCAATCATGCTGCCCTCTACAGAAACTTCGGCGTAGTAGTATCGCGCCCCGTTGACATCGTAATATTGGCCGGTGTAGTTGCCGTTGTCTTTTAAACCGACGGCGGCGTGCTCGTCCAGCTGAATAATAATGCTTTCGATTCCCAGCTCATAAAGAAGAGCCGCGATTAAAATCGCGCGGTCTTCGCAATCGCCGCCCTCAATTAAGGTTTCAATCGGATACCGCGGGTATTCTTCAAATCCGGTTGTTTCAAAATCGATTGTGTACGGCAGCGTGTAAACGAAAGTGATGATATTCATGGCAATTTGGTCATCGGTGTATCTGTGACGGCGGCCATTTTCTAAAAAAGCGTCAGCGAAACTTCGGATGATTTCGCGGTCATAATCTGACAGCGCGTATCGATGATACTCGGTATGGTCATGTGGTCTCGCGCGGTAATATTCCAGCAATTCCGCCGGTATTTCGGCGCGGTAAGAGTGACTGTAATCGTCAAACTTCCAAACGTAAGTCATTTTGTAGACCTCGCCCTCCAGATCGCCGCCGAATTTCGGCGCTTCTGTTCTTGAAAACAGCGACGGGTAAATAAGAACGATATCTGTGTCGGGAGACGCTGACCGGTCTCTTGCCGAATGTGAAAAGGCTTTCATCGTCTCATCGAGGGGAACATGTGAAAAAAGAACAGCGGAGACTATGATGACGACAACGGTCATGAAAACGACATAAATCAAATGATTCCGGATTATTCTTTTTATATTCATAATTCAAAAATAAATATGGAATGATTTCCATAAAAGCGTTTTGTAATAAATAGGTAAAATAAAAGAGCAGAAGGCAGAAAAAAATTGAAACTGAAAACGAAAAAATGAAATCGGAGACGAAAAATTGAAACCGAAAACGAAAAAATGAAATCGGAGACGAAAGCAAAAGCCGTAACGTTTAAATTATACGGTTCAATACATTTATTCTTAAAAATTCTATAGTTCTGTGCGTTTTACTTTTAAATTTACTTTTAAAAACCCCGATGGGGACTGAAATGTTATTATGGCTGACAAACACGAAATGATGGGTTCGGGCAATATTAAAAAGGCATTAGCTTGGCTTGCCGCTCCCGCCATTATCGGTTTGATCGCTCAAACGCTTTACGGCCTCGTCGACTCTGTTTTCATCGGGCGGGGGCTTGGAGAAGACAGTATTCTCGGGTTGGCGGCGCTTGCGGTTGCTTTTCCGCTGACTTTCCTTCTCATCTGCGTCGGCTCAGGCGTTGCCGTCGGCGGTTCTTCCTTTATATCCAGAGGATTCGGCGCGTCCGATAAAAGCCGTGTTCAAAAAGGCATCGGAAACATGATTTTAATGGCGCTTGCCGCCGGCGTTTTTTGTACAATCTTCGGGTTCTTGTTTTTAGACCCGCTTTTGACATTATTCGGCGCAACGGAGGCTACCATGCCTTTTGCCCGCGAATATATGTTTTGGATCATCTTGGGCTGCACTTTTCAAATCATGGCAATAACGCTGAACATGGTGGTGATGGCGCAAGGCAATTCCGTCTATTCGATGACCATGTACATCATCTCAAGCTTCGTCAATATCGTTTTGGACTACATTTTCATCTTTGAATTCGGCTGGGGCATGCAAGGCGCCGCTGCCGCGACCGTTCTTTGTCAGATGCTGAATATTGTGATTCTCGTTTTCTATCTTTACAGAGTCAGTAAGCTCAATTTCAGTCTAAAATGGATTAAATACGACCGCCCCGCGTTCTCTGAAATCGGCAAAATCGGCGTTTCCGAGTTTCTTCGCGAAGGCTCATTCATTTTCACGTTCATCATCATCGTTTGGAACTTGAATTATTATGGCAACGACACCCATATCGCAATTTACGGCTTGCTGAACCGTATTTTCGGATTCGTTTTCATTCCGGCGATAGGCATCGTTCAGGGAATGATCCCGCTTGCCGGCTACAACTACGGCGCGAAAAACTACGCGCGCGTCCGCGAAATCGTCAAAGTCTCATTGATTTGGGCAACCGTCATCCTTTTCGTCTTGACGGCGCTCACATACCTTTTCACAAATGCAATTTTCACGCTCTTCATCCCCGACAATCCGGAATTGGTCAGAGAAGCGGTCATCGCCTATTGGATTGCGAACATAATGGTCCCGATTATCTCCATTCAGGTAATCGGGTCCGCTTTCATGCAGGCCATCGGCAAAGCCAAAGCGTCTTTCGTCTTGGCGGTCGCGCGCCAAATCATCATGCTCCCGGTCATGATTATCGTCCCCCTTTTCCTCGGCCTCACAGGCGTGTGGGCTGCGTATCCCATTGCGGATATTCTGGCAAGTGCGCTGACGATGTTGTTTGTCGTCACGCAATTGAATTCACTGAAAAGGGAAGAAAAACTTCAGGAAAAATATAATCGGGAAAGCGTTTCGACTTGATTCATTTTAAAAATAAAAAACAGAGAGCAAAATAAGAGAAATCAGTTTGAAAACGAAATTGCCGAATAAAACCGCTGTTACAAAACCGACAAATAGCGGAAGCATAAAAGGCATTTCGACCCCAAGCCATTTGACAAGAGAGGCGCTGCCGTTTTTGAAATCCCAAAGCAGCCGGAATAAAGAAAAGACAGCCGCGGCAAGTAAGGAATTCATAAAAGCCGAAACGGGAACTGAAGAAATCAAATCAAAAATGAGCGAATAAATGGCGGGCGTATAAACGGCGGGCGAATAAACGACGGGCGAATAAACGAAGGACGGAAAACCGGAAGCGACGTATCCTGTTGATGTGAAAGACCCGAAAAATATGAAAGATACAAAAGAGAGCAGATCGGGCGGGAAAAAGAAAGCGATCAAAATAAACGCTTTGCAGTCGGCGCCGCCGAAAATCTTGAAGCGGAAGCAAACGAACATCCATAAAAACATCAAAAAGCCGGCGGCGGCATTATTGAATAAAACGTGTATACCGAAAACCGCCGCCTCAATTACTATCATGGGGAACATGGCGGCGGCAGCTATTACCCAAACGGAATTGGGAACCGTTCTTGACCGCAAGTCATGAAGGCAGGCGAGCGCCGCAAACGGCAGAAACAGAAGAATCTTGCCGATGTAAATGACAGATAAAATGTCCGTTTCAAACACGAATTTGATGAAATTCGGCACCGCAGATGAAACTTTTTAAATAATTCCGCTTGACATGGAATGATTAAAATAAAATCTTTTACAATAATATATTTACAAAAACGTTCATATAGCATCTATCTGATACGAATTGATACAAATTGATACGAATAATATCGAAAAACATTATCGAAACATTTATCGCAAAACATGACCGCAATTCGCAGGAGCTTTTCATATGGAGAATGTCCAAGAATTTATTGTAACCGCAATTGAGAAAATCAAAGCTCAAATCGGAGGAACCGCTTTGATCGCGCTTTCGGGCGGCGTTGACAGTTCCGTTTGCGCCGAACTGGCTCACCGCGCCATCGGTGACCGTCTGTATCCTCTTTTTATTGACACCGGCTTCATGAGAAAAGGCGAGCCGGAACAGGTGCAAGCCTCGTTCTCCCACATGAATCTCCAAATGATTGACGCCGGCGACCGTTTCTTTGACGCCGTTAAGGGAATTGAAGATCCCGAGCTCAAAAGAAAAGCCATCGGCGAAACGTTCATCCGCGTCTTTGAAGAAGAAGCGCGAAAAATCAACGCCGACTACTTAATTCAAGGAACGATTTACCCCGATGTTTTGGAATCCGAAAAAGGCATCAAATCCCACCACAACGTTGGCGGCATGCCTGAAAAAATGGAATTCAAAGGCGTTGTCGAGCCCCTTTACTACTTATACAAAGACGATGTCCGCGAAGTCGGCCGTGCTTTAAGTCTCCCAATCGCCCTCTCCGAAAGAATGCCGTTCCCCGGCCCCGGCTTATCCGTTCGCGCCTGCGGTGAGGCGACGCGTGAAAAAGTAATCGCCGTCCGCGCGGCAAACGCAATTGTTGAAGAAGAAGTCATGGAAACATTAAAGCCCTGGCAAGCGCTCGCCGCCGTCATCGGCAAAGGCACGGGACAAAAAAACGGCCGGCGCGTGTACGGCTGGATCATCGCCGTCAGAATCGTGAATTCCGACAACGCGATCACCGCCGAGCCTTTGGACGTACCGTATCCTCTTTTGAGAAAAATTCAGGAAAGAATCACAACCGAAATCCCCGATGCCGTTCGCGTTGTTTACGACGTGACGCCAAAGCCGCCGGGAACGATTGAGTTTGAGTAATTTTGAGTTTGAATCTGAATACGTTTGAATCTGAATACGTGAATCTGAATACGTGAATCTGAATACGTGACTCTGAATACATTTGAATAATTATGTCTCTCAATCAATCCGTTCTTGAAATCCGCGAACGGCAGCGGATTAAATCCCGACCGTACAACGAGCCTGCGGCTTTTTGGCTCGGTCAGGACAATCTGCGCGGCGACGTTGTCGACGTCTTGACAATCATTTTCCAAACGTCAGGCTGCTACTGGGGAAAACAGGGCGGTTGTACGATGTGCGGCTACGTTTATGACAGTTCAACGGGTGAGCCGGCAGACGCCGATATCCTCGCTCAGTTAGACAAAGCGCTGGAACGCGCTTCTAAATTGAATCGCTTTATGGTGAAAATCTTTACATCCGGCAGTTTTTTACACACATCGGAAATCTCGCCCGCCCTTCGAAAACAGATTTTAAAAAAATTGGCGGATGATGAGAGAATCGTTGCCGTTTTGGCGGAAACGCGTCCCGAATTTGTAACGCGTGAAGCTGTTGCTGATTGTTTGTCTGTCATGAACGGCAAGCCGCTTGAATTCGCTTACGGTCTTGAAACGACGTCTGACCGAATCCGCCGCGAATCCATCAACAAAGGATTCACGTTCAATAAATTCAAAGAGGCGGCAAAAATCGCTCAAGAGAGCGGCATTTTTACAAAAGCTTATTTGATGCTCAAACCGCCGTTTTTAACGGAGCGGGAAGCGACGGAAGACATTTTAAAAAGCATTGACGAGGTTGCGCCGTACGCGCAAACTGTGTCCATCAACCTCTGCAATGTCCAAACAGGTACCTACGTTGAGAAACTTTGGGAAAACAAAGAGTACCGCCCGCCATGGCTTTGGAGCATCGTCAAAATTTTAAGAGAAGCCAAAATCAAACACCCGGATTTGGTTTTGATGTCCGATCCCGTCGGCGCGGGCGCCAAACGCGGCCCGCGTAACTGTAAAACCTGCAGCAGAGATGTCGCCGGCATGGTTCGCGCGTTCTCAATCACACAAGATGTCAAAACGTTGGAAGAGGTCGAGTGCGATTGTAAATTATTGTGGGAGAAAGAATTGCTTTTGGACGACGTCACATTCGGGGCGCCGATTTTAGATTAAGAAGCGGTAACGGAGGAGAAGATATGTCACAGAAAAAAGTGTTTGAAAAGAAAATGTCATCCGACAAGGATGGGCTCCGCTTCGCAACGCCCGAGCCGGTTGCCAAATACAGGGCGGCGCGCTTGGCATGCCGCGTCATTGCCGACATCAGCTGCGGCATCGGCGGCCAAACCATTTACTTCGCGCAGCGTTGCAAACACGTCTATGCCGTTGAAATTGACCCTCTTAAGCTGGAATACGCGAAACAAAATTGCGCGAAACACGGTTTGTCCAACGTGACTTTCATTTGCGGTGACGCGCTTGATCCGGCAGTGGTCGCGCAGATTCCTGAAGCGGATATCGTTTTTTCAGACCCGTACCGCCCGCCCGAAGAGGAAACGCGGCAAACGGACAGCCTGCGCCCCGGGATTCCCGCGGTGATGGACGCGTACGCGGGGATTACGCAAAACTTCGCGTTTGAAGCGCCGCCGCAGATGCCGCCTGAGAGGATTGATTTTGATTGTGAAAAGGAATACATTTCCTTAAACGGTCAATTAAACCGCCTGACGCTTTATTTCGGCAAAATAAAGAAATACAACAGGATTGCCGTTTCTTTGCCCGAGGGCAACGCGATGGTGGACGCGCCCGTGAAGTTGCCGCCGATGGTTGAAACAGATAAACCGATGCTTTTCATGTTTGAGCCCGACCCCGCCGTTGTCGCGGCTGACCTTCTCAACGAGCTGACCGACGACATGATTAAAGCGATCGCGGGTCACGTCAGGGTCGTTAAAATCGACAAAAAGAGAACGCTTTTGACCGCGGATTTGCTGACCGTCAACCCGATGAATAAAAACAGTTACATCATGCTTCGCGCCATGCCGTTTGAAACGGAAAGCGATTACGAAAAAATCAATGAATTCCTGAAGAAAAGCAACGCCGGTAAAGTAACGCTTCGCGGCAGCATCGACCCGAAAAACTACTGGGGCATTCGCAATCAATTGGAAGCGGGACTTTTCGGGACCAAAAAGATTCATTTGTACTTAAAAGAACAGGAAAACAACAAAACGGAAGCCTTGATTTGCGAATTGATATACGAGTGACAAACAAATGACAATTCGGATAAACGAGGTCAACCGATAACGGTGAATTTTCTCTTTACAAATGAACATCCCGACGCGAAGCATAAAACTAATGAACTCTGAGAGATATTATCGCCTGCTTCTTATAGATTTATAATAAATTGTATTTCCATAGTTTGTATTCAACAACTTGAATTCCACAACTTGTATTCAACAATTTGTATTTCCACAACTTGTATTCCACAACTTGTATTTTTCATCAATCACAAGAGGGTCATTATGACAGAAAATAAAAAGACAGACATTTTGGAAAAGGGCGCTATCCTTCAGCGCGACGGTGAAACCTATGCAATCGCGCCGCACACGCCGGCCGGTCTTTTAACACCCGCAATCATGAGAACGATGGCTGACGTTGCCGAAAAATACAATTTGGCGGCCATTAAGGTTTCCTCTTCTCAGCGCATTGTTTTGGTCGGATTAAAAGAAGAAGACATTGACAGCGCTTGGGCCGACCTGAACATGAAACCCGGCTCCGCCATCGGCATCTGTGTCCGCAGTGTCCGTATTTGCCCGGGAACAACGTTTTGTAAACGCGGCAAACAAGACGCACTGGGACTCGGCTTGAAACTGGATGAAAGATACCACGGCCTCGTGCTTCCCGCCAAAATGAAAATCGGCGTCTCCGGTTGCCTGTTTTCCTGCGCCGAATCTGCCATCCGCGACATCGGCTTTGTGGGTGACAGCAGCGGTTACAAATGTTTCGTCGGCGGCAGCGCCAATGCAACGCCCAGAATCGCTGATTTAGTCGCGGAAGGGCTTTCCGAAGAAGAAGCGCTTGCCATGGCCGATAAAATCATCACATACGCCAAAGAAAAGAATTCCAAAAAGAGACTCGGCAAGCTGATTGAAGAAATCGGTTTGGAACAGTTCAAAAAGGAAGCGGGCATTTAATAATCATTTGAAAATCGGTTATTTGAAAATCGGTTATTTGAAAATCGGTTATTTGAAAATCGGTTATTTGAAAATCAAGCATTAAAAATCGGTCATTTAACAATGACCGGTGCCATCTTTTTTTACTTTTTTAAAGTTTCACGTCACTTTTTTTACTTTTTTAAAGTTTCACGTCACTTTTTCGTCATCACAGAAATCGTCCGCGTCAAACTTCGGTGTACGCGCTGCTTATAAACGGTTTCGATTGAAAATCCGGCGCCCGACGCGAAATCTTCGATTTCCGCTTCGGAAACGACAATCGCTTTTTTCCCGGGCTTTAAAATCCGGTACATTTCTTTGAAAGATTCAGAATACAACCTCTCTAAAGATTCCGCTTTTATCGCGGCTGAGCGCCCGTATGGCGGGTCCGTGACAATCGCGTCCGCGCAATTATCCGCCAGCGGCAAACCACAGGCGTCGCCGGTAAATAAGTCATAATTAATCAAATCAATACCGAGGTCGCGTTCTTCTTTGGAAAGCAATTGCCCTGTCGACCGTGAATAACCGCCCATATTGGTGCCGGCGCCGATGATGATTTTTTCTTGCGCGTCAATGCCGATTGCCTTTGCACCCAGGAGTCCGGCCTCCAATAAAATGCCGGCCGTCCCGCAAAACGGGTCAACGGCGATTGTTCCGGGCCGAACGCCCGCAATATTACATAGCGCGCGCGCGACTCTCGGCATCAGTACCCCGGGATAAAAAAACGGTTTTTTTTGCGGGGAACGGAATTCATAGGCGCCGCGGTCAACGGCAGAAGCCAAAAGGCCGAATACCGCCTTATCCGTCAGGGTCAGCCTGAAAACCTTGTCCGCGTTTTTTAGAGAGGCGCGAAAACCTTGCCGAAAGATCCTGCCGCCGATTCGGCCCTCCAAATCAACGGATTTTAAAACAGAATTGTCGCCGAGCCGCTTTGCGCGGACAACAAAAGTTTCTCCCTCGTTCAAATAAGCCGCGGCGCGAAACTTTTCAGCCGCGTTCAGAACAGCTTCTTCAGAAACATCAACAATGTCAATGACTTTTGAAATCGCATGCGTCATCGCCAAGACATCCGGCATATCGTCTCTCATCATTTTGAAAATATCGTCATCCGAAACAGTCGGATCAGGTGATGAAATATCTACAACAAGACAGCTGAGATATGCCGCAAAAACAGATGCATCGAGCCCTGCCGACGCCAAAACGGCTAAAACTTCAGCGGCGGGGATTTGAGGATGCTCCCCCGAAAGCTCAAACGCGTATAACATGAAAGAAAATAACGGGTATCGGTTATATATTTCCTCTGCCGCAAAAACAGAGGTTTTGGGTCAGGATTTTAACTTTAAACTTAAACTTTTAGCTTTAAACTTTTAGCTTTAACTTTTAGCTTTAAACATATTTGATGCCTTTGATAAAACTTAATTTATTAACTTATTCGACGCCCTTGACGAAACTGCCCCGCGTAAAGCCGCTGCCGTCCGAAGAGAAGTCATCCGCGACAAACGACCCTGAATAGACATCCGCCAAGCCCTTTTTGTACAAAGAGACAAGAGCGCGAAGTTCATCGGGCGAATGGCCGATTCCGTCAATCCGAAAAGACGAAACGCCCGCCTTATACAGTTTTTCAGACAAGCCGAAAGCGTTCAATTCTTTGGAATTAAAAATGAAGCCCCGGTTTTCCGAATCCTCTAAAACCGGAAACGCGTAATTTTTGGAATCTTTTATAAGATATTTGGACAGCGGAACGGTACAATCAACGGTCTCAGACATAATCGATTTTCTCTCAGAAGACGAAACGGGGGATGAATGAAGCGGCGAATGAAGCGGTGAATGAAGCGGTGAATGAAGCGGTGAATGAAGCAGCGAATGAAGCAGCGGATGTTCTGTTACCATCAGCCGCTGGCGCCCGTGAACCTGACATTCGAAATCGGGCAGTTTTGCCGCCGTCGCCGTCGCGTCATATTTGCCGGTCAGCTCTTTAATGTTTGAAATCGCAAGCTCTAAAGACAAAGTGACGGCGCCCGCGCCCGAATCGAAAAGAAGGCGGGCGGCTTCTGAATTGAAAACATTGAATGTGAAATCGGTCACAATCCTGAAATGTTTGCCAAAGCGGGGGTCGGATAAAATGAATTCAAAAACCCCGGGATTTGAGGCTAAAACCCCCGAAATCCCCAAACCTTTCAAATCCGAAAGCAAGTCTTCCAGCTTTTTAAAATCCTTTTCCTTTGTCACAAACGGCGTCCTATAGAAAACCCTCTCCTTTTCGGAATCAGAAAGCGCCGAAACAATATCTTTCAGCTCATTCGCCTGTATGCCGAATTCTTCTCCGGTGACAGGGTCTTTAAAGAGGTCGCCGCCGACATAAATTCGATCGGCTCCGGCCTCTAAGGCGGCGTCTAAATCCTTTTTCGAGTAAACGCAAACCGTAACGGACGGCGGGTTTGAGTTGTAACCGGAGGTTTCGGGTCCCGCCGGTGAATCAGAGTCGGATGAAACAGGAGCTGATAAAACAGGTTGTCTTCGTTTGCTTAAGACAATCTCACTCAAAAGCGCCTGTAATGCTTTGTTTCGCGCGTTTTTGAATTCCCCGACCGGAACGAAACACGCTCCGGCAATGACAGCATTCGCTGACAAAATATGATAAATGGGGGTGCCCGCCCGAATCAACAAGTCCTCTGCCTGTTCTTTTGATATCGGATTCTTTTGAGCGGGTTCAATGATGTATTCGGACCGGACAACAACGCGGTGTCCGTTCGCATCGGCGGCGGAAATGATGATTGGGGAACCGGGACAAAGGGTACATTCAACGGTAATGTCTATCTCTAATGATTCTGCCGGCGATAATTTTTCAATTAATTCAGAAATCGGGAAAGAGTCGGCGGAAGAATAATGTGATGTTTCAGATGCAGTAGACGCTGTTTCAGATATCTCTGATGGCGTTTGAGTGAGACGTATGTAGCCGAAGAAATCCAAACCAAGTGTTCCGGCGATGTCTGAAATGTCTTTTTCGATGTCTTCTGAATCGGCAATCGGAAGTTTTCGGGACAAGTTTTTCTGAAGTTCAAAATCGAAGGTTTTGTATACGAAGTCGCCGGCGCTTGGCAGCGATATTGAGTTTTCGTCAAACAAAACAGGCGCGGGAATATTAACGATGTCTCCGGCGGAAGCTTTGCTGCAGATTTTGCGGTCGGAGTACATCTTTTTGACGGTGAAACCTTGCCGCGGGTCTTGGGGGGAATTCGTGTTTTTACGAACGTCGCCGACGGAAATGCCGTCGTGCGGGGATAAATCGGATGTCAGTAATACGGTGATTTGAGAGTTTCGCCGGTCAACGGCCGTGATTTTTCCGATCAGAAGGCCTTTGTTATACGGCAATTCCCGGCTCATCAAATCGTTTTTGGGATTTTGAACGAAATAACCGTCCGTGAAGTCGCGGTTAAAGAGTTTTTTAAGCGTTTCCCGCTCTTTCAGCGTCGGCTGATTTTCCTTTCCGTTACCTTTTCCGTTACTTTTTCCATTTTCTTTTCCATTCTCTTTGCCGTTTGAAGCGATGCGGCCGATTAAACTTCTGTACACCGAAACGACGCCGGCAACGTAATCCGGTTTTTTCATCCGCCCTTCAATCTTAAAAGCATCAACGCCCGCCGCGATTAACTTATCCAGATTTTCCGACGCGTTCAAGTCTTTCGGGCTCAGCAGATATTGTCCTTGTGTCTCAACGGCGCGGCCGTTTGCCAAAAACTCATATCTTTTCCGGCACGGTTGCGCGCATTTTCCGCGGTTGCCGCTCCTTGAGCCGACCAAACCGCTGAACAAACATTGGCCCGAATAACAAATGCAAAGGGCGCCGTGAATAAATGTTTCAATTTCAACGCCGGTTTCTTTGATGACTTTCAGTTCGGCAACCGTGTTTTCGCGAGCCGGAACGATTCTGATAACGCCGTTTTTCTTTAAAAAAGAAGCGTGATACGAGTTATGGATTGTCATTTGCGTGCTGGCGTGAACCGGAAATTCAGGATATTTCCGAATCAGGCGATTCAAAAGACCGATGTCTTGAACAATAACGCCGTCAATCCCCAAAATGTACAACTCATCAAACAGGGCCATAACGCTGTCCAATTCGTCATCCCGATAAAGCGTGTTGAGCGTGACGTAAATCTTTTTCCCGAAAGCGTGCGCGCAATCCGCTCCAATAGCCAATTCCAAGTCTGAAAAATTGCCGGCGTAGGCTCTCGCGCTGAAGCGGGAAGCCCCCATATAAACGGCATCCGCGCCGCTTTGAAGACCCGCCAGCAAAGAAGCGAGCGTGCCGGCCGGCGCCAGCAGCTCAGGAACGCGATATTCCGGCGCATCGGCGGAACAGACATCATGCTTTGAAGAAAACAAAAAATTCACCCGAGTTTTGAGAGAATGAAAAGTAATTCCATGTAAAATACCTTTGCTTGACTTTGCTTGAAAAACGTTTCCTTCACTTTCGGTTCCGTCCCCCGATTTGTCAGAAACAGAGGAAACCGAAAGCGTTTCGTGGTGTCATAGAAGTTTTTGTTTTATACCAAAAACATTCAGATCTGCATACAAAGAGCATTTCGCCTCCAAGTAGAAACGCAAACAGAAATCGCAAACAGAAATCGCAAACCGAAGTCGCAAAAAAACGAAACCATAAAACCGACCTCCATTTTCGGAATTGGGCGATGCGAAGCAGCGCACAATCCGAAAATGGAGATTTCTGCAAAAAATAAACGAAAAATAACTAACAGTAAACAAACGCCAAAAAACTCAAACAGAAAACGCAAAGAAAATAAAAAAAGAAAAAAATTACGGCCCTAATTTTTCAAAGGCCGCAATTTTCGGCGCCACAGTGACGCCGCCCCCGCTTGAATCGCCGGGTGTTTTCGTTTTTGATTTACTTTTGATTTAATTTTGAATTAATTTCGTTTTTTTAAATTTTATTTAAACTTGAACGCCATCACGTTCGATTCACATACGCGTCGTAGAAGCTGGTGTCAAAGAGTTCCTCTTTGGTCAGTTCTCTGGGTGACAAGCCTTGGTCATACTGAGCCTTTGCATACGCGACGACGAAATCTATAATGAGGTGCGGGTCAGAAACCCATTCTCCGTCCCAATCGTTAATGGAATTCAGAACAATATCTTCAGACACCTGCGTAACGCTTGCATAGTATCTGGCGGCTTCCTCAGGGTTTTCTTGCGTGTATCTGGTGGCGTCAACGTGAATCTTCACGATTTCCGCGACAATCTCGGGGTATTTGTCAATGAATGACTGGCTGACGGCTAAGACACAGCACGCGTGTGCCATGGACATGTCGCCGGAAGTCAGAACCACCTTTCCGTCACCGGCGGCAACGATAATCGAGGGGGCGGGGTGAGGCAGGAAAACAGCGTCAACGGCGCCGGATTTCAATGCCGTTTGCGCTTCGCCGGAGTCCATGCCTTTGATGTCAACTTTTGAAAGGTTGACGCCGTTTTCGACCAGCCATTGTTTAAAAAGTGTGTCCTGAATGGAGCCGGGCGGGAACGTGGCAATCTTTTTGCCTTCAAAATAGGTCGGGTCCGTATAGGTCGCGTTCACCGGAATAATCAGGCTGGAGCCGTTAATTTGAACGGCGGCGATAATTTTCAAATCAGAGTTGTTTTGGGCAATTGACGGGATTAAGGGCGCGGCGCCGATGTAAGCCACTTGAATGGCATTGGAAGCCAAAGCCGTCGCTTCAGACGGGCCGCTTGGGAAAGACCTGTCAGACACTCTTCTGACGCTGTCAAGCTGAGATAAATTCTCTTCCCACCAGCCCAAAGCCTTGGCGGTCGTGAAAGCCATTTGATGCGTGCTCGGCTGGAAACCGATGATAACGTCCGTTGTTTCCGCGTTGCTGTTGCCCAAACAGCCGGAAAAAGAAACGGCGGCGAGCAGCATCAGCGCTATGCTTAAAAATAACATTTTTTTCATTATTAATCTCCTGAATTTTATGAAGCAAAATCAAAACAATAGAATGCAGTAGAATGCATGAGGTGCAATAGAATGCAATTGAATGCAATTGAATGCGCGTTTCGGGACAAATAAATTATTTATAAAGTCACACGGGACAGAAAGACGGCATGCGCATGTCATCCGAAAGGCAGGCCACAAACATAATTTTCTCGTTTTTTCCTCGAAACGTTTGTCCGAATTTACGAATTATGAATTATTAACAAATTATGAATCATTTGACGTTTAACGTTTTTTGACGTTTTACGAATTATTAATGAATCAATTAACGAATGATTGAACCGTATTCGGCGAACGGCAGAATAATAATTCCCGCGGCAACAATACCGCAGAGTATCTTTTCTAAAAAATCATATAAATATCTATCCATAATTCGTTAAATTTTATCATTTTTGTGAAAGTTTTATATAAGGAATTATCCATTTAGGAAACTATTTAGAAAAAACAGAAAAAATAAAACACAGAAAACCCGAGGGACGAGGAAATGCATATATCCGACCGTTTAATAAAAGCCGCTTTTGAATCGGACGAGAACTTTCAAATTGTTCTTCACCGCGTGATTAAAGAAGACCTGAATATGAATGCCGTTGATTTTTCCAAAGAAGCCGGCATTCCGCACAGCACGCTTTATAAAATCCTTTCCGGGAACCGCGCGCCGAACATCAAAACGCTTCGCCAGATTGTCAACACCGTCAAAAAACACGAAAAGCCGACGGAAGAATTTATCGCCGTGATTGCCGCGCGGATGGTTTTGGACACGATAACGGAAACAAAACGAAAAATCGGCGGCCGCTTAATTACCGTCAAAGAATATTCTGCCAATTCAATGGAAGAAGCCATCATCGTTTCAATCCGCGCCGAGCGCGAAGGCGCAAAAGCGCTGGTCTGCGCGCCGATTGTCAGTCACACCGTTGAAAAAATCGTTTCAATCCCCGTCACAACGATCATGCCCAAAGAAAGCATCACCGAAGCCATTGAAATCGCAATGAGAAAGGTCGGCTGAAAATTTCACTCTTTCTTTTCACTTTTTTTCACTCTTTCTTTTCACTTTTTTTCATTCTTTCTTTTCACTCTTTTTTTTCGAAAGCGCGCTTGCGACCATAATCGCTTTTGTGTAATGTCCCGCCGAACGGGATGTATCGACAAAAACGTGTTTCGCCATTAAAATGGGCGCGCCGAGGCCGTCGCCGCCTCCCAAAAACGTGAGCGCTCGAAAAATCAGATTGCCGGTGATGCCGTTTGGCGCGATAATGTAATTCGAGTGTTCAAATGCGCCTTCCAAATCCATTTTATAATCAACGGCATGCAACTTCTTTTCTTCCGTGACGATTCTGATTATCTCAGCGGCTTCCCGCTGTCCGGCTTCGTCGGCGCCCGAAATCAACCCGACGCGCGGCAAAACGCCGAGACGATTCAGCAAATGCGTCCCGAGACATATGAATTCAACTTTATCTTCCGCTGTCGTTCCCTCATCAATGCCGACCGGCGCGAAAAAGTAGGGGTTGCCGTCTTTTGTCAGTAAAATGGCAATTCTGTGAATTTTATCAATGTGACACGCCCTCTTCAAATTGGAAAGAGAATCAGACGCCTTCGCTGTTCCGCGAATGGCGGCGTCCACCTCACCCGAAACAAGCAGAGAAACGAGTTCGTCTTCGGGATTGTCGGTGTCGATTATTCTGAAAGGCAGGGTGAGCGGCTCATCTTTTTCGGCATTGCCTTTTCCGGTATTGAAATGAATCCGGGCCGCCTTTTCGATTTCCTCGCGGCTGCCGACCAAAACAACATCAGCGTAGTTTTTCTCAACCGCGGCCACGGCGCAGTGAATGGTTTCAGGGTCAGGGTCTCTGACGCCCATCGCGATGGTTGCGTGTTTGGAGACGGCAATCTTCTCAATCAAACCAATCAGTCTTCCCATCTCATCGGTTTTGCCTGTCTTCTCAAATTCGTTCAAAATCCGTCTCCTTTTCTCATTTTTACTTTCAAAACATTATTTTAAAAATCATTTCTTTTCAAGGCCGTTTAAAACAGCCTTTGTCATAACATCAACATCCGGCTTTCGTCCCGTCCAGATTTCAAAAGCCAACGCTCCCTGATAAATCAGCATCATCATGCCGTTTAATGTCTTTGCGCCGGCTTTCTCGGCTTCTTTTAAAAACTTCGTTTCTTGCGGGTTATAAACAATATCAAAGGCGACGGCTTTGTTTTTCAGATGCGTTTGAATCATCTCATCCTTTGTTTTTCCCGCCGGCAGTTCCAATTGGTCAAAAAAGGAAACGTCCTCATACTTTCCCATGCCGAGCTCTGTTGTTTGAATGATGATGTCCGCCTGCGCCAAATCATCCCATCCCGCTGAAAAACCGCCGCCCGACACATGCCGGTTTCCGGTTTTATCGGCAATTTCAGCCGCCAGTTTCTTTGCTTTTTCAGCCGTTCTGTTGATAATTCGAACAGCGTTCCCGCGTTCGCCGAATAAAAATGAGATAGAACGGGCGGCGCCGCCTGCGCCGATGATTAGAATCTTTTTTCCCGCCGTGTCCGCGCCCGCTTGTTCCAATGCCGCCAGCGCGCCTGCCGCATCTGTATTAAAACCGTAAATGTTTCCTTCATTAAACAATAATGTATTGACGGCGCCGACTTTTTCGGCGAAAGCATCGGGTTTGATAATGCCGGCTTCCAATATCTTTTCTTTATGGGGGATTGTCAAATTCAAGCCGCGGAATCCGTCCGCTTGCGCTTTTAAAACCTTTTCTTTCAATTCTTCCGGCAAAACGGCATAAGCTTCATAGGCGGCGTCCGTCATCCCAAGCGCCGAAAACGCGGCGGTATGCATAGCCGGTGACAGCGAATGGCTTATCGGATACCCGAAAACGCCGAATTTCAGAATCGTCATTTGTTCTCCTTCCCTTACTCATTCCTGTTTTGAATCATTTGCGCTCAAACCATTTCTTTGAATCATTTGCGCTCAAATCAATCTCATCAAATCAATCCCAATATTCTGAAACCTTCTTTGATTTCATCCACTCTCAACTGGCCCGGCGCCGCGATTTCATCAATATATCCGTATGACAAAACGGAGCCGTAAACAGGCGATGTTATTCGCGTATGCTTTCCGATATCGCCCATCGCGATTAAACACGTTTCTCCCGAAACTTTCAGTCCGGCTTTGTATAATTTCAAAACATCATTGCAGTTTTCGGGCATCACGGCGATTTTGGCGATGTCGGCGCCTTTTTCAAAAGAGTTGAGCAAAACGTTTTCGATCTTCCTTTGAGCCGGCGTTCCGGTAAAAAAGTGGGACGAAATGATGATTTTTGTCTTTGATTTTTGAGCAATCAAAACGCTTTCGGATATGTTTTTCTTTGAACTCTTTCTTTCGATGTCGATATAATCCGCGGCGGGAATGATTTTTTGAATCAGTTTGAACCGTTCCGTTTCCGTTCCTTCAAAAGCGCCGCCTTCTTTGCCGGACCGAATTGTGCCGATAACGGGAAGCCCGCTTTCCTTTGCTTCCTTCATCCACAACTCCAGCCGTTCATGAAGTTTCGGGTCATCACAGCCGCCTTTTGTGTATTTTTCAAAAGAGGGGTCGTTTTTCATCTCATTTTTCATCAAAAGGTCTATTCGGACTTCAAGCATGTCGGCGCCCGCTTTCTTTCCCTTTTCTGCGGTTGCCTTTACGTCTTTAACAATCGTGCCGACGACAGCCGGTTTCATTGACTCTTTCATTTTATTCCCTGTTATTTTGAAAATACAAATACTTTCGGGATATAAAAAATATAGCCATCTTTCATCCTATCATCTATCATTACAAAAATCATTACAAAGAACGGACATATCGCATATGGGTATGCGGCGTATCTAAGCTGACTTCTTTTTGTGTTCCGTCAAAAAGAAATCCGCATTTTTCATAAAAAAGTTTGGCTCTGTTATTGGTTTTCAGCACCCACAGAAGCACTTCGCTGTAGCCCATTCGTTTCAGTTCGAAAAGGGAAAAGTCCATCATTTCTCTGCCATATCCTTTGCCCCAATATTCGCTCAGCAAATACATGGCGGAAATTTCGCCCGCATCACTTTTATCTTCGTCGCGGCTCTTGTTGAACACGAGTCTGCCGATTATCTTCTTGTCATGCTCAATAAAATAAAAATTAAAAGTGCCCGGCTCGCTCAAAATCCGTTGATACGTTTCTGCAATTTGTTCAACACTCATCTGATTCAGGTAGTCGTCTGACAAAATGCCTTTATATGCCGCCCGCCAACAGGCGACATGATTTTCGGCATATTCAAATGCGTTCGACGGTACTGCTTTTCGGATAAGTATACTCATCAGACTACCCTCATATCAGATCCCTTTCAAAATCAGATTCCCTTCAAATCAGATTCCCTTCAAATCAGATTCCCTTCAAATTAGATTCCCTTCAAAATCAGTTTCCTCTCAAAATCAGATTTCCCTCAAATCATCTTTTATCATTCTTCCGGTCCCCAAAATAAAAAAACTGCCTCCTCCGCCGCTGAAAAAGAAAAACAGAAGCCGAAGCGAAGCGGCGGGGGCAGTTGGGGCAGTTTGCGGTCGTCAGTGTTCCTGTTTTTTCGTCAGTCCAGTGTCGGAATGGCCAGAATCAAACTTCGGCGGGTGATTATGCCTGCCAATTTACCGTCGTCGTCCAAAATCGGGACGATACCGACGTTTTTCTGCACCATGCTTTTGACAATATCTTCGGCGGGCGAGGACGGTTTTGCCGTCGTCGGGCTGCGGGACATGACATCGGCGATGAGCAGATTTTTGATCTGGTTTTCTTGGTATTTATCGGGGACGTGGTCTTTGAATTCCTGAAGCGCGACGGCGATATCTCTTTCGGAAACGACGCCGACCAATTTGCCTTCTTCCATCACGGGGATACGCCCGATGTTATTTTCAAGCATCAGGTGCCGGGCGTGAACGAGACGCTCGCTGGAATTGATTGTGATAATCGTTTTTTGGAACATCACGTCTTTGGCCTGCTGGCCGGTAAAATCATGCGCGCCGATGATTTCGTTGGGCGTAATCCAGCCGATAACATCCTTTTCGTTTTCAGAAACAAAAAGAACGCCGCCCTTTTCTTTCAAAATTTTGACGGCGACGGCGAATTTTGTGCCGGGCTTGACGAATGTGAAATTTTTCGTAACGGCTGTCACCACCGGCAGAGAGGAGGCGGGTTTTGTCCTTTTTTTCGTTCCAAGCTCTTTTGCCAGCCCTCTCATTGTCAAAACGCCTGCCGCTTCACCGCTATGGGTGACGAGCAGACGGCGGGTATTTTTCTTTTCCATTATGCTGAGAGCGTTTGAAATTTTCGCCGACTTATCAATCGTCGGCGGAACAGCCATGATATCTTTAACCTGCATGTGTTTCACCTTCTGTGAATCATTAACTTTAGGTTTAATCGTTTTTGTTTTAAGACAATTCTGTTTAAGATAATTTATTTGACAATTCAATCTTTGACGATTTCATCGTTGACAATCAATTTGACGATTTCATCGTTGACAATCAATTTGACGATTTCATCATTGACAATCAATCAATTTGACAATTCAATAATAAACCGTGATTTCTCGTTTTACTCTTGAATTTCACAATCTTCTGCAAGCCGTTTGATGATATCGTCTTTTGAAATCATGCCTGCGATTTTGCCGTTCTTCGTTACCGGAAGAGAGACGACATTGTTTTCAATAATTTTCTTGGCGGCGCTTGCAATAGATTCGCTGACATCGGCAACGATTATGTTTGTCATCACATCCTCGGCGATGAACGGAACGTCAATCGCGAACCGATAAGCCTTGGAAGACGTTTTCTTGTTTCCGCGAATGTTTCTTTTGCCGCCGCTGTCAATCAAATCATTGGCGGACAGGTCTTTGACAGAGACGATGCCGACCGCTTTTTCGTTGTTGTCCATCACAATGACTTTTTGGACGCTGTTTCTCTCCATTTCATCTATGATATGATTCAGCGTGTGGCCGGTGTGAACCGTCACGGCTTTTCCCGACATTGCGTCGCCGACACTGTCTTCTGAACCTCTTTCCGCTGCATACCGGATCAAATCCGTTTTTGAGACGATACCCAAAATTTCCTTGTTGTAGATTGGGATATGGTCAATTTTCTGTTCGGCCATCAACTTGGCCGCTTCAAAAACCTGCGCGTTCGGCGATAAAGTGATAACATTCGCCGTCATGACCGATTTAACCGGAATTTGGTCAATAGGTCTTCGTTTCCAAGCCGCCTCTCCTTCAAAAAGTTTCATTTTCAAATCGGATTTCGTGAATATGCCCAAAATCAGCGGGCCGTCAGTCACCAAAATGGAACCGACTTTATGTTTCATCATAAGATTACGCACATACGCCACCGTATCATCCGGCGCTGCAATATAAACGGGCGAACTCATGATATTTTTTATTTTCATGGAATTTCCTCCTATGCGACTGGCTTCTCTTTTTTCCGGAAAATTAACTTCATCAACTGTATTTCTTTAGCATCTGTCAGACATTTGTCAGGTCTGTTGAGTCTGTTGAATAATAGGGTCTGTTTTTCAATGTCTGTTAATTATGTCTGTAAATTATGTCTGTTAATCAATGTCTGCTGATATCAATATCTGTTTTCGTTTAATAAACGGCAAGGTATCCTCACTCTGTATTAAAAAACGGCAGAAACGATTCAAAATCCGGATCTGATTTCTCAGACATAATGTAAATCACTTCCGCAACCGCGTTTTAACAACGGTAACCGTAATTTTCTCACAGTCTGCCGTTTAGACGCACGGATGCAAAAGTCAGAAATAAAGTCGAACAAAAATGTTCTGAAATTGGGATTTGTTGTCATATTCGTGTCACCCAAATTTTAATTTCCGGATAAATTAAAAAGGGATTTTATAGGTTATATAAGTTGTGTCGTGAAATAAAAACAATTAAATATAATCTAATAACATTTTAATTCTTATTATTAAGAACGGTTCCCAAATCCGAAATATTTTCAAACCCCTCTATTTCCGATGGAACTTCTTTAAAAAAGGTAAATCTCAATATCGGTTTTAAAATTTTATATGCGCTTTTATTTAAATGATTTTGAATTAAAATAAAAAATAAAATAAAACGCAATCGATAAGGCCATTTCATGAGAGATTTTAAAATAATTCCTCAGAAAATTTCAGACCTTTTCAGATACTATGAAAGAACGGTTAAAATGTATAATAAAAATCCAAAAAAGCATTAACTCTAAAAATAAAATTTAAAAAATTCGGACGGCTGTCCGAATTTTGAATCAATGATGAGTTAATCGAAAACCCGGAATTAAAGAATGATGATTCTGGTTTTGTTTCCGGCGCTCAGCTCAATCTCTTCGTTCATGCCGAACTTTGAAAAGGCGTCGCTGATGCGTATTGTCATACCGATTTGAACGCTGTTGACCAAGTCGGCATGCTCGCCCCAAAGGCTGACGCGGATTGTGCCGGTGTCGTCTTCAAGTTCGATGTTTGAAACCGTGTTTTGTGTTCCGTCATCTCTTTCAAAATCGCGGACGTTTCCGATTTCAATCACGCGGCCTTGAACGGAATAGGCTTTGCCCGGCAGGATGTCATTGATGCTGTCAAGTTTTTCCTGATACAAAATTTCTTTATCGGAGGCAACGATGTTTCCGCGGGAGCCGACGTTGAGTTCAACCGTTTGGCTGAAATTGTTCATGCGCGAATAAGCGTTGAGAACGTCAATCGGGTCACCAAAATCGAATTCATCTAAAAAGACAGTTTTGTCGTCCCACAGACTGACGCGGATTTTACCGGTCGGGTCGCCGATTGTTATCGTTCCGATTGTGCCTTGCGTGCCGTCCTTTCTGCTGAAGGTCCGGACATCTGAAATGTCAAGAACGATACCGGAAACGTTAACGCCGTTTAACGCGTCTGCCACTTCACTGATTGTGATGAATTTTTGTTCGTATTCGACATCGGTGTCCAAAAGATCGATGACACTGTATTTGCCGAGTGAAATTTCAACTTTTTGTGAAAAGTTATTCAGTTTGGACATAGCGTTTTGAATTTTGACGGATTCGCCGATGTTTAATTCTTCTACCAGTTTCGCTTTGTCATCCCACATGCTGACGCGGATTGTTCCTGTGGAATCGCCGAGCGTCATGTTTGAAACACACCCTTCGCCGCCATCTTTTCGGGTGAAGGTTTTTACCTGCCCTAAATCCAAAACTTTGCCGAAAATCATAATGTCGCTCATGCCGTCTTTGATGTCTCCGATCATGCGCGCCGGCACTTCGTATTCAACGTCTTGTTCAGACAGCGCAAAGACGCCGTTATTGCCGACATGGACTTCAGCGCCGTTGAGTCCCTTCTTTGTGTATCCCGAAACGGTTACGGCTGAACCGGCTTTTATTTCGCCTTTTTCAACAGCGTCGACTTTTGCATCCCAAACAGAGACACGGATTTTGCCGGTCGTGTCGCCGACCATTGCGCTGACAACGCGCCCGATGGTGCCGTCTGTTTTGTTAAATTCCCGCGGTTCGTAAATCGATAAAACTTTTGCGACAAACGTAATATTGCCGCTGTTTTCGTCAATGGATTCGATGGTAACGTTTTCTCTTTCGATGTTTGAGACGCCGAGGTCGCTTAAAACGAGGCGGGCGCACATTTCATCGTCACAAAGGCCGCCCAAAGCTTCCTTTCTCTCGTCGACTTTCGCGAGAAAATCTTCAAAACTGATGAGACTGTTGACTTTTTCATAGATTTCTTTTAATTCTGTCATTCTTTTACCTTTTGCTGAATTAATTAAATTACCCGATAATCGATGAGCACGGACAGTTCAATCGTCTGATAAATCAGAGTGTCAAAAAATCGAAGCGGTTAGAGTACACGGACAAAGTTGATTTGAAAACAATTGAGACGTAAAGAATTGCTGAGATATGGGTACACCGGATTTATGTATGTTAAATAACAAGGAGCGAAGTCTTATTCAACTTCACAAATGAATACTTCTCCTTCCTATTTCTACCTTACTGTTCATCGGCTTTATTCACCTCAAAAGAATGTAAAAGAGTGCAGTGTATACATAGTGAACACATAATGAGTGCATGTGAGTGCATGTGAGTGTATGTGAGTGCATGTGAGTGTATGCGGGTGCATGTGAGTGCATGTGAGTGCATGTGAGTGCATGTGAGTGTATGCGAGTGTAATGTATGAACAATGTTTATTTATGAGCAACTTTTATTTATATGAATAGAAACATTAGGAGAATCATGATTAGAAAGTGCGAGGAGCACGGTTGTTTCAGAGGCGAAGCCTGTCCCGAATGCGATCAGGAGGGTCAATTTGTTCTGGACGACGAAAGAGAGGACAAACTGGGGCGCTTCATATCGGGCGCATTAAGGCACTTCCCCGAAAAGCTCGGGCTTTCGATGTACGAAGACGGCTGGGTCAGCATCAACGCATTAACGGCGGCGGTGGCCCGCAAATACAAGTGGCCGAAAAAATATCACGTCTATGCGCTTGTTGAATCAGACGAAAAAGGCAGGTATGAGATTTCCGGCGGCAAAATCCGCGCCGTTTACGGCCATTCCATCGGCGTCGTTTTGGATTATCCGCTTTACGGCGGCGAATTCGCTTACTACGGCATGAACCCCGAAGAAGTGGATACCCTTTTGGATGAGGGCATCCGGCCGGTGAAACAAAGATACCTTCATTTGAGCACCACGCTTGAGAAGGCCATAGAAGTCGCCATGATCCACACGGAAAACCCATCCATTTTTAAAATCGATGTCGCCGCCGCGATTGATGACGGATTAAACATCATGATCGCCAACGATGATATCTTGCTGACCGATGAAATTCCGGCGGAATATATCGTGGAAATTTATGAATAAATCTTTTTATTCAATTCATTTTTTAAAAATCATTTTTATTAAAACACTCTATTTTTAATTTCCCTTTTATTCTTTTTCCAATCCTCTTTCCAATTCCCTTTCCGATTCTCTTTTTCAAATTCCCTCTCATTCAATTTTAACTCTTTTTCAACTCTTTTTTAACCGGTCAGAACTTTTTCAAAAACCTTATTATATGAAAACAAGCTAACTTTGTATTTGTTTTTCAGACGTTTATTGAATCAATAGTCGTTATGACAATGTTGATTTTGGACGTTTTATAAAACCCAAACATGACAACATATTAATAATGAGGAAAGCGGATCCTTATCGGATGCCGTAACCGAATTAACATTTTATTATGTTATTTAAAATAAATTGTGCACGGCCGGCTATCCGCCGTGAATCACCTGCAAGCCGCTTTATGTTTTGTCTCAAATGTGGGACAGGCGGCATAAACCATTCCATACATTCAATATAAATCATTAATACCTAAATAAAATTTATAACAGATTTATAAATATTTTGTAAATATTATGTAAATATTATGCAGATATTTTATAAATCATCCGATAAAGCCCTCAGAGGCTAAACAAACCCGCCGGTTAGATTATAATCGGCAAAAAAAATTCAATTAAAATCAAATTAAATAAAAATTATTGAAATTAATCAACTCGAAAAGAGCGGATTTGCAGAAATTGCGATTCAACAATCATTCAGCAATCATTCGGCAATCAAATTAATTCAAAATCAATTCAATCCATACGATATCGGAATCTGAATCATAAGATTTCAATATTAATAATTTATAATATCGGCAAACTTCAGCATTGCTGAGGGAATTCAACAACAATCAAGACGTACCAAGGCGTAAAAGCCGGCGTCAGCGCTTATAGGAAAAGAATCGCGGATTTGCCCGACTCAAAAAAAAGCGCGAAACAGAAAACATAACCGATTACAATAATCACTATACGACTGACCGAAAACGACACTGTCATGCTCATAAACAAAGCGTGCTGGTCACAAATTAACAGAAAAGCAATTTGCGTAACAAACGAATGGCAGTTTCCCAATAATAAACTGCGATTCAATCATCCCGTGTACCAACCAATCTCTTGCTTCAGCACAAAAAGCAGAAAATCACTGTTCGTTGAAACAATTGGTTGTCTTTCAATTCACCATCCATTCAACAAAAACCTTACCATTCAATCTTATCTCAGAATTAATTCCTGTCTGCATTCCGGCTGCGCTTGACAAAGTAAACAACATGTCAAAGCCGACAGTGCCGGAAAAATGATTGATGCGAAGATTTTGGTTGCGTGCATCCCCGCAATTTGCATTCGTGACGGCAAGCAGTTTTCCATGCTTTTGGTCTATCGGAACAGGTATTTCGTTTTTTGTTTCAGACATACGGAAAATATACGTTTATTGGCGACCGTTTATTGACGACCGAGTTTATTGATTTCTCACCACAAACGCTGTCCGGGGAGACTATGTCATAGCTGTCATTACCGCAAATCGCCGTAATGCCTCCGGGACTCCGATATGAATAATGTTATTAATTCCGTTCGTCGGCGGATTTTGATAAGGCATATGCCTTAAGATTTGGATGAGATGATTTGGATGAGACGATTTGCGATTAATGATTCGCAATTGATGATTTGCAATCGGATTTGCGATTAAATTTGCAATCAAATTTACAATCAAATTTGCAATCAATGCTTCGCGAATAACAATTTCGCGACCCAATTCGCTTTATTTTGCACCTGCATTTTTCGAGTTTTTGATCCCCTTGACAAGGAGATACATTATGCAAAATGAAGATACAACAAAGTATATTATCCGTACAAAAATCAACGCAGACGGCGTCATTGAGCGCCCGGATATCGTCGGCGCCATTTTCGGCCAGACGGAAGGATTGCTCGGAAACGATTTGGATTTACGCGAACTTCAGAAAACGGGGCGAATCGGCCGTATCGAGGTCATGGTCACCACGAAAAACGGGAAAACCCGCGGCAATATTTTCATCCCGTCCAGTTTGGACAAAGTGAAAACATCCGTTTTGGCAGCATCCCTTGAAACCATTGACCGCGTCGGCCCGTGCGTCGCGACAATCGAAGTGACAAAAATCGAAGATGTCCGCGCTTCCAAACGCGTTAACATCGTTGAACGCGCCAAAGACATTTACAAAACAATGTTTGACGACGACCTTTTGGAAGCCCAGGAAATCACAGACGTTATTCGTGAATCCGTTCGCGTCGAAGGCATTGCGGCTTACGGCAAAAACAAATTGCCGGCAGGTCCCGAATACAACGCCAATGAAATTATCATCGTCGAAGGACGCGCCGACGTTTTGACGCTTCTCAAATACGGCATTAAAAACACAATCAGTGTCGGCGGCACAAACATTCCGCAGGAAGTCATCGAATTGCTGAAGGGCAAGAAAGTAACCGTTTTCACAGACGGTGACCGCGGCGGCGAACTGATTATCCGTGAATTGATGCAAGTTTCCGAAGTCGACTACGTTGCCCGCCCGCCGGACGGAAAGGCCGTTGAAGACCTTGTTCAGAAAGAAATTATCTTAGCGCTTCGCCGCAAGATGACGAAAGATCAGTATATTGAAAAGTTCGGCATTATCCTGCCGTCTTCCAAGCGCCCCAAAAAAGCGGCCGATTCTGAAAAAGCGATTGCCGCAAGCAAATTGCTGGAGAAGAAAACGCCGAAAAGCGTAACAAAAATCAGGCAGGCCGCCTCATTTTCAGGCAGCGCCGGCAAACTCGATGAAGAAGAGGACGAAGAGGAAGAAGTTCCGCGCGTCAAAAGAATCCGCACCGAGAAATTGAGTGAGAAAGTCAGTAAATTTGAAACAGCGGCGGAAGATGAGGAACAAGAAAGGGACGACCGTCCCGAAAGAGTCAGCCGCATTGACCGCGCCGACCGCGTCGACCGCCCCGTAAAAGTCAGCCGCGATGACCGTCTCGAGAGAGTCAGCAGCGTCGGCCGCCCCGAAAGAGTCAGCCGTGACGACCGCCCCGAGCGCACTGAACGTCCTGAGAGAGTTATCCGCGATGACCGCCCTGAACGCCCCGAGCGCCCGGTGAGAGTCAGCCGCCCCGAGAGAGTCAGCCGCGACGAACCCGGCGAGGAATGCCCGATGCCCATCCGCGACGAGCCCGTCCTCTACAAAAGCCGCCCTGTCGGACAGACCCGCTTGAAATCCGATAAACAGCGAACAGAAAAGCTGGACGACATGATTTCCGTCAAATATGTGGAATTGGACGCCGATGAACCGGAAATGCAGGCTGAAGAAAAACCGAGACGAACGCGTTATGAAGCGCCTGAGGACGAAGCTGAAAGCGCGGTTACAAAAAGACCGAAACGCGGCGAGTTCAAAGAAGGCGAAAGGGTCGAAAGAGGCGAAAGAACCGAAAGAGGTGAAAGAACCGAAAGAGGTGAAAGAACCGAAAGAGGTGAAAGAACCGAAAGAGTCGATAGGGGCGAAAGAGTCGAAAAAGACGAAAAAGAAGCGAAAGTTTCTATTCCCGTACCGTTTAGCAAAGAAATGGCAAGTTTGACAGGCACGCTGACATCACGGATTTTGGACGACAGCAACGCCGTCCTTTGTGAAATCCCTGTCAGAGATTTGGCAAATGCGTTAAAAGACGGCGTCAACGGCGCAAAATCCATCGTTTTTGACGGCGTCATTACACAGCGCATCGTTGACATCGCCGCGGAACAAGGCATCGTCAATCTGGTCGGTTTGAAAATCGGCAACGTTGTTAAAATGCCGGCGGAAATGAAGGTTTCCGCTGTTCAAAATTAATTTCAGGGTCATGAGGAGAGCAAAATACCTTTTTTCCTTTCTCATCATGATCTTCAATTTTTTTTTAAGGGCTGAGCGCGCAGTTTCAAAACAAAACGGCGTGTTTCGGTCCCCAAACATTTTTTTCAGGTTCTTGCGCCCTTTGCCGCCCTTTGCGCCGTTTCGCCGTCATTCGCGACGGGAGAGAAAATCCGGGCTGAAACAAGGCGGAGGCTTCAATTTCAGTTTACATGATGTTTAAATAATTGTAAGTGATTTTAACAGCATGATTTCTTCCAAGAATATTCGTTTTCACGCCACATCCGATACTTACATCATTCCCAAAAATTCTCTTTTTGATGATAATCTTATCATCCACGGCAACGTCATTGTCGGCTCAGGTTCTCGTTTTTGGAAAAACATTAAAATAAACGGCAACATTCAATTCGGCAAAGGCGTCATCGCGGAAGGGAATGTAGAGGCCGCCGATATCATCATCGGCCCCCTGTCCAGAATCAAAGGGAAAGTTTCGGCAACAGGCGACGTTTCCGTTTTTCAAAAAGCCGTTGTCCAATCCATTGTAAGCGGCGGCACTCTTACAATCATGGAAGGCTGCGAAATCGGTTATGCCGACGGTAAAAGAATGGAAGTCATCGGCAAAGCGGACATTCAAAAAATCGGCGATATCACAAAAGTGACCGTCCGTGCTTTTAACGTTGCGGCGCCGGCAGAGCTTGCAGAGGATTTTGAAGAGGACTTTGAAGAGGGCTTTGAAGAAGATTTTGAAGAGAATATTGAAAAAGATGAAGGAGAAATTGAATCGAATCTTGAAAAAGATGATGCTGAGGTTGAATCGAATCTTGAAAAAGATGAAGGCGAGATTGCAGCAGAGGCTGAAGGCGAGATTGAAGAAGGGACGAAAAGCATCGGCGTTGCAGTGGAAGGGGCGCCGGAAAGCTCAAAAACCGCCGCCGATTCGGCAGAAAACGAAGGCGTCGAAATCATTGAATCAGGCTCATCAACAACCCCTCAATTTCAACTGGAGAAAAAGAGCAAAGGAAAACGTCAAACAACTATTGACCCGGCAGTTCCTGAGGATGAAATGCCGGAAGTCGAACTTTTGCCTTCTTCCAATCCGCAGGAATCCGCGCCGCGCCGCCGGACCGGCGCTCAGAAAACCGTTGTAACGCCTTTCGGCGTCGTTGCAATTGATGATGATTCCGATAAACCCGATGAAAGAGGACCGGCGGTAAACGCCGAAATTTTAAGCGCCGGACCCGAAACGACCGAACCGGGAATCGCCGGGCCGGAAGAAGAAAAATCCGAACGCGCGTCATTGTCAAAATCAAGGCCTTGGCCGGCGTTTGACTCAAATCATGCCCGAAGCGGTCAGACCGGCGCCGCGGCCGACAAACGCAAAAAAGAAGCCCGTTGGGTGGCAGTATCCGGTTGTCTTGAGCCCGCCTCTCAAAAAGAAGCGACAACGATTTCGATTTCTCCGGATTCAAAGGCGGAATCCGGTCAATTCCAATATGAAGAAGTTAAAGTAACAAGCAGTCCCGCCAAAGCAAACGAAGGCGCCAGAGCAAACGCCGGCCGCTCAACGCCTGAAAATTTGCGAAAGGCAAATCAAAAAATTGTTTTTGAAGAAATCGAACCGGAAACTAAGCCTGTTCTGAAATCCGTTCCCCCTGCTTCCGTTAGGCAGAAGCCCGCCGGAGATAAGTCTTCGGTTCAGTCTTCCGAGATTCTTGAAAACAAAGCGGCCGATGAACAGCCAAAGGCCGAACCGGATTCGGTTGACCGGAAAGCAATAAAAACATGGTATGAACAGCGCTTTAAGCCTGTCAAAACCAAACGAAAAGAGTACCCGCCTTACATTTAATTTTTTTTGAAAAAAATCAGCTCTTATTTTCTTTTTTTCTTATTTTTCTTATTTTTCTCATTTTTCTTATTTTTTTAGCTCAAGGTTTATTAAGTCCCCATCCCTTTTTCTGTTATGGAAAATCAAGTCACTGTCACAATAAGAAAGGCTGCCGCAGATGATATTGGCGGCATCATGGGGATTGAACATCTTTCTTTTCACTCCGATGTGATAGAATCCAAAAAGGTGTTTGAAGACAGAATCGCCGTTTTTTCCGACGGGTTTTTGGTGGCGGTTGCCGACACCGGAAACGAAAGGAAAATTGCCGGTTACATTTCATCAGAGCTTTGGGCTTTTTCTGAAGGTTCAGAAGGTTCGGCAAATATTCCGTATTCCAATTTTAATTTAAACCATTCCGTTTACGAAACGCACCGTGATGACGGGGAGGAATTATACATTTCATCCGTTGCCGTTGATCCGTCTTTTCGCGGCGGGCAGATCGGCAAGAAACTGTTCATGGGCCTTTTGGAGACCATTCAACGAAAATATCAGCCGAAGAGCGCTATTTTGTTGGTGAACGGCGATTGGCAAAACGCCTATACAATGTATCAAAAAGAAGGTTTTGAAACGGTTGCCGTGATTCCGGATTTCTTTCCGGCATTGGAAAATTCAGGCACAGGTTCTTCAGGCACAGGTTCTTCAGGCACATATCCTTCAGGTACAGGCATCATTATGAGAAAATCTTTGAGGGACGGGTCAAAGTCCAAAACCTGAATCAAAACCTGAAAATCCAAAACCTGAAAATCGAACTCAGTTTAATACAACAAAGAGACCGGTCGGAGCCATAATATAATAATTTCCCGTGTTGCCATCCTTTTTGAGATAAACAAGATATTGTTGCCCCTCTCTTAAATCCCATATCAACGGATATGAATAATCAGTCATTATGTAATCATCGATTTGACCGCCCCAAATTGTAACAACAACCGTTTCTGTATTTTCTCCTTTAATCAGATCATCTATTTCAAAAATAACCGGCGTAATAATGAAATTGAATTTCTCGTCAATAACAAGCCATTCAGATGTGTTGATCGTTTGAACCGTGCCGTAAAAAGCCATGTCAGACTCAGGCACTAAAGATTCGTATTGATAAGCGGGTAATGAAAAATTAAAACTCGGGCGGTACACAACCACATCCTCTCCCGATGGTATATTTTCGGGATGAAATTGATAGGGTTCAATGTCTTTATTCAGCGGATTGAGAGAACTGAAGTCAAAATGTTTTTCATGAGGGTCATTCAAACACCCGGCGGCAGAAACAATGACAAGAATAAACGAAAGGAGAAAAACGGTTTTATATTTCACTCAAGTTCCTCCGCATAATTAATTAAACGATTCATGGGAATAAAGTTGGGTCATGATAAGGGTCATAATAAAAGAGGATTATTTTTTAAAAATTTAAGACTTTTTATTATTATCTTCATCCTTTTTACTTTCTGTGAAAATCCAAAACTTGAAAAAAGACTCATATATTTGAAACAGATTTAGAATCATATTTCAAAAACAACATTTCAAAAGACATTTCAATTACATTTTTCAAAGGACATTCAGGGGAACAGATTCAAATGACCAATATTGCAATCATCGGCGATGAGAAAAGCGGCCGGACAAGTCTTGCTTCAAAACTCGGCAAAAAGGGAACGGATTCCGATATTACATTATTTGATGATGACCGCCACGAGCAGAAATATGTTTACGTCGACGCCAAGTCTTATCCGAAATCAATGAAATCAATCGTCGCGGCGCTGAATTTGGCCGACATGGCGGTTCTTTGCGTGACGCCCAACGGTTTAACGCAGACGGTCGGCGAATGTATTGTGGCGCTGGATCTGCTTCAATTCAAACACGGCGTTATCGTCATCACAAAATCAGATACAAGCTACGCTTTGGAAATTGACGCTTTCAAGGAAAAGCTCAAAAAGATTACGGCAGGAACTGTTCTTGAAAATTGGGAAATCGTTTCTTTAAACACCAACAAGGACGCGCCGAACGCTTTTGAAGGGATTGACGGTCTTAAAGACAGAATTCATAAAATCGGTGCTGAAATTGCCGCCGGTCAAAAGGCCAAAGACAGTTTGCCGCCGCGCGTTGTCATCGACCACTTTTTTAACGTGACCGGCATCGGCATCGTTATTCTCGGGAAGGTTTTGCAGGGGACGATTCACACCCACGATAAAATCGGTTTGTATCCGGTGGATAAAAAAGTCGATATCCGTTCCATCCAAACGCATGACATCGACGTCAAAGAAACAGGCACAGGCTCCCGCGTCGGCGTCAGTCTGAAAGGGCTTCTCGAGCGTGAACTCGAACGCGGATTTTTGCTTTCCGGCGGCGAATTAATCGCGTCGGAATTTGAAATGGAATGCACGCTTTCAAAATTCGCTAAAAACGGCATCAAATCGGATGATGTTTTGCACATGTTTGCCGGCCTTCAATCCGACCCCGTCCGCGTGAAGAAAATAACGGTCGGCGGCGCCGAGAAAGAAAAAATCAATGCCGGTGAAACAGGTATTTTAAAGTTAGAGGGCAACAAAAAAATCGCTTACAGCAAAGACGACTTATTCTTGTTCGCGAGTTTAGAAGAAAATCAGCGGTTTACGGCGACCGGAAAGGTTGTTTGATTCGTTTTCACAGAATCGTTTCTGTTTTTATAAAAAAAGTTATGAGAAAAACGGAAAACCATTCCGTTTTAATCAAGAAATAAAATAAAATTATTTTTTCTTTCCTTTCTTTTTTCGGGTATTTTCACCAATCAAGGAATAAACGGGAGAGTATTTTGTGTAGGCGGTGACTAAACCGACGAACGCTGCCAAACCGAGCAGGTAACGGGCCAAAAATCCTTGTTTGACGAACAGCAAAGCGACCAAAGCGGCGGCGCCGATGCAGACGCGAAGGACTCTGTCCTCTCTTCCGATGTTTGACTCAAAACCGGGAAGGTCGCGAAGACCTGCTGCGCTGACAATTGTTTTTAAGCCGGGGATTCCGATGAATCTTTGAATAATCAACCATATCAAATTTTTGCCTCCAATAATTTTCTATGAATCATAATGTTTGAATTTTATAAAAGGTTAATATGTCAACATTTTCATCCGCTCATATATATATCTTCGTATTTCCATAAATCTCAATCTCTATTATTCACTTATTTTTATATTTGATTTTCTCAGGGTTCACACGAAATCAGTATAACAATAGTATTGTAATTTTTTGACGAATCCGAGTATTAGAATATCTTTGTATTGTTTCAATGCAATACGATTTTTTCAATGTGTATTTGTCATTTTTTTATGAATTTCCCCTTAAAAAACGGAAAAGTTTTTATATCGTCAGATCTTTTTGAAATTTGCTTTTGGATTTTCTTAAAGCTGAAAAGTTTTAATGAAATCTGAAACCACACATTCTATAACCACAAACCATATAAAAACACACGCATGAGCTCCCATGTAAATTTTCCAAGATTTACATGGAAGCTCTCCAAAAACTCTGTTATCTCCTTAATTTTCAGACTTTTCTTAAAAATTTTTGACACTTTGTTTTTTGATACTTCTATATATCAGCACATCATTCTTTATTCATTCCATTCAAAAAACAGATTATTAAATCCAAATCGGAAACCGGACTTTGGAACCGGTTTTGAACAGATTCGGATCAGAAGGAACAAATTTGGAACAAACAAATTTGGAACAAACAAATTTGGAACAAACAAATTTGGAACAAACAAATTTGGAACAAACAAATTTGGAACAAAAAACAATTTGGAAAGAATAACATGACATCCTGCAAGGTCGCGCGCGTCTTCAAAGAGGGTCCTTCCGGTTTACCCGCGGGCGCAGCGGATGCGGCTGACGCGGGTTTCTCATGGGTTTCAATACATTTTTCAAAATCAAAAGACGCTTTGCGAGAAATCGGCCCCAAAGAGCTTTCCAATCTGATTTTATCTCACCTTTACTGGAATTACCCCCAAATCGCGTTTTTGTATATCCACACGCTTTTAGAGAAACAGAACGATAACGGTTCATTCGGCAACGGTTCATTCGGCGATATCCGCGACACAGCCCGCGCCGCCTCATGCCTCTTCGCGTCTTTTTCCATTTTAGAGGCTCGGGCGAAAGGTTTGGACAACAAAGACATTTTGGCGGCCCACGAATCCGCCGTTTCTTATCTGACCTCGTGCAAAAGTCATTGGGGGGACGCGGCGAATGACATTTACAACACGGCATACGTTTTGTCGGCGTTGGCCGATGCCGGCGTTGCCCAAGAAGATGTCTGTTTGGCTATCTGCAATAATGATAATCCGAACTGGCGGCATCCCGGAACGACGGCGCTGATTCTGACAGCCCTTTGGAAACAAAAGAGTTTGGGGCAGTTCGGTGAAAAAGCCGATACTGCGGTTTTTGAATTCATTTCCAAAAAAACGAATGACCTGCTTTTCGTTCGCAAAGACGGTTATTGGAGTTACCCCGCGACAAGTTGTCTGGTGCTTCAAGCACTGCTTCTCTGCGGTCAAAAAAGTGAAGCGGGCCAATCTCTTTCATGGCTTCTCGCCGCTCAAAACGACAACGGTTCTTGGGAAAACGACTTGAACACAACAGCGCTCGCCCTTTTAACGCTTTAGCAGCTGCCGGCTTGATTCATGATGAAATCGCCGGCGACACCATTCATGCGCGTTGTAATTATATCGACAACGGCAGCGCACATGCCGGCTTTTTGGAGAATTGGGAAAGTTATTAACTAAGAAAAAGAGTTTAAATTTGAGATAAATTCGAGAAAATTTGAGAAAATTTGAGAAAATTTGAGATAAATTCGAGAACTTAACACAACAATCACAAACAATCGGCACAAACAATCCAAATAATCGGCACAAACAACCCAAATAATCAACCCAAATAATCAACCCAAATAATCAACCCAAATAATCAACCAAAACAAACGCAATCAACACAACCAATCACACAAATTAATTTCGGCTGGAAATCTGGTCAGGTAGACCGAATGGACTCTAGATCCGTTTAGCCGGGTTAGATTCCCGGGATTTCCGCATCATACGAATAACGGTATCATCATCAAAAGGGGAACAATTATGGCAGACCGTCCGTCTCTTGAAAGGCTTGTCAAACTCAACGACGTTTGGCTTTCGCGAAAAGACATACTGCACGGTGTCAAGAAATGCGATGTTTCCTCTCAAAAAATCCGCATCACAACCGATTGCGGCGAAGTGATTACCGCCAGTAATTCAAGACGCAGTTCTTCCGCCCGCTCGCTTCGTAATTCCAAGTACGGAAAAGTCTGTAAACACTGCAAACTTTCCGAGGAACGTGTCGGCAAATTCGTTTCCAAGAATTTTTCCGACCCTTCCATTACTTACGTCGAACCGCAGCAGAAGAAGTCAGCGCCCAAAAAAGTTGAAAAGAAATCGACGTCACGGCCCGTTTCCGTTCCGGCTTCCATTCCGGTTTCGGCGCCTCAGTCCGTTTCGTCTCAGCCCGTTTCGCCTCAGTCCGTTTCGTCTCAGTCCGTTTCAGTTCAGCCCGCGTCATCTCAGCCCGTACCGGCTCAGTCCGCGATAAATCAAACAAAGGAGCCTGTTCCCGTGTCCGCCAAAGAAAAATTTTCGCCGTCTCAAAGGAAAAGACTTGAGGCGCTGATGACTCATGATGAATATGATTTAGAAAATCCCGAAATGCTTCAGGCATTCGCGGAACTGGAAGCCGAATTGACGGCGCGCCGGAAACAGGAGCTTCGCGAGATTTATGAAAACAGCCGTGAGCACATGCTCGCCAAACTGGAGCGCGACATTTCCGCCTTTTTGATTTCTAAAGGTTTTATTGAAATCAAATCATCCATTTTGATTCCTGAAGAGTACATCATCCGAATGGGAATCGATAAAGACGCAGAGCTTTCCAAGCAGGTTTTTCGAACCGACGACGGTCAGTGTTTACGCCCGATGCTGGCGCCCGTCCTTTATAATTATCTCCGCCGTCTCGACAAAATCTTGCCCGACCCGATCAAAATCTTTGAAATCGGCCCGTGCTACCGCAAAGAATCCGACGGCAGCAGCCACTTGGAAGAGTTTACGATGGTCAACTTCTGTCAGATGGGCGAAGGGTCGACGCGCGAAAATCTGGTTCAGCTGATTGATGAGTTTTTAACGCATCTCGGCATCGACTATGAAATCGAAGGGGACGAGTGTATGGTTTACGGCGCGACCCTTGACGTCATGCATGGGGATTTAGAATTATCGTCAGCCGTCGTCGGTCCCGTTCCGATGGATATTGACTGGGGAGTCAATAAACCGTGGATAGGCGCCGGATTCGGTTTGGAACGTCTTCTCAAAGTCAGACACAATTTCAAAAATATCAAGAGGGGAAGCCGTTCTGAGTTCTATTACAACGGTATTCACACAAATTTGTGAAAACGCTGTGTGAAAACGCTGTGTGAAAACGCGGTGTGAAGACGCGGCGGGAAAGTGAAGGGGATCACAAACAAATCGCAGACAAAGGATTAAACCGGGGGTACAATATGGATTTTTTTTCAAAAATGAGTCAGGCGGAATATCATCAATTCATTAACGATATCATTCAAAAAAAACCGATATCGGATGAAGATATCCGTCAAATGCTTTCGACAACGGATCAGGCGAGCCTTCAAAAAATGTTTTCGGCGGCCGCTTCGGTTCGTGAGCACTTTTTTTCAAAAAATATCTACCTTTACAGTTTTGTTTATTTTTCCACGTACTGCAAAAACAAATGCGCTTTTTGCTATTACAACGCCGCCAACGGCATTGAGCGCTACCGTTTAACGCCGGAAGAACTCCGGGAAACGTGCGCTCAATTAAAGGGCGAAGGCATTCACATGATCGACTTAACGATGGGCGAAGACCCTCATTTTCATGACCGCCCTGAAAATCTTTTGGAATTCGTCAAAATCGCCAAAGAAACAACGGGTCTTCCTGTCATGGTTTCCCCCGGCGTTGTTGATGACGATTTCATTTTCGCGCTTCAAAAAGAAGGCGCCGGTTTTTTCGCTCTTTATCAGGAAACGTATCAAAAGGAACTGTATGCCAAACTGCGCACCGGACAAAGTTTTGAAGGCCGCGTCCGCGCCCGAAATTCAGCCAAAGCTGCCGGAATCTGCATAGAAGACGGCATCCTCACAGGCTTCTCCAAAATGAAATTATCCGGCGGCGTTTCCGTTCACCCGTCCGTTTCAGATGACATCGAATCCGCCATCGTTTCCGTCCGCGGAATGCAGCAGTCAGACCCCGACCAAGTCCGCGTGATGACCTTTGAACCGCAGCCCGGAACGCTTTTGGCAGAAACAACGCACGCGTCCGATTTGATGGAATTAAAGGTTATTGCCGTTCTGCGCTTTGTTTTCCCTGACAGGTTCATTCCGGCGTCTTTAGACGTTGCCGGCATTCCCGGCATGGTTGACCGTATCAACGCCGGCGCGAACGTCGTTACATCCATTATTGCCGCCGATTCCAAACTGGAAGGCGTTGTGAACTTTGACCGCGACGTTTCTTTAAATGAACGGCAAAGAGACGCGAAAAGCGTCATCGAGCAGCTCAAAAAAATGGGGCTTCAGCCGGGAAGTCAGGCGGAGTTTGAAAAATATTTGAACCGAAATAGGAAGAATTAATCATTTGGCAACAGCAAGAATCAATAATTCAACAGCAAGAACCAATTTTTCAACATCAGCAACCAATTATTCAGCAGCAAGAACCAATTTTTCAACATCAGAAATCAATTATTCAGCAGCAAGAACTGATTCTTCAACATCAGAAATCAATTATTCAGCTGCAAGAACTGATTCTTCAACATCCGAAATCAATTAATCAACAACAGGACAACAAAAATGCCGGCCGATTTTGTCAAACCGTCTCCGATCGTCTCCGACTTCCCGGAATCCTCTTACGCGGGCAAACGCATTTGTCTGGTCGGCGGCAAACTTCAGGGCGTTGAGGCGGCCTATCTTGCGAAAAAAGCCGGCCTTTATGTGATTTTGATTGACAAAGTCCCGACGGCGCTGGCGCAGAGTCTTTGCGATGAATTCCATTGCTTTGATATCACAGAAGACAAGTCCCGTTTCATCAGCCTTTCCGCTGAATCTGATTATATGATTCCCGTGAATGAGAATGAACAAACCATCGCTTTTTTGAAAGCTGTTCAAAGCGAGATAAAATGCCCGCTTCTTTTTGATTTTGACGCTTACGAAATCAGCTGCGACAAATCCAAATCCAAAGAATATTTCAGAAAAATCAATATTCCGACACCGGCCGACAGACCGGCAGGGCCGCCGTATTTCGTTAAGCCGCCCGGCGAAAGCGGCAGCGTCGGCGCCCGGATCATAAAAACCGACAAAGATTTAGAATCCGTTCCCGCCGGGTATCTGATTGAAGAATATGTGACGGGTCCCGTTATTTCACTGGAAGTTATCGGCAACGGCAAAAATTACACCGTTATCAAAGAAACCTACATTCACATTGATGACGTTTATGATTGTTTCATGGTCACGCCGCTTCCTTTTGATGAAACCTACAGAAAAATCGCTTACGACCTCGCCAAAGGTCTTCAATTGAAAGGCATCATGGACGTTGAAGCGATAGCAGGCCCCAAAGGATGGAGAGTTCTTGAAATCGACGCGCGATTCCCGAGTCAGACGCCGATTTGCGTTTATTTCTCTTCCGGCGTGAATCTGCTTCTTCTGCTCATTGAATCATTTTCAAACACAGAAGCCTTCTCTTCAGAAGGCCTGCGCCATTCCCTCAATCAAAAATACACCGACTCCTATTGCATTTTCGAACATTTCCGAAAAAAGAACGGCGAACTCATTTCCGGCGGCGAACATTTGATTTCGGCGGGTAATGATTTCCATCCGTTCGCGGCGGGTCAGGCGGAGCAGGGCATTGAAATTTTTGAATGCTTAGGGTCGGATTCGGGTCCGACTTACACGGTTATCAGTTACGGCAAAACGAAGGAAGAAGCGGAAATCAAGAAAAAGAAGGCCGAGGCTCTCATATTGTCTCAGAAATGAACAATGAAATAAACAGCAAAAAACGAAATAAACAGCATAAAACGAAATAAACAGTACAAAACATAATAAACAGTACAAAACGAAATAAACAGCACAAAACGAAATATTAAAACAAAAGGCAGGAACAACTATGGCACTTTTAACTCCCGAGGATTTGGCGAACATGACAAACGCGCTCATTGAAAATGACCGTTTGATCACGGAATTGACAGGTTTGTCTTTAGCCGGCCTTTGCCGCGACATCTACAAAACGGCACCGAAAAACGAAAAAATAGGCATCATTCCGATTACAGCCGGCGGCGGCATCATCGGAAGCTTTTCCGAATCCCTGCTGTTCACCGCCCGTCATTTCGGCATGGACGGCTTCATCACGAAAAACACCGACGTTGCCGGCTATTATGAAGCCGTGATGAAAGGCGCCGATATTATTTTGATGGCGGATGACTTGGCTTACATCGCTCAAAATCTCAGAAACGGCAAAATCTCTCACAATCAAATTTGTACCGGCCGTATTTACGCCGAAATACTTTGTCGGGCAAAAAGCGACGGCGGTAAAGGCGCCGCCGGTAAAAAGGCTGATGGCGCAAATGACGGCGACAATGAAGTTCTTGTCATCGGTCTTGGAAAAGTCGGTACGCCCGCGCTTGAAACATTCATAAAAGGAGGACAGGACGTTTACGTTTTTGACGTTGATTCCAATCGCGTTGACGAAATCGTTTCCAAGTATCCCGTTAAAAAATACGACCCGGCCGGCAGCAAAACCTTTTTAAAAATCTTTGAAGCCACGCCGTGCGCCGGCACGATTCCCGAAAAATGTCTTTTACAGGGGTCAATGATTTCAACGCCGGGTATTCCGTGCTGCATTTCTGATGAATTGATTGAAAAATACGGCGTTCGCGTTGTTCAAGAACCGCTCGGTATCGGCACTTTGAGCATGTTGTACGGCGTTTTTGATGAAGTGAAAGGATAAAGAATCCATTTTCTTTTTCCCCTCTTTTTTAATTGTCTTCGCTCTTTTTTAATTGTTTTCGCTCTTTTTTTACTGTCTTCGTTTTGCTTTATGTTTATCTTTTTAATTCCAAAAGTCCGCGAATGATTAAATCCTTCTCTTCATCACGATACAGATCGGTGATTGACACGTCTTCATTCGTATAAAAGTCCAAGCCGCGAACGATAACGGCGGGATAGCCGTCACCGCCTTCGCCCATGATTAAATTGGCGGCGCCGGCAATTTCATCAACAACAGCCTCTTCTGAAATTTCCAAAACCTTGCCGTACAGGTCTTCTTCGCCGACCCAGCGGCGAATGGGTTTGATATTGTAAAGCCCGATGGCAACGTTTGTTTGCCCGTTCTTGAAAGCGCGTCCGTTGGTATCGGTGATGATGACGCTGATTTTTTTCCCCGTTTTCTTTTCAACGGCTTGTCCGATCTCGGCGGCGGAAAGGTCAGGGCGATCGGGAAGTTTTAAAAGGCGCCCGCCGCCGACGTTGGATGAATCGATTCCGGCATTGATACAGATATGACCGCTTTTGTTTCGAACCAGCATAAACGGCGCTTCCGTGAGGACGTCAACGCTTTCATCCAAAACAGCCTGAACAAAACGCGGGTCCTTGCCATTTATTGCGGCAATGCGTTTTGCTTCAGCGCCCGGGATAATATCTTCTTCAAGAAAAGTCAGGCCGGCCGCTTTTGAAACAATCGTCGACGCGATGACAAGGATGTCATTATCCAAAATGTCGCCGGCGTTTTTGCATATCAATTCCGCCAAATCATCGCCTTTTTGAATCAAAGGAATGTTTTCAACCGCTTTTAAAATGAGTGCCAAAATAAATCACCTGAAATGCTTGATTCCTGTTTTGTCAGAGGGTTTCGTTATGTTTGAAGGAATTATACGGAATTCATAAATAATACGGATTCATATGAGAAAAGTGTGGCGCGTGATGAAAGTTACCCCATCTTGAGCAAAGGATGAAGAAAACTTTGGGACTGATGCCACTTTCATTTCTTTATTCATTGCATTGACGTTTGTTATTATTGACGCTGCTCTTTTCCGATGCTTGTTATTATTGACGCTGCTCTTTTCCGGCGCTTATTCTTTGTCAAGCTTTTTCAGCTTATCTTTAACCTCTTCCAATTTCAAAAGCGCTTGGAGCGGGGTCATATTGTTGACATCCAAATCCTTAAATTCGGCTTTTAATTCATCGACAACCGGATGTTCAATGTATTTTTCAACGATTTTCTCTTCCGCGCCGCCGCTTTCGGGGTCAAAAAGCAGAAGCTGCGTGTAGCGGGCGGCTCTTTTTTTGCCGCGCCCTTCTTCTTCGGCGAAACTTTCGTTTTCGATTTCCTTTAAGATTTCGGCGGCGCGTTCGTTGACTTTGCCGGGGACGCCTGCCAGTCGGGCGACGTGGATACCGTAACTTTTGTCGGTTGCGCCGGGGACGATTTTTCGAAGGAAAACCAAATCGTTTCCGGTTTCCAAAACGGCGATGTGAAAGTTTTTCAGGCGCTTTAATTTGTTCTCAAGAGCGGTCAGCTGATGATAGTGCGTCGCGAAAAGAGTTCGAACGCCTTTTTTGTCCTTGTCGTGAATGTATTCGGTAACCGCTTTTGCAATGCTGTACCCGTCATAAGTGCTGGTTCCGCGGCCGATTTCATCCAAAAGGATTAAGTTTCTTTCGCCGGCGTTGTTTAAAATGTTCGCCAGCTCCACCATTTCAACCATGAATGTACTTTTGCCGCCGGCTAAGTTATCGTGAGCGCCGATTCTTGTAAAAATGCGGTCAACGACGCCGATTTTGGCATACGCCGCCGGAACAAAACTGCCGGCCTGCGCCATCACGACAATCATGGCAATCTGCCTCATGTATGTGGATTTGCCGGCCATGTTCGGGCCGGTGATGAGCAGGAATTGGTTTTCCGCAGAATCCATTTCCGTATCGTTTGGAACAAACGCTTCGCCGCCTGTTGTCTTTTCAACAACGGGGTGGCGGCCGTCGCGAATCAAAATTTCCAAACTGCTGTCAACCTGCGGGCAGACATAATTGTTTTCAATGGCCGACTCGGCAAAGCTGCACAAAACATCGATTTTTCCAATCAAATGAGCCGCCTGCCGGATTTCTTTAACGTAAGAAGCCGCATGCTGTGTGATTTCCCTGAAAATTTCATATTCCAACGCCACGGATTTATCATCGGCGGAAATGATCAGGCTTTCCCGCTCTTTCAGCTCGGGTGTGTAATAACGCTCGCCATTCGCGATTGTTTGTTTGCGGATGTAATTATCGGGAACCTGATTTTTGTTGGCGTTCGTCACTTCAATGAAATAACCGAAAACCTTGTTGTAGCCGACTTTCAAATTCTTAATGCCGGTTTTTTGCCGCTCATGCGTTTGGAAATCGGCAATCCAGTCTTTGTTGTCGCCGGAAGCGTTTCGAAGAATATCCAGCTCTTCACAGTGTCCGTCGCGAATCATTTTCCCTTCACGGACCGTAATGGGAGGCTCATCCATGATTGTTTTAGAGATCAGTTCTGTCAATTCCGCCACAAAATCAAATCGTGTCAGCTCATCGCTGATTTCGGTGAGCAAAGAACCCTTTGTGTCGGAATACATATTCACAGAGCTGCTGTTATCGGAAATAGAAGAGCCACTGTTGCTCGTCTCTGAGCCGTCGTTACTCGTTTCAGCGCGAAGCTGTTCTAAAACGGCGGTCAGGCCGGGCAGTTCCGAGAGCGAATTTCGCATGGCGACAAGGTCTCTGGCATTGGAGTTGCCGTAAATCATCCGGCTGACGAGTCTTTCAATGTCGGAAATGCCGGACAGATGCTGTCTTAAATCATAACGGGTGAGGCTTTTGTCTTTCAGCGCGCCGACGGCTTCCAGACGGCGGGTGATTGCGCCGGGGTCCGCCGGCGGCCTTTGAATCCAGTTTCGCAGGAGACGCGCGCCCATTGACGTTTTCGTCTTGTCCAAAACGCGGATTAATGAGTAATCTTCTCCTTCGTCGCGAACGTTTTTGACAATTTCCAAGTTTTTCAGTGTCATTGAATCCAATATCAGATTTTTTGACATGGAATAAATCAAAACGGTATGGATGTGTTCCAGCTCGCGCATTTGTGTTTTTAAAGCGTAGGCAAGCGTTTTTCCGCAGGCTAAGACCGCGTAATCCGTTTCCTTTTCTTTAAAGCCCAGCCCTTCCAGCGCGGCGATTTTAAACTGCTTCATCAAATCGGCTTCGGCAGTTTTGATATCGGCAGAGATGCTTTTGCCGCAGGAAAATGTTTCGGTTTTGATTTTCATCTCTTCCAAACGGGCGGCCAGTATTTCATTTTCGATCAGCGTTTCCTGAACAATACATTCCGCGGGTTTGTGGCGGGCAATTTCGCTGATCACTTTTTCAAAAGGAGCGGCGTCTTCGAATTGGCAGGTCAAAAACTCGCCGGTCGAAATGTCTAAAAAAGAAACGCCGAAAACACAGGCGCTGTTATTGCCGGCGCCGATGTTGCCGGAGAGCCCCATCAAATAATTATTCGCGGCATCCGTGATGATAGATGAATCAATTGCCGTCCCCGGCGTCACAATCCGAACAACGCCTCTTTTAACGACGCCTTTCGCTTTTTTTGGGTCTTCCAACTGTTCGCAAATAGCGACTTTGTATCCCTTCTTGACCAGCTGGGGCAGATAATTGTCAATCGCGTGATACGGAATCCCCGCCAGCGGCATCTGTTTGCCTTCCGCCGTTTTACCGCGGTTGGTCAGCGTAATTTCTAATTCCTTGGCGATTACCTTAGCGTCATCGCCAAAAGATTCATAAAAGTCCCCCATCCTGAAAAAAACGAGCGCGTCAGGACACTCCTCTTTGGCCTCATAATACTGTTTCATGGCGGGGGTTGCTTGGTCCATATTACTGTTCGTTATTGTCGGCATGACATTTAATTTTGTTGGGGATTCGAATGACTCAAATAGGTGATAAACAAACGAAAAAAGGCGATAAACAGACGAAAAAAGGCGATAAACAGACGAAAAAAGGCGATAAACAGACGAAAAATAGATGAAATATTAATGAAATACAAACATACTGATATTATCATTTACAGAATAATCGGAGGATGTAACGATGTTAATTTGTCCGCAATGCGGTAACTCAGAACTTTATCTTGAAACAGGCGGTATCATGGGTAACATCTACCGCTGTAAAAAGTGCACATATATCGGCAGTTTCGTTATTATCGGCGAAGAAGACATGGTCGAAGAAATCGAGGAGAGCCGCCGCGTTGAAACCGGCAAGTTCTGATTTCACAGATTTTTTTTCAATGCCGTTTACTTGTCATTCTTTGCTTCATCTTTGGAGCGGACCCTTCGTCCCTTTTTCATTTTCGGAGCGGGTTCTTCTTCATTCGAAACAGTTTCTTCTTCTTTTGAAATTGCCTCTTCCTCTTTTTGAACCGGCTCTTCTTCCTCTGAAACAGTTTCTTCTTCTTTTGAAACTGCCTCTTCATTTTCAGAAGTTTCCGGTTCCGGTTTGGCCGTTTCCATATTTTCGCCCGTGAAAACATCGAAGATTTCAACTTTATTCAATTGCCTTTGTTTTTCTTTTCGGGCGCTGCGGCGTTTGGCGCGGGCGCCGCCTGTTTTTTTATCATCGGATTCGACCGTGACATCGTTTTCATCATCTGGAGCAACGGTATCTCTGTCTCTTTCAGCAAGCGGCTTTTCGGTTCCGGTTTCGGTTTCGGTTTCCGAGTCTGTTTCCGTCATCTCGCCGGCTTCCGGTTCTGAAACAGCGCCTTCTGTTGTTGAATACGTTTCAGTTTCATCGTCATCTTGCGTTTCCGCGTCTTTCGTTTCGGTGATGTTTGTATTGATCAAGTCAAATGAATTGGATTTTGATAAAAGTTCGGCTTTTTCCTTGTTTTGATAGTCTTTGACATCAAAACCGTCCCCTTTGACAAAGCGGACACTTCCGAAAGAGATATTTCCTTCCATAAAGGACGTTTCGTGAATAATAACGGATTTGGCGGACACGGTTCCTTTGATTTTTACATCTTTGCCGATGATGAGCTTTCCGGAAACATTGATTTCGCCGCTGATTCGGGAGCCATCGTCGATGATCGTTTCTCCTTTGGATCGAAGAACGCCGTCAAAAGTCAGGTTTTTGCCGCCTTCGAAGCGTTTGCAGATGAGATTGGTATTTATGACGCAATTGTTGCCGATGATTGTGTCTTCCGGGACGTTGATGCTTTCGGGCGATATTTTGGAGCCGATCGGGATGACGAAAAAGCCGCCGCGATTTAAAATATCGGACATATTCGCGTCATTTAATTTCTCTAAATCAATTTCTTCATCGTCTTCAAAGAGTTCGCCCAGCGTCTTGTCGATTTCGTCACTGGTTTTTCCCAGACGCATCAGCTCGCGGATGTACAAAAAGATAAAAACCATAATCGGCAACGGATTTCTGACGACAATCCAGCCTTTAGACAAAAAGCCGCCGTTTAATTTGACCTCTTTTCCGATATCCAAGTCGCCTTCAACGGTGATTTTGCCGCCAATGACCGTGAATTCTCCAAGATAAGCGTCGCCGCCGCCAATCACTTCGCTGTCGAATTTACACCAAACGTCGGCGCGGATATCATCATCTGAAACAATTTTGCCGGTCACGTGGACGCTTTCGCCCGCCATCAAAGAACCGGCTTGAAGATTACGTTCGATAACGGCATGATTCCCGATAATCATACAGGTTTCTGAGGCGATTGTCTCATCGTCGATGACTGCGTTATCCGGAATGATGAATGTCGTTAAAAATTTTTCAGAAATAAGCGTCAGCCCCCGTCAAAATCAATAAAATCGGAATATTGGAAAAATTGGATTAAAAATGAATAAAAATGGATTGAAAATGGATTGAAATTTGATTATTATTCGATTGAAATAGATTGAAATTTGAATTATTAATAGATTGTAATAGATTGAAATTGGATTGTAATTGGATTGAATTGTGAATATATACCTTAGAGATATTGATGAGATTTAAAATTATGGTCGGTCACTCTTCATTTTTTTCCTCTTTTTCTTCCTTCTCAATGCCGTTTCTGATAAAAACGGCCGGCCCTGTCTCGCTTGAAATGACTTCTTTGGGGGACAAGACGAGCTGCCCTGTTGCGAGGAGCTTGTCATTTTTGTCAGTAACCATCACTTCTTCCATCGCCCGCAAGTCGGTGTCAATCGATAAAACGTGTTTACAGAATGCTGTTTTGCCTTTCGCCGCGAAAGGGGCGGCCTCATCCGTCACAACAACGCGCATCGCCGGCGCTTTTAAATAAGAATGCAGCCTTCTCGCGCCTTCCATGCTGAGCGTGAAGAATCCGTCGCGGGCGCGAACCGTCGCGATTCGCTCTCCGCCCGAATGAACCTGACGGATACGTTTGGTTTTGGAGAGCAGGAAAGCGGCGTCATCATCAAATAAAACACCCCCCGCTCCCTTTCCGAATTGATAGTCTGCCATCATCCTGACGCGTTTCAGTCTCATTTCGGGAGTTGCCGGTATATTTGTCATAAGTCAAAACCTGTGATTTTTTATAATTTTTTATAGAGAAGCAAACATTTTTCCGAGGCTGTTGTTGCTTTGCTGCTGCTTTGCCATTGCTTTGCCATTGCTTTGCCATTGCTTTGCCATTGCTTTGCCATTGCTTTGCCATTGCTTTGCCATTGCTTTGCCATTGCTTTGCCATTGCTTTGCCATTGCTTTGCCATTG
>Ga0123353_10000512_pt1 | contig 48051 bp, 44 predicted proteins | sample TergutLab28metaG_3_FD_92763 | JGI IMG/M metagenome (GOLD analysis project Ga0123353, IMG submission 92763) | Labiotermes labralis P3 segment gut microbial communities from Petit-Saut dam, French Guiana - Lab288 P3 | ecosystem: Host-associated > Arthropoda: Insects > Digestive system > Gut ... | reverse complement strand
TTATAATTGGTATATTTATACTTTTTACTTCTATAGATTCAACACGATTATGCTTGGTTTTACATTGTTATTAAGAAAAGGGCTGTTGTTTACCGATTCTTTCGATTTTGCAACAGCCCCTTTTTGCTGCGTAATTCCATATATACCGCCCTTTTCAAACGCCTATTGCGCTTCGTCCCTTATAAGAACCTTATGGCGCCAAACGGGTAAAACCTGAACAATGCCTTGGCTGAAATATGCCGTTTGTCAACGGTGCCGAAGACCCGGCTGTCGCCGCTTACGGGGCGGTTGTCGCCAAGCACGAAGTATTTTGAATCCTCCAGCAGGAGCGGAGGCATGTCAGGGTATGTTTTCATGTCCGCCGGAAGATATTTTTCAGGCAGTTCCTCAAAGTTTATAAATACCGCGCCGTCATGGATCGCGATGTAATCACCCGGTACGCCGATTATTCGCATTACGGTGTCCGACCAGCTGCCGTTCCCGTCCTCGAATGCGCAGATCACTATGTTCCCGCGGTTTAACAGGCCCAACGAAGCCGCGGCGCGGGAGATGAAAACGCGGTCACCCGTGTTTATGCCGGGGTTCATGCCGATGCCGTCATATTTGACGGGCCAAAACGCTATATACATTAAAAGCACAATAAACGCGGCCCCGATTAAGGCTTCCGTCCAATCGCGGATCCTTTTGAATCTGGGGTTGTATTTTTTCTTTATGGAGGGCCGTTTTGGAGTATTTTGCGCCCTTGTGTTTAATTGCCTTGGGCTTGGCGGCCTGGAACCGGATTGGGATGCCGGGCGGCTGGGCGCTGTCCGGGCGGCGGTGCCTCTGTTCGCGGAGCTCCTGTTTTGGGTTGTCCTGCCGGAAGTCCCCCTGCTTGGCGTTCTCCTGCCTGACGTCCCTCTGCTGACGGAACTCCCCCTGCTTGCGGTTCCTCTGTTTGCTGTCCCCCTGTTTGGCGTTCCGCGTGTGTTATTTCTGTAGTTACTCAAATATATCCCCATCCTCTGTTAATATTCTAGCATTTAAGCATAATACATTTCAACCACAAAAATACAAAAAAACACAAAAAACCCTTGGGTATAAATTGGCTGAAAAGGATAATTATAATACCGAAGATACACTCTAGGAGGGAAAATAATGAAAAAGCTGTTTTTTGTTATATTAATAGCCGTTATTTCATCATCTGTTTTTGGCGCGGCTTCGGTATATGCCAATGAGAAACCGGGGCTTCAATTAAACGTCAACGCGAAGTCGGCTGTTTTGCTTGAGCCTTCGACGGGTAAGATATTGCTGGAGCAGAACGCGGATGAGCGGCTGGCTCCTGCAAGCGTTACCAAGGTTATGACGATGTACATCATTTACGAGGCGCTGGAGCAGGGCCGGATATCTTTGGAAGACATCGTAACGGTATCCGAACATGCGTCAAAGATGGGCGGCTCGCAGATTTTCCTTGAACCGGCGGAGAGACAGACAGTGCGGGACTTGTTAAAGTCCGTGGTAATAGCGTCGGCAAACGACGCTTCGGTTGCGCTGGCTGAATTCATAAGCGGCAGCGAGGAGAGCTTTGTGGATCTGATGAACCGCACCGCGGCCGATATGGGCTTAAAGGATACCCAATTCCGCAACTCATGCGGTCTGGATGCCGACGGGCATTATATGTCGGCGAGGGACATCGCCGTACTGACGATGGAGCTGATTAACAAATACCCGCAGGTTTTTGAGTATTCCACGATATGGATGGACAGTATTGTTCACAAAACGGCCCGTGGAGAATCGGAGTTTGGCCTGACGAACACGAATAAGCTGATTAAATGGTACAACGGCGCGACGGGGCTGAAAACGGGCTCAACCGGTAAAGCGCTGTACTGCCTGAGCGGAACGGCGGCGCGGGATAACATGAGCCTGGTAGCCGTAGTGCTGGCCTCGCCAACCCCGCAGATACGCTTTCAGGAGGTTATGAAGCTTTTTGACTACGGCTTCGCGAACTATAAGCTTGTGACCGGCGACGAGGCGGGGCAGCTCATGGGTACTGTCGCCGTCAGCAAGGGCGGCGCGGAATCTGTCCCCATAAAAACCGGAAACCGTGTGAGCGCGGTTGTGCCTAAGGGCGCAGGGGGGCAGGTTGAGGCCAAGCCCGCGATTTTTGACTGTGTTGAGGCTCCCGTGGCAGCAGGGCAAAAGCTTGGTGAGATTGTTTACTTCTTTGACGGAACGGAAATCGGCACAAGCGACGTAATCGCGGCAAACGACATATCACGGGCTTCATTCGGGGATATGGTGCGGAGGATGCCTAAGCTGTGGTTTGAGTAATTTACGTATTTACAATGACGGCCCGCGCGGATTGAGCCTGATTAACCATTTACCGTAATAATACCCTTTGTACATGAATAATTATCTATATACATGTACAAGGGGTGTTTTATGTCCAAGAGCAAGGGCAAAAGTATGGGGAACGGCATCGTGAGGGGCGCGCTGATACTGACCGCGGCAGGGCTTGTAACGCGGGTCCTGGGGTTCGCGTACCGCATATTTATGTCAAACACAATCGGCGCGGAGGGCATGGGGCTTTACCAGCTTATAATCCCGCTGTATACATTAGCGTGGAGCATATCATGCGCGGGGATCACGACTACGGTTTCAAAGCTTGTGGCGTCGCAGAACGCGAAGAGGCATTTCGGCAATATGAGCCTGATTGTGCGTATCGCGATGGGCATGACGCTTGCGATGGGCCTCCTGGTTATGTGCGTGATGCTCCTTGGGGCGGATTTTATTGCCGTATCCCTGCTTAAAGAGCCGCGTACGGTTATGTCGATACAGATTCTGGCGCTGGCTGTCCCGTTTATGGCGGTGGGTTCAGCCGCGCGGGGTTATTTTACCGGATTATCGCAAATGCATGTCCCCGCTATCAGCCAGGTGATGGAGCAGGTCGTGCGTATGGCGGCGATAAGCGTCGCGGCAAGCACGATGCTGGGCAGGGGGCTGGAATACGCCTGCGCCGCCGCCGTTATAGGCATCGTCGCGGGCGAGGTGGTGTCGTTTTTATATGTCTTGTACACATACCGCTGCCACAGGTTGAAATGGGCGTTTAACAGCCGCGTGCCGGATGAGGGGTTCAAGGCGCTTTTAACATCCATTACCGCGATGTCATTGCCGCTTACGCTGAACCGCGTGACCGGCTCGCTCCTCGCCGCCGTGGAGAACGTATTGATACCGCGCAGCCTTGTCGGCTTCGGCATGAGCGGCGGTGAGGCGATGGCAAGTTTCGGGCGCATAAGCGGAATGGCGATGCCGCTGATCTTCTTCCCATCGGCGTTTCTGATATCCCTCTCCACAAGCATAGTCCCGGCTGTGTCCGAAGCCGCCGCGTTAAAGCGGCTGGGTAGTGTGGAGCATGTGCTGTCGAAATCGTTCTTGTTTACCATACTGGTCGGCATTGGCGCGGCTACGGTTTTCCTGACTCTGCCCCGGGAATTGGGCATGGCGATCTATAATCAGGATATCGGCGAGATACTGTTCCTTTTGGCGTTTATATGCCCGCTTTGGTATTATAACATCACATTAAGCGGCGTGCTTAACGGCCTTGGTGCAATGGGTGCTGTTTTCCGCAACAATCTGATTTCCTCCGCGATAACTATAACCTGCATAATAATTTTCGTGCCGCGTTTCGGGATAGCAGCATTTGCGGCGGGCTGGTTCGCGGGTATTTGCTGCCAGCTCATTTTGGGCACGCTCCGCGTGAAGAAGGAAATGGCGCTTCGCCTGCCGTTGGTTCACAGCGTTATAAAACCCGCCATAGCGGGTGCCGCGGCGGGCCTTTCGGTAAAGCTTATTACGGGGCGTTTGCTGTTTCCGGTATTCGGTTCCCTGGGCGGGGTGATTGTTTCGCTTCTATTGATAACAGTGTTGTATATGGCTTTTATCGTGTTGCTCGGCGTTATATCCCATGAAGAACTTTTAAAGGCATATCGCAGGATAATCCCTCAATCAAAGCGGATAGCATAGGATTCACGCGCGGCAATCCTGCCTATTACAGCGGCAACCGGGTCGTCCATGCGGATTTTGGCAAGCAAATCTCCGGCCTGCGCCGAATCCACGGCAATAAGCAAGCCGCCCGACGTCTGCGGGTCGAAACACACTTCCTGCAGGGCGGTTCTCATACCGCTGAAATCTACGCTGTTTCCGGCGTGCTGGCGGTTCCTGTTTCCCCCGCCGGTTGTGTATTCTTCCTCCGCATACCTTTCGGCTCCCGGCAAAACGGGCAGCCCTTTGGAATCAAAAACGATTGTAACCGAATCCCCCGCCATCTCAAGCGCGTGGCAAATCAAGCCAAAGCCCGTGATGTCCGTACAGGCGCTGATTGCAAAGCCATCCAGCTTTTCGGCGGCATATTTGTTCAGCCGCTCCATTGAGGCCAATGCCGCTTCAACGGAATCAGAAGCCTCACCGTCCCTGTGCGCCGCCATTACAATACCCGTGCCAAGGGCCTTGGTCAGAATCAGGGCGTGACCAACAAGCGGCGTGTTGTTGCGTAAAAGCTTGTCCTTCACGGCAAGCCCCGTGACGGCAAGGCCGTATTTAACCTCCGCGTCATAAATGCTGTGGCCCCCGGCCAGAACCGCACCCGCTTCGGCAAGCTTTTCCGCGCCCCCGCGCAGTATTTCGGCAAGCGCCGCGGACGGGACGTCCTGCGGGAAACATGCCAGGTTAAGCGCCATCACGGGTTTTCCTCCCATGGCGTAAACATCGCTCAACGCGTTCGCGGCGGCAATTTTGCCGAAAACATAGGGATCGTCCGTCATGGGCGGAAAAAAATCCGCCGTTGATATAATAAGCGCCCCGTTTTCCAGCTCATAAACGGCGGCGTCGTCTCGCGTATCATATCCCACAAGAAGGTTCCTGTCATAAATAACGGGAAGCCCCGCCAAAATCTCCGTAAGCCCGCCTGGGCCGACCTTCGCGCCTCAGCCTCCGCCGGAGCAATGCGCCAGAAGGGAGAATCCCCGCTTTTTAGCCATGCACAGCCTTCCTTTCTGTTAACCTCCAAAATTATAGCATATATTCCTTGCATTATCAATCATATTTCTGTATAATAAATAAGGTTTTCACATTAAGAGCCTATCCAACATTAAGGAACTTCGCGTGTTTCGGTCTTTTTTCCGCCTTGCGTCGTCACGAAATTCCTTACGTACCTAAAGGTACGTGCGGATCTGGCGGTTTGCCCTTCGGGCAAACCAGCGGGTTCCTAGCAAGACGAAAAAAACCCGCGAAATCCGCTTCGTTCTTAATGTTGGATAGACTCTAAACATAAGGATTTTCCAGATGATTGCGTTTATTAAGGGTATTGTTGAATCAATCGACGCGGGGCACATTGTGGTGGAGCAGGGCGGAATCGGTTATCTGGCCTCCGTGCCGGCCTCAGTGCTGACGCGCTGCCAGGCCGGAAGCGAGATTAAGCTGCTTACATATTTACAGGTAAAAGAGGATAGCATGACTTTGTTCGGATTTCTTACCCAATCCGAGCGTTCCGTATTTATGCAGCTTTTAGGTATTACGGGAATCGGGCCGAAAGCCGCCCTCTCGCTGCTGTCATCCTTAACGCCCGAACAGATCATGCTTGCGGTAATAACCGACGATTTACAGGCCCTTTCCCGCGCCCAGGGCATCGGCAAGAAAACGGCGGGGCGTATAGCCCTTGAGCTTAAAGATAAGATGCGGGCGGCGGGCGAAGCGGAGGGAACCGGCATATCGTCCCAGGTAGGGTTCCAAACCGTAAGCGGGCCGAAGCAGGATGCTATAGACGCGCTCACGTCCCTTGGCTACAGCCGCGGCGAAGCCGTACGCGCGGTGATGGAGGTTTATGTGCCGGAGCTGAACGCGGAACAGGCTATTAAGCTTGCTTTAAAAAAATTGGCGCAGTAACTGTTTTCCGGGGAGGGGATAAGGTGATAAAAGCGTTGGCAAACAGGCCGTTTGATTTAAAGGACGGCATAGCGTATTTCGTCCCGGAAAAAGAATTGGAATGCAATCAGGAATATGCAAAAAGGGTAATCGAAGGAAGATGGATAGAGCGGAATTGGCGCGAGCATACGGGCCGGCCCAATGTCCTTGCCGTTTACGCGGCGGAGCGCATGGCGTCAATGGGCGGGACGATACTTGAAATAGGCGCCGGGACCGGCGCGGGGTTTGTTTATTACCTGTTGAACAGGGACAGGGACGCGCGGCTGATTATCAGCGACCTCAGCCCAACGGTTGTGAGGGAATGGAAGGCGCTGTTTAAAAGGGGAATGCGCCCGCCAAATGTGGAATACGCGGCTCTTGATATCTGCGACCTGCCGTTTAAGGACAACTCGCTGGACTTTGTATCGGGGTACGGCGAATACGGGAACATCAAAGGCGACAAGGTTAAGGCATTGTCGGAAATATACCGTGTTATCAAGCCCGGCGGCATGTATGTAATGGGCGTAATCTGCGTAAACTCGGAACATGCCAAAACCCTGCCGAAAAAAGCTTTTGATGTCTTAACGGACAAATTCCCCGCCTTGTTTATGGACTATTATCAGGAAAGCCTTGGCGCCGGGTTTACGCATATTGAGAGCGAGCAGGGCGGAAGCTGGTCAAACGAGAACAATGACGGCGAGCTTGCCGGTTTATGCCGGGAACTGAACATCCATTTGGTTTTTTCAACATATCTGCGCTTTTGCCGCAAAGGAGATAATTAAGGATTTTATGGAGACGGACAAACCGCGCCTGATTACATCCGTATATACTGGTGAGGATCAAGACATTGAGCGCAGCCTGCGCCCCAAGACCTTTGCCGATTACCACGGGCAGGAAAAGGTTAAGGAGCAGGTAAAGGTTTATATCCAAGCCGCTAAAATGCGCGGCGAGGCCTTGGACCATGTGCTGCTGTACGGGCCTCCTGGATTGGGCAAGACGACGCTGTCGCAGATTATCGCGCAGGAAATGGGCGCGATGATTAAAACCACGTCCGGACCCGCAATCGAACGCCCCGGCGATATGGCGTCCATCCTGAACGACCTGAGCGCGGGCGACGTGCTGTTCGTAGACGAAATCCACCGCTTGCCGCGTGTAACGGAGGAAGTGCTTTATCCGGCGATGGAGGATTTCGTGTTCGACATAGTTATCGGGAAAGGGCAGGGGGCCAAGTCCATCCGCATCAACCTGCCGCGCTTTACGCTGATTGGCGCGACGACTAGGGTAGGGCTTCTGACCGCCCCGCTTCGTGACCGTTTCGGGATAATCCAGCGTCTTGAGCCGTATACCGTGCCTGAGCTGACCACCATTATACGCAGTTCCGCCAATGTTTTGCAAATCGAAACCGACGCCGGCGGCGCGCAGGAGATAGCAAGGCGGTCACGGGGCACGCCGCGTATAGCGAACCGGCTGCTCAAGCGCGTCCGGGATTTCGCTCAGGTCAAGTATGACGGCGTAATCGACGCTGAGACGTCAAAAGCCGCCCTTGACCTTCTTGAGGTTGATAAAATGGGGCTGGACAACGTTGACCGGAGCGTCCTGCTGTGCATGATGGACAAGTTCGGCGGCGGCCCCGTGGGGCTGGACACGCTATCCGCCTCAACGGGCGAAGACGCCGAGACCATCGAGGATGTCTACGAGCCGTATCTTCTGCAGCTTGGTTATATACAGCGCACGCCGCGCGGGCGTGTGGCGACGGATTTATGTTACGCGCATTTTGAGAGGAACAGGGACAAGTCCATTGACCTAGTTAAATTTTAGTGTTCAGCGCGGTACAAATTTAAGAAGGATTTGAACTTGTTTGACAAAAACAAGTTAGGCTCACATATCCATAAACTGCCCGCCGGTTATGAGATAGTGCCAATAGACGAATGTGTGTTTCATGAACTTCCGAAACATGACTGGGCAGAGTATCATTGTTCTCAATTTGCGACCTTTGATGAATTTCAACGCTACGGACTTGGTTATGTTGTAAAATTTGGTGATGAATTGATTTGTGCCGCCTCTCCATATGCGTATTCCGATGGAATGATTGACGTGCAAATTGATACAGTCCCAGCGCATCAGAGGAAAGGTATCGCTACAGCTTGTTCGGCATCGCTAATTCTAAGTTGTATGGATAGGGGTATACTCCCATATTGGAGTGCCGATTGTGACGAGTCGCGCCATCTTGCTGAAAAATTGGGTTATCAGCTTGAGAAAGAATTTATTTGCTACGGAATTAAAAGTTGATTGAAGAACTGTAATGAAATGCGCATAGTAAGCATTTTCTACAGATTAGCGTCGTTGGAGGAAAAAATGGGTGCAATTTTAGAGAATATATTTTTGGCCATAGGCGGTTTAGGGTTACTTTTATTCGGCATGAAGATGATGTCGTCGGGGTTGGAAATAGTAGCGGGCAACCGACTGCAAGCCATTCTTAAACGGGCGACCTCAAACCGGTTCTTGGCTGTTTTTGTCGGGATAATCGCGACGATTTGCATCAACAGCTCAACCGCCGTAACTATCATTACCGTTGGCTTTGTCAATTCGAGGCTGATAAATCTGACGCAATCCATCGGCATCATCATGGGGGCGAATGTCGGAACGACTTTCAGCGCGCAATTAATAGCGTTCAGAATCGACACCGTCGCGCCGTTATTTATTTTCATCGGAATCATAATGTATCTGTTTTTTAAGAACAAGAACATAAAAAATATCGGCTATGTTATACTGGGGTTTGGTATTCTGCTTTTCAGCATTAACGTAATGGGCGCGCCTCTCAAGGAATTTGCGCAGCATCCGTCTTTTAATACGATATTGACGGCGGTTGCCAATCCATTCCTGGCGCTGCTCGCCGGGTTCCTTTTTACGGCTGTTATCCAGAGTTCGTCGGCTACGATGGGGCTTTTGGTTACGATGCACCTTAACGGCGTTCCCATCCCTTTTGAAACATCGGCATTTATTATCTTAGGCACCAACATCGGGACAAGCATAACTACGGTGCTTGCCTCGATTCCCGCAAGCCGTGAAAGCAAACGCGCCGCGCTGTTTCACATAACCTACGATATTATAGGCAGCACCGTGTTCGGTATGCTGATATTTGTTTTCCCGGCTATATTGGGCTGGTTTCAAGCAACCTGGGCTGAGAGCGCGCGTCAGGTTGCGATGTTCCATACGTTGTACAATGTTGCGACGCTCACCTTGCTCCTGCCGTTCGTTAAATGGATTGCCTTGCTGATGCAGAAGGTTGTGCCGTTAAAACAGGATGAAATAAATAACGTATATGAAAAAAAATTGGTATATCTCGATACCAAAATAATGCCTACGCCCGCGCTTGCCGTAATTAACGCCCACCGCGAGATATGCCGCATGGGAAAAATCGCCGTTGAAAATTTAGCGCTGGCACTTGAAGCTTTTTTTGAAAAGAACGAGGATAAGGTTAAAAAGGCTTTTGATAATGAAGCGATAATTGATTATTTGAACCATAACATAGCCTCTAAGCTGGTTGAGATTAATAACATGGCTTTATCATACTCCGATGCTAAGAAATTAAGTGAAATGTTTAAGGTTTCATCCGATATAGAAAGAATCGGCGATCATTCGGAGAATATCGCTGAATATACTTTAGTAGCGAAAGACAACAACTTAATATTTTCCGATGCGGCTGCAGAGGAATTAAAAGTATTGGGTAACTTAACAATAGTCAATATAACCAATGCGTTAAATTTATATGAGCGCCAAAATGAGTCTCAATCGGCGCAATCAAAATCACTTAAAGAAATAGTAAGAATTGAGGACGAAGTTGATAATTTATCTGTAAAATTTGTTGATAATCATATAGAACGGTTAAAAGCAGGAAATTGCGACCCGAAAAGCGGAGTTATATTTACCGAAATGATTATTGACTTGGAAAGAAGCTCCGATCACGCCAAGAATATAGCGTTTTCCGTACTGCCAAAAAAGCCGGGAGAGAAAAAGTGAATTTGAGATTAATCAACAGAGGGTAAATATGGAAAAAGCGATCAGACATCATATTGGCAAGGGAATAACTGAAAAAGTCCGGCTGACGGGCGGATATGATTTTGAAACATGGCTGCTGACTTTGTCCGGCAATGAAAAAGTAGTATTCCGTACGCAAAGGGATTTTGTGACAGGCGGAGGCAAGGAAATTGTCATAGCCGATGTGCTTGAGCGTGAAAAATTCTTCTACGAAAACGTCAACTCAAAAATCGGTCATATATGCCCGGATGTATTTGTCGTGGACGGTACGCGAGAGCATTATGAAAACTCATTCAGCATAATGGAATACATCGAGGGTACGCCGCTGAATTTATGCATCGATGATTTTGACGAAAGGGAAAAAAACAGTATTTGGATAAGTTCTATGAGGTAAAAAGAAAAATATTAATATGACGGCTTCCGATTAGGGCCTTAATAAAAGGTTTTAACATATATATCCTAAAATCAAAGGAGTGTAGGAATGGACGACGCAAAACAATTGAAACGCATGTACAACGCGATAATCGCGGTCGCCGTCCTTGTGGCGGTGCTTATCTTGGCATACGCGGGGTTTTATACCGTTACCGAGCAGGAGCGCGCCGTTGTTACCACATTTGGGCGCGTGTCCGGCGTTAACGGCTCCGGTATCCATTTCAGGGTACCCATAGCCCAAAACGTACGGAAGGTGAACACGACGATCAGGGGTCTGGAATTCGGCTATGACTCGTCGCGCGGGTTCTATGTGCCGAACGAAAGCGAAAGCTTTATGATCACCGAGGACTTTAACTTCGTAAATGTGGACTTCTATGTGCAATGGCAGATTTCGGACCCTGTCAAGTTCTTATTTTCCTCCGAAGAGCCCGTGCAGCTTCTCCGCAACATTTTACAGGCCGAAGCCAGAAGCGTAGTTTCGTCCTACGGGGTTGACGATGTCCTGACGGTTGCCAAGACGGAGATACAGATACTTATTTTCGAAGGGGTATCGACGAAGCTTGAGGAGTATGACATCGGCCTTGTGGTAAGGAATATCGCCATACAGGACACCACGCCCCCGACAGACGAGGTTATCTCCGCGTTTAAAAACGTTGAGAACGCCAGGCAGTTCCGCGATACGCAGATCAACGCGGCTTGGGCATATTACAACACCATTATCCCGGCGGCCCGCGCGGTGGCGGACGGTATTGTCAAGGACGCGCAGGCCGAGAAGGAATCGCGCGTTAACATGGCGGTGGGGCAAACCGCGCGTTTTAACGAAATGTTCGAGGAATATATACTGTACCCGGACATTACCCAGACGCGTATGTACCTTGAAATGACTGAAGAGGTGTTCCCCTATGTTACCATGTTTGTAGATGGCGGCGGCAATGTGCTGAGGCTGCTGGACATTAACCCGGCGCAATCCGGCGGGGCAACGCCGCAGCGCCCGGCATACGGAACGGAGGGAAGCTAATGGAAGCGAAACCGGCCAAGAAAAAAATGCCCACGGGCAAATTAGCGTTAATCGGTGTTATTATTTTGCTCGCCGTAATAGTTCTGTCAAATTCACTGGTCTATGTATTTGAGAACAGATATGTCGCAATCAAACGTTTTGACCGCGTTATGCACATATATGACGAGCCGGGTTTAAGGTTCAAGATACCGTTTCTGGACGTCGCTGAAGACATACCCAAAAATGTAATGATTTATGACCTGCCGCCGTCCGATGTTCTGACCATGGATAAAAAGACCATGACAGTCTCAAGCTACACCGTGTGGAAAATTGTTGAACCGCTGAGGTTTTTACAAAACGCCCACAACATAGGCAACGCCCAGGTGCGCCTGGACGCGCTGACATACAACGCAATCAAAAACCTGATAAGCGAAATGGATCAGGAGGATGTTATCAAGGCGCGCGGCGCGGAGCTGGGCGGCATTATAACTGCCAATGTGCGGCGTGAGATGCGCGATAATTTCGGCGTGGAGATTGTTGACACGCAGATCAAGCAGTTTGATCTGCCGCAGGAAAATAAAGAAGCCGTTTTCACCCGTATGATAAGCGAACGCGACAGAATCGCCGCGACATACCACGCCGAAGGCCGCGAGGAAGCCGAGAAAATCCGTAACAGCGCCAATATGGAGGAGATCATCCTTGTATCGGAGGCCCGCGCCACCGCCGAACAGCTGCGGGGCGAAGGCGAGCGCGAGTACATGCGCATCCTCTCCGAAGCCTACAATACGCCCGAACGCGCGGAGTTTTACGAATTCGTGCGGTCTATGGACGCACTCAAGCTTTCGCTCCGGGGCGAAACGACCATTATAATGCCGATGGATACGCCGCTTATGCGCTGGCTTAATAACAGATAATTAATGTAATAATGAACCCGGCGTTTTATTACTAAAGCGCCGGGTTTATTATCAGCTGGGGTGATTTCTGATGAAGATGAAAGAACGGATTAATAATAAGGAAATTATAAAAGAACAAGGGTTTAAATATTGGTTTACGAATGTTTATTGGTATCATTACAGGGCTCATACAATTGTGGGATTGGCGATTATTGTTTTTGCTATATATTCGGTTGTCTCATTCGTAACGTCGCGGGAGGAGGAGGTTGACTTCTTTTTCGCCATCGTTACGGTAATGCCCGCCCACCACGCCCAGGGCGAGATGCTGGAGGAATTCTTCGCGGAACATGGCTACAGGACGAAAGGCAACGTGATGTCGCTGCCCGGCGACGGGTCGGATATGGCGACCTGGCAGCTCCTGATGGTTACACTGGTAAACGAGCAATACGCCCTGTACATTGTCGGTGAAAGCATGCTTTATTATTTCGGGGAGCAGGCGGACGGGTTCTGGGCCATAGAGGAGCTGGGGCTTCAGGCTTCGGCGCTCAGCCCCATGTACGCGGACCTTTCGGAGACGTTGATGCTGGAGGGCTTAATGCTGAATCTCGAACCTATGTACGCGCTGGTGAGGGCGCCTATAATCCAGCGAAACGGGGAGTTCAGGCAACCGGATATTGAACGTGGATTAAAAGCCGCGGAGGGCATACGGCTTCTGCTGGAATATGAGGGTTAGATAATAGTTACCAGCTTTTCAAACAATACCCTATCCGCGTCAGAAAACCGCGAGTGTTCCGGGCTGTCGATGTCCAAAACACCGACTAGCTTGCCGTTCTTTATTATCGGAACAACTATTTCGGAGCGCGACGCGCTGTCGCAGGCGATATGCCCGGGAAAGCTGTGCACATCGTCCGCCACGATGGTTTCGCGCTTTAGGGCGGCGGCGCCGCAAACGCCCTTACCCACAGGAATCCGCACGCAGGCCGGTTTGCCTTGGAAGGGGCCTAGGACGAGTTCGCCGCGCTCTTCGTCAAGCAAATAGAACCCGGCCCAGTTTATGCGGTCTGTGTAGAGGTTAATCAACGCGGATATATTGGCGAGGTTTGCGATCAGGTTTGGTTCGCCGGCGGTTATCGCGGAAACGGATTCAAGCAGGGTTAGGTTTGCCGTGTCAAACATTTTAATCCTTCTTTCGTTTTTTGGTTACCCATCCTTCTAGGTTTTGCTGCTTTGCGCGGGCTACGGCCAGTGCGTTTTCCGGTACGTCATGCGTAACTGTTGAGCCCGCTGCCGTATACGCGTTTTTTCCGACCTTGACCGGGGCGATAAGATTTGTGTTGCAGCCGATAAAAGCGCCGTCCTCCACCGTGTTACGGTGTTTTTTTATGCCGTCGTAGTTGACGGTTACTGTTCCGCAGCCGAAGTTAACGTTTTTTCCCACATCCGTGTCGCCCACATATGTCAGATGGGCGATACTTGTCCCGTCGCCTATAATTGAGTTCTTTATCTCCACAAAATCGCCGATGCGTACGTCTTCGCCAATTACCGCGCCGGGGCGCAGATACGAGAAAGGCCCTATCTTCGTGCCTTTGCCGACAACGGCCCCATTCAATACGCTCATTAAAACGGAAACGCCGTCATTTATGCGCGAATCGGTGATGATGCTGTTCGGGCCTATAACGCAGTTTTCGCCGATTTCAGTTTTTCCTTCAAGGGTAGTGTTCGGCTTGATAACGCTCCCGGCTCCGATACGGACATCCGGCCCTATGTAAGCCGTTGCTGTGTCAATTATTGTATAGTCGGGCATTTTATTCCTCCTTTTGGGTTTTACAAATATTATTGCAATTTTTAAAATAATCCTCCTTGATAATACCATATAAAACATTGTCACGCATTATGCCCTTTACTTTCTCGCTTTGCCTGAGTAATCCTTCTTTCGTCATGCCAGCTTTTTCCATAACCCTGCCCGACGCGGGGTTTCCGGCATAATGCTTCGCTTCCGCGCGGTTTACCTCCAGTTTCTCGAAGCAAAACGCGATAAGCGTGCGAAGAACCTCGGTCATATATCCCTTGCCCCAATACCGGCGGTTGAGCACATATCCGAAGCTTGCCTTGTCGTGTTCGGGAATCAGCCGCAAATCAATGGCTCCTATGCATTTTCCGGTTTCTTTAATCTCAATGGCAAACATGCCCGGCTTTAATAAATAATGATTGAAAATACTGGCATGGGCTTCCTCCCGTGTGGACAACCCTTCCCAAACCAGCCAGCGCACCGTTTCAGGATCGCTTGCCCATTCCAAAAGATCTGTGGCGTCCTCCTCGCGGAACTTGCGCAGTAACAGCCTTTCTGATTCAAGCGCCGGGTTTTTGTGCAGCACTTCATTATAATTTTTTATCATGCGTTTATTCTCCTTTAATTATGGGTTTTCATGTAAAGCAAGCTGTGAATGTACTGCGTCCCGGGTGCGCCTTCTCGCGCGGTGGTAACTGCCGTCCGCCGCAAGCTCGCGCAGTTTAACCGTGTCGGAAAGCTGCAAGTCCAGTATGCGCCCGATGCGCTCTTTAAGGGATTCATCCTCAATGGGGAAGGCTATCTCAACCCGCCTGTCCAGATTGCGCTGCATCCAGTCGGCGCTGGACAGGAACACGCGCGGCTCGCCCCCGTTTTCAAACTTATATATCCTGCTGTGTTCAAGGTAACGGTCAACAATGCTTACTACCCTGATGTTTTCGGAAACTCCGGGCAAGCCCGGGCGCAGACAGCATATACCGCGCACAATAAGGTTGATTTTTACCCCCGCCTGGCTTGCGCGGTAAAGCGCGGTTATTATTTCCGGGTCAACCAGCGCGTTCATTTTAGCCGTAATCCCGGCGGGCATGCCCAAGGACGCGTTTTGGATCTCTTCGTCTATAAGGGCGATAAAGCTGTTCCTAAGGCTTGCCGGCGCGGTTACCAGCTTATTAAACCTTATGTAGTTCGAGTATCCTGTTAGTACGTTAAATAAGGCCGAAACATCCGCGCCAAAATTTTCCTTGCACGTAAAATAACCCAAATCCGTGTAAATACGCGCCGTGGAGTCGTTATAATTTCCTGTGCCAAGGTGGACGTAGCGGTGTATTCCGTCCTCCTCACGCCGCACGGCCAAAATCATTTTACAGTGGGTCTTGTAACCGACCAGACCGTAAACTACGTGGCATCCCGCCTGTTCCAGTTTTTTCGCCCAGATAATATTGTTTTCCTCGTCGAAACGCGCTTTAAGCTCCACCAGCACCGTTACCTGTTTGCCGTTTTCCGCCGCGTGTATTAAGGACGCAACGATAGGCGACTTGCCCGAAACGCGGTACAGGGTTTGCTTTATCGCCAAAACGCCGGGATCGCAGGCGGCGGCATGAACAAAACGCGTAACGGGATCAAAGCTTTCAAAGGGGTGGTGTACAAGTAAATCCCCGGATTTTATCGCGTTCCAGACATTTTCGGGCTGCTCCCAGCCCTCGAATGCAGGCGCGCGGGACGGGGCGATAGGCAGGTTCATAAGCCGCGCGGGCCCTTTCAAAGCGAATGGCATAAGGAACGTCAAGTCCAGCGGCCCGTTGATTTCGTATACGTCGCCGGCATCCAAATCAAGGGTTTTCTGTAAGAACTTGCTTAGTTTTTTATTTGCGTTTTTTTCAATCTCAAGGCGGACGGGTTCGCCGCGTTTGCGTTTTTTTACGGATTTCTCGATTTCGTTTAAAAGATCGTCGGCGTCTTCTTCGTCAAAGTCAAGCTCGGAGTTGCGCGTAATCCTGAAGCAATGGGCGTAAAGCACGCGGTTGCCCTCAAACAGCCTGTTCGCGTATGTTTTGATGATATCCTCAATCAGTATAAAGCGCTTGCCCGGCTGCAGCTCAAAAAAACGCGGCACAACCGGCGGCACCTGGATAACGGCGTGGCGTTCATGCCCGTCCAGCTCCAGGATAATGTTCAGGGAACAGTTGCTTATAAAGGGGAACCGCCGGCTGCGGTCAATGGCCATCGGCGTAAGGACGGGGAACAGCGTGGTGTTGAAATACCGCTCCACGGCGACGCGTTCATCGGTTGTAAGCCGCGGGACATCAACAAACTCGATGCCCTCGGTTTTTAGCCCCCTTACAATGGAGCGCGTAAAGGTATTATACAAATCCGTTACCATTTTATGTGTTTTTTTGGAGATTTCGATAAGCTGCTCGTCCGGCGTAAGGCCGCTGGGGTCGCGCCCCGCGCCTTTAACCTCGGCAAGCGTCAATACATCCGAAATACGCACCATAAAAAATTCATCCAGGTTAGAAAAACATATCGCCAAAAATTTCAACCGCTCGAACAGAGGGTTATTTTTATCCTGCGCCTCTTCCAGCACGCGGTTGTTAAATTCCAGCCAGCTTTGCTCGCGGTTTATAAAAAGCTCTGCGTTCATTGCCGCTCCGCTAGTTACTGACGGCGCAAGCGCCATTGCCGCTCCGCTGGTTACTGACGGCGCAAGCGCCATTGCCGCTCCGCTGGTTACTGACGGCGTAAGCGTCATGGCCGCTCCGCTGGCTACTGACGGCGCAGGCGCCATTGCCGCTCCGTTTGTTACTGACGGCGCAAGCGCCATGGCCGGGTCGGACATATGAAAACCTCCTATTTAAACTGTTGTTTTCACCTTCATTACGGCTTTAATCCCAAATACCTCGCCAAAGAAACCGCATTTGGTATTAAAAGACCATTTCTCCAAATCTATGTTAAAGTTTGAAACGGCGTGTACAATCAATGAATCGTCCTCGATAAGTACGTCGATATCCTTGATTTTTTGTGACGCGCCGCGGTCAAGGGAGTCGGCAAGACGCAGGATCGCCGCAAGTTTCGCGGTTACGGTTTTCTCGTTGTCAGGCATATATATATATACATTATAGCTCTCCGGCGGTTTAGATGTGTGCAGCAGGCATATCATGGCTAGGATGCGCATTTCCTGCTGGTTAAATCCCATGATGTCCAGGCCCTTGATAATTGAATACGAGTTCATCGCATGATCCCTTGCGCCAACAAACTTTCCGCAGTCGTGCAGATGGGCGGCGCATTGCAGCAGTGCGCGCTCCCTTGCGCCCATTCCGTGTATCTTGCGGATTTTATCGTATATCTTCATGGCGAAGCCTTCAACCTGAGCGGAATGCGCTTTGCTTACGCCGTACCGCGCCGCTATGGATTTAACGCACAATAAAGTGTTTTTGTAAAAGCTCTTGTCCGTGTCCCGCGCCTGTTCGGGGTACAGAACCCGGTACAGCATACTTTCGTTTAAATACGCGGGCGGAGCCTCGGCGCAGTCCAATCCGGTCAGCGCAAAGAAATTGCCCACGATACTAAGGGCCGGTATCAGCATATCGGCGCGGTAAAGAGGGATTTTTAAATCCCTGGCGATGGATTCGGTAGAGGCGTCCTTTACGCGTTCGTAAAGCTTGTCGAAATCCGTTTTCATTATATGGTAAACACCATTTTTATGCAGGGTGCCGCAAAGTGTTTTCAGGACGGTTATATCGCCGCCCGTCAGGATCAGGCGTGCGATTTTATCGGGCAGCAAAGTAGTTTTTATGTTAAGGTAAGTGCTTACATATTCGCCCACAACAATATGATACTCCCTGGAGCGGCGCGCCATATCGTCAAACAGTTCGCTCACGCGCAGAGGCCCTATTCTTACGCTGTGGTAAAAAGGTATTCGCCCGCCCTCAACAATGGAAAAGCCTACGTTCCCGCTGCCAACAAACACCAGCAGGGCGGGAGCGTCATTATGCTCCATCAAGCGAAGGGCCGTCTTGAAAATGTTGAGTTTTTCTTCCTGGCTGTCCAGTATAATGACTTCCAGGCCCGTTTTTAAATAAATCTGATCAAGGATATAGTTCTTGTTCGCCGCCTCGCGTAAAGCGGATGTGGCGATAAGCCGGACGTCACGCGGGGTAACGCCGTAACCGGCGGCGGCGGTAAGGTAGTTTTTTACAATGGCGCAGGCGGCGCCGACCTTGTCAAAACCCAGCTTGCCCGTGGTAAATGTGTCCTTGCCTATGGACAGGGGATGCTCCATAAAATCAAGCATTCTGATACCGCCGTCTTTTTGCCGTTCGCCTATGATCATACGTACGTTATTAGAGCTGAACTCAATAACCGCTCCCGAGCCCATAAGCGATTTCGGCGCGGATATCTTCTTTTTTGCAGGCATATGCTCACCAAAAAATTTGTCGTATTCATATTATACAATAAAGATTTTACCGGCGCAAGGTAAAAGCCGCCCGAAGGCGGCTTTTGGGTTAACAGTTACCTTGATTGAATAGTAGTCGGGGCCGGAGCGGGCGACGGTACTACCGTGGGAGCGGGAGAAGCTGCCGGGGTTGCGTTGCCTGTATTATTGCCGCCGGCCGGGGTTGTGTTGTTTTGTCCGGCGTTAACGGCCGGTGCCGTGTTATTCGTTCCGGTTGCGGGAAGCCCGGCCGGAACAGTGTTAAGATAGTTCTTTTCCATATTGATGTTTAAACGCGCGGGAGTTGTCCCGAGGTTGTTTTTGTTTATATCAATATTGGACTGCGCGGGAGTTGTCCCTAGATTGCTTTTGTTTATATCAATATTGGACTGTGCGGGGGTTGTCCCGAGGTTGTTTTTAATCATGTCGGTATTGGGCTGCGCGGGAGTTACCGCGTTAGCGCCTTGCGCGGGCTGCGCGGTTGTGCCGTCGCGGCCCCTGTGATGCCTGGAAACGGGTGTTATCCTTGTTCTTGTTGTTGCGGCGGGCGTGCCGCTGTGACCGTCTTCGTTAATCTTATAGGAATCCCTGCCGTGTTCGTCAATGATATATACATCATCGCCGGGGCCGTCGAAAATCCTTATGGAATCGTGTTGGTTGTCATACTGGTCAAACTGGGCCGCTGCCGTGCCGTGGTTATAGTAACCGCGCCTCTTGGCGGCGGTGCGGTTTATACCGCGGTTTGAGCCCTGCGCATTGCCGCCTCTGTTAAAATCCGTGCCTCTGTGGAAATCCACAATGTTATTATACTGATTTCCGTCGGTATTCCTGTTTGTATTTCTGTTGGTATGGTTAACGGTACGGGCGCTGTTCCTGTTGATACCGCCAGTGTTTCTGTAACCGGTGTTGTTGATACCGCCGAAACCGTCGGTGTTTCTGTACCCGGCGTTATTATAGCCGCCGATGTTATTGTTATTGCCCGTGTTGCCTATATTCCTGCCCATATCTTGATTGGCGGAATTGTTATACCGGTTGGTTCTGGCGCTGTTCCTGAAGGTGTTCCTGGAAATGTCCCTCGAAGCGTTCCTGGGATTTCCGGAATGACGGACGCCGCTGCTGCGCCTTACGGTATCGTTGCTTCTGCTTGTGTTAAGATTGTCGTTGATTCTGCTGCTTCTGGTTACGCCGGTACTGCCCGCGGCGGTACTGTCGCTGCGCCTGTTATTGCGCTGGGATGCTCTTTGCTGTGCCGTATGCAGCCGCTTGGCGTTATGAGCGCGCACATTGTTTCCGCCGTAAGGGTTAACTGGCTGAGGCGGGATACGGTTATCCGAAATCGCCTCTGTCGTTAAACGCATGTTGGTATCGTATTGGCCCTGGGCTTTTCTGCTGGTCGTACGCGCGCCGGCATTGGCCTGAGTTCTGGCAAATTCGCGTGTTGTTTCGCTGCTGTAGGTTCTTCCCCTGTTAGCCGAGGCCGAACGTGTTGGCGCGGAGTGCATAGCGCCGCTAAGGCCTCGCATCATAGGCGTATAGTTCGATCTGTGCGCGTTTGTTACGCCGGGGCTGGCATGGCCCGCCCTGTGCAGGGTATTGCTGGAGACGCCGTAAGGCGTGCTGGATCTGGTTACGCCGGAATGCGCGGTGTTTCTAGTTACGCCGGAATGCGCAGCGTTTCTGGTTACGCTGGAATGCGCGGTGTTTCGTACACCTGAATGAGCCGTGCTTTTTACACCTGAATGCATGGTGCTTCTGTTATGCGCAGGGGTAGAAGCGGCGCTTTTGTGGACGGTATGCTGAGCTTTGGGAGCGGTATGCGCTTGATGTTTTGCCGTACTCGCGGGAGCGGCTTTCTTGGGCGCCGCGCTCTTTGTTACGGTTTTCTTGGGTGCGGTACTTTTGGCCGCCGTATTTTTATTCGCGGCGGTGTTGGCGGGCTTTAAAGCGGTTTTCTTGGTTGTGGATTTGGTAACGTTTTCTTTCTTTGTTTCGGTAGTTTTTGCCGGCGCGGTTTTATTTACCGTTTCTTTATGCTGAACGTCTGTAGCCTGTCTGTGTACCGCTCCGCTTTTTCTAGTGGTTAACTGGCTGCCTGATATACCCCGTGTTCCGTATTGTCCGGTTGAAGACCCGGCTGCGCCCGACAGGGTGCCACGTGATCCCGCGGTTTGTCCTGCCGATTGCGCGTTTCCCGGCGCACGGTTCAGGGCGCGGCCCTGGTTCATATTACCCGTATTTGAGGAGCGGTAACGGTCCATATTATTTATACGGCCGTCAAGATTACGCGCTCCCATATTTGCGCGGGTATTGATATTATTTCCCGTTGTGTTATAATTACCTAAACTGCGGTAGGGATGAACGGTACCGCGCTGGTCCGTAGCTTGGCGCATAGGGCCGGAGCCGCGGTTTATGTTTACGCCGTCTACCCTGCCGGCTACCTGGGTGCGGTTGGCGTTGCTTGTGCCGTCGTTGGAAAAACGCTGCCCTGCCGTATACGCTGGCTGCGCGGGGCGATTGCCTACGCGGGCCGCGTTGTTAGCGGCTGTACAACCCGTGAAGGCCATCGCGCCGGACAGTGTTATCGCCAGCAAAAGGTTTCTGTACTTATATTTCATAAAGTACCTCCCGATTTTTGATTTTTCTGTATTGACATTTCCGGAATATCAAGCGTCTGTTTATAGCTTTCGCGGAAATGTTAGCTGTTTGTAAACATTCCGCAATGTTGACGCAATATTATTTTGCGCCGGGGCATTATTAAAATACTGTGTTTCGATTGGCATAAAAGCAAGTATAATACAAAAAAGGTTGGGTTTTTATGGAATTAAAACGTGCAAGCGGTATTTTGGCGCATCCCACGTCGTTTCCGTCGCCTTACGGCATTGGCGACCTTGGGCGCGGAGCTTATGACTTTATTGACTTCCTTCGCGAAGGAAAGCAGACGCTTTGGCAAATTTTACCGTTAAACCCTACCAGCTTCGGTGATTCACCCTATCAAAGCGGCTCAACCTTCGCTATGAACGAGTTGTTGATTTGCCCGTTGTCGCCGCCGATAGACAAGCTTTTTGACGAAAATGACATACACACGCCGATGGGCTGGGATTCCGGCGAGCGTGCCCGGGCCGTTGAATTCGGCGAGGTTATAAAGTACAAGCGTTCTCTTTACCGCAAAGCCTTTCATAATTATAAAAACATCCCTGATAATGTAAAATTTGCAAAACAGCTTACCGCGTTTTTCAAGAAGAATAAAGGCTGGCTGGATGATTTCGCGCTGTTCGTTGCAATTAAGGAACATTTTATTAAGGAACGCGGAGAGGAACTGGGGTCGAAGGAATATTTGGCCTATAAAAAGAAAAACCTAAAGTTATTGGGCGATGAGAACCGGGTTTTGGATTATTACCACGGAGCGGTATGGAACTCGTGGCCCGAAGGTCTTGCACAGCGCGAGAAGGGCGCTTTGGCGGAGTATTCAAAGAAACTGGCGGAAGAAATCGAATATGTAAAATTTTTACAGTATATCGTCTTTGCGCAGTGGGCTGCGCTTAAATCCTATGCCAACGAAAACGGCATTGACGTTATCGGGGATTTGCCTATTTTTGTGGCATATGACAGCGCGGACTGCTGGGTGAACCGCGATTTGTTCCAAATGAAGGGGCTTGACCCGGCGGCGGTCGCCGGGGTGCCGCCGGATTATTTTTCCGAAACGGGGCAGCTTTGGGGAAACCCGCTTTACGACTGGGAAGCGCATAAGGCGGATGATTTCGCGTGGTGGATCGGGCGGCTGCGGCATACGCTGGAGCTGGTTGACATGGTTAGGGTTGACCATTTCCGGGGATTCGAGGCCTATTGGAGCATACCGTACGGCGCGAAGAACGCCGTCAAGGGCAAATGGGTGAAAGCCCCGGGTGTTTTGTTTTTTGACGCCGTAAGCAAGCAATTGGGCGGCGCTCGTATTATTGCCGAGGATTTAGGCGTTATAACGGATGAAGTGACGGCCCTGCGCAAACGGTATAATTATCCGGGTATGAAGATATTGCAGTTCGGCATGGAGGGCGGCGCGGAAAACGCGGATCTGCCGCATTGTTACGAGGACGGCCATACCGTCGCCTACACCGGCACCCATGACAACGACACAACTCTCGGCTGGTACGCCGCCGCAACGGATAAACACCGCGACTATTTCAGGCGTTATATGAACGTAAGCGGCGAAAACGCGCCATGGGATTTGATCAGGCTTCTTTTCTCCTCCAGCGCGAAATGGGCCGTTGCGCCGGTTCAGGATGTTATGGGCCTTGGCAGCGCGGACAGGATGAACCTGCCCGGCGTTGCGTCCGGCAACTGGCGGTTCAGGTACACAGCGGATATGCTTACGGATGAAGCGGCGGGCGCCCTGCGCTATCTTTCGGAACTGTTCGGCAGGAATGCCGGCGCTATTGAGGCGGAGGAATAAAATGACGTTTTACCCTGACAAAGACGGGGTTTTGGTACGCGCGGAGCATTTTGACCTTGCGGCGACCATCGAGTGCGGGCAGTTTTTCCGGTACAGCAAGGAAAACGGCGGTTTCCGTATAATTGCCGGAAAACGCAAGGCGTAATAAGCTGTGAAGATGATTACGTCCGTTTCCATAACATAAGCGCGGATGAATTTGAAGGCTTCTGGGCGGAATATTTTGACCTGAACCGCGATTACGGCGCGATTATCGGAGATTTAGCCGAACGCGATTTTGTTTTGCGGGAAGCGGCGGCATTCGCGCCGGGAATAAGGATTATGAACCAGGACCCGTGGGAGACGCTTCTTTGCTTTATTATTTCCGCAAACAACCGTATTCCGATGATTATGAAGGTTGTTGGGAACATAGCGGAGCGGTTCGGAGAAGATAACGTGCTGCCCGGGCCGGAAATCCTGGCAAAAGCCGCGCTTGATGGGCTTTTGGCCTGTAAGGCGGGGTTCCGCGCCGGGTACATAATAAACGCCGCTGAAAGTGTTTTGTCCGGGAACCCGATTCTGGACGCAGACCGGGAAATATCCACGGACGAATTGCGCAGGCGGCTGATGACGATAAAAGGCGTGGGCGTTAAAGTGGCCGATTGCGTGATGCTGTTCGGCATGGGGCGCAGGGAGGTTTTTCCCGTGGATGTGTGGATCGGGCGCGCGGTGCGGCGTCTGTATTTTAACGGGGCCGATGTGCCGCTTGCGCAAATACAGGCCTTTGCGCGGGAGCGGTTCGGTGAGCATGCCGGATACGCCAATCAATTGTTATTCCATTACGCACGAATGAATAGGATAATCTGATTATGAAATGGCTGGAAGTTAATATCGAAACCCTGTCCTCGCCGGACGGGCTGCCTGTGGAACTTGTTATCGGCGCGCTTATGGAAACGGGCATAACGGGCGTTCAAACCCTTGACGATTACGAGATGAAACTTTTTCTGGAAAATAACCCGGATTTTTGGGATTATGCCGATGAGGAGCTGTTGAACGCCGTTCAGGGCAAGGCGCTCGTCCGGTTTTATGTGGAGGATGAGTTCGCCGCCGAGACTCTTATTACAGTGCGTCAAGGGCTTGAGCGGTTAAAAACCGGGGAATTCGGTGATAATCTGGGCAGCTTGGAATTGAGCGCCAAATCCGTTGACGACGCGGATTGGGCCGATAACTGGAAAAAGTATTACAAACCCTTCCGCGTCGGCGAAAAGCTTGTAATACGCCCGGAATGGGAGGATTTCGCATCCGGGGCGGGTGATGTGGTTTTATCACTGAACCCGGGGCAGGTTTTTGGCACGGGCCTGCATCAAACGACGCGGATGTGCCTGGAAGCCCTTGAAAACCTTGATTGCGCCGGAGCTAAGGTACTTGATCTGGGCTGCGGCAGCGGAATTCTGTCCATCGCCGCTTTGCTGCTTGGCGCGGAAACGGCGGCGGCTGTGGATATTGACCGCTCAGCGCACCGCGTTGTGGCTGAAAACGCGGAAATGAACGGTATCAGGGGCGGGAAACTGCGGATTTTTACGGGTAATGTGTTGAATGACAGCGCACTGGCGGACGGCCTTGGCAGCGGCTTTGATATTGTCTTAGCTAATATAATTGCCGATATTGTGATTGAAATGACGCCGCTTGTAAAAAAGAAACTCGCGGCGGGAGGCAGGTTTATTTCATCCGGAATTATTTCCCAAAGGCTTGAGGATGTTTTATGCTGTCTTGAGGAAAATGGGTTCCGGGTTATTGAAATCACGCGCCGCGACGAATGGGCGGCTGTTATTAGCGCCTTATGAGCAGGTTTTTTATTCCGGGAATACATGCAAAGCCCGGCAGCGCCCTTGAAATGGGCGGCGAAAATGCTTTCCATGCCATACGCGTGCTGAGGTTAGTTTCCGGGGATAGGCTGATTGTTTGCGACAACGCCGGAGTTGATTATTCCTGCGTGGTAAAGGCGGTTGGTAAAAACGCGCTGGAACTTACTGTTTTGGAACGCGAGGACAACGCGGCGGAACCAAGCTTGCAGGTTTACCTGTTTGTTTCTTTAATTAAATCCGACAAGCTGGATTATACGGCTCAGAAAGCCGTCGAACTGGGTTGTTGCGGGATTTATCCCTTTCAATCCCGGCATAGCGTAGTACGCGCCGGGGACGGGGACAAAGCCGCGCGGCTTGCAAAAATAGCGGAATCGGCGGCAAAGCAGAGCGGGCGCGGGATAATACCTTTCGTCAGCCCGCCGCTGACGTTTAAAGAAGCTGTTGATAAAGCGGAGGCATTAAAGCCGGACATAATGCTTGCCGCCCATGAAAAGGCCGGAACCGGGTTGAAAGAACTGCTGAGGGGCCGTGATAGTATAGTGAGCGCGGCAGTCTTTATCGGCCCAGAAGGCGGCTTTTCCGATGATGAAACCGTTGCTTTTGAAGCGGCGGGGATGCGGCTGTTCTCGCTGGGCAGGCGCGTTTTACGGGCTGAGACGGCGGCCATCGCGGCATTGGCTTGCTGTATGTATGAGCTAGGTGAATAAATGGTTCTGTATGTTATCGGGGTTATATTTTCAATAATAGGCATTATTCTTGGCGGGGCCGCGGCGCTTGTTCTTTTGCTTTCCGCCATAATTCTTTTCGCGCCGTTTAGATATGAGGTTTGGGCGGAAAAAGCGCCGGATGGCGGCCCAATGCGCATAACCTTTAAACTCCGGTGGTTTCTGGGCTTTTTACGTGTGGATTATAACGATAAAAAACTTAGAATGGTGGTATTTTGGTTTTACAGGTTTGGTAAGAGAAGGCTTGTTAAAAGAAAAAATAATGTAAAAAAGAAAAAGGATAAAGATACGGGGGATAAGGTAAAAATCAATGCGGCGGGGGTTTTTGCCGGCGCGAAAGCATTGTTGGCGCAACCGGACAAAGCCGGGATTTGGGAAAGCGTGGTTAAATTAATAAAACGCTCGGCGCGCGCACTGAAACCGAAAAAATGCGAGATAAAAGCCGTCGCCGGGCTGGATAATCCCGCGGATACCGGTTGGCTGCTGGGTGTTTTGGGCATAATAACCGGTATATGGGGTATTCCGCCGGCTGTTACAGGTGATTTCAACGGTAAAGTCTTTACATTTGATGTCCATGTAAAGGATTCGTTTATGCTTTGGCCTCTTTGTAAGGCTTTTCTGATGTTTTGCGTAAGCAAACCGGTCTGGAAACTAATTAGAAAATATATCTTTAAAAAGGATGATGAAAATGAACCAGCAATTAAATCAAAGCTTCGAAGCGCTGCTTCAGAACATTGAGAAATACGCCACTTCAAAAACTGTTGTCGGCGAACCGGTTTCCTTTGGGAATGTAATAATCATACCTCTGGTTGACGTAAGCTTCGGCGCGGCGGCGGGTGAGGGCGGGAAAGGCGGCGGCGGCGGGATTACCGCGAAAATCACTCCTTCGGCTGTGCTGGTTGTGGTAAACGACACCGTACAACTTGTGAATGTAAAGAATCAAGACAGCGTAAACAAGCTGATAGACCTTGTTCCCGGCGTTTTAAATAAATTAGGCGGGTTTTTTGATAAAAACAAAGATTAAAAAACACTTGACAATTTCTGTAATTGTGCTATAATTTAAAAGGTTAATTATTAATTCGATGTCGGTAAGAGTGGGAGCCTTCCCACTCTTATTATATTGCATAAAGGTAATTTCGCTGATGCGAAATTCTGACTTGACTTCTTTTTGGACTGCCAAAAAGAATCAAAAAACAAGGAAATTTCGCTGATGCGAAATTCTGACTTGACTTCTTTTTGGACTGCCAAAAAGAATCAAAAAACAAGGAAATTTCGCTGATGCGAAATTCTGACTTGAATTCTTTTTGGACTGCCAAAAAAGAATCAAAAAACAAGGTAATTTCGCTGATGCGAAATTCTGACTTGAATTCTTTTTGGACTGCCAAAAAGAATCAAAAAACAAGGAGGAATTAGGATGGACACAAGCGCCGAACTTTTAGCGGCATTCAAGGAGATCGAAAGCGAGCGCGGAATAGACCGCGAATCCCTGTTCGAGGCCATCGAAGCGTCGCTCTTGACGGCGTGCAAGAAAAACTACGGACCCACGCATAACATCAAGGTCCATATGGACAGGGAAACAGGCAGGATTCAAGTTTATGCGCAAAAAAACGTGGTCGAATCCGTAACGGACAGCGCGCAGGAAATCGCGCTGGACGAAGCCAGAGCGATAAACCCCTTATATAATACCGGCGACGTGGCCGACATTGCCGTCACGCCGAGGAATTTCGGACGCATATCCGCACAGAGCGCAAAGCAGGTGGTTATGCAAAAAATCCGTGAAGCCGAAAGGAACATACTTTACAAGGAATACAAGGAAAAGGAGCGCGAAGTCGTAACCGGCATTGTACAGCGTTTCGACAAGCGCAACATTCTGATAAGCCTGGGAAAGATTGAGGCCATGATGCCCGCCGGCGAGCAAACGCCGGGTGAGAGGTACGTTTTCGGCGACAGGGTAAAGGTGTACGTCTTGGATGTAAAGGATACCTCAAAAGGGCCGCTGGTCAACGTTTCGCGTACCCATCCAGAACTGGTGAAGCGGCTGTTCGAAAACGAGGTGCCGGAGATTTATGACGGCACTGTTGAAATTAAAAGTATATCACGGGAAGCGGGTTCGCGCACAAAGATGGCGGTTTACTCAAAAAACCCGAATGTGGAAGCCGTCGGCGCGTGCGTCGGTCAGAATGGTTACCGCGTAAATGTGGTCGTACGTGAGCTGAACGGCGAAAAGATTGATATTATCAACTGGAGCGCCGAGCCGCGGCAGTTTATTTCAGCCGCGTTAAGCCCGTCCAAAACCCTTGCCGTGGTTATTGACGAGGAAACCCGGGGCGCGAAGATTGTTGTGCCGGATTACCAGCTCTCCCTTGCCATCGGCAAAGAGGGGCAGAACGCCCGTTTAGCCGCCAAGCTTACGGGCTTTAAGATTGACATAAAGAGCGAATCCCAAGCCCGCGCAACGGATTTCATCCACGAGGACGATTATTTCCGCGAGGGTGAGCCGGAGAGCTTCACCGTTCCCGTTTTACGCGAAATTGTATTTGAGGAAGCTGGGCCGGAGGTTATTGAACCGATTGCTGATATAGCTGAAGCCGAGGCCGAGGCATTGGTTGAAGCTCCCGCGGAAGAACCTGCCGCCGCCGTTAATGAAACCGTTGTATACGCCGATGAATATTACGATGAATATGAGGGTGAATACGCCGAGGATTATTATGACGACGAATACGGCGAGTTTTATGAGGATGAGTACTACGATTTTGACGAGAATCCTGAAAGCGCCGAAAAATAAATTATTTCGCCAAAAAGAATCAAAAAACGGGGAGAGTAAAGAATGAAGCAACGGAAACCCTCATTAAGGCGCTGTACGGGTTGTCTTGAAATGATGGATAAAAGGGCGTTGGTCAGGGTTGTATTAAAACAAGACGGCGGTATTTCGCTGGATCCAACCGGAAAAAGCCCCGGAAGGGGCGCTTATGTTTGCAAAAACGCGGAGTGTTTGAACAAAGCCGCGGGGCATAAGGGTTTGGAAAGGTCGTTTAAATGCGCTGTTCCTAAGGAGGTATACGAAAAGCTGAAAAATGAACTTGCCGGAAGTTAGGAGGTAATGATGGACAAACGGTTGCAATCGATGCTTAGCCTATGCCGGAAAGCCGGAAAATTGTGTTCCGGGGGGTTCTCTTGCGAGAGAGCCTTACAGGCCGGTAAAGCCAAGCTTGTTATCGTAAGCGGTGACGCCAGTGATAACACAAAAAAAAAGTTTTCGCAAAAAGCCTTTTTTTACGGAGTCCCGTACAAGGAAGCGCTTACAATGGAGGAGTTGGGCCTGGCTATAGGCACCGATACCCGTTCTGTCGCTGTAATTACCGACACGAATTTTTCAGGCAAGATTTTGGAGCTGATCGGAGATGATCCAGAGCTAAGAAATAAGGAACAGTAAAATGATTTTTTAAACCAATAGGGAGGTTGGATAATGTCGAAATTTCGGCTATATGATATTGCAAGAGAATTGAACATAACTAACAAGGAATTGATGGAACGGCTGCCTGGGCTTGGTATTGAGGCAAAAAGCCACTCCAGTACAATTGACGGGGACGAATACGCGCGTGTAAAGGGCGCTTTGGGTGCGCCAAAGGCTAAACCAACAGAAAACACAATAAAAAGGCCGGAAACGGCTGAGGCGGACGGCGAGTCCGTCCTTGACGCTGACGGAAACCCGCTGGCCCGTAAAAGGAGGCGCCGCAAGCGCGGCTCGGGCTCGGGCGGAGCGGTAACTGAGGCTGACGGCGTGAAAAAGGATGAGCCGGACTCCGCGCCGAATCAACGCCGACCCTTGCCGGAAGGCGTTACAAGGGACGCGCAGGGAAGGCTGCGCCGCCCCGACGGCACGATAATCCCGCCAAGGCCGCTGCCGGAGGGCGTTACAAGGGACGCGCAGGGAAGGCTTGTCCGCCCGGACGGCACGATAATCCCGCAAAGGCGCCCTTTGCCCGAGGGTGTTACAAGAGACGCACAGGGTAGGCTAGTCCGCCCCGATGGTACGATTATACAGCCGCGCCCTTTGCCCGAAGGGGTTACAAGGGACGCGCAGGGCAGACTGGTTCGCCCCGACGGTACGATACTCCAGCCGCGCCCTTTACCCGAAGGGGTTACGAGGGACGCGCAGGGCAGACTGGTTCGCCCCGACGGTACGATACTCCAGCCGCGCCCTTTACCCGAAGGGGTTACGAGGGACGCGCAGGGCAAGTTAGTCCGCCCCGACGGTACGATGCTTCAGCCGCGCCCTTTGCCCGAGGGGGTTACAAGGGATGCTCAAGGCAGGTTAGTCCGCCCCGACGGTACGATAATACCGCCACGCACGGGTGGAGACCGCCCGCGCCGTCCTTTGCCGGAAGGCGTTACGCGGGATGCGCAGGGCAGGCTGATCGGTCCCGACGGTGTACCGCTGCCGCCGCGTCCAATTAATGAGCGAAGCGAACGTTTGAGTGGTGAGCGTCCCAGCGGTGACCGTCCGCGCCGTCCTTTACCGGAAGGCGTTACGCGGGATGCGCAGGGCAGGCTGATCGGCCCCGACGGTGCGCCGCTGCCGCCGCGCCCGCCCCGTCCCGATGGGGAGAGAAGAGACAGGCCTCCCCGTCCCGATGGGCAATATGGCGACAGGCCGCCGCGTCCGGCAGGACAATATGGAGACAGGCCTCCGCGTCCGGCAGGGCAGTATGGTGACAGACCTCCGCGTCCGGCAGGACAATATGGAGACAGGCCTCCGCGTCCGGCAGGGCAGTATGGTGACAGACCTCCGCGTCCGGCAGGGCAGTATGGGGACAGACCTCCGCGTCCGGCAGGGCAATACGGCGACAGGCCGTCGCGTCCGGCAGGGCAATACGGCGACAGGCCTCCGCGTCCGGCAGGGCAATACGGCGACAGGCCGTCGCGTCCGGCAGGGCAGTATGGGGACAGACCTCCGCGTCCGGCGGGGCAATACGGAGACAGACCTCCGCGCCCGGACGGCGCAAGGCCGGGGTTTGCGCCGCGCCCGGCAGGACCGGGCGGCGGCGGGCGTTTTGGCAGGCCGGGGGGAGCGGCGGGGCATGATAAAACCTCCGCAAAAGCCGCGCCCGCGCCCGATAAATCCGAACGCCAACAAAACCTTGAAGCAAAGAAAACGCATAAAAAAGACAGGCCGATTGTTGATAAAGAAGCCGCGGCTAAGGGAGCGAAGAGCGTAAAGGGAGTGAAACCCGCGCCCAAGACTTCGGGACGCCCCGCGCCCAGACAGGCCGTAGTTTCGCTTGAACCGAAAACCATAACGATCCCGTCGGTGCTTACGTTGAAGGAGCTGGCGGAAAAGATGGGTATTTCTGGGGCGGAGCTTGTTAAGGCACTTATCAAAAAGGGCCAGATGATCGGCATAAACAATGAGATACCTTATTCCCTGGCGGCGGATATCGCGCTTAATTACAATGTTATTGCCGAGGAACAGGTGGAAATCGATATCTTTGAGGATACCTTCGGCGAAGCGCCCGAGGACGAAAGCCTTAAAATCATGCGCCCGCCCGTTGTTGTCGTTATGGGACACGTTGACCACGGCAAAACCTCGCTGCTGGACGCCATACGCGACGCCGCTGTAACGAAAGCCGAGCATGGCGGTATTACCCAGCACATCGGCGCGTATCAGACATCGATAAACAATAAGCCGATAACCTTCCTTGACACGCCCGGGCACGAGGCTTTCACCGCCATGCGTATGCGCGGGGCGCAGGTTACGGACATCGCCGTGCTTGTTGTGGCGGCTGACGACGGCGTTATGCCGCAGACAATAGAAGCAATCAGCCACGCAAAAGAAGCCGGGGTTGAGATAATTGTCGCCATTAATAAAATTGATAAACCCAGCGCAAACCCAGACCGCGTGAAACAGGAGCTTACCGAATACGGCCTTGTGACCGAGGAATGGGGCGGCGAGACCATTTGCGCGCCCGTTTCCGCGAAGATGCGCGAAGGTATCGACCATCTGCTGGAAATGATCATCCTTGTGGCGGAGATGAAGGAGCTTAAAGCGAACCCAGACAAACGTGCCAGGGGCGTTATTATCGAGGCGCACCTTGACCGCGGCAGGGGTCCGGTCGCAACCGTGCTTGTACAGGAAGGGACGCTGGAGGTGGGCGACCATATCGTGTCCGGCGCGACTTACGGAAGGGTGCGCGCCTTGATTGACGCTACGGGTAAGCGCGTGAAAAAGGCCGGGCCGTCAACTCCCGTGGAGATACTGGGTTTGCCGGACGTACCCGGAGCGGGCGATATGTTCTATGTCGCGAAGGATGAGAAGCAGGCGCGTATGGTGGCGGATACAACCTACGCCAAGAGCCGTTACGAAATGAACAAAAACGTGCAGAAGGTTTCGCTGGGCGACTTGTTCAACCAGATACAGGCGGGTAAGGTGAAGGAATTGAACGTCATTATCAAAGCGGACGTTCAAGGTTCCGTTGAAGCCCTGCGCACAAGCCTTGAGAAACTTTCAAACGAACAAGTTAAGATAAAGACCATCCTTGGAAACGTGGGCGCTGTAACGGAATCCGACGTGTCCCTTGCTTCCGCGTCAAACGCCATCATTATCGGGTTCAACGTACGCCCCGAAGCCGCCGCGAAAGCCATGGCGGAGGAGCAGAACGTCGATATCCGCATGTACCGCGTGATCTACAGCGCGATAGAGGACATTGAGCACGCCATGAAGGGCCTGCTTGACCCGGTTTTCGAGGAACGCGTGCTGGGTAAGGCCGAGATACGCCAAATTTTCAAGGCTTCCGGCATAGGCAACATCGGCGGTTCGTATATCCTTGACGGTAAATTCATAAGAAACGCCTCCGTGCGTATAATAAGAGACGGAATAGTTGTGTTTGAGGGCGGCCTGGAATCGCTGCGCCGCTTCAAGGATGATGTAAGGGAAGTCAACGCGGGCTACGAGTGCGGTTTGGTGTTCCACAGGTTTAACGACATAAAAACCGGCGACATCGTTGAAGCCTTCGTTATGGAGGAAATCAAGAGATAAATGAAGAACAACAAAAGACAGATGCGCTTGAACGACCAGGTAAAGCGCGAGCTTGCGGAGATTATACGCAGCGGGCTTCGTGATCCGCGCATCGGTACGGTCACTTCCGTCACACGGGCGGAAGTGACCCCGGATTTGAAATATTGTAAGATTTATATCAGTATTCTGGGGGACGATAAGGCCGGGGTTATGGACGGCTTGACCAGCGCGTCCGGTTATATCCGCAAGCTTCTGGCGGAACGCGTGAATCTGCGCCAAACGCCGGAGCTGCGGTTTATTCATGACGACGCGATTGAGCACGGGCTGCGGATTTCGCGGCTGATTGACGAGGTTATTAATGATTAAACTATTTGCCCGGATGTATAAAGCTTCTAAAAACTTTACCAAGGTTTTTAACGCCGCTAAGAAATCCGGGCACGTGCTTATTGCGGGGCATCATAATCCTGATGGGGATACCATCGGCGCGTGCTTCGCTTTGGCGCTCGCTTTCGCGCAAAAAGGCATTACGCCCGTGGTGCTTCTGGAACCTTTTTCGGAGCGTTTTGGATTTTTGCGCGGGGCTGAATATATCTATAACGGCGATATAGACGCGTTAAACGGCGATATACTGATTTGCGTTGACTGCGCGGCAAAAGACCGTCTGGGTAAACCGCAGGGTTTGATTGACCGCGTTAAAACGGTTGTCAGCATTGACCATCATGACAGCGCGGATGATCCGCCCTTTGCGGATATCAATATCGTTGACGGATTAGCCGCCGCTACTTGCGAACTTTTATATTTTTTAATTAATCCGATTTTTAAGATAACCCCTGATATAGCGGCGGCTCTGTACACGGGCATTGTTACCGATACGGGTTGTTTCCGCCATAAATCCACAAGCCCGCGGACTTATGACGCCGCGGCGCGTCTGTTGGAACGCGGCATTGATTTTAACATGATCCAGCGCCGCGTTGTTTATGAACACAGCCCGACTGAAGCCGCGATTTTTGCTGCGGCAATCGGCGGTATGAACATTTTATCGGATATTAAACTCGCCGTAACCGCGCTTTCGTATGAATTGATGACTTCCGCCGGCGCGGTATCAACGGATCTGGAAGGTATAGCCGATTACATGCTTAACACCCGGGGCGCGGAGGTTTCGGCGCTGCTGACCGAGCGTAAGCCGGGGATAATAAACATCAGCTTGCGGTCAACGGGTTTGAACGTGCGCGAAATTGCCCGGAAGCTGAACGGCGGCGGGCATGTTCACGCGGCGGGCGGTTCGGTACGGGGTAGTATTGAAGAGGTTACGGAACTTGTTATAAAAATGATAGGAGAAGCGAATGGTACATATAAAGCCGGGGATTGTCTGCATATACAAGCCTTCGGGAATGACCAGCCACGATGTAGTATTTAGGGTCCGCCGCATATTCGGGCAAAAAGCGGGGCATACGGGGACGCTGGATCCGGCGGCGGAGGGCGTTCTGCCCGTTTGCCTGGGCGCGGCGACGAAACTTGCGCAGCTTATGTCCGGCAGCGATAAGGAGTACCGTGTTGAGATAATTTTCGGTACGGAGACGGATACGCAGGATTCCACAGGCAATGTAATGCGCGGGAAACCGTTTTTGGCGGACGAACAGGCTTTTGATACCGCAATAAAATCTTTTTTAGGCGAATATGCGCAGATTCCGCCTATGTACTCGGCCATAAAGGTAAAGGGCAAAAAGCTGTACGAATTGGCGAGGAAGGGCGTAGAGGTTGAGCGCGAGCCGCGCGTGGTGCGGATTTTGAGCATCAGTGCGGTAAAAACCGGGCTTCCGCATAAGGCGGAGTTGTTGGTGCGCTGCTCTAAAGGCGCTTATATGCGTACGTTGTGTGAGGATATCGGCAGGAAGCTGGATTCCTGCGCCCATATGGGCAGGCTGGTGCGAACGGAAGCCGCCGGATTTACGCTGTCCGACACTTATGATTTTGAGCGTTTAAGGAGCCTCGCCGATCCGGGCGAGGCTGTGATTCCAATAGAGGAAACCCCGGCATTGCGCGGTTTGCGCCGCGTCAGAGCTGTTACGGAGCGCGATAAACGTCTTTTAAGCGGCGGGGTTTTAACACCGGATGAAATTACCAATACGGAGGGCTTGCAAGCCGGGGAGCATGTGCTGGCCTATACTTCGGGAGGGATTCTTGCGGCTGTTTATGAAAACGGAACAGAAAACGCGTTAAAACCGTTTATTATGTTGTATACAGAGGTTGAATAATGAAAATCGTATGTGACGGCGGATTTGATTTTCCGAGCCCCATCGCCGTTTCTATCGGGAACTTTGACGGCCTTCACACCGGGCATTTACGAGTGCTGGAGGTTTTGCGCCGTGTTGGGGAGGAAGCGGGGCAGCCGCCGGCGGTGATGTCTTTTTATCCCCATCCGTTAAAAATTCTGGGAAGCGCGGGGTATAAGACTCTTCTTACCAGAGAGGAAAAAACGGAGCTTCTGGCCGCGTCGGGGATCGATTTTTATATTGAATATCCCTTTGACAGGGAAACGGCGCAAATGACACCCTGGGATTTTGTGAGAAAGGTTTTACGCGGGAAGCTGAATACAGGGAACGTTGTTGTTGGCGAAGGGTGGCGCTTTGGCGCGGGCGCTTCGGGAAATGTAACGGATTTGCGGAAAATCGGCGCGGAGTGCGGTATTACGGTAACCGCTGTAGCCCATAACGGCGTTGAGGGCTTAAATGACAAGATTTCCAGCAGCATCATTAAAGGGTTGCTGCAAAAAAAAGATTTTACGGCGGTAACCGAATATTTGACAAGGGAATATTTTATTACAATTATTAAGGGTAAAATTAACCCGGAAAAAATACTGCCGCCCGATGGCGGTTATGCGGTTAAGATTACGGCAGGCGGGACAACATATATGGGTAAGGCGCATGTTAGGAGCGGCGGGATACGGCTTGAGCCGGATTTATCGTTGCATGAAGATGCGCGCGTGGCTTTTATCAAACCTTTATGTTGACCAAGGAGTGAGAAACTTGAAAAAGTTATTTTTATCGCTGTGCATTGCCGCAATTTTCACGTTTTCCATAATAGGCGGACTTGGCCCGCCCCTGTATGCCGGCACCGCACCATATACAGCGCCGGAGATAAAGAACCTTCCCGAAGGCATTAAAAACCCTTTTGACACCCGGTACGGCAGCCCTTACACCGAAAACGGAGCGCTTAAAAACAAGCGTATGGGCTGGGGATTTGGAAGGAATAAACATTTCCAGCCGCCTACCGCCCAGACGGAATTTGATATAAGGCAGTTTAACGGCTATTATCTGGGCGATATCACACGGAAAGAGGTTTACCTGACCTTTGATGAGGGTTATGAATATGGCTATACGCCGCAGATTTTGGATACCTTATTGGAAAAGGGCGTAAAAGCCGCGTTCTTTGTTACCAAACCCTATATCAAGGCTAACCCGGAGCTGTGCAAGCGTATGGCGGACGAGGGGCATATCGTAGCCAACCACACAGTCAGCCATAAAAACAGCGTTGAGCAAAGCGACGAGGCATTCCGCCGGGAGCTGGAGGAGACAGCAAATTACTACAAAGAAGTCACGGGTCATGACATGGACATGTATTTCCGCTTCCCGGCCGGCGTATACTCCGCGCGCACGATTTCCCTGGCAAATGATATGGGTTACAAAACAATATTCTGGAGCCTTGCCTTTGTCGATTGGGAGGTCAACAACCAGCCCGGCAAACAAGCCGCCTTTAACGCCGTAACGCAGTATATCCACAATGGCTGTATAATCCTGCTGCATGCCGTGTCCGAATCGAATACACAGGCGCTGGCGGATATAATCGACCATATCAAGGCAGAGGGCTATGTGTTTAAATCCTTGGAGGAACTGCCCGTTTATTAATGAAGCTTATACCGTCATTGCGGGAGTTTCCGGATTGGTCCGGCCGCAATGACGGGGATAAATAGGAGGTTTTAAAATGCTGAAACTGGATTACAACTACATGATGTCGGATTTCATCGGCGGACACGGCATTGCCATTGCCGATTTCAACAACCTGAAAAGCAAGTTTGAATCAGCCCACAAGGCCATGGAAGATAAGCGCAAAGCGGGTAAGATGGATTTCCGCGAGCTGCCCTATAATCAAGACGCGGTTGTGGGAGATATCCTTGATTACGCCGCCGCGATGAGGGACAGCGTTGATGCTTTCGTGGTGCTTGGCATAGGCGGTTCGGCCCTTGGCCCGATGGCGGTGCATCAGGCCGTCAACAATCCTTATTACAATGAGCTTCCAAGGGACAAGCGCGGCGGGAACCCCAAGTTTTACGTAGCGGACAACGTTGACCCGGAGCGGCTTACATACCTGTTCCAAGCCGTAGACCCCGCCAAATGCCTGTTTAACGTGGTATCAAAATCCGGCAGTACCTCGGAGACCATGTCACAGTTTATGTACATTAAGGAGCTTCTTGAAAAAACGATAGGCAAGGAAGAATCCAGGAGACGCATTGTCTGCACTACAGACCGGCACAGCGGCAACCTGATAAAAATCGCGAAGGACGAGGGGTATAAAACATACTACATCCCGTCCGGCGTGGGCGGGCGTTTCTCGCAGCTTACGCCTGTGGGGCTTTTGCCCGCGGCTTTTTGCGGCATTGATATTAGCGCGCTGCTGGAAGGCGCGGCGGATATGGACAAGGCTTGCTTAAACCCTTGCGTGCGCGAAAACCCCGGATACATGTATGCGGCCCTTCACTACATACTGATGGAGAAGGGCAAAAATATGAGCGTTATGATGCCTTACGCAGATTCGTTGAAATACATGTCGGACTGGTACGCGCAGCTTTGGGCGGAGTCGCTTGGAAAGCGTTTTGACAACAATGGCCGCGAGGTCTTTGCGGGGCAGACGCCCGTAAAGGCCCTTGGCGTTACCGACCAGCATTCGCAGGTACAGCTTTACGCCGAAGGCCCCTTCGACAAAATCACCGTGTTTCTGGGAGTTGACGAATACCGCGAAACACTGCTTGTTCCGAAAACGTATCAGGATATATCGAGCTTGGGATTCCTGGGCGGCGTTACGCACAACCAGCTTATTCAGGTGGAGCGGATGGCAACGGAATACGCGCTCCTCAGAGCCGGACGTCCCAGCATGACCATTACGCTGCCAAAGGTAACGGAACATACGGTGGGCCAGCTTTTATACCTGTTTGAGGTGGCGACGGCCTTTGCCGGGGAACTGATGGATATAAACGCATTCGACCAGCCCGGTGTTGAGGAAGGTAAAAACGCAACCTACGCTTACTTCGGCAGGCCCGGTTATGAAGAAAAGAAAAAGGAAATGGACGCAAAGCCTGAAAAAAACAACGATTACATTATCTAAGCGGGGTTTTGTAATGTCTGTAGTTAATAAAGCCCGGATAAGCGCTTGCGTCCTGCTGGCGGCCTTAATGCTGACGGGGCGGGGAAACGCCGTTTTTGGCGGTGGGATAGATGTATTCGGGCCTATTTTTGATAGGGTGCCAATGGATTTGTCCGAAGGGTCTTTCGCCGGGCTTAGCACTGAATTTTATTTCACCCTTCCTCCGGAATGGTATGATGAATCCGGCAGCCTGCTTGTTGAGGTTGACAGGGTTACATATGCGCAAGGCGAAGATATTTTCGACGCGTTTGATATCTATTTTCTTGGTGAGCGTCAGTACTGGCTGCTTATGCGGCTGTATGTCTTTGATAAGGCAAAATGGCATGAGGAGGATAGCGATTTTACCGTCGTTATGAAAACCCAGAGCTATGTTTTTGCCGTATCCATCGGTGATACCGCCCGGTTTACGGGCTATTGGGAACTGCTGTTATTTGATGCGCTGATGGAGCCGGTTTCAGCCCCAAGTAAGATTTTTAACCTGATTACTCTGGGCAGGGGACATATGGTTGAAAATCAACTCGCCATATTTGTCAACGGCATACTGCTGCCGTCCCCCGTCGAGGTTGTTGACGAGATATTTTACATCCCGCTCCGGGAAGCTTGCGATGTTTTTGGATATCAGATTTTCTGGGACGACGAGCTTCGCAGGGTGAGCATTGCCGGTAACGACGGCGTGCTGGATTCCTTTGTTATGGCCCGTGAAGGCGAGGCAGAGCTGGAGTTTTTGCCAAGGTTCGACGTAAGGATGATAAACGACAGGATATATGTGGTTACGGCTTATTTTGCCGGGGTTTTAAGGAAAAATGTGCAGATAGACGGCACAAATAACGTTATTATAACTTCAAGAAACGGGGTGTAAACATGATAGAGCGCTTGAAGGAAATCGCAGCCGCAAACGGGGACAGGCTTGCCGCAATGAAGGTTGAGCATTTGGCTGTGTTGAAACGGAATTTCGAAAAATTAGGCATACCGGCTGAAGAATATTTTAACTATGAGCCTCCCGCGGATTTGGATTTTACGGTAAAATCCGTTCTTGTGGCGGCATGCCGTTCCCCGCTGTCATCCGCAACATTTACATACGGCGGCGAGAAAAGGACGGTGTTAATCCCTCCGGGTTATTTATCCGTACACAGCCGGGAGCGGATTGTACGCGACTATCTATCCGGCGCGCTTAACGAAAACGGCTTTAACATAAAAAGCGTCTGGAAATTGCCGGCAAAGCAAATAGCGGCGCTTACGGGGTTGGGCGCTTACGGGCGTAATAATATAATCTACGTGGATGGTATGGGCAGCTTTATCAACCTGCATCTGTATTTTACAGATCTTGAGTGCGAAGGCGAGCCGTTTGACGGTGAGGCGTATTTGACGCGCATGCCCTCATGCTCCGGTTGTGATGTCTGCGTAAGGAACTGCCCGACGGCATCGTTGAATTTCGGCGCAGAAATGATAGATATTAATAGATGCATATGCTGGCTGAACGAGCATCCCGGCGCATTCCCGGACTGGCTTGACCCGGCGCTGCATAACGCGCTGTTCGGTTGTATGTTTTGCCAGGATATTTGCCCGCACAATAAGGATTTTATAAACAATGCCGTTAATGTAGCCGATTTTAACGAGGAGCAGACTAATGCTTTTTTAAACGGAACCGCGGGCGACGAGCTTTTCGCCGCGATGGGGATAGTCTTTTTCAAGGAATACATACCGCGTAATCTGAAGGTTTTATTAAACTGATGATAACTTTACGGAATGGAGCGGGGGCTTTTTGGGCATGATCTGGTCTAAATGCGAGGATTTTGAATAAGTATTATCCGAAATATTTCCGCATATTTTTAAGCGCGCTTTTTTCAAGCCGCGAAACCTGGGCTTGGCTTATGCCGATTTCTGTTGCGACTTCCATCTGCGTCTTGCCTTCAAAAAACCGCAGGTCGATTATATGCTTTTCCCTGTCGTTAAGGCGTTTCATCGCCTCTCCAAGGGAAATGTTCTCAAGCCAGGCGCTGTCCTGGTTTTTTTCGTCGGATACTTGGTCCATGACGTAGATGGCGTCGTTGTCGTCGTGGAACACGGGCTCGAAAAGGGAAATGGGGTCTTGAATAGCGTCCAGAGCGAAGATGATGTCCTGTACGGGCAATTCCATCTCCTTGGCGATTTCTTCTATAGTCGGTTCCTTTGAGTTCTGATTTTGCAACTTTTCCTTAGCTTGCAAGGCCTTGTACGCCGTGTCCCGCAGAGAACGGCTTACGCGGATGGCGTTGTTGTCGCGCAGGTAGCGGCGCACCTCTCCGATTATCATAGGAATGAGTGTCATTTGTCGAAATGATAATAAAATGCTTATTGATAAAGGATTTCGGCCTCCTGTAAGAAAACCTCTCCTTTTTCAATCAATGATAATACCCGTCTCGCTGAACCGTTCGGCTTGCTTATATTGTATTCCCAAGACTGGACGCATTTCAACGAAACGCCAAGTAATCAATGGCTTCCTGTAATGATTTTAAGGCTTCATCAAATATATTCATTCTTACACCTTCTTTTTCTGTCTTAATTCATCCAGCAAGCTTCCGACTAGTTCTCGAAACATCCGTTTTTGCTTACCAGTTATATCTTCCTGTTCATTTTTACGGTAAGCGAATAGAAAATAGGTCTTGTTGTAAAACTCAAAATCCACGTAAAGCACGCGTATACCGCCGCTTTTACCTCTGTTATCTATATATCCACCTACAATATATTATACACCTAATAATTAGGTATGACAATAACCTATTTCACAATATCAAATCTATAATCAACATGAATGGACGCATCTGTTAGTGTTATTTTATTGATGCAACCGTTCGCAACGACTTTTTTCTCTTTAGGGGACATATATTCCCATGCTTCGGATAAGGATGATAATGTCTTTTTTACATTTTTTAAATTCAATTGATTTTGGCTTTTTTCGGTTTCGATTTCAATCTGTGTTTGGATATTACGCATTTCTTTTTTTATATCGTTGATAGATTCTAATAATACATCATCGTCATTGTCAGAATATAAGCTGTATAAACGCTTTAATTTTTGCGCTGTATTGTTATATTGCTCATGTAATATATCAAGCAAACTCATGTTGGAGATGTTTTCCGTTTCTATGTTACTATGTTTAAACGCGTACTCAAATAAATTTTTAAGAACGACATCTTCCAAGTCATTTGCCCAAAGCTTTGAATTATTGCAATTTGGGTCTTTTATAAGATGCGTTTTGGCTTTATCCTGTGAATAGCAAATAATCTTGCATGTATTTTTACTCCACTTTTGATAACGCATTTTTGCCCCGCACTTGCCGCAATACAGCAAGCCTGTAAATAAATAATTGGATTCGGACACCCTCTTTATAGAGCGTTCCTTCATATATTGCATAGTACGCTCATACGTTTCAAGGCTGATAATCGGCTCATGCTCGCCAAGATATTCTTCATCGTTATAATTAATGTACCCAGCATTAGATTTACGTGTCAAGATTTGATAGGCAAGCTTATCATATTTCAACCCTACCATTTGCGCGATTTTTGCTGTTGAATATCCTTGCAAATAGAGATCGTATATTTTACGTACCCTTTCAGCATCCTTATTTGGAATTAATTTACCGTTTTTCTTGTCATAATCATATCCGAACGGAATACGCCCGCCGCCCATCCATTTGCCGGATTTGACGCGCTCTTTCATCCCCATACGCGTCCTTTCACGAATATTTTCACGTTCTAACTGTGCAAACGCCGACAAAATACCCAACATCAACCTGCCCAGAGGGGTCGAAGTATCCATGCTTTCGTTCATTGAGATAAAATCAACGCCATGAGGATTGAATACATCCTCAATCAAGTACAGCGTGTCTTTTTGGCTTCTCGAAAGCCTGTCCAGCTTGTAAACAATTACATGCGAAATCCTGTCTTGCTTTACATCCGCAATCAGTCTTTGCATTTCCGGTCTTTCGATATTGCTTCCCGTGAAACCGCCATCAATGTAAAAAGAATAATCTTTAATGCCTTTTGATACGCAATGAGCTTGAAGCATTTCCTTTTGAGCATCTATAGAATAGCCTTCTTCTCTTTGCGCGTCTGTTGATACCCTTATGTAAATAGCCGCTTGCTTCATAAAAACAACTCCAATAAATAGAGATGGACAAAACCACCTCTATTCTATCATATCAACACACACATTTCAACATTTATTTCTTATTTCTGTCATTAGTTGAAATTGCTTTACCCTTGAGACGTTTATTTACTTCAGAAATAGCTTTTTCAACGGTATCATTAAAAAAAACATATTGTTTCATTTCCTCAACAGACATCGGAACACCATTCACACTTATCATAAGATTCAATTCCAAAAGCGTCACCTCAGTTTGATGATTTCCGTATTCTGTGTTTTTTATTCTACTTGATGTATTCAATAACTTGTCTTTGCAGACAGCATACCCGGGGGTTGTTTTGTCCAATTTTTCGGGTTTCCAACATATACGCTTCCCTTTTTCTTTTCATTGTTAAAGAAACAGTCATGAACTAGGTATTGACGATATTATGACGCTTGTTGAGGCGCAAGGCGGTATAGGCAGGGCGGAACGCGAATCGCGGTTTTTAATGGAGCTGATGTTCTTTTATGGGTCACTTACGACTTGTAACGAAGAAATTATTATAGAGCTGTTAATGAACGGATTTAATGTTAATGAAGCTATCGTCCCTTGGTAGAAAGGACGGATTTCGACGGCACAACGGCTTTTAATAAGGAAACATACAGCTACCCAACTAACTACACCTCAAATAGAAATTATACTACCACTGTGACAGATGCCGTAAGGGGCATTATCACTACATATACATTCAACAATAAACACAGACGAACAGAGAGAATTGTACGTAGAAACAACATAACGTTACAAACAACGAGGTATGATTATGACGCAAACCTAATGCCTAAGACTATTACGAATGAAATCCATAATAATGTTATTGGCAGAGAGGGCCATACTACCACAGAAAGATTTACATATGACAGAAATGGAAATCTTTTATACCATACGGATACACAGGGTAATAGATATACATTTATATATGATAACCGCTTTAATATGTTGTTATCAAGAGAGTATAGGAAAGATTCCCTCAACGTAATATTAGAGACTTACATACTGACCAGTGACGGTAGAATGCCACAAGAACTTAGGATAACAGAACGCGGGTCTTTAAAGAGCAGAGCTCAATTTTCCTATTATCCTGACGGCAATTTAAGTCAAAGAACTGATTACATTGATAACACACAATCAATAATTACTCAATATGAATATATAAATTCCATGGTAACAAAAAAGACGACATCAGGTGTTTCGGAACATTTTCAATACGATGCGCTGAACCGGCTTACGAGTTTTGCCGACAGAAACGGAAACGCGACATCATACCAATATGACGGGTTGGGCCGGCTTACACGCCTAACACACCCGGACAATTCATTTATTCAAAACACCTATACTGTCAACACGACTGCCAACTCAGTAACGACACGCAACGAAAACGGAACGCAGTTAACATACCATTATGACCGTTTAGGGCGGTTAACCCGTATTTTCGATGTACAGGGGGACTATAACCTCGGAACTTATGAATACGACGGTGTATCCCGGCTTATTCGGGAAACAAACTCCAATAATGTAGCTACCTCATATACATACGATCACTACGACAGAATTCTTACCATGGCAACAGGCACATACACAGAAACCTATATATACACCGACGTTTTCGATTCGCTGACTTCGCGCGTACGGAAAACCATTACCGGCGATGCAAACAGTCCGGACATCGTAACGTTTATGTATATAGACAAATTCGGACGCGTTTCCAGTGAGTCTGTAATGGAAGGCGGAGTCGAAAAAACTGTCGGCACATACAGTTACAACTTTCTTAACCACGTAATAACTTTTTATGCGGCAAACAGAGGTTTATATAGATACCAAACCGATTTAGCCGGACGGCAACTCCAAATCACTGACTCGCTTAACAATATCTACCGTAGCCAATACGATATGCTGGGGCGTTTAACAAGCGTCACAGACCCGATGCACAATGTTTCCCGGTTCTTTTACGATAACCTGAGCCGACTGATAAAAGAAGAATTGCCATTTGAAGGAAACCATGCTACAATAAAGATATACGAATATGACAACAACGGAAATCTTACAAAAAGCAGCGTATCCAACAACAGGCCGGGCGGATCACTAACCTACAGGTCTGTTTCCCACAGCTACGACAACCGCAACCGCCTTACGCGGACGACATACGCTGACAACAGCTTCACAAGCTACACCTACGACAATGCAGGCAACATGAGAACCATGTCAACCGCAAACGGCACCTTGACAACTACATATGAATACGACAGGCTTAATCGGTTGATAAAGCTTACGGATCCGATGGGCATGAGTGAGAGTTATGTCTATGACCGTGCCGGCAACCTCACCGGCAAGACGGACAAAAACGGCGTAACCCTCACTTACGCCTACGACAGCCTGAATAATCTAACCAGCGTGAGAAACGGCTCAACTACCTTGCAAAGCTACACGTACACCCGTACAGGCCTCAGGCGTACGGAAAGCGGCGGCGGCTTCACTGCAACATTTACTTATAACGAGCTGGGCAGGCTTGTTACGGAAAGCGAAAGCAACGGCATTGAAAAACGTTATAAATACGATATTTCGGGTAATAGGCTAAGCTTTGAGCTGTGGAGATCAGGCACGAGGGTATCCGCAACTTCATACGGTTACGACATCTTAAACCGCCTGATTGAAGTAAGGGACGATGACTGGACAACCACATACACCTACGATGCCAACGGAAACCGCGCAAGCCTACGATACGGTAATGGCGTGATTACCACTTATGCCTACAACGGGGCTAATTTAGTGACAAGCGTAACAAACTCTTCGGGTTCCACCACCCTGTCCAGATATACCTATGCCTACCTCCTGGACGGCAACCAATTTACCAAAACAGACCACACGGGCAGGGTGACAACCTACACCTACGACAATCTAGGCAGGCTTACGCGCGAAGCCGAAAGCGGCACGGGCGGCTTGACCAAAGACTATCAGTACAGCACGGCAGGCAACCGCAGCCACCTGACGGTGACAGGAAGCCAAACATATACAACAGCCTATACCTATGACCGCAACAACCGCCTGACAAGAGAAGTCAAGACGGCGGGTACAACGGAAACCACAACAACCTACACTTACGACAGCAACGGCAATCAGCTGACGAGTTTTACATCCGGCTCCAACAGCAATGAGGTGAACCAATACGACGCGCAAAACCGCCTTGTGCGGGCGGAAAACATGGCGGAGACGGCGGTATACGCCTATAAGCCTAACGGTCAGAGGTTAAGCAAGACCGTGAACGGCACGCAGACCACCCATATATGGGACGGCTTCTACATTGCCGCGGAGATGAACGCCAGCAGCCAGATAACAAGCCGCTTTGTGCGCGGCGTTAATCTGATACGTTCCGGTAATACCTGGTATCTGTTTAATGGCAACGGTGATGTGATGCAGTTGGCGAACCAATCGGGGCAGGTAGTACGGGAGTATCGTTATGATGCCTTTGGTGTGCAAGGTTCGACGGATACTAATGATACTAACCCCTTCCGCTATGGCGGCGAGTATTTTGATCGTGAAACCGGCAATATCTACCTCCGCGCCCGTTATTATGATCCGCGCACTGAGCGCTTTACCCAGCAAGACCCGATTAGGGACGGGCTGAATTGGTATACCTATGGTAACAACAACCTGATTATGTATCATGACCCAACGGGATTGATTGCGGTGCCCTTACTTATGGGAGTTGCAACTGCCGTAAGGGCTGCTAACAATGTAGTAAGTAGTCACTCCGGATCATCGAATAGCCAGAGAGGTAGCGCAGCAAACCCACTTGAGTTAACAGACGCAGATCGTGCAGCAGGTGTAAAAATAGTTAATGTTAATGGCGTGCAGTATTTTGATGTTACTGTACCAATGATAGCGTTATTTAATGACACCTCTAGACAGGCTTCAGGTAAAGCTTATGTGAGCAGATATAGTTGGTCATATGTGCTTGCATGGATGGCATTGAACTTTACCCATGGATCTCAATGGGATATAAAAAATGAGAGAGAGTGGAGAGTGGCTTTAGGAGGAGCTTCATATCCTGGAAATGACCAATACCCAGTAGTTTTTTTAGATGAGCTTAGAACTCCAGATGATCTTGGCAATATGCTATGGGGCTATGCTGGAAGAGGGGGCGGTATTAGTCGTGATGTCTTATATGCAGGAGGACATTTTGCAGCTGGAAGTTGGGACGGCGGTATTATGGGTGGCTTTCGGGGTATACGGGAACAAGCTGATGACCCTCATCATCAGTTGATGATTGGATACGGTATAGATCTTTATGATAATTATACTATTAGGCCGCGTCCTAATAAACTTCTTTCATGGTTTTCTATCTTCCTGAGATAGTGCAATTCTTGATAAAATTGTAATGTTGTATTAAAAGGATTCCTCATAGAGTGGTCTTAAAATTATTTTTATTTGATGAGGAATCAGTATTTTCCGGAAATGGAGCAATGTTATGAAAAAGAAAATAGTTATCTATTTATTTAGTGTAATAGGAATATTAATTATAGTATTAATTATTTTTCTTGTTCCTTTAGTCGTTACCTTATCTTTGCCTTCAAAAGAAAAGGTAATCCGCGAATTTTATAATAATGAAGCTAATTTACATGAATTGATGCAATTATTAGAATCATGCGACTATGAAAACCTACAGTTTCGTTATAGAAACAGAAAACTTGAGGCATTTTCTACAGATAAACGAAATGACGGAATAAGCTATATGAGTGACGTTATCCTAGATGAAATAATAATAAAAAAAGTTAGTAACTTAATGAGAAATAATAGATTTCTAATAATTGAAAAACGAAGAAATTACGTTTTGTTTCAACGTGGTGGGAACTTCCGTTATGGAGTCGGTGTTTTATACCTACTCGAAGGTGATGAACCTCAAAACAATAGGTTTGTAGAACTTGAAAAGTTACCTTTAGATAATTGGTATTACTATGTAGAGTAATAATATCAATAACCAAACACCAACAGCTGCAACAGCAATGAGGTGAACCAATACGACGCGCAAAACCGCCTTGTGCGGGTGGAAAACATGGCGGGGACGGCGGTATACGCCTATAAGCCTAACGGTCAGAGGTTAAGCAAGACCGTGAACGGCACGCAGACCACACATATATGGGACGGCTTCTACATTGCCGCGGAGATGAACGCTAGCAACCAGATAACAAGCCGCTTTGTGCGCGGCGTTAATCTGATACGTTCCGGTAATACCTGGTATCTGTTTAATGGCAACGGCGATGTGGTGCAGTTGGCGAACCAATCGGGGCAAGTAGTACGGGATTATCGTTATGATGCCTTTGGGGTCGAAGGAAGCCCTGACGCCAACGACGCCAACCCATTCCGTTATCGTTCCGAATACTTCGACAAAGAAACCGGACAGATTTATCTCAGAGCTCGCCATTATAATCCACGCACAGGTCGTTTTACTCAACCAGACACGTATTGGAATGTAACCAACATGATTTACGGTTATGAACATGTAAAATGGAATAAGCGACAACCAGATCCTAGAGATCCATTAGGATTGAATCTCTATACCTTCAAGCCGGATATCAACGCAATAATGCAAAGTAGCAATCTATATGTTTACTGCATGAACAATCCGCTTATGTATATTGATCCAAGCGGAAATATAGCGATTACTGCAGCTGTAGGTATTAGCTCATTACTAGTAAAAGCTGTTGGAGTTGTTGCGGCAGCTGCTGCTGGTGCCACTGCCGGAAAGGCAATAGCAGATGTAGTCAACGACAATACTAGCAGTAGTAGAAGTAGTTCTTCTGGTTCTAGTGTCATGCGTCATTTAAACATATGGATAAAGTTTCCTCAGTTTTATCCTTGCATCGTCTGAAGTGAATTGCCAATGAACCGCAGCAGAAGCGATATTTCTGGCGTTGTTCCATGCAT
>Ga0123353_10000511_pt1 | contig 48051 bp, 33 predicted proteins | sample TergutLab28metaG_3_FD_92763 | JGI IMG/M metagenome (GOLD analysis project Ga0123353, IMG submission 92763) | Labiotermes labralis P3 segment gut microbial communities from Petit-Saut dam, French Guiana - Lab288 P3 | ecosystem: Host-associated > Arthropoda: Insects > Digestive system > Gut ... | reverse complement strand
ATGACAACTCCCTTTTTGTAAGCCAAACGGTTCCAAAAGGGATAGAGTATTATCAAGTATGGCTGCGCGAGGGAAAAGAACGTACCGAAACTTACCCAAGCCATATCCTGCGGTTGTATCGTCACACTTTATCCTCTCCTTACCCGGTCGGCGGCGGTTATTTTTGCACCCGTCCTCCGGTTTTTCGGTTTACGCGGGGTAAACTTATAATACAGAGGATTTTGAACTTTTCTGCAAAAATGTCGAACTCCCTTTGACAACACCGTCCGTGGCTGCGCTTGACGGAATTAAAAATTACAACTCCAACTCCCGTTGTTCAAGCTTTACCACTACATATAAATTCTTTTAATCACCGACAATGCATGTCCTCTCAGCCCTTCTTCATCCGCAAATCTGACCACATCCTTGCTTGCAGCCTTTAAGGCTTCTTCCGAGTAGTATGTATACGATGTTTTCTTCATAAAATCCTCAACCGATAGCGGTCCGGAGAAGCGTGATGTGCCGGATGTCGGGAGAGTATGATTCGGACCTGCGTAGTAGTCGGCTATTGCTTCCGGTGTGAATCGTCCTAAAAACACCGAACCGGCATTTACAACTTTATCAAGATATGTAAACGGTTCATCCAATAATATTTCAAGATGCTCGGGAGCAATAGCATTTGATATATGGAATGATTCCTCTATTGAATTTGTCAAAATTATCAAACCGTGGTTATCAACAGCCTTACGCGCTATATTTTCTCGAGGCAACTCCGATACCTGAAGCTCAATTTCATAGCGCACTTTATCTGCCAAAATCTCACAGTTTGTAACAAGGATCGCGGGTGAATCCGGTCCGTGCTCACATTGAGAGAGCATGTCTGCTGCAATGTGCGCAGGATTTGCGTCAGAATCAGCAATTAGTAGAATGTCGCTTGGTCCTGCAATCATATCGATACCGACAATGCCGAACACCTGACGTTTCGCTTCGGCAACATAGGCATTGCCGGGGCCTGTGATTTTATCGACACGCGGTACGGTGTCGGTGCCAAACGCAAGCGCGGCTATAGCTTGCGCTCCGCCAATCGTAAAAACTCTGTCAGCGCCCGCAATTTTCGCTGCCGCAATAACTCTTGCATCAACACCGTTAATACAGGTTATCCCATCAATACTGCAAACATCATTAATACAATTTGAGCTGCATTTGCGCTTCGGCGGCGTTACTATAATAATTTCCTTGACTCCGGCTATCTTCGCAGGTATACAATTCATCAAAACAGATGAAGGGTAAGAAGCACTTCCACCCGGCACATAGACCCCTACACGCTTTATAGGAGTGATTTTTTGACCAAGAACAATACCGTCCTGCGGAGAAATTTCAAAACCTTTTTGGATTTGGTTTCTATGAAAATCCTCAATGTTTTTCGCAGCACGCTTCATTATATTGATAAACTCGGGGTCGAGATTTTCTATAGCCCTATCCATTGCATCTTCGGAAAGTTCAAATTGGTTAAGTACACAACCGTCAAATTTCTCCGTGTACTCACGCAGAGCCTCATCTCCTCGCTTTATTATGTTGGCAATAATCATCGCGACGGCGGATGTTAGTGATGTCGACGAAATTGTTTTATTTACAATGCTAACCTTTTCAAACTCGTCAGCTTTAATAATTCGAATCATTTATACGAACACTCCTTTAATTTCAGCACAAGTAATACTTATCATGACTTGCTATGTTGGATTTTCTCGCAGATCTTGTCAATAATCTCATGCTTAAAAGTATAGCTTGCTTTATTCGAGATAAGACGTGCACTTACTTCCGCAATTTGTTCTATCGGCTTCATATTGTTTTCCAGCAAGGTTTGCCCTGTCTCAACAATATCCACAATAACATCCGAAAGACCGAGAAGGGGTGCAAGCTCTATAGAGCCGTTGAGCTTAATTATATCAATTTCCCGCCCCTGTGTCCGGTAATGCTTTCTCGCGATATTTGGAAACTTTGTAGCCACACGGACAGGACAGGGGGACAGGTAACCTGAAAGACAAGGGGACGGTTCATCTGTCTTGTCATCAGAAAGAGGGACCGAAAGACAAGGGGACGGTTCATCTGTCTTGTCATCGGGAAGAGGGACCGAAAGACAAGGGGACGGTTCATCTGTCTTGTCATCGGGAAGAGGGACCGTCCCCATAACAGCAACGGATATATTGCATTTTCCGATCCCCAAGTCAAGAAGCTCATAAACATCCGGCGAGTATTCGAGTAGAATATCCTTACCCGCAACACCCAAGTCAGCAACTCCGCGTTCGACATAGATTGCCACATCCGACGGTTTTACCCAAAAATAACGAATACCGGTTTCAAGGTTTTCAAACACAAGCTTACGGCTTTCCTCTTTAATCTCGGGACAGCCATATCCTGCTTTTTCGAAAATTTCATATGCCTTTTCTCCGAGACGGCCTTTTGGCAGCGCGATATTGATGCTTTTTGTTTCTGAAGCAGAAGAACAGTCCTTTTGCTTCCTTTGCTCCACAGATAAAGCATCAAGATACACGGCAAAGCCTATAGCTCCTGCATTTTTCCCAAACTTTCGTAAAAGCTCATCATATCGACCGCCCGAAAGAACCTTTGCCGAAATTCCCTCAATATACCCCTGGAATATGATTCCGCTGTAGTAACTGATATCGTTTACTATAGAAAAATCGATGTATATATCCGCAGGACAGAGAGACAGTGGACCTGTCCCCCTGTCCTGTATGACCTTGTGCAATGCCTCTAATTCTACAAATGCAGCGTTCATCTCCTCGTTTATGCTCAGCTCGCGGAGTCTGCAGGCAACATCTTCAAACGAACCGTGAATCTGAGACAGTGCGGCTAACTTCTCGGAAAATTCAACAGAGCATCCGTATTCCATGCAAAGGGCCCTAAGTCCCGAAGTATTCTTTTCACTGATACAGGCGATTATCTCGCTTTTTTGCATCATCGAAAAACTCTCATATTGCAGCAAACCGCTTAGGAAACCCATGTGAGAAATACCAAGACGTGAGTGTTCACTTACAGTTTCAAGACTTTTCTTTGCGAGAACAAGCACTTCACCCATCAATCCCACATCAATCTTACCTATACACTCAAGACCGACCTGCATTTGCTCTTTAAATTCCACGCCGTCAGATCTATAGATGTTTTCATTATAGTAAAGCTTCTTAAGTTCGCCATCATCTTTAGAGGTTTTAACAATAGAAAGTGTAACATCAGGACGCAGTGCCATAAGTCGTCCGCTTGCACCTGTGAAAGTCAAGATGTCTCCCGAGGGCATAAACGCCTTATTCTCCGCATAAAGTTCATACTCCTCAAACCTGCTCATTTTATAATTAGAATACCCAAACTTCTCATACAAAGCACGCAACCTGAAAATGAGCAACTCATCATATCTTAATATGTCTTGAATATTATCCATACTTTGTGTTTCTCCGAAACCTCTATCAATGTTATCCGCGCAATTAGTATAACAGAGTTCGCATAAAAATAGAATAAAAATTTACCAACCCCCGTCATTCTGCACGTTAGTTGCAGAATCTATTGCTGCCCGACATGGATTCTGCGACTGCGCGCAGAATGACGAGGGGAGTTACTCCGTAACCACCGCTCAACATTTCAACATTTGTTTACATTCATACTGTTGACCATTAGCAATGAACCGTGATAGTATTGTGCATCTATCAATAATTATTTTAGGAGGTATCTTTAATGTCTTGGGAGTCAAAAATCAACATCAACAACATCAGCACAATCATTTGCGGCAGTCGTGTGTTTTTGGGTGTAGGAGCAATTGAAAAAATCGACTTCATTGCCGAGCAACTCAAAGCACGAGGAATTGACTGCATTATTGCCATGACCGGCAAAGCCGCATATGAAAAGACCGGCGCATGGGGGTATGTAACTAAAGCACTGGATAAACACGGTATACGTTATGTCCTCTACAACAAGGTACAACCAAACCCCGAAACACAACAAGTAGATGAAGCAGTAAAAATGGCAAGAGATGCAGGCGCAAAAGCCGTCATAGCAATCGGCGGCGGAAGTCCCATCGACGCAGGCAAAAGTGCCGCAATCCTACTGGAATATCCTGACAAAACATGCCAGGACCTCTATGAAGCAAAATTCGCCGCAGAAAAAGCCGTACCGGTCATAGCTATAAACTTAACTCATGGCACAGGCACAGAAGCCAACCGCTTCGCAGTTGTTACAATCCCCGAAAAAGAATACAAACCCGCAATCGCCTATGATTGTATCTATCCCTTATTCTCAATTGACGATCCTGCATTGATGACAGGACTGCCCGCCGACCAAACAAGATACGTCAGCATTGACGCAGTCAACCATGTTGTTGAAGCAGCTACAACAGTTTTGAACAACCCGTTCTCAATTACACTCGCTAAGGAAGTAATGAGACTTGTATCAAAATATCTCCCTGCAGCTCTTAAAGACCCGAATGACCTGACAGCACGTTATTTCCTCACATATGCCGCAATGATCGCCGGCACAAGCTTCGACAACGGACTGCTCCACTTCACACACGCTCTGGAACATCCGCTCAGCGGCATTAAAACAGACTTGACACACGGACTCGGTCTTGCAATACTTCTTCCCGCAGTCGTAAAAGAAATTTACCCGGCTGCCGGAGTAATCCTCGCTGACATCCTCAGCGACATCGTACCGGGACTGACAGGCTGCGAAAGTGAAGCAGACAAAGCCGCAGCAGGTGTCCGCGAGTGGCTGAAATCCGTCGGAGTGCCCGAAACACTGGCAGATGTAGGCTTCAAAAAAGAAGATGTACCGAAGCTCGTTAATCTTGCCTTTGAAACCCCGGGACTGGAAGGCCTCATAAACTGCGCTCCCGTCGCACACGACAGAGCCGCCGTCGAGAGGATTTACACCAACTCGTTCTAGTAGATAAATCAATTAAAAGAGAAAAGTTGCATTTTGCGACTTTTCTCTTTTTTTTCAGAGATTATTAATCCCGGATATTTTAAACTTAATATCCTTGTGTGCCTCTAAGCAATTTCACTTTTGTGAACAAATACGGCACAGCCAGAGTTAAATACGTTCCTGCTGCGAGCATAGTGAAATAATCAATTGCTACGTGTCTATTTGCTAAGATGAAGTATCTGAGCGCATATAACCCCAAGGCGAGCGGATAACCGCACAGAATGCGAATTATGTTTATCTTCATACATTTTGCATACTGCATATTAATATGTCTATTCTCAATAATATATCCAACGACCACGCCCGTAAGCATACCGACAAAACCATACAGCGAATGGTCCGGTTGAAAAATCATGATTATATAAAGCGGCACAAGAAATGCGATATACCAAAGATCATTTTCAATTTTTCCTATAGCCCATATCAACACCAGCATTAATACTACGCCCATAACCAGCCCGACAACAACATCTTCCCAAAAATGCACACCCAGATATATTCTGGAAAACCCACCCAAAAGCGCAATAAAAATAGAAACAATATACAGTACCCATTTATGCTTTACTTTTCTCTGATATGTTTTCAAAGAAATCGCTGTTGCAAGACTTGATGCATACTGGCTGTGACCGGATGGAAAGCTGTAGGTGCTTTTCGTACTGTCCCCGTAAAGTATCGCAATTTTAGGATCAGCGGGACGAGGCGATTGTACAATAATCTTAACAAGCCCGTTGAGTATAGATCCGATAAAATACGATATCGTAATAACAACACTATACTTTTTATCAACACACCAGTAAAGTACAGCTATCACCAGCATGAGCAAAGGCATATCAATAATAAACGAAACAGCCACAAAAAAGGAGTCAAAAAATTCACTCCGAAGCTGCTGAACTAATTCTATTACATCATAATTTTGCCACATGTGAGCATTTACCCACTCTCATACGCTTCTTCAAGCCACAGCTTTTGCGCTATAAATACTTCTTCCAATGCTTTTTGCGGAGTCGCACCAGAGGCACTACGAATCAAACCAAATACCTAAAAGAGCACATATCCCGAGAAAATTACTTGCATAATAAACATACTCAATGTATACTACTTTGCAGGAACGAAAGTGCTCCGCCACTGTCCTTTTTCCCCTTCAGGTAAAAAGTTTTTGGCGGCAGGCGAGAAGAGGTCTCAAGCTCTCCCCGCCTTGTATATGTGAAGACCGCTCACATACACAATAGCTAAATAGCTACACCTTCGGTCATTATATGACGGTTTGTACTTCGGTGCAAGAGAAACCTTATTGTATTTGATCGGTTGTGATGCACAAAACGTGCTGTGTATGAGAAGTGTTCAAGAGAACACTCTGGGCATACACGGCATTTTCGTTTCTCGGACAAATCTCGCAGGAGCATATGCAAATGCCCCTGCGAGGAACGTTCCGGGGAGTATTTTATAGAAGGAAAAGCTGAATAATTACATTTGAGCTTAATCTGAGAGGTTGAGCCACGCAAGCGGAAGCTGCGGCAATGCATTATCGCACTATTGAAATATTTGACATACCTGTGTCATAGCAATGTGAATAGCGCAGTCGGAAAAGAGCGGTAAGTTTATGAAAACCAAAATTAATTTAAAATAAAGAAAGGAATAGATTTTGATATGAAAAGAAGATCGACAGGGAGAAAATTGAGGAGAGTCACCATATTGTCTCTTGTGCTTGTACTGCTGCTAGGCGTTTTGATGCCGGTAGCGAGTGCTGAGTGGCGGGCAACGCCAACATCGAACCCGTTTACGGATGTACAGCCGCGGGACTGGCACCACGACACCATTTCGTGGGCATGGATCAACGGTATTACTACAGGGACATCAGCGACAACATTTGGACCTAACAACAATGTAACACGCGCACAGTTTGCCACATTCATACATCGCGTGGCGGGAAGACCTCATGCAAGCCCTTCAGCCTTTGCTGATTCCGGCACGATACCGGGTTTTGCAACTATCGCCGTTGGCTGGGCATCAAGCTCAGGAGTAACAACAGGTTTTTTGAATGACAACACATATAGGCCAAACAGTAACATAACAAGGGAGCAAATCGCCACGATGCTTCATAGGTATGCAGAGAATATAGGAGCGGACACAACGTCGCCCGCACAGGCTCTGGATGCCTTCCCGGACAGGGCGCGAGTATCCGGTTGGGCGACAGCGGCAATGCGCTGGGCAGTGCATCATGGGATTATAACCGGACTAAACGGTAATTTAGCGCCTCAAAGCAATGCAACCCGAGCACAGACAGTCACTATGCTGAAAAGGGTTGTGGATACGTTTAAAATAAGCGCAGTAAATTTGCCGGATCCACCATCCGGCTCCAGGCCGCCGCCGACCCAAGTTCAACCGGTCACACTACATGGGGGTGAGTGGGTTGTTGGTGAGCATATACCTGCCGGACGATACACAGCAACACCTATGCTCAATGGTCGAAATTCCGGAAATTTCATTGTATGGGGGCAGAGAGATGGATGGCGTAGTCTTGTAGCAAATGAAATCCTTAATTCGCAGTGGTCAACAAGCGGTTTTATTTTTGGAGTCCCAAGTGTTACATTAACTCTTGAAAATGGTGACGAGATAAATTTGTCGGGTTTAGGTTATGTGCATTTTAATCCACCCGCCACTCCACCGCACAACACATTGACCACGGGAAGTGGGTGGGTTGTTGGTCAGCACATCGCTGCCGGTCGTTATACTGTGAGTCCGACCCATGATGGCGAAAGTGGCAATTTCATTGTTCGTGATTCGAATGGACGACTTGCAGTCAACACTATATTAAGAGATACCCCATTAACTACAAACTTTGCTAACGGGCAAACTATATTTATTTCAGGGATTTCTTCTGTAACATTTACACCGTAACCATACTTGAATAAATAAAGAGGAAACCACAGATTTTTCCAATCAACAAATATTAAATGGTTTTCGAATCGAGTTAGTGGAAGTCCGGTCGTAAAGTCGGGCTTCCATAAAGCAAGAGGAAAATTGCAAAGCAAAAAACAGCTATAAACTCTGCAATAACAGTGTCTGTAGCTGTATTAATTTGGCAGGGGCAGAAGGATTTGAACCCTCGACCTACGGTTTTGGAGACCGCCGCTCTACCAGCTGAGCTATACCCCTATGCGAGCGGAAATCACTATACCACATATCGTTGCTGATTACAATAGGAAGTGTTTCTGATTTAGCGCTTCTGAAAAGTAAGCGTTATAAATAGCACGTGATTTTGACATAACTACCCACATGTGATTTTGTCTCAAAAATATATCCATGTTATTTTTGCTTTGCTTTTCTGAAGTGCTCTCTGCGGTACAGTTCCGCTCCTGTGATGATTAATAATCCTAATGCAAGCATTATTACCGGCAAAGCAATATTGCTGTCAACTCCTGTTTGCGGGGATCCGCCGGGAGGGATTACTTCAAAGCTGGCTGTAATCGTTACCATATTACCCGGCATTAAGAATGCTGCAGGGTTTACGTAGTTACCGCCGGTGATATCTGCACCCGTTATCGTCCAACCGGAAAAGCGGAAGCCGGGATTTGGCGCGGCTGTTACTTGTACGGCATATCCCTCGGCATAGGGTCCGCTGCGTGTGCCGGAAAGAGTGCCTCCCTCTGCGCCGATTACGTTCAAGGTGAATGTACCCGGCGGGTTCTGTTCAAAGTTTGCCGTTATAACTACTGTATCCGCCGGCATAATAAATGTTGCCGGTTTTGCAAATTCCCCGCCTGTTATTACCGCACCTGTTATTGTCCAGTTTACAAAGTGATATCCATCGTTTGCCAGAGCTATTACGCTGATGGCAGTGCCTTCTTCATAATATCCGCTTGGTGTACCTGAGACTATACCTCCGATTCCGGCAATTGCGCTAAAGTCGTAGACATCCGGTTTTGCATTGAGTGCAAAGGTTACGGAGATAGTGTGATTATTCTTTACGTTAATAAAATCCTGTATGTCCGTAGTCAGTGTCGGCACACCATCTATTAGTACCTCATTTATAAAATAACCGTCATCGGGTGTAATTGTAAATGTTTGATTCCCGCCATAAGGCACTGTTACGTTGCCCTGAGGCGAAATGCTGCCTCCTGCGCTTGCGGTTGCCGTGATGTTGAGATCCACATGCCCAAAGGTAGCGCTAATTACTGAATTTCTCGATATTGAATCAAACGTATAACTGCCGCTTTGCAGATTGTTAGTCCCGGGCCAATTCGTTGTATTGGTTAAGATATCCGTTACAGGAGTCCCGTCAACCACAACTCCGGTTACATAATAGCCGGGCTGAGCCGTGACGGTATAAGTTCTGGTACTATTCAGAGGTATGTTACTTGTATAACCGGAGGGGCTAAAGCTACCGCCTACACCCGCAAAGGCAACTATACTAAATAGCGTCGTACTCTGTTGAGCATAGAACACGCGAATAATCTGACTATTAACTACAGGCGGTGTAGTGTAATTAAAGGTTTCTCCGGGAGTATTACCGGCAAATAGAAGCTGCGAAAAATACATTGCCGAATATCCGGCAGTGGAATCCCAGGTATCGACTGCTAAAATATAGTAGGGTGCTGCCGACCTTACAGTGAAAGACTGAGTTTGAGTGTATGGTACCTGGATCGTTTGAGCTAAAATAATACCGGTGAATGGGCTGCCGATGCCGCTGCCGGTCGAATCAACGTTATTCCCTCCACCGACTGTTCCGCCAGGTCCGAATGTTATGACAACTGGGTAATATTGATTAACCACCGTCACTTCCGACAGCTGGATATAGCCTGTATTTGTGCCATTGCTGTAATAAATTCCATCAAATGGTCTGTTTGCAGAAGTATCTCTTTTTGCCCAAGTGGCTGTGACCCCCGTACCCGAAAGTGGTGTATTTATAATATTAGTTGAAGATAAAGTGGGAGGAGTAGTAGGGGGGGCGAAATACACTCCCGAACCGCCGGCTATCCATGCCGCTCTATCCCATGCTATTACAATGCCGTTACTAGTTGCACCCGTAAATCCTAATGTTGCATTTCTCTCTGTATAAATAACACTGTTGGTACTGCCTGTTATACCGGTTCCGTAAGCGAATACAGTACCACCGGATACGCTGACAGTGGAATTTGATCCTGTTGTATGGATTGCCCAGCCTGTGCCGCTTGTTGCATATGATGCTACAAGCCCTCCTGTAATGGTAACAGAGGTGTTGGTTACTTGCGTTGGGGCTGTGGTTGAGGTGCTTATTGCTGTGCCTCCCGAGCCTGTGGCTTGTACTATACCGCCCGATACCGTTACATTGGAAGAATCGCCGACCAGATTGACTACGCGTCCATACACCCCGCTCGTGGATAATGTGCCGCCGCTGATTAAAACATTGCCGTAAGATTGAATGACATAACCATATGATCCGGCAGCGGTAGATGATGCAAACACGTTACCGCCGCTCACGTTCACATTTACGCTGCCTATATTGCTTGCGTTGGTCATGTCTATAACCGGAAACAAATTGCTTGTAGCTTCATTAAAAACCGACCCGCTTGTCACGTTGACAACCGTATTCGGTCCTGCACCTTCTATGGCGCGACCTTTTCCCGATTGAACCGTGCCACCGCTTATAATAAGGTTGAGACCGTTTGCCCTGATTGCGGTATAGCTGTTTGGTGTGCTTGTATTTTGTACCCAGCCGCCTGAACCGATATTTAAGGTACCGTCTCCGTAGTAATCAATAACAGGGTTTGCAATGCCTCTGTAAACAGCATTCCACACGATTGTAACGCCGTCAGGAATATTCAAGGTAAGTATTGAGTTAGCAGTTATTTTGCTTCCGGTTACTTCAATAGTTGTTGCGCCGGTGGCAATTGCGGCATTTATTAGTCCTTGAATGGTAGGAACAGGATCTGTATCTGCAATCGTTACGTTCACAGTCGTAGCACTCACATTGAAGCTTAGTATACCTGACATCAATATGATGACCAAAATGAACGCAAATATTCTTTTAGTAGTTTTTATCACCTTAGTCACGCTCCAATTTATAGTAATATAATAATTATACATGGAAGTTCTCTATTTGCAAACAAAAATATGGTTTTTTATTATGTGTCATTGCGGTCTCCGAGCCGCAATATCCCGAATTTTATGCATTACTCAAGGGATTGCGGGGCGAACCTTTTCACCTCTGCGGAGGATGAAATATACCCGCAATGACGAGACCCAGTTCATCGAGTTGTGCTTCATCAACTTCACTTGGACACGCTGTCAGAAGCTCGGATGCGTTTTGTACCTTTGGAAATGCAATAACATCACGAATGGTTCCAAGCCCTGCGAGGTGCATTACTATCCTGTCGAGTCCGTAAGCTATGCCGCCATGTGGTGGAGCACCATACTTAAATGCGTCTATTAAATGACCAAAACGCTCATCGGCTTCTTCATCTGTGAAGCCCAGTGCTCTGAACATACGTTTTTGCATTTCCGGTGTGTTGATGCGGATTGATCCACCACCAAGTTCCGAGCCGTTGAGAACCAAATCATATGCCTTTGCCCGGCAGTTTATCTTATCGGTTTCAAGAAGCTCGATATCTTCGTCCATAGCTGCGGTAAAAGGATGATGTCTTGCGACAAAACGCTCGTCCTCTTCGGAATACTCAAACAACGGGAATTCTGTAATCCAAACAAACTCATAGGCTCCTTCTGCTATCAATCCCAGCCGTTTTGCGCACTCTAAACGCAATGCTCCCAATGATGCAAAAACAACATCCTCATTTACGTCTGCAACTATTAAGATTAAGCCACCCGGTTTTGCTCCTGCACGAGTCAATATCGCATCGTTTTCTTCTTCTGTCAAAAACTTTGAAAACGATGAGGACACACTCCCGTCTTCACCTAACTTAGTCCACGCAAGCCCTCTTGCCCCATACGTTTTGACAAATTCAACCAATGAGTCAATTTGCTTGCGCGGCAAGCTTGCCCCATCCGGGACATAAATCATCCTCACGCTGCCGCCTTGTAAAACAGGCTCTGAAAATACCTTAAACTCGCAGTTTTTAACAATATCGCCAATATCGCAGAGTTCCAGACCAAATCTTAAATCAGGTTTATCAGAACCAAATCTGTCCATAGCCTCTCGCAACGTCATTCTCTTTATCGGGAGCTTTACATCAACATCCAGCACTTCACCAAATAAACGCTTAATAAAGCCCTCGTTCACTTCTATTACATCTTCAATATCTACAAATGACATTTCAAGGTCAATCTGCGTAAACTCCGGCTGACGGTCAGCTCTCAAATCCTCGTCACGGAAGCAACGCACTATTTGCATATACCTGTCAAACCCCGAAAGCATCAACAATTGCTTGTACTGCTGCGGCGATTGCGGCAGTGCATAAAATTTGCCTTTGTGTACACGGCTCGGTACAAGGTAATCGCGTGCGCCTTCGGGAGTCGATTTCGTCAGCATCGGTGTCTCAATTTCATAAAACCCGTTTTCATCAAAATAATCACGTGTAATCTTCACTGCTCTGTGACGAAGCGCAATATACCTCTGCATATCCGGACGGCGCAGGTCGAGATATCGGTATTTTAGCAGTAATGCATCGTTTACATCGGAATTTTCTTCTATTTCAAACGGCGGCGTTTCTGATTTTGCAAGAATGTTCAGTTCTGTAACTTCAAGCTCAACATCTCCTGTCGGCAACTGCGGATTCTTCGCTGAACGCTCGCGTAACTTTCCGCTTGCACATACAACAAACTCACTGCGAAGTGTAGCCGCAGATTCAAACACCTCTCTGCACGTACTTTCGTCGAAAGCAAGCTGTAGTATACCTGTACGGTCACGCAAGTCTATAAATATAAGCTGCCCAAGGTCACGCCGTCGCTGTACCCAGCCGCAGACAACTACTTCCTTCCCTATATCTTCAATACGCAGCTCCCCGCAGTAATTTGTCCGTTTGTATTTATTTGATGAATTCATTGCTTGATAACTCCTTGCGATAAAAATACTTTCACTATAACTGTTGACGTTTCAGGTATGATTATGGTATAATTTTCACAGACAAGGGCGAAAACCTCCTCTCATGGCGGTTAGCCCGTGAAGTTTATGGCTAAGTAAAAGCCGCTACTTTGAACGGGGGCGGCTTTTACGTTTGCTTATGAGCTTTCGCACTCTTATCGAAACGGAAAATCCGAAGATATGAAATGTTACTTGCGTCATCAGCATCACCTCGCTTTCGCATGGTGTCGCTAACCGCCTCGCCCTTATCTTCAGACATTATACTATGAAATCACAAAAAAAGGTATAGCTAATTATTGTACTGATGGTGTAATTATTATATAATTTCGTGACTGATGAAAAAAGGAGCTGTGCATCATGAAGAATAAGAATAGTTTCATAGAATTTATGGCGGATGCCGGGGTTTTGACGTTTGGTGATTTCACCACCAAGAGCGGACGGAAAACGCCTTATTTTGTTAATACGGGTAACTATAAAACAGGGATGCATATTTCTGTTCTCGGAGATTACTACGCACAGCTTGTTGTCGATAGCGGTGAAAAGTTTGATGCGTTGTACGGTCCGGCATATAAAGGCATTACACTTGCGGCTGCGACAGCTTCATCCCTATACCGCAATCACGGCATAAATGTCCCATACTTCTTCAACCGCAAAGAAGTAAAAGACCATGGCGAAGGCGGCTCGCTAATAGGTTATAAACCAAAAGACGGCGATAAAATAATTATAATCGAAGATGTCGTAACAGCAGGCACAGCAGTACGCGAAAGTATGCAATTGCTGAAAGGCATAGCCGATGTAAAAATCACCGCACTGTACGTTTCCGTCGACAGGATGGAACGTGGGACGGGAGAACAGTCAACGCTGAATGAGTTGAAATTAGAATATGGCATAAATGTATACTCGATAATTAATGCTAAAGATATAATCGCTTCATTTCCGCAAGGTGATGAGCGTATATCTAAAATGGAAGCATATCTGGTGAAATATGCCGGAATTTAAGGTAACAAGTGAATTTAAACCCGCCGGTGGTCAGCCGGAGGCGATAAAAAAGCTGACAGACGGAATAGAGCTTGGCTTTGAAGAACAGACCTTGCTTGGGGTCACAGGCTCCGGAAAAACATATACAATGGCAAAAATAATCGAGCAAATACAAAGACCAACGCTTGTACTTGCTCATAACAAAGCACTTGCCGCGCAGCTTTGCAGTGAGTTTCGAGAGTTTTTTCCCGAAAACGCAGTAGAGTTCTTTGTCTCATACTACGACTACTATCAGCCCGAAGCATATATACCGCACACAGACACATATATCGAAAAAGACAGTTCTATCAACGATGAAATTGAGCGGCTGCGGCACTCGGCGACATCGGCGCTTTTCGAGCGCAATGATGTTATAGTTGTGTCTTCTGTCAGTTGCATATACGGTCTTGGAGACCCCATCGACTACAGTAGTATGGTCATTTCTCTACGCAAGGGTGCTTATTGCAGCCGTGATGAGCTGCTTAAAAAGCTTGTAGAAATACGTTATGAACGAAACGACATTGCATTTGAGCGTAATGCGTTTCGTGTCAGAGGCGATACTGTCGAAATATACCCCGTCTACGCACGCGACCATGCGATAAGGGTTGAGTTTTTCGGTGACGAAATTGACAGAATAAGCGAAGTGCATGTTGTAACCGGAATCCCGACAAGAGAATTATCTCATGCTGCAATTTATCCGGCTTCGCACTATGTAACAACCGAGGAAAAAATCCAAAATGCAATATCACAAATAAAAAGCGAGTTAAATGAACGTCTTGATTATTTTGAAGAGAATAACAAGCTCGTTGAAGCCCAACGCCTTCAACAACGCACAATGTACGACATCGAAATGTTGACGGAGCTGGGTTATTGTAATGGTATCGAAAACTACTCACGTATAATCACAGGACGCACTCCCGGAAGCGCGCCGATGACATTACTGGACTATTTCCCAAAAGATTTCATTATGTTTATCGACGAATGCCATGTAACAATACCGCAGGTTCGCGCCATGTACGCAGGAGATAAATCACGAAAAGACAATCTTGTCGAATACGGATTTCGACTACCGTCGGCATACGACAACAGACCTCTCAATTTTGAAGAGTTCAACGAGCGGCTCAATCAGGTGATATACGTTTCCGCAACCCCAAGTGAATACGAACGCTCACGTTCAAGTCAGGTAGTAGAACAAGTTATACGCCCGACGGGACTGCTTGACCCTGAAATATCAATACGTCCGGTAGAAGGACAGATAGACGACCTGATTGCAGAAATAAACCTCCGCTCCGCAAACGACGAACGTGTGCTGGTAACAACTCTGACCAAAAGAATGGCTGAGGATTTGACAACACACTTAAAGGGTGTAGGAATTCGCGTCCGGTATTTACATCACGATATATCAACAACCGAACGAATGGAAATAATCCGCGACTTGCGCCTGGGCGAGTTTGATGTCCTTGTCGGTATAAACCTGCTCCGTGAAGGACTTGACTTACCCGAGGTATCACTCGTCGCTATACTCGACGCAGATAAAGAAGGCTTCCTCCGCAGCGCAACATCACTTATACAAACAATAGGACGCGCCGCAAGGAATATTTCGGGACTTGTAATCTTGTATGCAGACAAAGTCACAAACTCAATGAGCATTGCAATAGAAGAAACCGACAAACGCAGGGAAAAACAAAGACAATTCAACGAAGCCAATGGAATTGTCCCAAAAACAATTATAAAGAACGTTAGAGAACTGCTTGAAATCTCGAAACGCGACACCACAGTTACCGCAGACGGAGTAAAACTGACAAAACGCGAGATTGACGAAGAAGTAAGAAGACTGGAAAAAGAAATGGCAGCCGCCGCAAAACTCCTCGAATTCGAGTATGCTGCAGCATTGAGGGACAGGATTATTGAACTTAGGGGAGGTTGATTGGAGTTTAAGCAAAACGCAAGAGTACACAAAACTCGTCATTGCGGCCTCCGAGCCTTTGGGTTACGTAAGTGCCCAAAAATACCCGCAATCCCGTGAAGTATACATTATCAAAGAGATTGCGGGTCGAGCCCGCAATGACGAAGTGTTATTTAGATTTCCTCCCCCTCCGTCTTATTCATCAGCCTCCCCGACACTATAAACAGTGCCGAAATACCCAGACCTGCAACCAGCATGATCCCACCGAGCAGCCATGTGAAGTTCGGGTCAACTATTTGATGGCTTTTATACATTATACTGACCAAAGAACCAAACTGGAAACCCAGAACAGTCGTGTTTGAAATCCCCGGGAACTTTTCGAAAACATATTTTACACCTTTTGCTGTAGCCATAAGCCCGACCACTACAAAAACGAGAAATAAGCCTATCGGCAATATGTACGAAAGTTCCATGCGCAGCAGTTCATCCGCCGCATATATAAGCGGGCTGTAAACGCCAAGGATTACTAAAACCGTAGCTAGACTCATCCCCGGTATCAGAGCAGATACACCTGCGGCGAAGCCCCCGATTGCCAGACCGGGCCAGTCAGACAGCGTTGCGGCAGCTCCGGACATCAACCCTGTTTCAAACGCAAACACACTAAGCGCAACTGCGGCAACAAACGCCCCAAGTGCACCAATCAGATAAAACGGCTTGAATCCGATTTTACGTACCTCCATGAGAACGAGTGGTATACTTCCCGCAATGAGTCCCACAAATAGTAAATGAATGGCTTTTTCATAAGAGTCAAAAAGCTGCCTGAAGGTAAGCACAAACACCACAGCACTAATCACTCCACCGACGCCGAGAGGAATAATAAACATGAGGTTTTGCTTCAATTTTTTGAACGGATTAGCAATTACCCGTACGATCTCATGGTAAACACCCATAGCTATTGCAACCAAGCTTCCGCTGAAACCCGGAGCAACAATACTCAGCCCCAAAAAAAAGCCGCATAAAATCCGATATAAAAATAGCTTCATAGGGATACTCCTAACTCTGTCATTCTGCGCGTTAGTCGCAGAATCTATTGCTGTACATAGGTGTTCTACCGGATATATAACATAGTTGCGATGTGGATTCTGCGACTAACGCGCAGAATGACTGAGGGAATCAGATTTTTCTTTTATTGGCATTCCTTTTTGGAGAGCTTTTACCTTCTCGCAAACTCCGGCTGTCAGCATTGCGCTCGATGCAGTTGTCTGTTCACCGCTTGACATGTCTTTTACGGTTATCAAGCCTTTTTCTATCTCATCCTCGCCCAAAAATACGACAAACGGAATGCCCAGCTTATCTGCATAAGAAACTTTCACCTTAAACTTTTTACATTCACTGTAAATCTGTACCCGTAAACCGGACTCGCGCATTGAAGTCGCAAGTTTGACTGCATGCGACAAGTCATCCGTCATAGGAATAATCAGCACATCTGCAGGAGCGGACAGCATCGCTTCATTTAATAATTCCTGCTCCTGCAATATCGAAAACAATCTGGTCAGACCAAGAGAAATCCCGACACCGGGCATTTTCCGGTCAGTATAAAACCCGGCAAGATTATCATACCTGCCGCCGCCGCAAACAGAACCCACTTCGGGATAATCGGATAAGTAAGTTTCATACACCGTTCCTGTGTAATAATCAAGCCCGCGCGCAAGTGAGATATCTATTTTGTAATGAGTATCCGGAACGCCAAAACCCGCAAGATGCTGCTGTAAAGCGGAAAGCTCCTCAAAACCCGTGTCAAAAATTTCGTTTTTCCCTCTGTATCCTTCCAAAGTTAAAAACGGGTCATTCTTACTCGTAACAAACGAGATTATTTCATCCGCCTGCTCCTGTGACAGATCCAAGTCTATAATCAGAGATTTGAGAAGCTTATCGGCACCGATTTTATCCAGCTTATCAACCATGCGCATAACATTGGTTGACTCGTCACCGCTTCTTATCCCAAGGATTTCAAAGAACCCGCTCAGAATCTTGCGGTTGTTAATACGAATATAGAAACGCTCCAACCCCATGGATATAAGACAATTGTAGATAACACCCGGCAGCTCAGCCTCATTCATAATATCAAGAGCACCGTCGCCGATTATGTCTATATCGGCTTGATAGAACTCACGAAAACGACCTCTTTGCGCGCGTTCCCCGCGATAAACCTTGCCGATTTCAAAACGGCGAAACGGAAAAGTCAAGTCATTATAATGGAGTGCAACATACTTCGCCAGTGAAGCGGTTAATTCATAACGAATAGCAAGGTCTGTATCTCCCTTGCGCAATGTATAAACTTGCTTTTCGGTCTCTCCGCCACCTTTAGCCAATAATATCTCAGCCGGCTCCATAAGCGGAGTATCAAGCGGCGTAAAGCCGTAAAGCGAAAAAGTTTCATGTAACTTATGCACCATTGTATTAAAGCACACCTGACTCGGAGGCAGTAGCTCCATAAACCCGGACAAAGTGCGCGGTTTAATTTTAGTCACACTTTCCACCACACTAATTCTTTGGATTTACTATATCACGCCAACCAAGGTCGCCGCGGCTGAGACCGTGTATCAAAACCTCTGCGGTGGCTACGTTTGAGGCAAACGGTATATTATGCTCGTCGCAAAGTCTTGCGATTTCCGTAACACTCCCATGGTACTCATCAATAAGCTGCGGATCGCAAAAGAATAACACCATGTCAATCTCATTGTAAGCAATACGAGAACCAATCTGTTGGTCTCCACCCTGTTTACAAGACATATATAACGTAATGGGCAGACCTGTAGCCTCCGTGACAAGACGGCCCGTTGTATTTGTAGCACAAATCGAATGTCCGGATAAAATTCCGCAATAAGCAATGCAAAACTGTACCATCAATTCTTTTCTTCTGTCATGTGCAAGTAATGCTATATTCAAAATGGTCACCTCTTAAAATCGTTACATTATACTTTTATATTGCTTCAGCGGAATATCATCACCCGAAATACGACGCGCAATATCCAGAAAGTCATATGCCGAAAGTCTTCTCTTGTAAAGCACCAGAGGAATGTTCTCATGCAGCGCAAGAAAAATGTTTTTGTCTTCCGGAACTACTCCCAGAAGCTGCACCCCTATTGTATCAATAACATCGTCAATAGTTGTTTTTATCCGCTTGTAATTTTTTGGTTTTACTCTGTGAATAACAAGCCGGGTATCAGAAACACCCATTTTTCTTACCGCATTTGCCACCCGGCTTGCATCTCTCATAGAAGGCAAATCTCCTGTTGCAACCACTATTGACATATCGGCTTCACCGTCCCCGTGCGCAAGGTGGAAACCTTTGCCGACACCGGCAGGAGCATCTATTATACAGTAGTCAAAATTCTCTCGTATATCATCGAAAAATGCCTTAATCTCCGGTTTTCCGATATCATCGGGCATACAAACAGCCGGAGCTGAAAGGAAATAGAGATTTGGAATTTTCGGAGACTCGCTGCATGCTGCCATAAGACTTACCCGTCCGCTGAGAACATCCAGAGTATCCATAACTGTAAAGTCTGTCATGCAAAGCGCGAGGTCGAGATTTCGGAGTTCGGAATCAAAATCGATACAAATGGTCTTTTTTTCGAGAACAGCAAGACACGAAGAAATAGCAGCAGCGGCAGTGGTTTTACCCGTTCCGCCTTTTCCCGAAGCTACAACTATAATCTTCCCCACAACAATTCTCCTTGCTTTAAACCCGCTGTTTAGCATACCAAACGCACAAATAATCTCCGCGCGGTTAGATGATTATATACAAAACAAAACCTCTTTTCAATTCTTTTCGTACGATTTTAATCTTCTTCCTCTTAGCCCTCTCCCTTTACCGATCCCACTTGTTTGATAAAGAATCGATTTGGTCGGCGAATTTTGCCAGGTCTTTGTTTGTTCCGCCTTTGTTTCTTGTTATTACCTCTACGAGCCTCATGCCTGCAAGCAATAGTCTTTGGAATACCGGCGAATCAGGTTTTTCACCATGCCTGCGGTCGCTGCGGCTGCTGTCCCTGCGCTCAAGGTCGCTACGGCGTACAAGGTCTTTGCCTTCAAAGTACGGCTGGAACGTGTCCAAATCATAAACCGATGTATATTTTGGTGCAATTGCCTTAAAATCCTGCTCAACAAGCCTGAGTGCAAAGTTTTTGCTTGTCAAATCTTCACCATGAACAACAAACACACACTTCGGCTTTACTTTGAAATTATTTATCCATTTTAACAGCTCTTCCCTGTCTGCGTGCGAGCTCATATTGCGAAAGTTATGTATCTGACAGCGAATTGCGATTTCTTCCCCGAAAAGGGAAACGCTTGAAACAAGCCCGTCTACAACGATACGTCCCAGTGTGCCGAGTGCTTGAAAGCCCGTAAATACGACTGAGCACTCCGAACGCCACAAATTATGCTTGAGATGATGCCGTATACGCCCTGCATCACACATGCCGCTTGATGAAATAATTACCTTCGGAGTCCTGTCATCATTAAGACGCTTTGATTCTTCGGAGGTTTCAACTATACGAAGACCATCAAACGACAATGGCTCAATACCCGAGTCAATTAATGCAAGGGTCTCATCATTGAAGTATTCCGTCAAATCTTCCGAATAAAGATTTGTTGCCGCTTTTGCAAGCGGGCTGTCAAGATAAACCAAAAAGTCGGGCATGCAGGAAACCAACCTGCGTTCCTTTATCTCGCGGATATGGTAGAGCAAATCCTGTGTTCTGCCAATCGCAAACGACGGGCAAATCACATTTCCGCCCTTTGAAAGAGTGTTTTCGATGACCTTCGCCAGTTCCGTAACTGTATCGAAGGAACGCACATGATTTCTGTCTCCGTAAGTTGATTCCATTACAACAACATCGGCTTCGTCAATGAATTCCGGAGTTCTTATCATCGGGTGACCGGGAGTTCCAATGTCTCCTGAAAAGACGAGTTTCTTTTTCTTGCCGTCTTCTGTAAGCCACATTTCAACATAAGCAGAGCCAAGCAGGTGCCCTGCATCGGTAAATGAAAATAATATTGAATCGTCAATTTCAATAGTTTCTTTATAGCCGCAAGGCACTAACAGCGGAAAGACCCGAAGCGCATCTTCCAGTGTATACAGAGGCTGAGCCACCGCATCACCCGCTCGGCGTTTTTTTCTGGTTGCCCAAAGTGCTTCAAGCTCTTGAATGTGCGCACTGTCGCGAAGCATTATATCAAGAAGCTTGCATGTTGCTCCGGTTGCGAAAATACTTCCCCGAAAACCTTGCTTGACAAGCAGCGGCAATCTGCCGGAATGGTCAATATGTGCATGAGTAACTATAACATAATCAATTTCTCCGGGATGAAACGGGAAAGCCTGACCGAACCCATTGTCCCCACCCTGTTGCAAACCGCAATCAACGAGCACCCTTTTTCCATTGACTTCAACACAAAAGCAGCTTCCCGTAACCTCTCGCGCCGCCCCGTAAAAACTTATTTTCATAAAACATCTTACTCCCGTCTTCTCTCTAATTCCCAGCCAAAATTCCGTCAATAATCTCTATCGCTTCGTCATACTCTACCACCAGAGTGTGTTGAGAGATTTGTCCTGCTGCGGCTGCAATCTCTTCGGGCAATCTGGCATGCCGCAGTTTGTCGATGTCTTGATTAATTCCTTCTATATCATAGCTTTCAAGACTTGTTTTTAAGTGTGTAAGCAATTCCTTTAGCACCTCAGATTCAATGTAATCGCCCTCTTCTTTATTTCTTGAATTATATTCAGATAGTGCATTTTTTATGTTTTCGAGAAGTCTTTTAAGTGTATCTGCGAAAATACTTGTGTTTGCTTTGATAAACTCCATATCTCCGTTGATTGCCGCCATTTCCAGAGCATATGCCATATCTGAGATATCTCCGCCTCCGATATTTGCTGTTGCGCTCTTTAATGCATGAACATTCGTAGTATAAAGCGGCATGTTGTTTGATTCCAGAAGTTCTATTATTTCATCTGCATGCTTCTGACCCTCTGCGTAGAAAATTTCAAGAGTTTCATAATAATAATCCAATGTCCCGCCTGTACGCAATATTCCTTTATCAACATCCAGTCCTTCTATCTCAAACGGAACTTCATTGCTTTTTTCAGATTCGCGTTTTCCGACATATGCTTTTCTTTTTTCTTTTGGTATAAACGCTTCAATTACCATGTTTAGCACGGTTAAATCAATCGGCTTTGACATAAATTCATTAAAACCGCTGCTTAAAAACATTTCCTTCATTCCCGAAACAGCGTTTGCCGTAAGAGCAACAATCGGAACTTTTAAGTAGTACGAATCTTCTTCCCCAAGGTCTCTTATACGCTTTGTCGTTTCCACACCGTCAATCCCGGGCATTCTGTGATCCATAAAAATCAAATCATAACGCTTTTCCTTAACCGCTTCTATAGCATCATACCCGTTGACGCATAAATCAACATTCATTTCATATGGTAAAAGCAAGCCCTTAACGACTCTAAGATTTGTATTGATGTCATCTACGACGAGGATGTTTGCGTCCGGAGCCGTAAACCTTGCTGCCAGCTTCTCGCTGTAATTGTACGAAAAAGCATCGGTTACATTATTGAGGATGCTGGCAATTGATATTGCGTGTGCCGGTATTGATAATGTACTCCAGTTACCCGGAGGTATCGACTCGCCGAATTCCGAAAGAAGCAGGATTTTTGAGTTTCCGCTCATCTCCGCTATAGTATTTTTATTCTTTTCAAAAAGTACAAGAGATACAAAAATGAAGGTGAAGTTGTTTTTCAATAACCTGAAAAATTCATTCTCATCAGAAACAGAGACAAACTTAACACCGAGGTTTTCGAGAGCATCCGCAATCGACTTTGTATATACATAACGCCGCTCATAAAGCAGTACACTATACTGTTCAGGGTTTTCCACTTGCGCGATTCTTTCGTGACTGTGGATTTCCTGTTCAAACGTAACAGTAAATATGCTCCCTTTTCCATACTCGGATTCAACAGTGATTTCTCCGTTCATGGCATGCATTATATTTTGCGAAATTGCAAGTCCAAGTCCGGTACCTTCTATTTCATTACCGGATTCATCAATCTGGAAATAGTCACTAAACAACTTACTTATATCTTCTTTTTTTATCCCTCTCCCGCTATCCTCTACCTTCATAGATAAACGTACTGTATTTTCGCCGGTATTTTCACCGGATACCGAAAACAGGACATAACCCTTATCTGTAAACTTTACGGCATTGCCTAATATATTAATTATAACCTGACGCACCCGAAGCTCATCCCCTATTAGTGCATTAGGTATGTTGCTGTCAATATTAACAGCAAATCGTATTTGTGAATCAAACGCTCTGATTCTGATTATGCTCACTACATCATTGAGCAGTGATGACAATGAATATTCAGATGGTATGATTTGCATTGCACCTGACTCAATCTTGGAAAAGTCCAGAATGTCGTTAATAAGAGTCAGAAGATTTGCTCCTGCTTGCTTGGCTGTTAAGATGTGCTCTTTAATGGTTTCGGACATTTCTTCCCGAAGAGCGAGTTCAGTCATTCCGAGTATCGCATTCATCGGTGTGCGGATTTCATGGCTCATCTTAGCAAGGAAGATTGATTTTGCGCGATTTGCAAGCTCTGCTTCGTCATATGCTTTTTGCCGTTCATAATTTGATATCGCAAGAGCCATCAAGTCAGCGGCTGATGATGCAAAGTTCTGCTCTTCAATCGCCCATCTCCTGCCTTCAGAATAAACTTTGTCTTTAATCTGTAAAATACAAATTAACCCAACGAGCTTCCCTTCACTTAAAATCGGCGCATCAAGCAATGCCGTCAGAGTATTATTACGCTCTTGCATAAATTGAAAGTTTTTTTCAATTTCTTCTATGGAATTCATTACTATCAGGCGTTCGGTCCAAAGCATATCAGCATATTTTTTTCGTGAATTCAAGTCATAATATTCCGCCGAATAGTTAAATCCTGATGAAGAATCATAAGAAACCATATTAATTAATGCATTTTCGTCAGGATTGTAATGCCAATACTCAACACTGCTAACGTTTAATACATCTTGTACTGCTTTAACTATAAAACCGGCAGAAACTTTAAGATTTCCTGATGATAGTGCCGGTGATTTTGTTATCTCTGCCAGAGCGTCTTTCATTTTAGCGGCATATTCGTATTTCTTTATTGTCCGGGCTTGAGCTTCTTGTGTACGTTTCGCTATAAGCTCGTGACGATTGATAGTGTTTACCATCATTAGGCAAACAGAACGTAAAATTGAAATTTCGTCATCGGTAAATACTCGATCATTAAAACAATCATCAGCACTAAAAAATCCCCAAAATTCATCGTCAAGGAAAAGTGGTATAACGACCAGGGATTTCTTATAGGACAGATCATTTATAAGAGCTTGCTCTTCCTCGGAAAAATCAGATATAGGACCGCTGAAGCATTCATTTTCGGCTAAAAGCTCTATCAAATGGTGATTGCGGTCTAAACTAAATCTGACGTTTCTTATGCTTTCTTCTGTGTCTTTCACCGCTTCGCTGCACCATATATGTATACACTCATGATATAAAACACCGTTATCATAATCATTTTTCCATATTTGTACACGGTCGAAATTGTTTGCCCGCCCCAAAAGCTCCATACTGATTTTGAGGTTAACTACTACGTTATCGTCATCTTTGGTTCTTAATAATGTTTCTGCTGCCTGATTAACCGCCATCAGCATTTTGCCCCGCTGGTTAATTTCATCCATCAACTTGTTATGCTCACGCAAATCCCGGGTGTAACTGATAACCACATCCTCGTCGCCATATTGTGCGCGCACAAGTGTAATCTCCGCTGGTAATGGCGAATTATCGGCAATATATCTATGCATCCAGTCAGTTTTGACGTATCCTTCTTCAAATGCCTTCCTGATTATCTGCGCTGCCTTTTCTTCCGAGCGCTGCCCGTCAGGTTGGTATTCGGGCGAACATTTATTAATAAAATCGTCAACAAAAACAGTGTCATCATCAAGACCGTAAAGGTTAACTACAGCTTTATTAAAAGCTATCACGTTTAAGTCCTTATCCCAAAGCTTGGTACTGAGCGGTGATGTGTTGAGCATTAGTAACGTGCGTTTATTTGCCGCTTCTATTGCTGTTTTCAAGCGATGGCGTTCAGTGTTCTCGAGAGCCACCGATGCAAAGTTAGCAAGAGAAAATATAAAGTCCTGTTCCTTTAATGTCCATTCGCGTCTTTCGGGGTATGCTTGAGAGTGGTGTTGCTCAACTCTAATAATGCCGTAGAGTTCTCCGCCGATACGTACAGGAGCATCAATGTAGGCGCACAAACCTCCGGTGTAGTCACGAATTGAGGAGGAAAGCGCGTTTTTGCTTCTAATGTCATCAACAATAAACAACTGTTCCGATTCGAGTAATTCTTTATAGAGATCACATTCCCATAAACTTATGGATCTTTGTACTGTGCTTTTTGAAGATCTGGTATCATGTGAAAGAACGTTTATCAATGTATTTCTATCATTAGAAAACATCCATACTCCGATACATTGAACACCCAGTGCTGTGCAACCCTCTTTTGCAATCATTCTGGCGGCATCCCTGAACACACCGGCATAAAGAGTTGGATCTCTTGTAATTTTCGCTATGGTATCTCTAAATAGAGTAGGACTGAAATTACGGACATTTGCTAAGTATGAAAAATACGCAAACAGCATTATAGTCAGGAAGTACCCTATCGGGGAATAATCATTCAAAAACCCCGGAACTCTCAGCGTATACAGCATATTCAGGAAAAATGGCAAGATTGCTCCAAAACCGGTAATTATCAACACCGGGTAACGTTTGAGGTTTTTGTTGATGTAACGGAAAAGAATTGAATACATACAGAAAAGCGTGATTGTAAGTATTAATAAGGTTAGCCAAAACAGAAGTCTTGTCTCGGGATAAGCTCCCGCAATACTCGGGGAGATGAGCGGACCAAAATAAAGATTATGAATCGGATTCGTAATAAGTGCCAAAACATCTATTGATGCAGCTGCAATCAGGAAGATTTTCATTTTTCTTGAACGGATGAGGTCCGACTCGGTAAAATTAAGCACAAACCAGAAGGTAAGATACGGGACGACTCTTATAAAAGCCACTCTTATTACATAAATAAATGCGAATGTTTCGGGTGCTGCCATTAAAGCGGCTGCCGACGCTACCATCCATCCAATGGCTACGACACTCATTGTATAATAACCTTTCATGCGACGTTCGGTTATAACAATCGGCCTTAGTCTGAACAACAGTATCGTTGCAGACAGTATTATTACTATTAAAATAACAAATAGAACTATACTGCTAATCATAATGTTCACATTCCTTCCCGATACAACTTTTTACCGGATTACTACATTGCCGGTACCAAGCATCTCTCTTAACTCCACAATAAATGCTTCATGTATAATACACTTTGATCCGACGTTCTTTTTGGTATCACTAAAATGAATAATCAGACTCTCATTTCCCGGAAACATCATGTGTATAAGCTTAAGCCGCTCATACTCCGGGCCATCTTCATTGTCCAGCTTGACATACAATGTCTTCTGTACTGCGTTCGCACGTTGCTCTTGAAGCCTATCTTCTATTTCATTTTCCCTATTTTCTATTCTTGCTTCTGCACTATTTGTCATTTGCAATTTATCATTTTTTGTTTGCTTCGCGTCCGATATCGGGCGCAGTGATTCCAGGACTATTTGCGGTTCCTTCTCGTCTCTCTCTGAAATTTTGCCAGTGGCGATTACAATAGACTCTACCTGCATGTATCCGCTCGAGGTATCTAAAACTCTTTGGAAAGCAAGAAGTTCAATACTGCCGGTGCCGTCATCCAGGGAAATATATGCCATCAACGAGTTGTTGCGTGTCGGCTTAGTTTTAACCGCTTCTATTACACCCGCAAGAGTTATATTCTGGTTATTTCTAAATCTGATTTTTCCACCCTCACGAGCATAATCTTCAAGGATATCTCCTATACTGACCGCATTCATTTTTTTTGCATCATCTCTGTAATCATCCATCGGATGCCCCGACAAATAGAGACCGGTCACCTCCCGCTCCATCCTTGTAAGCTCACCTTTGGAGTATTCCGGGAGATCAGGGAGTTCGATAGCATTGGAACCATTGGAGACATCCCCCTGTCTTGTTGTAAAACCAAACAAATCCATTTGTCCTTCGACGTTGCGGCGGCGGTGGTCGGCTACGCTGTCCACTACCGTTTGGCATATCATCATCAACTGTCTTCTGTTTGCTCCAAGACCGTCGAAGCAGCCGCATTTTATTAAATTCTCAAGCGCGCGGCGGTTTAAGTCTCCACCGTATACTCTCTTGCAAAAATCTTCAAAGCTGCTGAATGGGCCGTTTTCTTCACGTTCCTTGACCACTTCACCTATGAAGCCGCGTCCGATGCCTTTTACTGCGACCAACCCATATCTTAAGTCATTACCCGAAACCTTAAACATAGCGTCTGATTCGTTGATATCGGGCGGTAATAGAGCTATACCCATGCTTCTGCATTCATGCGTATACTCGGAGACTTTTTCGGGCGAGAACAGTACTGATGAGAGCAGTGCCGCCATGTAAATCTGCGGGAAATGGCATTTAATATAAGCTGTCTGATAAGAAATTATGGCATATGCAACGGCGTGACTCTTATTAAACGCGTAATTAGCAAATGCGAATATTTCATCATAAATGCTTGAGGCTATTCTTTTTGGGACACCGTTGTCTACTGCCCCAACAATATTGCGTTCGGGATCACCATCAATAAAAGCTTTTTTTTCGCGCTCAATTTCCGAAACGATCTTTTTTGACATTGCCCGGCGTATCATATCTGCCTGACCAAGTGAAAACCCGCCCATTTTTACAAATATATCTATAACCTGTTCCTGATATACTATACACCCGTATGTTACCGATAGAATCGGTTCAAGCAGCGGATGTTTATATGTGATTTTCTCCGGATTGCGGCTGCTTTCAAGAAATCTCGGAATTGACTCCATCGGTCCGGGGCGGTAGAGTGCGATGATTGCAGTTATGTCCTCAATACTCTTTGGCCCAAGCCCGGTGCAAACACCTGTCATTCCCTGTGATTCCAGTTGAAAAACACCCGATGTCTTACCCTCTGATAGCATCGCATATGTAGCAGCATCATCTTCAGGTATAGTCTCTATCAGGAAATCCGGATCTGTCTTTCGAATTTGCTGCACCGAATCCTCAATAACCGTCAAATTCCGCAAGCCCAGAAAATCCATTTTCAACAAACCCAAATCTTCAAGTGTTGTCATAGAGTATTGAGTTGCTATCGAATCGTCTTTTTTTGATAATGTCAGCGGAACATATTCACGCACAGGCATTTTTGTTACAACAATACCTGCGGCATGTGTACCGGAGTCTTTCGGCATTTTTTCAAGAGCGGAGGCTGTGTCAACAACACGTTTGATGCGCGGGTCCTCATTATACATTGCTTGAAGACGGGTTGAGGTTTTAAGCGCATCCGCTATTGTGATGTCCAAGCGGTCAGGTATTTCGCGTGCAAGCTCATTTTCTTCTTGAAAGGATAATGCCAGTGCTTTTGATACGCTCCTTATAGCGTTTTTCGCTTTCAGGGAGTTAAACGTGACTATCTGCGCAACCCTGTCCGCTCCATATTTTTGTTTCACATATTCAATAACCTCGCCGCGTCTGCGTTCACAAAAGTCGATATCTATATCAGGCATGCTTATGCGCTCGGGATTTAAGAAACGCTCGAAATACAGGTTAAATTTTAACGGGTCAACAGATGTTATTCCTAAACAATACGATGCAACGCTGCCTGCGGCACTGCCGCGCCCCGGTCCGACAGGGATGCCGTTTTTTCTCGCATAGTCAATAAAGTCTGCAACTATTAGAAAATAATCGGTAAACTTCATTTTTGCAATCATGTCCAACTCGTAAAAGAGTTGCTTCCGTACATCTTCCCGGTTTGCTCCGTATATTCTATCAGCTCCGGCTAAACAAAGTTCTTTCAAATATTCATCTGTATCACTTTTTCCCTCGGGTAGCATAAACTCCGGTAAATGGTATTTTGTAAAATCGAAATCGAAATTGCACATTTCCGCGATTTTTACGGTGTTATCATACGCTTCGGGGAATTCGGGGAACAACGCTCGCATTTCATCTTCTGACTTTAGATACAATTCCTGCGATTCAAATCGCATTCTATCCGTATCGTCAACGGATTTTCCTGTTTGAATACACATTAAAATATCTTGAGCCTCAGCGCCGTTTCGGTCAATATAATGCGCATCATTTGTAACAACAAGAGGGATTCCCGTTTCTCTGTGAATTCTTAATAAGCCTTTATTTACATCCGGTTGCTCTGCAAATCCATGGTTCTGCAGCTCCAGATAGAAACTATCTTCGCCAAAAATATCTCTAAGCTCCAATGCTTTTGCTTTTGCTCCGTTGTAATTGTTGTTTAAAAGTAACTTGGGAATTTCACCTGACACACAGGCAGACAACGCTATAAGTCCTTCACTATACGTTTTCAGAAGACTCGTATCGACACGTGGTTTTACATAAAAGCCTTCGGTAAATGCCGCACTGACTAATAAGCAAAGATTTTTGTAGCCGGTTTCATTTTTGCAAAGCAATACAAGATGATGGCGATTAGAGTCGTGTTCATAGTCCATGTCAAAACGTGTTCTTGCCGCAACATAGACCTCACAGCCTATTAACGGCTTAACTCCGCGTTCTTTCGCTTCTTTATAAAAAGCAACGGCTCCATACATGACCCCATGATCAGTAATTGCAACGCTTTCCTGACCAAGCTCTTTTATTCGAGCGATAAGATCCTTCACTCTGCAAGCCCCGTCAAGAAGACTGTATTCACTATGTACATGTAGATGCACAAATCCCATGAAAAACTCACTTCACTGTTTATTCACATTTATCGAATCAGAATACCATAAAATCATCGTAATGTCAAAAATAGATGTGAAAAAATGTACAGAAAAAATGTACAAAAAACACGGTGCTGTTAACAACTCTCATTTTAAGTTGCGTGAGTACGTCCGCTATGGTATGATAATTGTCACGACAATCATAATATAAAAAGCAATTAGATTAAGGATTTTAAAGTATAATGATACATATTGCAGTGCTTGGGTACGGTATTGTCGGTTCCGGTGTTGTGCAGGTTCTTGACAAGAATTCAGGCAGGATAAGTCAAAATGCAGGGCAGGAAATTAAAATTAAATATATCCTTGATATCAGGGAGTTTGACGACTGCCCGTATAAGTCTTTGTTTGCAAAAGATTTTGAAACTATTGTAAACGATCCGGAAATCGCTGTGGTGGTCGAAGCAATAGGTGGTATAGGTGCTGCATTAGAGTACACACGCCGATCCTTGGAAGCCGGGAAAAGTGTTGTCACTTCAAATAAAGAACTTGTTGCGGAATATGGCAGTGAGTTGCTTAAGCTTGCGATGGAAAAAGAGGTAAATTATCTATTTGAAGCAAGCGTTGGTGGCGGAGTTCCTGTTATCAGACCACTGGCACAATGCATGACGGCAAATATCATCAATGAAATATATGGTATTCTTAACGGGACAACAAACTATATTCTTACCGATATGGAAAAAAACGGAACGGATTTTTCAGAGGCATTACACGAAGCACAGAAGAAAGGTTATGCCGAATCCGATCCGACTGCAGATATCGAAGGGCATGATGCTTGCCGAAAGATTTGTATTTTATCTTCTCTCGCATACGGACGACATATCTTCCCTCGTCAAGTTTTAACTGAAGGAATATCCGGGGTTACTTTAAAAGATATTCATTATGCAGCAAAGCTTGGTTATGCTATAAAACTTTTGGGACGCTCTCGTGCCATAAATGATAAAGTATCTGTGTATGTGGCACCACATCTTGTAAGTAAGCATAGTTTACTTGCGGTAATTGATGGTGTAATGAATGCTGTCGTTATACGCGGAAACGCTGTGGGTAATGTCGTTTTTTGCGGTGCGGGTGCAGGAAAGCTGCCAACGGCAAGCGCAGTGATTGCGGATGTAATTGATGCCGTAAAACACCTGCATGCGAGAAGATGGATAAGCTGGGACGAATGTGACGCGGGTTTGGTTGTTGATTCTACACTATTGGATTCAGCTTGGTATATAAGAACAGATGCCACCAGGAGCAAGGTGGAAAAAGAGTTTGGCAGTGTAATTTTTGCCGGAGGAACAGGCAATGAAGCAGCTTTTATAACCGGTGTTATGAATGGTACAATGGTTGGAGATTTATTGAGCCGCGGGATAACTGTACAGTCGCGATTTAGGGTATTGGGAGATTACTAAGATGGGATTGATAGTTCAAAAATTTGGAGGGAGTTCTGTAGCCGATGCGGAGAGTATACGGCGCGTTGCCTGGATTATTGCAGAGGCTTACTCTGAGGGAAAAAATGTTGTAGTAGTGTTGTCTGCGCAAGCAGATACTACGGATGATCTCATTGCTAAAGCAAAAGAGCTTAACCCGAACCCTTCAATGCGGGAAATGGATGTCTTGCTTTCTACGGGTGAACAAGCATCTATCGCCCTTATGGCAATGGCGCTGGAAACACTTGGATTACCTGTTGTGTCTCTAACAGGCTGGCAGGTTGGGATGAACACGGATTCATCTTATGGCAGCGCACGTATAAAAGGGGTCTCGGCGGAGCGTCTGAAAGCTGAACTCGACCGCCGCAGAATAGTTTTAGTTGCAGGCTTTCAAGGCATTAACAAGTTTGACGATATAACAACCATCGGACGAGGCGGCTCAGACACAACAGCGGTGGCATTAGCCGTCACTTTAAATGCTGAGATATGCCGTATTTACACGGACGTTGAAGGGATTTTTACAGGAGATCCGAATAAGCTTCCGGGAGCAAAGAAGCTTGATGAGATAACATATGATGAAATGATTGAACTTGCAACGCTCGGTGCACAGGTTTTACATAACCGCTCGGTCGAAATGGCAAAACGATATGGCGTTAAAATGGAAGTCCTTTCCAGTCTTGTCAGAAAGCCGGGAACAATTGTTAAGGGGGTAACAAAAATGGAACATATGAAAATAAGCGGTGTAGCAAAAGATTCTGATATCGCCCGAATCGCGCTTGTAGGCTTAAAGGATGAGCCGGGAGTTGCATTTAAGATGTTCCGTGTACTTGCAAATGAAAAAATCAACATAGACATTATTTTGCAATCCATCGGTCGCAACAACACAAATGACATCAGCTTTACAGTATCAAGGAGCGATATGGAAAAAGCCGTTAATGTTCTTGAAGAGAACAAGGATATTATCGGGTACACTGATATTAGTACAACAGACAAGATAGCAAAAGTTAGTATTGTAGGAGCAGGCATGATGTCATCGCCGGGTGTTGCGGCAATGATGTTTGAAGCCTTGTATGATTCAAAAATCAATATTGCAATGATATCCACCAGTGAGATAAAAATCTCGGTACTCGTCGATGAAAATGATGCCGATCGCTCCGTCGCAGCCATCCATGCGAAGTTTTTCGGCGCGTAAGTAAGAAAATCCTTGACAGATGGAGCATAGTTGCATAAAATTACTTTGATTGAGATAGTTTTGAGAAAGAGGTTTTTGAAATGCCGGATAAAAAAAGCGAAAGCAAACTAAAGGCTATGTTGGAACGCACCGGCGTAATACGCAAGGTCGATGAATCATCAAAACCGGTTGATTTAACGGATCCGGGTTATAATTCAGATATTAAACCTTTATTTGATATACCCGGTGATACTGTTAAAGTGACTCCGGCTGCACGTCAGCCGATACCCGGAATGCCCACCCCTGTTTTTCCGTCGGAAAAACCGTCAGAAGCATCATACACACAACCTCACGTTGAGGAAAGGATTGAAACTGAAATTGCGGAGGATGTGGATATGTCTATATATGAAAAGGAAAGCATTGAGATAGTCGAAGAACCGGTACGCCAACAAGCATCTCAAGCATACGTTGAGCCGTCTGCCGTACAGCAACCTGCATCATATGGCGAAGTCAGCCCTGCTCAAGGTGACTATGCTTATCCGGAAACACAAGCAATACCGGCTGTATCTGCTCAAAGAGATTTACAATCCGAAAACTATACAGACAGATTCCTTAATACCGAAGAGTTATACGAAGCTCTTTCTCTAACGCCAAAGAAAACAGATTCCATATACCTTATTGAAGAATATCTGCAAACACTTCCGGATTCCCTGCCGGATTCGCAACGGCGCGATATAGTCGCAAAGTTGCTCGCTGCTTCCGGCTTTGACTATGATTTGCTTATGGGTGACGGCGTATTACGCGTCAAAATGCTTAAAGAATATGCCGAAAGATTTGCGCGGCATACGGATGACTACATCGCGGCACGCCAGGCAGAGCTTGATGAGCTTGAGCAACAAATTCTTCGCACCCGCCGGCTGATTGAAAATCGTAAAGATTTGCATAAAAAGCAGTTTTTCTCAATCGAGGCGGAGGCTCAACGTCTGAAAGAAGTATTGACATACATTTCCGGCTAAACACAATATAGTTATAAAGTTATATTAATAACACTATATATTGACGACGTGAAGTAAAACAGACTTCGCGTCGTTTGTGACCGCTAGATATACAAAAAAACTAAGAGAATGCCACAAGAAAGAGGGTGAAGCAACAAATTGAAAGGCTATGAAATTACAAAGCGAGGCTTAGCTATTATCGTTATTCTTATTATTGCTTTGATTGCTGTACCCATATCTGTCATTTACGTCAGATCTCTTAGCAGTTCACCGTATGATGACCATCCGGGTATATACACACCTACTCCCGACCCCGATGATGAACCGGGTAATGAACCCGGGAACGAACCCGGCAATGGCTCCGGAGAAGAGCACGGGAATGGTTCCGGGGAAGAGCAAGGAAATGGTTCCGGAGAAGAGCAAGGAAATGGTTCCGGAGAAGAGCACGGGAATGGTTCCGGGGAAGAGCAAGGAAATGGCTCCGGAGAAGAACCGGGCAATGAACCCGGAGAAGAACCGGGCAATGAACCCGGAGAAGAGCCGGAACCCGGTCCGATTGAAGTTAATGTCGCTGCCGGCACCATGTCATTTATGTTTTCACCCCAACTGCAAGAGTCCATTGATACTGAAACAGTATCAATGATAAGGGACTTCCTGGGCTCACCCGAAAATACAAGAGATTCTAGAATTGTCGCCCGAGTACCAAGCCTGGATGAAAGCGATACAGCCATTGTTGTTGATGCAATAACCGATGCATTCGCACATTATGGTATATCTCAAAACAGGTTGTCATATGTAGTTTACACGGCAGGTACAATCGAGAACGTTTTTGAGATTAGCTTTTCCTTTGAGCGTGTTGCGAACCAGAAATAATTGGCAGCAGCCTTTCAAAATGCATTCCTCGCGACGCTTTCACAAGAATGGCGTCGCCTTTTTTTATTTGTACCGGTATTTCTTCCATCAGTTCTTCCATGCTTTTATAATGCTTTGCATTGATGCCGCTGTTTGAAACGAACCCCTTGTAAATATTATTGGACAAATCACCTTGGCAGAGCAAACAATTAATTCCGGTTTGTGCTGCAAACATACCAACCTCATGATGCATTTTGACAGTGTGTTCTCCAAGATTCAACATATCACCGAGAATTGCAACATGCCGTCCGGGCAATGCCGAAATTGATGTCAGCGCTGCTTTGACCGAATTTGGATTTGCGTTATAGCAATCATCAATGAGCGTGATCCCGTTAATGTTCGATACATTTGACCTTCCTTCTACGGGTTCGTATAATGTAAAGCCCTTGCATATTTCTTCGTCTGTTAGTCCAAGTAACTGTCCGACAATAACGGCAGCAGGAGCAAGAGATGCCAGATGGCTTCCATATGCAGGCAGCTTGACGTGAAAGTTGCTTTTATCACTTACAATATCAAATTCAACAGAATCTACACTATTAGCATGTACATTGACTGCACGAACATCATTGTACTCTTCTAAACCAAATGTCAACTTCCGCATTTTTGGGTCGAACCCCAGAAGCAGCTCATCGTCACCATTTAAAACGGCAATGCCATCGGGCTTCATATATGCAAAAGCTTCTGTTTTTGCACGCAATACTCCTTGCAAATCACCGAGTTCCACAATATGTGAGTATCCGATTTTTGTCATGACAAATATGTCGGGGCGTACCATCTGTGCAAGAATACTCATATCACCAAAGTCCCGAATACCCATTTCTATAACAGCAGCCTCGTGCCTTTCGTTAAGCGACAGTAAGGTCAAGGGCACGCCAAGCTCGTTATTCATATTCATTTTTGTTTTCAGAACGTTTAGTTTTGCACCCAAAACTGCTCCGATTATTTCCTTTGCAGTGGTCTTACCAACACTACCGGTTATGCCGACTAAAGGAATTGTAAAAAGGCTTCGATAATACTCTCCGAGCGTTCTTACTGCTTCAAGCGTGGATTTGACAATTACATACGGCCCTTTTGCGTTCGGTATTTCTTGCTCCGCAAGACAACATGCTGCTCCGGATTCAAATGCCGAATTTGCATATGAGTGTCCGTCAGCTCGTGCACCTTTTATACAAATAAATAGATTGCCGGGTTTTACATCTCGATTGTCACGCACCGCTCCCGATACAGGAATACGTTTCTCATCAGTACTTCCGAAATACTCTCCTCCGGTAACCTCTGCTATTTTTATCGGTGTTAAAGTCTTCATAGTTTCACCATCCCGATACAGAGTTTACACTATGATCTGCTTTTCATCAAGTATTAGTGAAATATATGTTGACATTATGTTTTGTGAACCATATAATGTTTCGTGCTCGACTTTTGCAGGGCGGCATAGCTCAGATGGCTAGAGCATGCGGTTCATACCCGCAGTGTCACTGGTTCAATTCCAGTTGCCGCTACCACAAATACTCTTTAAGCGCCCCATTTTCGGGGCAATCGCGGCCCGTTGGTCAAGCGGTTAAGACTCCGGCCTTTCACGCCGGCAACAGGGGTTCGAGTCCCCTACGGGTCACCACTGCACTCAAAATCCGAACCTGTAATAGTAAGCGGGTTCGGTTTTCTGTGAAAGGGAAGCCGTAATATGATAGATACGATACTTTTTGATTTGGATGGGACGCTGGCGCGGTTTAAACAGGATGAGTTTATCAACACTTATTTTGGTGAGCTTAGCAAGGTTTTCTTGCGGCTTGGTTTAGATGCCGAAAAAGCTTGTAAGGGGGTTTGGGTCGGCACTAAGGCGATGGTACTCAATGACGGAGCAGAACTTAATACCCGCAGGTTTTGGGATGCTTTTTCTGAATTTATGGGTATTGAGGGCGATTTGCTTGCGGCTGCTGAAGCTGCTTGTGATGATTTTTACTCAAATGAGTTCAATATTGTAAAGTCAATTGTAGAACACAGCGAGATTCCTGCACGTGTTGTGCGGGCTATGGCTGAGAAAGGGTACAAAGTTGTCCTTGCCACAAATCCGCTGTTTCCGCCGTGCGCGGTTGATTCACGTCTTGGCTGGATAGGTCTTGAACGTGATGATTTTGAGTTGATAACACATTATGAAAACAGCACATTCTGCAAGCCAAATCCGGCATATTATCAGGAAGTTCTAGTAAAAATCGGGAAAACACCCGAACAATGCCTAATGGTAGGAAACAATCCTGCCGAGGATATGTGTGCAAGCAAGCTGGGTATGGAGGTTTTCCTTGTCACGGACTTTATGGAAAATGAAACAGGTATAGATATTTCGCAATTCAGAAACGGCACTATAGAGGATATGGAAGCATATCTGATGGCAATGCCGGAGGTGCTATGAAAATTGGTCTTATCGGTCTTAACCAAACAGGAAAAACCACGCTTTTTAGTCTGCTCACAGGTAAGATTGATAGCAGTAATATATCGACAGGAAAGGGCTCTGCGAATATCGGCACATGCATAGTTCCTGATGAACGTGTTGATTTTCTTTCAGGCTTATATAAACCAAAGAAAACAACATATGCAAAAATCGAACTTACAGATATTACAGGGTTTTCGACCTCAAACGACGGACACAACTCGGGTGCGGCGCGTTTTCTCAACGATGTGCGTCCATGTGATGCGATAGTTCATGTGTTGCGTGCGTTTGAATCAGATTCTGTGGTTCATGATTTAAGCAGCATTGACCCTGCACGTGACTTGGAAGCTGTAGAAACTGAAATGCTTTTTGCAGATCTGGAAATGATCGAAAAAAGAATCGGGCGGATTAGAGCGGGAAAGAAGATAACTAAAGAGAATGAAGCGGAAATCGCTCTTTTAGAAAGATGTTTTGATTGGCTGGAGAAAGGCGGTTCTATTTTAGAGATGGAACTGTCCGAACAAGAGCGTGTATTTACACGAAGTTTTGCGTTTTTGACAGAAAAACCTCGTCTTGCTGTTGTAAATATGGATGAAGCACAGTGGGAATCAAAGATTTACCCGAATAGTAAAGGTCTTCGTACATTATGTGCGAAACAGAATATCCCGCTATTAGAGCTATGTGTTGAAATGGAATTAGAAATAAGCCGCTTGCCACATGATGAGAAGCAGTTTTTTCTGACTGACACGGGTATTACACAATCCGGGCTTTCTGTTCTTGCTCAAGCGTCTTACAACTTGCTGGGTTTGATATCTTTTCTAACAATAGGCGATGATGAGGTGCGTGCCTGGACGATTGAAAAAGGTACAATAGCAAAAAGTGCAGCCGGTAAGATACACACAGATATTGAGCGTGGTTTTATACGAGCGGAGGTTGTTAAATACAAAAATCTCCGTGAACTCGGCACTATGGCAAAGGTCAAGGAGAAAGGTTTGTTCCGCCTTGAAAGCAAAGAGTATATAGTCGAAGACGGTGATATTATAAATTTCAGGTTTAATGTTTAATGCAGGAATTTGACAACATAGTTTGCGCCGTCGCCTATATATTGCTCGACTGCTGCTGCTCCCCCGCTGGCGGCAAATGTTGGATCCATTAGATGCCAGTCACGACCGTCAAAGCGAATAACGTCATCGAGCCATCCTTCTTCTTCGCTGAAAACACTTATCCAGGCATGGTAAACATCCCCGGTATATCCGATTACCAGTTTTGTCGGAATACCTTGACTTCGTAACATTGCTGCCATTAATGAAGCAAAATCAAAACATATTCCTTTTCCCCGCGCCAGAACTTTATCTACTTCCGGCAGATAATCAACCTGAACCGTTTCTGCCAGTTCTACATCATAAGTAATGTTTTCTATAACAAAGTGATAAATTGCTCCTACTATATCTGTGAATGATGATAATCCTGCTACCAGTTCTGCGGCTTTTTTTACGACATCACAATCTTGATGAAAGTTTACGTATTGATTTGGGCGCAAAAACGGAGCAAACTCATCAACCAGAGTAACGTCTAGCGTTATAGAAAGCACCATGGCATACCTTGTGCCTTCTATCTGCTCAAATACGCCAATCTCGTAAGTGCCGTTTCCGCCCGATAGCGGGAATACTTCAAAATCACGATCCGGACGCAGAGTATACTGGTATTGAGTTCCGTCAGGGACAGTTATAAGTATTTTTGCTTTCATATCGGTAGCTTCGAGGAATTTCGCCATTATATAACCGTCTTCTTTGTTTGAAAAGTCTATTATAGCCTTATCATTTTCTTCAACAGCCATTCCCGAAGCTGTAGGGACCAGTATAATTGGGATTTCTACAATTGCCTGCGCGACTGTTTGCGACGGTGTTTGACCTTCGGAATCTGATGATTGCGGATTTTGTACCCCGGAACCGGAGTTACCTGAGTTGCCCCCGCCGATGCCGCTATCACCCGACCCAAATCCGCACCCCGACAACAGCATCAAGGACAGCACTATAAATATAAAAATCATAGTGTAGATAGCACTCTTTTTATACTGCACAGATACTGCCTCCTTTCGCCGTTTGGGGTTCACAACATTCTCTCATATCAACAGGTTTCTTGTCAAGCAATACGCAGAAAGTTCAAAGTAATTTCATCTTTGTGACATTTCTGATTTTACCTTGCAACTCAACAAAAAAAGTTGACATGTATATATGGGTAGTATATAATTCACATCTGTGCAAAAATGCATATTATATACAGTTAATCTGTGATAAATAAATCCAAGTACGAAAGGACTGTACATAAAGTTATGTTAAGAACATATCAGCCAAAAAAAAGAAAACGTGCGAAGGAGCACGGTTTCCGTAAAAGAATGTCAACAAGAAGCGGGCGAAAAGTGCTTGCTCGCCGTCGCTTGAAGGGTCGCGCAAAACTGTCGGCTTAATATGGAATCTCTTACGAAAAATTACGAATTCAAAAGATTATATAACAAAGGCAGGAGTGCTGCTTCAAAGTACGCTGTTGTTTATTGTGCAAGAAACAACATTGCGGCAAACAAGCTTGGCATAACAGTCAGCACCAAACTCGGAGGAGCAGTACAACGCAACCGCATCCGACGCCGGTTAAAAGAGATTTACCGCTTAAATGAGTTGAATTTTCGCAAAGGGTACAACATAGTGATTGTTGCCAGATACGGAAGCCGTGATGCGAAATTGAAAGACCTTGAATCCTCATTGCTGTATCTCTTCAAAAAACTTGGTCTTAACCAAAGCAATGATTTTGCCACAGGGAGCGTCGTCATTGAGGAGCAAACAAAGATATGAAGCGTCTGCTGATCAGCCTGGTAAGATTCTACAGAAAATACTTTTCAACTCCCTCGATGCCAAAATGCAGGTTCTTTCCGACCTGTTCAATATATGCACTGGAATCACTTGAGAAATATGGTGCTCTTAAAGGCAGCCTTCTTGCGCTCGGACGTATTTTCAAGTGTCATCCGTTTCACAAAGGCGGATATGATCCGGTTCCCTAGTGCACCGTCTCAGTGATATTACTTTCTGAATATGTTTATGTATTCGGTATGAAGGAGTTAATTTGAAACAAGTTTCAAACTAAAACTGATTTAAATACATAATCGTCTTATCATTCCTTGCCGTGCACGATAAGATAGATTTTATTGAATTATGTGCCGATGCACGGCGGCGGAATGGACGATTAATATGTTTGACATGATTGCGTTGCCATTTGGCAGATTGTTGATGTTTCTTTATAACATGGTAAACAATTATGCGTTGGCATTATTACTTGTGGCTGTTGTTGTAAAGGTAATTCTGCTCCCGTTCCAGATGAAAGCCAAACGAGGACAGCTCAGGCAGGCAAGGCTGCAGCCCAAAATGGCGGAGCTGCAAAAAAAACATGCGGCGAACAAACAAAAGCTTAATGAAGAGATGGCTAAACTCTACAAGGAAGAGGGCATTAACCCTGCGTCCGGCTGCTTGTGGAGCTTTATTCAAATGCCGATAATGATTGCGCTTTTCTTTGCAATACGCCAACCCTTAACTTTGATGATGGGTGTCGCCAGAGATTTACTTAGCCCCGGCGGGGATGGCGAAGCCGCAGGGGCAATTTATCAAAAGCTTCAAGAAATGGGATTTAACTTTGAAAATGCCAGACCGGGAATGGAGCAAATCGAACAAGCAGAGTTTATAACTGCACATTTTGATGTGTTTGCACCTCTTAGCGAACATTTGCAAAGAATTTCATTTTCCCTTGGAAATATCAACTTCGCTTTAACGCCGGATTGGCAAGTGTGGAATTTCGACTGGAGCAACGCAGCGGTCTTAATGCCGGCACTTGTTTTATTCATGTTCCCCATTCTCTCCGGCGGAGCGCAGTTCTTATCAATGGGTATTATGCGTAAAATGAATGTTGCCGGAACACCTGAAGCAGCAGCGGGCACAATGGGTAAAGTCATGAAGTTTATGCCGTTAATGTCGGTATGGTTCGGGTTCATTCTTCCTGCTGCACTTAGTTTTTATTGGACAATAGGAACTATACTGCAAATCGGGCAAGATGTATGGCTTACAAAAAAATACACAAAAATAATCGATGCAGAAGAAGCCGAGAAGAACGAACTCCGCAAGGCAAGAGAAGCTGAGATCGAAGCCAAACGTGAAGAAACCGAACGAAAAAAAGCGGAAGGTCTTGTAGAGCGAAATAGGAATACCTCAAGACGCAAGAAGCAAAAAAGTGATAAGCAAGGACAACTCGAAAAGGCTGTCGAGTGGGAAAAGAAAAATGCTCCTGCTCTACCGGTTAAGGAAAAGGATGATCCGGGCAGAATTGATAACAGACGTTATGCGCGCGGCCGTGCTTATGACCCTGACAGGTTTGCTAATGAATCATCCGAAGCGTCTGTCGATGATTCGGATGAAGGAACAGATGAATTTTATGGCATTGCCGACGAACAAGGTGATGACACCGTACAACTGTTCACGGAAGATGATGACGAGGAGAATATTGCGGAATCAGCAGACAATGAAGACGAGCAGCCCGAGAGTGATGAAGATAGCAATTCTGAAGACGATGAAGATGATGAAAGCGAAGCTAAGAGCGAGGCAGAACACATGGAAGAAATTAATGATAATCAGGATGATAAGGAACCGGAGACACCGCAGTCAGAGAAATTTGACACTAAACGATTTGATTAGTTGAGGTATGTTATATATGGAAAAATCGATTGAAGTACAAGGTCGTACAGAGGATGAAGCGATTGAGACTGCTTTGGAGCAGCTTGGAATGTCTCGCGATGATGTTTCTGTAGAAATCATTGAGCAGGCAAGAACCGGATTTTTAGGCTTAAAAAACACTCCCGCAATCATCAAAGTAGTTTACGAAGCAGCAAGCGGTCAAGAGGAGCATGTTGAAACTTTCCTGACAGGACTTTTTGAGCGCATGGATATTGATGTTGACCTTGACATAAAAAAAGAAGATGGTTCAATCAACATTATCCTGACCGGCAAAGACCCCGGGGCACTTATAGGACGACGCGGTGAAACGTTGGATGCAATTCAGCACTTGTCAAATTATGTTGTCAACCGCAGTGTTTCCGACCGTGTGAGAATTAACCTCGATGCCGAAAATTACAGGCAAAGAAGAAATGAAGCACTCGAGAACCTCGCAGCAAGAACTGCCGGCAAAGTTGTTAAGTATCGTCGTAACATGACGCTTGACCCGATGAATGCTTATGAGCGTCACGTAATACACACAGCCCTTCAAGAGCACGGGCAGGTTTCAACCTTTTCGGTCGGAAGTGAGCCTAACAGACGTGTAGTGGTAGCTTTTGGAGAAAGCGGGGATAACCCGAAGCAATCCGGGTCACCGCAATACCGCGAGTGGAGCTAGAAATGAGATAAGGGTCGGGTTCATGTCATTGTGCCCGACCTTCTACATAACGCCGTTTATTAAGCAATGTCTTCAAAGAAACATATATTTTGGAGGGTAATATTATGGTATTTGACAAAATGAAGGAAGTCCTGGCGGAGCAATTTGATGTTGATCCGGAAACAATCACCAGAGATACTGATATGATGAATGATCTTGGTGCGGATTCTCTGGATCTTGTCGAGCTGATAATGACTCTTGAAGAAGAATATGGAGTAAGCGCGACTGACGAGTCTATCTATGAGCACAAAACAGTTGGTGATATCTCCGATTATATCGAAACTCTGGTGAAATGATCCAATCATATGTGTTTAGAGAGTTGAAAGGGTTGGTTTGTTTTGAAAAAGTACGGATTAAATGAACTAAGAGAACTGTTTCTCGCTTTTTTTGAGGAAAAGGGTCACCTTCGTCTGCCCAGTTTTTCACTTGTACCATATAATGACGCATCACTTCTGCTTATTAATTCCGGTATGGCTCCGATGAAAACATGGTTTACCGGCGAGCAGGCGCCGCCTCGAAAGCGTGTCTGTACATGTCAAAAATGCTTGCGTACCAACGATATTGATAATGTCGGAAAGACTGCGCGTCACGGCTCATATTTTGAAATGCTCGGCAACTTTTCGTTTGGCGATTATTTTAAGCATGATGCAATCGTGTGGTGCTGGGAATTTTTGACGGAAAGACTCGGCATGAATCCGGATCTTCTTCATCCGTCAGTTTATCTGGATGATGAAGAAGCCTTCTCCATTTGGGTAAATGTTGTCGGTCTTGCACCTGACCGAATTGTAAAACTCGGGAAAGAAGATAACTTCTGGGATCATGGCAGCGGTCCCTGCGGTCCTTGCTCTGAAGTCTATTTTGACCGCGGCGTTGAAAACGGCTGCGACCGTCCTGATTGCGCTCCCGGCTGTGACTGTGACCGCTATGTCGAGATATGGAACAATGTTTTTACACAGTTTGATAATGACGGTGCCGGAAACTATTCTGAACTCCGCCAAAAGAACATTGATACAGGTATGGGTCTTGAGCGTCTTGCATGCGTTTGCCAAGGTGTCGGTGGACTGTTCGAGGTTGATACTGTTATTAGTATTATAAACAAAGTATCTGAAATTAGCGGTGTTCCTTACGGAAAAGGACATGATTCAGATGTATCAATCCGTATTATTACAGACCATATCCGCGCCGCAACAATGCTTATTTGCGACGGTGTCTTACCGTCAAATGAGGGTCGCGGGTATGTATTGCGTCGCCTGCTCCGACGCGCGGCAAGAAGCGGAAAGCTTCTAGGTATTAACAGAAGTTTTCTATGTGACGTTTGCAACGTAGTTATTGAGAACAACAAGGACGCATATCCTGATTTGGTTGAAAAAACAGAGTTTATCAACCGTGTTATTCGAGTCGAAGAAGAAAAGTTTGCAAAGACCATTGATGCAGGGACAGCGATGCTGACAGAGCTTATCGGCACTCTTAAAGCTAATGGTAAAGCAATATTGTCAGGAGAAGATGCTTTTAAGCTTTATGACACTTACGGCTTCCCGCTTGACTTAACTGTCGATATGCTATCTGAGCATAATATGACTGTTGATGCTGCGGCATTTAACGAACATATGGAAGCACAACGCACACGCGCAAGAAAAGCACGAGAAGCACTCGGCGATTTGGCTTGGGCAGGAATAGAGTTAGGACTGGACAACACACCGACGGTATTTACAGGATATGATACGTTTAGCGATACAGGGAAAATTCTTGCAATAGTTACTCAAGGTGAAGTCTGTTCTTCAATTCGTGAAGGCGAGGAGGGAATCATCGTTCTCGATAAAACCCCGTTTTACGCTGAAAAGGGCGGACAATCATCAGACACCGGCATCATTAAAAATGGCGAGGCAATCTTCGATGTGACAAACGTGCAATTAACCAAAGGTGATAAAGACTTACACCACGGGAAAATGCGCAGAGGGACACTTACAGTTAATGATACTGTAGACGCAACTATATATACACCACGCCGCCATGCGATAATGCGGGCACATACCGCAACACATCTTCTGCATGAAGCCTTGCGCACAATACTCGGAGATCATGTCAACCAAGCGGGCTCACTTGTGGAACCCGATAAATTAAGATTTGACTTTACGCATTTTTCCGCACTTACTAAAGAGGAACTCACTGAAATAGAGAAATTTATAAATACGGCGGTACTCGAAGGACATCCGGTTTCTGCAAAAGAGATGTCTATAGCGGACGCAAAAAAACTCGGCGCAACAGCACTTTTCGGCGAGAAATACGGCGACACCGTCCGTGTTATCAAGACCGGCACATCAATTGAACTGTGTGGCGGCACACATTTAGACAACACCGCAAAAGCAGGTGCTTTTACTATACTTTCGGAGTTTTCGGTTGCTTCGGGTGTCAGACGTATAGAAGCGATAACCGGATTAGCAACACTTAGCTTGTTAAATGATTCGCGTGCGCATCTTTCAGAGCTTGCAAGTCTGGTCAAAGCAAACTCACCCGATGAGATTGCCGGCAAGTTTGAGCAAAACCTGGCTGTTCTTAGGGAGCTGCGGTCTAAGTTAGATTCAGCTATGTCAAAAGAATCCGATGGAGAAGCACGCAGAATTCTAACGGGAGCAAGAAACATCGGAGAGTTAAAGGTTATCACTGCAATAATTGATGACCCCGATGTCGACATCGATAAACTGCGGCAAATAGAAGACACCCTTCGTGATTGGGAAGCCGGAATAGTTGCCGTGATCGCTGCCGTAAAGGGAGATAAAATTACGCTATTGGCTGCCTGCGGAAAGATAGCAGTAGAAAAAGGCATAAAAGCGGGAGAGCTGATTCGTGAGATTACAAAAATCTGCGGAGGCTCCGGCGGCGGCAAGCCTGAATTTGCTATGGGCGGCGGAAAAGATGCCGGCAAACTGAAGGAAACACTTGAAGCTGTGGATGATTTCGTGAGAAACAAGTTGGGGTAATACCGGAGCGGGTTTAAATATGAATGATTGTATTTTTTGTAAAATAATAACCGGAGAAATTCCTTCAAAAAAAGTATATGAGGATGAGTTTATTTATGCTTTTAATGATATTAAACCGGAAGCACCGGTTCATATCCTCGTAACGCCTAAAGAGCATATTACATCTGCGGCGGAAGTAGATGAAAAAAACTCATATCTTATAGCAAAGTGCTTTGAAGTGATTGCAAAAATCTCAGGTGAAAAAGGTCTTAACGGCGGTTATCGTATCATAAATAACTGTGGTCATGACGGTGGTCAAACAGTTTTTCATTTGCATTTTCACTTACTAGGTGGTAAAGTATTTAATGATCTTTAGTCTTTGGAGGTTGAGTTATGATAAGGCTTCAAAATGAAATAGGAAATATCAATATAGCCGGTGATGTTTTTACTACTATCACGGGAGATGCTGCGACGAATTGCTTTGGCGTTAAAGGGATGACAATCCGCTCTATGACGGACGGACTTGTGCATCTGCTAAAGCGTGAGTTCATGGGCAAAGGTGTGCATGTCACATATAATAGTGACGATACGATTTCCATTGAGTTACATATTGCCGTTGACCAGGGTGTAAATATCCCTGTCGTCTGTGATAGTATCAAGAGCCAGGTGCGGTATAAGGTTACGAACGGCACAGGGGTCGAGGTTAAGCGTGTAGATATCTTCGTTGATACTATGCTGCTCGGTTAAGTATGGAGGGAACGGTGTGACACATCAGATTACAGGCGAACTATATAAAAAAATGGTTAGCAATGGTGCCGCCGCTATAGAAAACAATAAACAGGAGGTTAACGACCTAAATGTGTTTCCGGTTCCGGACGGAGATACGGGAACTAATATGAGCTTAACTATCGGTGCTGCTGAAAAAGCTCTTTCATCGATGACACCGGGGACTTTAGGGAATGTAACGGAAGCAACTGCAAGTGCTCTGCTCCGGGGTGCACGCGGCAACTCGGGCGTAATATTATCTTTATTATTCCGGGGGTTTTCACGCAGCTTAAAGGATAAAGACACAGCCGATGCAAAGGCTTTTGCAAATGCACTGACCGCAGGCGTTGAGTCGGCATACAAGGCTGTTATGAAACCTGCTGAAGGCACAATCCTTACAGTTTCCAGAGTTTCGGCAGGCGTAGCGGTCTCTGTGGCTGAGAGCGAAAGCGATATCGAAATTGTATTGGAAAAAACTCTTGAGGCAGGTTATGAGGCTCTTGCGGAAACTATTAATCAAAACCCTGTTCTGCAAAAAGCGGGTGTCATTGACGCAGGCGGAAAAGGTTATCTTTACATTCTTGATGGCATGCTTCAAGCTATGCGAGGGGTTGTTATAGAGAAAGAAACTCCCGCTGTCCAAGAGAGCGGAAAAGCAGATTTTTCACAATATACCGCAGAAGATATTACGTTTACATATTGTACAGAGTTTATAGTTGAGCGGAGCAAAACCATTAAAGAGGTTAATCGTCTCCGTGATTTTCTTGATAACCGCGGTGACAGCATAGTTGTTGTTGATGATGATGCCATTATTAAGGTGCATGTACATACAAATGACCCGGGTGCTGTGCTGACAGAAGCGTTAACTTACGGTTCGTTGCTTTCGGTTAAAATCGAAAATATGCGCGAGCAGCATTCTGAGGCGGCAGGAGCAGCAGAAGCAGCCTCACACGGAACGGATTCTGTTATGGACAAACCGGAAGAAACAGAGGAAATGAAGGAGTTTGCTTTTGTTGCTGTGTGTGCCGGTAAAGGGCTTGAGGAGCTTTTCCATAATCTCGGTGTTGACAGGATTATCACGGGCGGTCAGACAATGAATCCTTCGACCGAGGACATTTTGGAAAAAGTTGTTTCTGCACCATCAAATACAGTTTTTGTTTTGCCGAACAATAAGAATATAATCATGGCTGCCGAGCAATGCATACCGCTGACAGATAAACGTGTTATTGTTATTCCGACAAAAAGCATTCCGCAAGGTGTTACAGCCATGCTTACGGTTGATATGGCAGAAGCTGTTGATGAAATAGAAGCTGTAATGTGTGAATCGATAAAAGCTGTGCACACTGCACTCATTACTAAAGCGGCACGGAACTCGGTGTACGATGATACAAAAATTAAGAAGAATTCGCACCTGGCACTGATTGACGATGCTCTGACAGCAAGCGGCAATGACTTTAATTCCGTTATAAGCGCAGTTTCGTTAGCACTTAGTGAACTCTCTCCGGAATTTATCACAATTTTCACAGGCGAAGACGCAGACGAAAAAGAAACCGAAGTAGTGTCGGGCTTTATAAGCTCAGACTCCCCAAACGCTGAGCTTTCAGTAATCTCCGGCGGTCAACCGGTATATAGATATATTATTTCTGCTGAGTAGTTTTAGTGTTTCGACAGTGACAATGCAGGGTACTTTCGGGTATCCTGTTTTTATCGTCTTCTATGCAAATTCTATGCAAAATTCCCACTTTCGTTCAAAATTTCTGTTCAAATTTTCCTTGACTGATATATTCTGCTGTGGTATCATACACGTTGCTGACAAAATTGTCAGCGATAATATTGATAACGCGGGGTGGAGCAGTCCGGTAGCTCGTTGGGCTCATAACCCAAAGGTCGGCAGTTCAAATCTGCCCCCCGCAACCATTCAAGTTTACGTCCTTTGACGTAACTGCGGAGTATTGCGAACTCCCGCAACCATTTAAGTTTACGCCCCCTGTGATGACAACTTCATCGCTGTTGGCGTAAATTTTTTCT
>Ga0123353_10000510_pt1 | contig 48098 bp, 47 predicted proteins | sample TergutLab28metaG_3_FD_92763 | JGI IMG/M metagenome (GOLD analysis project Ga0123353, IMG submission 92763) | Labiotermes labralis P3 segment gut microbial communities from Petit-Saut dam, French Guiana - Lab288 P3 | ecosystem: Host-associated > Arthropoda: Insects > Digestive system > Gut ... | reverse complement strand
CCAGGAAATGTGATACCGCTAACCGGTATCGGTGGTGGTTACCTGGTGAAGTTTGAAACGTTCTACCTGAAAGTATATGATGATCAGACTACCAGCGCATATGTGGTAGAGGGATACCTGTACGGTGAGAATCAACTACCAACTAGGGAGTTTCTGATACCATACAATCAGTTTCGAGAATTCAGTGATCAGATAAGATATGATGACTACCTGCAGTCTCCGATCATCGTTACCTGGTTACAACCACTACCACCGTATACTGGTCAGGGTCCACGATATAACGTACCATGATGATAAAAAATATGGGAGGGTTATAACCCTCCCATATTTTTTTATCTGTTGGATATTTGGTTGATCGCCACTGTCAGCGCTAAGCCGATGATGATTCCGATCAGTACTTTCTGCTCAACATCCTTCTTCTGCTCATACGTTGACAGAACCATCTCTTTCAGTAAACGTTTTGATTCATCGGACATCGGAGCATAGATCGCACGAAGTTGTTGTTCCCACGGTTCCATATCAGTGGGTACGTTATCAAGTGATCTAAACAGTAGATCCACATTTTTTTGTGCTGGTGACAGTCCCCTGTTCACATATGATAGAACATCGGTTGCCCTATCAAACTTCATCTTCGATATGTTTGTTATCATTGTCAGTTCTCCTTTCCTTTATAGTTGCCCTGTCCCTGCATGGGTAAGCAAGCTTCACTGATACATAGGTAGTATGTCTCATCATGATCCACCGGACAGATCATTCCCAGGTTACTGACGGTAATAGTCTGTCTACACAGTTCACACTGACAATTACCTGACTGAAACTTCTCCCACTCACCGATAGAGGTGAGTACCTCCTTCAGATGTTCCTCCTGCACTGTTTTGATAATTCCACCTTCAACTACATACATGGTTATCTCTGCTCCTTTCAGATTGATAATATATCATCATAACCCAAGTAAAAGATTAGCGGTCATCGGTGAACTGATCCTATAATACCAACTGGCCTGCTAGAAAAGGAAGGGGGTTACAGCAACGATGATAAACCTTCGTGATTATATCATACGGGAACTTCTCTTCTACGATGATGAGAGTAACCCGGTTACTAGCCCGTATGACATTGTTTGGCCAATCACAGTTCTTGATTCGGTCATAGATCAAAATAGTCCAAAGCACAGTAAAACTCTTCGACAGATCCTTGATGATATCAACAGTCGATTGGATGAGGGACCAAAGGGTCTCAACATAAACTACCCTGTGCTCTCAGTGCGTGGTGAGAGGGACAGGGACAAACAATTACAACCTGAGTTCACCGGTGATATCGTCATAACACGTGCTAGTCTTGGACTAGACAACGTTGACAATGTGAGGGATATCGATAAACCAATATCAACATCACAGGTAAACTGGGTAAAGGAATACCTTAGTAGGGAGTTAGAATCGCTACCGACACCTGATATGAGCCACATGGACGATACCAATAATCCACACGCTGTCACTGCTTATCAATTAGATGCCGACGGTTCACTGTCAAACATACTTGACACGTTGATAGCTTCCCATGATAACAGGATAGATTCACACCCCGTTATCACCGATGATATTTCCAGCCTAAGGTCAGACATATCGGTGGTACTATCATCATACAAACAGAATCTACAGGCTCTTGATGATAGGGTAACAACGCATATGCGAGATGGTGGATTAAATCATATTGAATCGTTCTACCTGAAAGAAGACAAACTGAACAAAGCTGAATCATTCACGTCACCCTACATCATATCACCTGGACTACCGACAACAGCGCTAGGTCACGGTTACTACCCAAGTACGCTAGCAGTTGCCAACTACGTGGAAGAACGGTTGAAATTAGTATCTGGAAACACTTCAGGTAGTTCCAGTGGCACGGTAACAGCTACGATGCTCAGTGATATCTCGGTACGTGAGAGCGATGCTAATCTACCGGTACCTGGATCAGGTAACCTTGGTCAGGTGTACATGGTACGAAATCTAGTGAATGATCCCGGTTGGTCAGGGATAACGATCTGCAGATATGAGGGTGGAGTCTATTTCTGGCAAACACAGCGCTACGTGGAAACTGTCAAGCTCGATAGCAATCTGTTTGAAGTTGGTCAGAATGGTTGGACAATAAAACCAGGTGCCATATTACCAGGTACAGGTGGAGGATCAACAGGTGGTTCGGGTTCAGTTGGAAACTACCTATCGGATGTCTACCTGACAGCAAACTATGTGTCCGATGCTACTACCAACAATCAGTACTATCAACTATCATCGACGATATTCCGTGATGATCTACCCGGTGGTCAGACAACCAGGGATATATTCCAACTTGGGATGCTATCGACCAAGAGCAAAGTTCACAGTGAAGATATCGAGACCAAAAACGTAAAAGCTGAGCACCTCGATGATAACTCAATTATAGCTAGAACTATTCAGTCTGATAATGTGCTCACCAGACATCTCAACAATGAAGCGGTGACATCATCAAAACTTGCTACAGGTTCAATCAAACCACTGCACTTTCCAGTTCCACCCAGTGATGTTGGTCAGGAGGGTAACGAATCATCCTGGGCTGTACGTGGTTACAGCATATTTCCAAACTCAATACTATCATCACACCTTGCAAATAAATCAGTAACAAACACTAAGTTGGTTGACATGCAAACAAAACGTATCAAGGGTAGACTGTCTATGGGTAACGGTGCACCGGAAGATCTAACCCTGGAAGCACTAGCAGCTGCACTGACGGATCTGATGGGAGGATATCACCGTGGAACATCTGCACCCTCAAACAACAAGATGCTGTGGATCGACACAACCAACGGTGAAAATATCATAAAATTCTGGAGTGGAACATCATGGGAACCATGCTGTGGTACCTACGTATAACTATAAAAATATATAGAACGTGGATAGCCGATCTTAAGATCGGCTATCCACGTTAACACTATTACTAACTCGATACCAAAAGGAGAGATGGAAATGTATCGTCTGATAAAAAAGATCAGATTAGCTAGACCGGAGTATGATCAGTTCATACATGATATTTTTGGTGGTTACAGCCAGGTAGAACGCAGTCTACATGATCTGAGCGCTGTTATCTTCAAACTAAAATATATGTTTCGGTATCAACAACAGGATATCCAAACTAAGTTGGAACCACTGTTGTCAGATCTCAGCGAAGCTAATGTGAAGATGAAAACCACATGGTCATCCTTTCTGGTGAAACTGATAGTTGATGGTATAGGATTCTCAGACAGTGAGTTCAGTGCAGCTGATGTCGAAGATGTTTACCTGACAAATGTCAACCTAACCTTTAGATCAGTGGAACTCGATGTTGGTATACTATCAGATAGTATTGATTATCTCAACTACCTTGATCATAGGATACCAGACGATGATGAATTCCAGCTGTATCCAACTAAATTCTTTCGATATCACTCCCAGAGTTACAATGAATCAATCGAATCACTGTACCCTGAACTATTTGAAAAAGGTAGCAGGTGTGATAGTGATCACGATAAGTCTGTATTTTGCCATAATGTCACCATAGGTTCGAGTGATGATTGTAATTTATGCTGTTCATATTGTGCTCCTGCTGGATCTAAAATACTTATGGCTGATTTCACTATTAAATCTATAGAAGATATCAATATTGGTGACAGTGTAATTGGTTTTAATGAGCATCGAGATAAATTAGGTGAACAACGAAAATTAAATCCAACGAATGTGACATCACTGATCAAAAGATCTGCCAATGATTGTATAGTTATTTCAAGTCCATGGATGATAAAAAATTTAATTGTGACAAAGGAACATCCAATATTAACATCAAGAGGATTTGTAAAAGCAGAGAATTTAACTAGTAGTAGCGTTATCTATTCATTAAATTTTAATCCAGAAATCTCTTTAATGGAAGCTGACACTGAATCAGAAGATTATATTGTTGGATATTTTTTATCTGCATTTATGGGGGATGGTTGCATTATTGATAGAGATGCCTGTTCTGATGGGTATCATCGATATTTCATGAGATTCATTGTAAAAGATTTTGAGATGATGGAAAGAGTAAAGTTTTATTCAAAAATTCTTGACTTTGATTTTATGGAATCCCCATTTACGATTAGTCAAAAATATGGTATAAGAGAAATGTGTATACGTACAAATAAACGATCAGATTTTGAAAAATATCATAAATTTTATATGAATAACATAGGTAATACAATTAATGAGTCTAGAAACTTTTTACTTGGGTTTTTAGCTGGAATTTATGATGCTGAAGGATCATTTGATGGATATACTGTTAGGATTAGTAACACTGACCCATTGATCTTTTGTATTATTGAAAAAGGTCTTAAACTTCTTAATATTGAATACACTTACGATGGTTGGACTATGGGATTAAATAAACCAAAAAATACAATTAGAATTTTTGGAGGTGCATCTAGCCAATTAGTATTTTTTAAATCTATTAAAAATGCTATAATGAGGAAAGGTATTAATAGAATCTATGGTAAATCATTATATCGAAGTATTATTGGGGTTAAATGTAGTGAGCTTAAAGAAACAATTGATGTATACAACCTTGAAACAGAATCTGGAACCTTCATATTAGATTCAATTTTGGTGCACAACTGTTACCAGTTCAACAAGGGAAACTCCAGGATGTCATTTGACACCGGTAAACAATTTATCGATGACCTGTTAGCAGATAAGTATGGTTATGTCAACTCACAGAATTCACCTGCGTTGATACTGGAATTTATCGGTGGTGACCCACTGCTGGAGATGCATCTCACCAGAAAACTCTACGAGTACTTCCTTGATCGTTGTTGGAAACTTGATCACCGTTGGTTCAACATGCACAGGCTATCGATCTGCTCAAACGGAATGTTGTACTTTGAACCGGATGTTCAGAGTTTCTTTGAAGATTTTTCTGAAAAGATATCATTCAACATATCTATCGACGGTAACAAGGAACTACATGACAGTTGTCGAATACAACCAAATGGAGAAGGCTCATATGATGTTGACATGGTAGCACTGAAACATTTCAACACTCATCACACTGAAGAAAAGAACTCCAAGATGACACTGGCAGATGCAAACATCATGTATCTGTTTGATTCGGTGGTAAACTTTATCAATCTTGGCATGTACGCAATAAATCTAAACTGTGTGTTTGAAGATGTGTGGTCACCGGAGACAGCACTGATCGAGTACCAACAACTGAAGAAATTAGCTGATCATATTATCGACAATCACCTGGAAAAACTGTACATAGCTATCTTTGATGATCGACCAGATGAGAGGGTTGACAAACATTCAGATTCTAATTTCTGTTTCAGGGGAGATACTCAGATTCTTACTCCACAGGGTGAGCGTAATATTGAAGATTTACAGATAGGTGATCTGACAATTACAAGCATAGGTAGCACCCACCGTGTGACTAGAATGAGCAAACGTATATCTGACAATAATGTGAAAGTAACTCTCAATAGTACCAATGTAAGAAATACATTTGTTTGCACTGCAGATCACAAGTTTTTCGCTAGACGTCCAATTACTCCTCGTGAAGATTTGTCCGATGACAGTGAATTTTGGACAGAACCTGAATTTACTCAGATTAATCAGTTGCAACCATTGGATCAATTAGGAATGCCATTGCTATCAGTTATGACTGGTTATGATTCACGTGATACTTGGGCCGGTAAACCAAACATGAGATGGATAGATATTAAATCAATTGAGCCTAGTCCAGATGCTTGTTGGGTATACTGTCCAATGGTAATGCCCCTGGAAGGATCCGATGCACCGGAGGAACATACTATAATAATACACGGAATAGCTGCAATCAATTGTGGAGGAGGCTCAGGCTCAATGTTGGCACTATCACCAAATGGTACTTTCTACCCATGTGTGCGTTACATGCCAGCGTCTGTTGGAACTGAAGCACCTAATGTTAGCCTAGGTACTGTTGATACAGGTATGATCGGACGTAAACAGAATTCAGATGTGCTAAAAATATTTGATAGCACCACCCGTAGATCACAATCAAATGATATCTGCTATGACTGTCCAATAGGTACAGGTTGCGCCTGGTGTAGTGCCCTTGCAGTAGGTACATATGGCACAAACAACAAGAGACCTATCTTTTACTGTTTACAGGTGATAGCAGAAGCACTTGCAAATGTGTACTATTGGAATAGTTTACTGCTGAGATATCCACAGTATAATCTACCAGTGCGTAAAAACAATGTGCCTGATCAGTGGGCTAGGATGATTATCAGTGATGGGGAACTGGAAGAACTTAAGTTGCTTGAGTGCGCTGCGATGATAAGTAAATTAGATGACGTGGGGAATTAATTCCCCACGTCACTTTCACTATCTGATGAACCGTCACCATAATATACGTTGAAGGAAGTGATGACCGGTGGAAAGTAACGATGTTGTTTCAAACTCTGAACTGAGTGAACTCCGTGATCGACTGAATGCAGATCTTGCCAGACGTGGTACCTTTACCTGGTGGAATCCATTGGCTATACCTAGCGTAGGTACTGATCGTGAACCAAGGTTAACCTTGCACGGTAATGAGAATAAAGTTCTTACCGATAGAAGTTATACGGTGAATGAACCATCGAGTGGATCACTGGAGGAGAGCGGTAATGTGCTGTATCCTGCTCACGGTGAAGTTCCCGGTGGACAACCTACCGATGATGATGGTAACCCAAGGACATCAGCTGCTGTGCTGGATAGCGGTGAACTGAGAAACCTACTGATCGGATTAGCAAAGATATATGATATTGATCTGTACTATGGAAGGAATGAACAGGGTAACCTAGCATTTCGTGATACTGCTGACATCCGTGCCAAGGTTGAGTTGGCTGAACAGGATATCGTGAGTGTTCCTGTCAGTGGTACTACACGTAGGTATGATCCGAATGACGGGATAAAAAATAGACAGAGTAGGCAGTATGGACCATATCCAGGTAGTGATACTGGTAGGTATGTTGATCAACCTGAGTATCTTCCATCGGGGCAGTATGATGGCGAAGAATTATTCCCAGGTAGGTCTGGTCCTGATCCTACTAATTTCTACGATGACTACGGTGCTCCGGTGGAACTTACAAATGTCAACACGTTAACATCCGCTGATCGTAAGTTTGTACCATCGGTGAACGATAGCTACCTGAAACCAAGTGCCACTCCACAGTCAGCAAAAACTAACGTTGGTCAGGGTATGTCCAATGGACAATTTCGTACCGATAACCTGATAGATTATACCGGTACCACGGGTAACGCTACCCAGACACCCGCTGGTAAACGACCACTTGGTTGGAAAGCTACACCAGGTGCAACACCTGAGGAAACTCTACCTGGTCAAAAATTTCAACGTAGCTACAACGGTGGTGCTGACATGATGATACCAGGTACCAACTATGGTGGGAAACATCCAAGTGAGGTAAGTAACCCACAGCAGTTTGAACATCTGACATCAGGTGGATCAGTTGGTGTTCAGCCGCACCTAGCATATCATCCACAGAACCCATATGTGTCACCGGTCACACATGTTTACCGTGTTAGTCAGAATAACAAACGTGAAGATTCCACAACAATCATTGTTGAGGGTGACAAAGATTCAACTAGGTTTGGACTGAATCCACGTAATCCAAATCGAGGAAATGAATATAGTAAAGAATCATATCAACGAGTATTTGGCGGACAACGTGGGTTATGTCAGGTCAGTTGCACTGGCATGTGCTATACCACATGTGATTCCGAGTGTACGGAAAGTTGTCAGTCGACATGTTGGGATCGTTGTGGCGACGCTTGCATATCCGACTGTTCCAACGTGTGTACCGGTTGCTCCAATCTCTGCTATGATACCTGCAAGACAAAGTGTGAGAACGTTGGTGGTCTATCATGCCTGAACGTTGGAGCTCAGGATGTAACCCATGTAAGTTTAGGCGATGCTATCAACGGTGATGGTAAGGTGTGGCCAAAGAATGATCTGAGATATACTACCTACTCCTGCGAAGGTTGTAGCTATACCTGTCAGTTCTATCCAAACTACCGAACAACTTGCTGGGATGCACTGTGTCAGAACCTATGTTTTTACTCCTGCTACTCGTACTGTTCAACGGGTTGCTACGGGGGTTGTATCGACAATCAGAGTCAGCATGATCATAGTTCGGTACCACTGTGGCCAAAGGGTAATGACAGTGGTAAGACAACTTACAGGTTAGCAACTCACAACAACATGGCACGGTACCGAACAGGACGTGGTCAAGCATGTCGAGAGGGATGTGTGGCTGACTGTGTTGGTGACTGTCGTCAGACATGCGATGGTACCTGTTCAGGTTTATGTTTTGAAGCTGCTTGCACCAAGACATGTTTTGATGACTGTAACGCTAAGTGTACACACGGTTGCGGTGAGAATTGTCTCAATGTGTGTCGTACTGGTTGCGTTGGTAGCTGCTCAAAGGGTTGCTCCGGTGAATGTACCAGTAAATGTCAGGGTTGCAGCGGTAGCTGTGATGGTACATGCTACAAGCAATGTACTACAACTTGCAAGGGTAGTTCCGAGGGAGTAGATGGGTGATTATAATTTTTCTTGGAAGGGAGTGAGAGACTATGGGTGTTGGTGCTAATGTGAATAATCCAGAACCATGTTCATTTTGTGGTGGAAAATTAAATCAGGATGCTAACGTTCCTGAAAATGATCGTTGTACTCTGGGTACATGTTCAACCACTTGCATGGGTTGTGATTCCGGTTGTAAAGATACCTGTTCAAAAACTTGTGATAATACTTGTCTTGGTAACTGTGCTACTAACGTGAGAAAAGATGTCAGTGGTAACATAGTTGATAACTCACCAGAAGGTACACCATCAACTGGAAGCCCAGATTGTGTTGGACAAAGTTGTCATTCCGGGGCAAAGGCACCTGCTACTAGTTGTGGGAATACCTGTGATAACGGTTGCATGGGTGATTGTGGTTTGTGTGGCTATTCATGTGGTAACGGTTGTGCACAGAAACCTGGGAAGGATCCAGTGGCTGATCCTACTCCAACTAAACCACAGTGTGATTGTGGAACCAATGGTCCGATGGCACAACCTGGTCCATCGGGTCCATCATGTGGTACATGCGGTGGTTCAGCGTGTGCTGGAGTCTGTTCACAGAGTTGCGGTGGATCATGTCTGGAGTCAAAGTGTATCTCGATGTGCAATCACGTTGGTTGTTTCAGCAACTGTTTGAAACACTGTGAGTTTGACTCATGTTCAGCGGTATGTTCCGATCAATGTTCCTACTACTGTGCCAAGTGTGCCAACAACTGTGGTTTTAACTGTGGTGCCTGCAGTTCGATCTGTTCTGTTCAGTGTGGTTCCGATAACTCAGGTGGATCATGTAACACAACCTGTACCCAAGCTTGCAAGGAGAAATGTGACAACGAGTGTATCCAGAGTTGCTCATCGTCATGCGGTGGATGTAGTAACCTATGCTACAGTTGCGTAGGTCAGTGTATCGGACACTGCTCTGTCAAATGTGAGTACACTTGTTCCATGTGTGCTAACCTCTGTGGATGGTGGTGTGACTCAGAGTGTAACCGTGACTGTTTCAACGATTGCACCGATCGTTGTATCCAGACATGCACCGATCACTGCACAACTTGGGTCAGATCCAACACAAGCGCAATGATCACGGAGAACAATGGACAGACAGATCCATCGACACCCGGTTGGTCATCGAGTAACCGTGATGAGCAATTGGAATCATTTCGTAAAGTTAGGTAGGTGACAACATGGCTAAAAACTGTTGTTCCGATGGCTGCTCAGATCGCATTCAGCAAGTGGAGATCTTTGACCTGGATAACTCAGATCTACCAGATCTCAGAACGCTGGATGTGAATATCTACAGGAGTATCGGTGGTGAACATCAGTTGATAGAACAACTATTTGAGGATGCTTCCCTGGAGATAGGTAAGATATCCAGAAAATATCGCAATCGACTTCGGGAACGTGGTATCATGAATCTACCAAGGGAAAATATCTACTACTCCGCTAATACCGGTGGATATCGTCTGCTACTATCAAAAAATTAACATTGATATGTGGATGGTGGCTGAGTGCCACCATCCACATATGCTATCGATGGTACATCTGCTTGTAGTCAGGCATCTCAGTATTCATCGGTACAAACCGTGGATCATCAAGTAACCTGGAACTTGATCTACATCCCATCGGACAACTGTCATCCCAATCGGGATGATCTGTGAAATCAGACTCATAGTTCCACAGGTAGATAGCTTTTTCCCAGTTAGTTGAGAACTGGCCCAGTCTACTCGATTTTGGTTTTTCCTGCAACCATTCAACCACCGGTCTAAGTTCACTCCATTTAATCATCCAGTATTCCATCTCATCATAGCAGGTAAGGATTTGCTTTGGTGGCGACTTGAACGATACCGTTGCTGCCTTGGTGCTATTGATCCAACAGCCACCGCTGTTACCGATATTAAAATATGCTTCAGGTCTGTTGGAATTGGGACTGATAAACACGATGAAATTTTCCTTTGTATCGGAGCCAACGGTAGTTATATTGTCGGTGTAATCAGTTACTTTCCGATTACTAATATTTACTTTCTTTATCCTTTCCTCGAAATATACAATTGCACTAGGCAATGGTTCACTCTCTGGATCTGGTTCAGAATCTATAGAAAGTTTTGTGCTGGATTGTCGCAGGAAATTATCTATACTCATTATAGTTTTCCTTTCATCTGTTTAATCTGTTTGATACTCTGATCAAGAAAGGTATCGGAGCATCCTGGTAATTCTACCAGGATGCTTGCCATGGTCTCAGCCTGCAGTAGCAACTGTTGATACTGATCATCATCAAATGGATAATATCCATTATTAAAATCTCTGGTATTTTTACAATCATCCAAATAGTAATTCAAATATCGTTTGACTCCAGTTGCATTTACCTTTGATTTTAGTAATCGGTAAATTAACCACACATCCAAATCATAGGCTGAAGTATAAGGGTATTTATCAACATCTACGATTCCTACCTCCGGGTTCCAAGCATGAAAGATTAATTTAATATTCTTTACTAGTAAATTATCTTCATCGGATAAATTTTCCATATCACTTCTACACACATCAAATATATTAATATCATTATCATCAAAACCTTCAACGTTAAGTTCTCTAAGTATTATTACTTCTTCATCGAAAAGCATATTACAACCTCCTTAAGAAAATCCTGAAACTGATCATCAACTATCATATCTTCTCTGACGCTTGGTACCCACCATCCAGTTATATATTTACTTTCGGTTTCATCATTTTTCTTAGCTACAACCACACACCCACTCTTCAGACCTAATTGATCCTTAATACTTACATTAAAAGCTACATAACAATGTTTAGTGAATCCTTTCATTGCGAATTGACTCTGATTAATCATGAACATGGCAGATTGAACTAGAGTTTTGGCATCTAGTAGTGGCATATCCCTTTCCTTGTTGCCACGGGTTGTGGAATGATCAGTATCTTCATTTAGTCGGATAAGTCGATTAGGTGCTTGTACTATACCCGTTTCCACATGTTTAAAGGTATACCTGTTGATAATTTCATTCAACTTGAGTAGATCTGATGGTAGTAACTTTGTAGGTGGAATAAAACCCTTTAACTTTCGTGACAAAATTCTAGATGCTGATTCGATAAAGTAATTTTCATAGTTCATAATATGAACCTCCTTTTATTTGATAACTTAGAATATATCATCATTGTCAGGAAGATCCCCGTTGAACGGGGATCTTCCTGACAATATCATCCTAATTTGTTGGTTTTATCCACACTATACACTCTCCATTGGAATATGGGAAGTGCCAGGTATATGCCTGTGATCGATACTTCTCCGGAACAAACTGATTCGTGATGATCTGCTTCAGTACCATCGATCGAGTTTCTACCGGTAGCAGTAACTCCTCCATCGCTTCATACTTTGTTGGTTGGTTGATCACCTCGAGCATCAGTGAACGTCGGATGGAACTCTTTGTTAGCAGTGCACTGAGTTCGTCAGCTAATTCCTTTGGTATCTCAAAGGTATCGATAACATCCGGATCAAGTTGCAGTTGAGCTTCAAATGGTTTCTCTGTCATCAGTCGATATCTCCTTTATTTTCATTTTGTCCTATCACGATAGTGTGGGTTGTGTCAGTTCTCACTGTATTAATTTTAGTAGTTCCTCGTCAAACGTTCGAATACCCTTGGCATCCTTCACAATATCAGAAGCTAGGTAGTTGCAGATACCACTGACATTCTTCAGCGTGGTGATCATGAATATCAGATAATCCACGTTGTCCATCGCTAAGTATGCAGGTGGATAGTAGTAGTCCATCCAACTATTCATGAATATCGGAAATGTCAGTCCTGCCAGGGTATCCGCTAGTTTTGATATCAGTGCCAGTAATTCGATGAGACCATTTGGACTAGCCTCATTGTAGGCCCTGGTCATCTCATCCGATTTCATCGGATCAATAAACCGATAGTGTTTCTTGGTAAGCGTTTCAATATCCTCCGGCGATGATTTTGATTCGAATACTTTTTCCGTGAAGAAACGATTCAGATAGTATTTCACCGTGTCACCCGCTACCTTGTCAGCACCGATACCAAACCTACGAACTAGCAACCTCCAAGCAAACTCCGTGTACAGTCTCATCAGCATTGATTCCAGATAGGGACTACTGACTAGTCGATGGTAGTCCGATCGAATAGCCCTTGCTACCAGTGAACCAACCAACAGATCATGCAGGTACGATGAGTTAATCGACAGGGTAGTTCCGAGTCTATCGGGTTGCCTGGGTTTACCGATCCACTTATTCATGAAGATGTACCCAGTGTACTTACCACCTGAACGTATTGTCAGAAATGGTACCAGTTCGATCATCGACTGCTTTGGATCATTTGCATACAGCAGAATGATCTCACCCTCTTCCCATGCTTTGACCGCAGCCCGTGTGAGACCGTTGCTATACTGTTTCAACTGAGCATGGGCTGTGAGAAGTTCATCCGTACCGATCACCCTGGCACCACCGGTAATCAGTGACTTTGCTCTGCTCAGTGGATCCTCCACCGTAGTTGGGTTATCCCTATAGGTGGAGTAGCTATCACTTGTGCTGAGAGCAGACTCGCTGAATCTTCCAACTATATCTCCGTAGCTATCAGTGTTGATCAGAGCACTATCGTTGAAACCTACCATTGCCACACCGATCACATCCTTTCGTTTAGTTTAATCAGCGGTTTCCACTCCCAGTGGAATGAGATCATAGGTAAAGATATCTGTCAACACGTTGATCTCCAGATCACGCAGTGTCAACATAGCTAACTGTGGGTTGCGATATGGTTGTCGTTCCAACCTATCGATCGTCAGATCGATCAGAGAGTAGTCGGTGACAATCGTTCCAAGGATCCTACTGAGTTCAATCAACTCACGGCTACTGTCAAGTGATCGTTGCAATCTACCCGTTAGACTATCGATGTTATCGTAGATAGCCGCTATGCTACCGAATCGCTGCATCAATCTCAGCGCTGTTGTGTTACCGATACCGGTAGCACCTGGAATATTATCTGATTTATCACCTGCTAGGGCTTTCAACTCTATCAGTTGATATGGTTGCAATCGATATGTATCCACTATCCAACGTGTGTCAATTATCTCACTCTTCCTCGGATTAAACACAACCACCTGTTCACTGACAAGTTGGTAGTAGTCCCTATCCGATGTAACCAACACTACGTCCATGTTGTTATCGTTGCCAAACTTTGATACCATGCCAAGGATATCATCTGCTTCATAGTCCTCATGGTTGATGATCGGATAACCAAGGTGGTAGCACAGCTGAAGACCATACCGTAGTTGCTCCAGGATACCCTCAGGTGCTGGTGCTCGGGTAGCTTTGTACGGTGCATATAGTTTTCTGCGAAATGTTCTAGCTCTACCAACGTCATTGGCTATCACGATGTAATCCGGTCCAAAGTAATTCTTCAGGTTGACCACCCTGTGAAAGAAAGCGATGATACCGTTGACATTGATACCCTTTGAGTTTGTGAGTTCCTTTCCAAAGAATCCACTCATCAGGATATTATTGTAGTCTATTCCGAGTATAACCTTGCTCTTCATTGTGAAACTCCTGTTTTTCAATCTCAGAAAATTCTTGATATTCCTCATGCAGGTAGGTGATAAAATTATCTCTGCATCCCGGTGGCACTGTTTTAATATATCTGGGTTTTAGAGGAACCGATATATTGCAGTATCGAGCAACGGGACACTGAGATTTATAGCACCTGAGATAGTGTGGTCCCCAGTACTCATATCTGTCTAGCCAGAAAGCATCAAACACTTTCTCCGGTGTTATCTTATCAGCAGCATCCTTTTTTAATTTTTCCAGAATAGTCATCTTTTGATCACCTCCACTATTTATCGTTAATAATATATCATCTATCAAAGTTAATAGTATATGAACGGTGGAGCGTCATGCTCCACCGTTAGATAAAGGAGGTGATACCATGAAACAGGATACAAAGACAACTAACGTAAAATCACCAAAACTGTCACAGTCACCAAGTGAAGGTGTCAACGAGGTAAATGGTTGGCTTACTTGGGATCAGATAAAGGGTAGCAACAGTGTTCAAACTGCTGTCACAGTTAACTTAGGTTTACCTACATCTCGTGTTAGCAGTGGTGGAGTAACGGTAAATATTTCCTATGCTAGTAATAACACTGAAATTATCTCCAATACCGGAGTTGTTACTAGACCCGCATATCCAACGGCTAGCACAACTGTTAACCTGACTGCTACAATATCAAGTGGCAGTGTATCACAGACCAAACAATTTTCATTGACAGTAACTGGGTTAACACAGACTGCTACTCAAGCAGTCACTGAAGTAAACAACTACCTAGTGTAGAATATAATAAAGGGGAGTAACTCTGCACAGACAGCTGTCACAGTTAATTTGTCACTGCCTACTAGTAAAGTGAGTGCAGGTAACTTAACGGTAGCTATAGCTTGGTCATCCAACACAACAGCAGCCATATCAAACACAGGTGTTGTCGTTAGACAACCAGGTACAGCAGATAAAATAGTAACACTTACTGCAACCCTGAGTAACGGTGGTATCACACAGACAAAGACATTCAGTATCACTGTTACCAAGTTACTGATGATAGCTGCTGTACCAACACAAAGCAACACTTTGACATACAGCGGTGCTAGTCAATCACCTACCTGGAATAATACCACAAATATGACAGCCACCGGTGGTACCGCTAGTAGTGTGAACGCAGGTAGTTTTACACGTGCATTCACACCTAATACTGGTTATCAGTGGTGGGATGGAACTGCTGCGGTAAAGAATGCTAGTTGGTCAATAGCACAGAAAGCAACTTCATCATCTGATTGGTCAATTAGTCCAACTAGCATAAGGGTACGGTTAAGTAACAAAACAGCAACAGTTGTTGTTACCAAGGGATCTTTAACTGGAAATATTATAGCAAGTACTGAAACACGTGATGCTGTTGTAACAGATATCACCTCTAATAGTGTTAAATTTGAGTTAAATACTTATCCTGTCAATGATTATAATTATGGGTTAAAAGATAAAGGCTATATAAGTATTGGAGCTGGTGGTAACTATAAAGCCACATCGAATAAAACTGTGAATATAGATGTTAATTAACTTGAAAGGAAACATCCTACAATGAAAGATACTAGACTATACAGTACCAAGTTACCCAAGTTACCACAGTCAGCAAGTGAAGCAGTAAATGAAGTATTGAATTGGTTAACTTGGGATCAGATTAAAAATAGTAATGTTTCACAATCAGCAGTGTTAACTAACCTATCATTACCCACCTCCCGTGTTGCTGGGGGGGGGGTAATGTAGCTATCGCTTGGTCTAGTAATAATACTACTAGGATTACCAATGGAGGTATAGTTAGTAGACCAGAATATAGTATCGGTGATGTTAACGTTATACTCACCGGTACCGTGAGTACCGGTGGTGTGTCTAACAATAAGCAGTTTGTGGTTACTGTGAGTAAACTATTACCAGTAGTAGGTACAACATGGACTACATTTAGAACTGAAGATCATTATCTTGGTTATGATGATATAAGAGGTGATATGTATGCTAAATTACCGTGGAAATTTGTTGCATATGGTAATGGAATATTTGTTTTAATCACTGATTATGAAGGTGATTCATGGTCAGAACATTATGTTAGTTCTAATGGTACTAGTTGGACCTTCAGAAATACCTGGCTTAATGCTACCACAAGACAGTCAGTTTGTTTTGGTAAGGGTGGTTCAGTACCAAATGGATTATTTGTTATGACCTGTAAATACTCTAGTGGTGCTAAAAATCTTACTAGCGCTAACGATAATTGGACACTAAACACTATCACTGTAGCCACTACTTCTGGAGGAAATTATACTAATCCGAACTGGTCATATTCAAAACCAAGTTGTTATGGTAATGGGTTGTTTGTTGCGATTTATAACGATATAATATTTAGAACTTCACTTAATGGAGTAGCATGGGCTGAAAGAACTGTTCCAACAGGTGATTGGAGAGCCATATGTTGGAGTGAAGAGAAAAAATTATTCGTTGCAGTATCATATGATGGTAAGATAATAACTTCACCTAACGGCACCACCTGGACATCAAGAACATCACCTGCTAATAACAGGTGGGTAAGTGTATGTTACGGTGGTGGACTATTTGTAGTAGTTAGTAGTAACGGTACCAATCGAGTGATGACCAGTCCAGATGGCATCACATGGACACTACGAGCATCAGCAGATGATTCAAAAGGATGGACCGCTATATGCTATGGTAATAATACTTTCCTTGCAGTTGCTTCAGGTGCAGCCATGGGTTCAAGTGATGGTATCAACTGGTCGATGAGAAACGTAGGATTTACAGGTGCAATGTATAGCATCTGCTATAGTCCAGAACTCAACAAATTTGTAGCTGGTGGAAATGGGTTTATTGCAACAACATCATAGATAGGTGGTGCCAATTGGCACCACCTATCTATCAATTTAATTCAGTTCAAAATCAGTAGACAATCTCAAGAATCTTCCACCACTCCAGAGATAAATCCAGCTGCTGGGATACGTGATAAATAAATCCCCATTATCGACATACACTGTTTCAACTGGTACCAGATCAGGATCTGTTTCACCCTTGTAGCAGATAATAACTTCACCACCACGTGAGTCTACCATCGGTGGTAACTTAGCTACCAGAGCAAAGTACCGTTTACCATAGTCAAGTTTCGGCAGTGGGTGTGGATCACTGACCATCACAGTGTCACCATTCGGTAACTTAGCAACTGGATCTACCTGATACTCCGGGTTATACCGGTAGTCAAATATTAAGTTGGGATCAAAGTTCTCAGGTCGAAATAGTATCAGATCAAATACATTTGGTTCAATGGTCATATCCCATGATATGTTCTTGTAGATAAAGAACTTTGGACGATGATCCTCGATTATCTGATCCACCTGCTGTCGAGTGTATGCTCCTGTCTGAGAAGCAGTAACTCTATGGGGGTTTCTGGTATCTTCCAGATGTAAATTAAACTCCTCAGTGCTGATGCTATCATTCCACCTATCACGTTCACCATATGCAAGGTGATCATTGGTATCACTGAGATGATCGGTAAAGTATTTCAACGGGGTCATGTGATTCCAGGTAAATCGTTCTTCCGGTGTGACATGTGGAAAATCATTATCTTCATCGATATCACTGACATGTCTGTTGAAGATGATAATCGGTACCCTGGTGTCAACATATGCACCGATAGCCCTCTCCGTTATCAGGTGATCTTTCCTATTGTCCGGTATCGGTTCAAATGTTTTTCTGACTGGTAACTTACCGATCATACCCTCCTTATCACCCCACATCATAGCGGTATCAGGTGAACCATCCGGTATCATCAGCTGTCGTTTAGCTAGTTCCTGTTCCAGTTTCTCAATTACTAGGGCAAGATTATCTGATTCATCGGACATATCTTTTTTCACCGCTGTGAACACTGTCACCGGGTAGGTGAACACATAATCAAGTTCAGGATTTATCGAGGGTGACATGGGATCTACGTACTGACGAGATTGGATGATCTCATGTCTGATTAATTTTCCTAGCATATTTTGCTCACTTCCATTTCCACTGAAGATTAACCCTCTGAGTTGATGGTTAGAAGAAAGTTCCTAGTATTTTTGCCTAACCAATAGTAATAATCTAAATATGAGAGGTGGTGACAGACGGTGGCTGATGTAATTCTTACCCAAGCACTCAAAGAACAGGCCGATACCATAGTAAAGAATCTATATGTCAAAGCTAAAGGTAGATCCATTGGTGTTGCCAATGAAGCTATAGCTGAGTTAATTAGTTTAGCTAAAGCTGGAGCAGCAGCTAATGCCAGTCAATATGTCGTGTATCGTGCTTATGTAGCTATCGATAATCTGAGAAATTTACTGGAGAACCTAGCTACTCAGGGTATGTTGATAAAACCTCTCACTGGTAATAATTTAGTTAATGATCGTAGTTTGGCTGGTGCTCGCAGTGAACTCAATCGTATGATGGGTACACTTCCGCTAAAACCTATAGCACAGCAGTTGACACCGTCACTGGTTAAGAACAGCTATGAGTACTGGTCAAATTTGTATGGTGATAATCCGACAGCTGTGAAGAAATGGGATGAGTGGCTAGCAACCGGTGGAAGCGCTGCAACGCTTGCCAAGACAATAACTAACTACAGCATATCCGGTAACACTGTCAGCGTTACATACTCCGACGGTACCAAGGGTAAGTGGGACGTATCAAACACCAGTTCGATGTCTGATCTTGAAGCTACCCTGAAGAAGGAGATTAACCGATTAGGTTCAATCGGAAAGGAAACCGAGGGAATTGATCTGTATCAGTTCCTTGGTAAGTGTAAAACAGCAGCTACTGCCAGCGCAAGTAAAACAACTAGCACTGGTTCAGGTGGAGGTAGCACAACCACATCGCCGACCACAACTGTTCAGGAAGCTCCCATTGTCACACGGATAGTAAATAAGATAGTGCCACTGTCAGCACCCATCGAGGAACCACCACCATTTCCACCTCATCGGGAAACTGGTTCTGTTCCGGTTGAACCATTTGTCACGACACCGGATTCTCAAACATGGAGACCAGAGAGAGATAATCCGAAGTACTCACGTGGTACCTATGATATATCTGACGATGTGATGTCACCCTCCAAACTAGCTGCTATCAAGAAAGTAGATGCAAACAAATATGGTCTGGAAGTGCTGACAACGATCGAACCAACGAGACTTATCACGATAGAAAATCCCACTGATCCAACGCACTGGCGAGATGATGACACCTGGAACAAGGAAGTGCTTCCGAATGAACTACGATCAGGTGAAATATTTGAGATCACTTCACGGAGATTACACCGTAACCCCGATAAACTGAAAGTACTGCTGAACGAAGATGAAACGATCATCCAGAACGCAAGTAACTGGCCACCGAAGATAAAGGGTTCCGGTGACTGGGAACACGGTGGTGAGATCGACGAATGGCGATACAACAGCTACCTACCAGCGAAATATGACTACCAGATCCAGATAGATGATCCACGGCTAGCATATGCAAATAGCCTGGAAACAAAACTGATGAACGCTAGATCAGCGTTGGGTATACCGGTGCACGGTAGTAACAACCTTGCCAAGACAATGCGTTACTACCTGTACAACAGGTTCAAATCACCAGATACCAACCTAGCTCACAACAAATCATTCACCTACGTGTTTTTCACCAGACCGGATCTCAACATTCTCAAGAAGACTGGACAAACAGCAGACATAGCGGATCAGTGTCTCAATCACACGGAGTCAACGATGCTGTGGTACCGTAACCCAGCTCTGTTCAAACTACTCGTTGATCGATCACGATGTGGCGACGTCGACAACTTTAACATGCTACTGTCAAACGCCTGCACTAACTTCAGCGTGGAGGATGAGAATCTAAGTTTTATCGAGGTTGGTAGATCGTGGCATGACTACGCTATCCAGTATGGCGACAGCTACAGCGGTAGAACCGCTGGTCAGATAACGGTTAACTTTACCGACGATAAGTATTACTCGGTTGTCAACCAGATAAAACTATGGATAACTTACATCGATAACGTAGCAAGGGGTGCATGGTTACCATCGTATAATTTGCACAACATAGATTCATCTGGAACCGTACTTGCTACCTGTAACACCTGCAGATATACTTTTGCCGTTGTGCCGACAACCACGATAAATGCTCACTGCCCCAACTGTCGGTCAGCTGATGTCAACGTTGGCAAAGCTAGTCGGATACCGCAACCAAATGATAGTCACGTGTACACGCGTACGTTGGACTACGCAGCATCAGCCTACGTGTTCAAGGTAGGTGAAGATGGTTCCGATATCCTGTACTGGTCAAAGTACTACGGACTATTTCCGATCAACACCGGAGCAAGTGCTCTGAGTTGGGAACTAACGTCGCCACCCGGTGAAGCACCAAAGCTAAGTATAAATTTCCGATATGCTTTCAAACGGGATATGTCACCGGTGTCACTGATAGAATTCAACCGAAATGCAAATGCTACCCGTGACAGGGCAGTTGTTCCGTCGGAGAGTCCATGGGCAGAGGGTTATAACCACAGCAACCGACCATATGTTGGAACACCGTATGTGGAACTGCAACTACCCCAGGGCAACCCTGAGCTGGTACCCAACGCTGTGAACGATAGCAACCAGGTAAAACTGAGATTGAAGTTTTTACCCCAGGGAGATGTTATCGGTGGTGACATGGACAAGGAGTTGTTCCGTACCAGACGTAACGCTGGTTCCAACAGTGAGTACCTACATACGTTCGGTGGTAGCAGAGCTACCCTGGAGGATGAAGCTAGAAATCTGATCACGGAGATGCAACAGAATAGTTCAGCTTGGCACCTAGCTGATGCGTCACAGCGAGCTTGGCTGGACGCCAGAAACATATCGATAGCCGGTCAATTGGAATCCCTTGGTTACTCCGGTATCAGAAGAGCAAATGGTGTCTGGTACTACGGTGAGAGTCAACTATATAGCATGTAGGGAGGAGGTAAGCCAGTGCTAGAAAAAGTAGGTTCAAAGGATATCGTTGTGAGGGACTACGTGGATGGTTTCAACGTGAAAGAGTATATACAGAGTGTGCTGATACCACGTGCCTTTCCAACGGTACCCGTCACAAAATTAAACGCTGGGTTTACCGGTATCGTCAACGAGTACCTATCCCAGCTAGCAGAGGATGGTTTTGCCACAGCCTCCCTGATGCTGAATGAGAATTTTATCACCCGGTCGATAATGCCAAATTCGATCTACTCGGAAGCTGGTCTGTTTGATCTCGGTTACACGTTCGCTACCCCAAGTCGTTGTCAGTTTGCTCTGCAGCTGTGGATCGATGATATCCTGCAACGTGGACAGACAGTTGGTGGTAACACCGGAATAGAACTTAATTCACCGAGAAGAAGCGGTGATCGTCAGCAGTTTATCCTGGACCGTGACACAAAAGTTATAGTCGGTGACAACGTGTATCGGTTAGACTATGACATCATAATCGAGTGGCAAGCTAGGCATGTCAACGGTAGGGATATCATCCCATTCAAAGCTCGGTATGATATACCGGATAAACGAGATATCTCCAACGGACGAGGTACGGTGAATAGCATAGCGATTACTTCAAACCGTTGGATCAAGTGTAGGGTAACCAGAAAGGGTTGGTTAGTTCTTCTGCTAACCCTGCAGGAGTTCACAAGAAAAGTTACCGAGGAGACTATCAGTGATAATCTCAGAACAACCAACAGTGATATCTTCCTACGGTGGTCCGATCAGATAGCAGGACTGGACCTTGTTCACGTTAGCACCGGTGGTACGCGTACACCGATGAGAAAGAAGATCCAGTACACTGACTGGGAATCAGAACCATTTGTCTACTATGGTTTCCAGGATGATCACACGATCAGGTTAAATTTCTCACCGGCTGTACCAGCCTGGAGACCCAGGTTCAACGATCGTATCGAAGCTACAATTTACACTACCAGGGGATCAGCTGGTAACTTTGATTCCTACGATGTCAACGGTGAAGTAGCGGTTGAGAAAACAGGTGATCGCTACGAGTACAACGCAGATGCTCACATAGTAGCGCTGTGCTATTCCGGTTCAACGTTGGGTACCGATAAAAAAGATATCGAGTTACTACGTAGCGACGTAAAAACTGCCTACAACACTGTCAAGGTGTTGTCAACGGATCATGATCTGGAGGAGTGGTTTCTCAACTTTGCAAAACGTCATGATACCCGTAGTACGTTTTTTAAACGACGTGATGATCCAACCGGTAGACTATTCTCACAGTTTGTAGCAATAACGAAAGGTGACTACGTCTACCCGACAAACACCCTGACAATTGAAGTCGATGAGGAACCATCTCCAGGTGTCGATGGTAACGTGTTTACTGAGTTTGACTACGTGGACGATGACTCAAATGAGTTCATCATCAAACCCGGTCACCTGTGGGAATACCGATGGGAAACTATCACCAAAACAGTGTTGGTTGAGGATCCCAACGATCCGGATCAGTTGATACCCAGTATGGTTCCTGATCCAACTAACCCAGGTAACGTGATACCGGAAACATACGATGTACCTGACCTATCACGCACAACGGTAGTGATGTGCAAACGTGCTGACGGTAGACCAGCGATGATCCATGATAACCCGTTACCACCGATCGATGGTAGGCACGATGAACTCAATCGACCATTCATGTTTGTCAATCCTTTTCTGATAAAGATACACCGTAATCCCGCTATCACAGCTTGCTACAACTATCTCATTCACCATGCTTCACACCTCGATGAGGAACTGATCAACGATGCTACGGAATTTCGTCACTTCCAACTATCGACATTCACCGTTGACCGTACCCTTATTCAGCGTGGTAAGGTCACCGGTGACAACCATGTTGATCGGTACACGATCAGGGTACTGGTAAATCCAATCTTACCACAGGATTCGATCGATAGCAACTACCGATATGTCGAGGGTAGCATCGATGATCCGCACTCAGCTGACTACACGAGAAACAACCTACGGTTGGTACTGGTGTTTGACACCCGTTCATACGGTGATACCGGCTACGTGGAAATGTACCCATCCAAGCTGCTTGACGGTAATATCATGGAGTATGAGGTTGAATTTGCTGTCCATGATAATATCGATAGGAAGGGTTACCTGGCTATCGATGTCAGCGCTACCAGGGATAAACTTCTCAATGAAACGATCAACGTGATCGAGGATGTTCGTCGTCAGCAGTACCGTGATACGGTGATCGTGGAAGCTGAGGAAACAATGTTCAAGGTTGTCAGCCTGTTAAAAGTGGATAACTTCGTTGAGGAGTACCTACCGTCGATACCCGCAGCACCGCTGTACGGTGATCCCAATTTCAGTGGTTACCAGGTGACAAATGTATTTGCAAATGATCCACGGGAACTAACGCTGTACAAACCAATGAGCATGATGAGATCAACGGTAACATTTGCAGGTAAACCAGATCACTATCAGGTGAGATCAACGTTGATGCCATTCGTTGGTTACAGACTAGCGTTGGATGCTCCGGAGTTATCTGGTTTTATACAACGTTTCAACGAGCAGTATGCTTCGGTGGAACCAGTGATCTTTGAACGGTTGGACAATAACTGTCACCTGGATTTCAAACTGTATGCCACCTACGGTAGATCAAATAACTACTACATCGGTGATGACGAAACGGTGCAGGAGTTACTTGGTGATCTGAACGTATCGATATGGTTTCAACTGGCGGTTCATGATCGGATGAGTTGGTCAGCCACAGCAGACAGCGTGAAAGTGGAGATCATGGATTTCTTCAGTGAACTCAATAGCGATGGTAATCCAAATATCTACATATCTAATCTAATACGTAGGTTGGAAACAAACAACCCAAACATATCTCACCTACGTTTCAACGGGATTGCTCACTATGATGCACGTGAGCAGTTTATCCGTGTTCGGTACCAGGATGTGTCTGACCTTGACAAGGATAATCTGAGTGTGCTGGTACCGGAACTACTGCAGTGTAGACCTGAAGATATTCACCTTGTTGAACTTAACTAACAGCGATAGGATGCAGGACGTGAGTCCTGCATCCTACTTATTATCTAGTTATTGAGTTAACTGTATCAAAAACCAATCCTTAAGTCTCGGTATTTAATACGGAAGGGATGATGATAGTGAAAACAGCTACACGCGTGATCAGTACCAAAGTGATATCGGAACCAGCACCTCCTGTTAAATTGATATTAACGCTAGATGATGATAGAACTGTGTTAGCATTAACAGATGCTGATGTCAGTGCTTGCTGTACCACTGCTGCAGCTACAACCAATATTATTGTCAACGGTACAACATTTGCTAAAAGTAAAGTAGTTGCTATAGAGTTTGCACACGGTTGGTCCTCCAACACCATTCTAGATTTTTTTCTTGGCGAGTTTACATCATTAAATAAACCATTCAATATACCTAATTGTGTTACTAGTATTGGTAGTTATTTTCTCTATGGTTGCACGTCATTTAATCAACTATTAACTATACCTAATTGTGTCACTAGTATTGGTAATAGTTTTCTCGGTGGTTGCACTTCATTTAATCAACCAATCACTATACCAAATATAGGTGCTGGTCATAATTTTCTCTATGGTTGCACTTCATTTAATCAACTATTAACTATACCTAGTACTGTTACTAGTATTAGTACTTATTTTCTCTATGGTTGCACTTCATTTAATCAACTATTAACTATACCTAATTGTGTCACTAGTATTGGTAATGGTTTTCTCGGTGGTTGCACTTCATTTAATCAACCAATTACTATACCTAGTACTGTTACTAGTATTGGTAATTATTTTCTCTATAGTTGCACTTCATTTAATAAACCAATCACTATACCTAGTACTGTTACTAGTATTGGTAGTTATTTTCTCAGTGATTGTACTTCACTTAATCAACCAATCACTATACCAAATACAATTACTAAGGTTGATGATACTTTTCTCTATGGTTGCACTTCATTTAATCAACTATTAACTATACCTAATTGTGTCACTAGTATTGGTAATAATTTTCTCTCTAGATGCACAGCATTTAATTACCCATTATCAATACCTAATAGCGTTACTAGTATAGGAAACGCATTTATATATAACACTAATAATTTCACAGAGATATTAACAATTTCACCATCAGCGATTAATGCACTTAGTAATGATAATAACACACTGAGTAATACTACTAGCACAGCACCTACCTATACTAGTGGTATTAAAATTGCAGGGTTAACATCTACTGAGTTTACGCAGTTACAAACTAAATTACCAAACCGTACAATAGTTCCATATCGTAAATTAGTACGTGTATAAAAAATAAATATTACGTGGATGAGGGTTGGGGATTTACCCCAACCCTCCAAATCGATTAACCATAGACAAAAGTATCCAGGATACCAAATAATTCGTCGCCACGTTCCATAATCCATACCGAAGCAAGCATTCGATGTTCCTCAGTTGACAACAGTGATTCTACTTCCTTACTTCCAAAATATTTACAGAACTCGGCATCCTTCCACTCCAATAGTAATTCTCGACACTCCCTGGACACTTTTAACAGATTACCATCGGTAATCATATTACCGGTTTTTGTATCATAGATACCATCTTCCATGAGAACATACTGACTAGTTGCTCTGATACCACTACCCATGGGTGGTTGACCAGGAGCTCGTTCAATAATATAGTGTTCCCAATCCTTGATCTTCAGATCAACAGCACCAAGCCCATCTCTACAAAACCAATGTAATTCAACCGGATAAGACTGATTGTTGTCATCAGCATAACCATTTCCTTTAGCTTTGTACCAATCAGCCTTTGTCCCACCGTGATCTTGGATTAGTCTACCTAGTACGTTGTTATCGTCGCTAGATTCAATTTCTGGCCTCTTACCACTTATTTTTCTGGTACCCTTACCAGCGATTCTTCTAACATAACCTATCAGTGATCCCTTTGTCAGAATGTAAGCTTCTCCATTGCCGCCATCTTGTTCTTTCCACATTGCGGTGATGTCAACATCATCAGGAATTAATAAGTCACCATCGGGTTGTCCTTTCCACTTTGGAGACTCATCAGCTATCGGACTCTCCTCGTATATCTCTGTGTTCAGTATGTCATCCTGATCGTAGTTATTCATTTTAAATTACCTCTTTCTTTTATAGTTGAGCGTAGTCTGGCATATCTTTTAACTTAGCTGATATCATCAGACTATCTGGGTTATAGAGGTTCCATGCAACCGCTGCAATCTGCCAGTTATTGATACCACTACCTGGGTCACTCCTAGAAATTTCACCGAGATACTCAACTAGTAACTTTTTACCATCGCTACTGAGTAGCCCAGCGTGTTTACCGTGGTGAAAGTATGTTGGCTCATCAAGGCGGATACACGTATCAGCTGGTAAACCTTTATCACGGTTAAATAATATATCAGGACCAACCAAGTGAAAATGTGGAACTGGTTCACTGTCACCGTACACAACCATGTCAAGTCCCTGATGAGTTTCCGGATCCCAGATAGCTGCCATCTCCGATAGGTAGTCATCCTCCCTTGCCCCGATGACAAGTTTCCACTCGGCAAATATTAAATTTACCAGTTCAGCTCTGTACGGTGACATATCAGCGTGATAGTCACTCAGATAATCTCGGATCGTTACGAATGGATGAATGTCGATGTTACGTTCAGATGCATCCTCCGTTATTACCCTGATTAAATTTTTTCTGATTTCCTCTTTATCCTTCATTACCTGTCTCTCCTTTTTAATTAGATTGGTGGTGGATGGTAGAGGGTCAACTGACCCCTTACCATCCACCATTACGTTCATTTGGTTTACTTAGTATAGGTGATACACTATACAATAGTGAAATAATTATTTCTATTGGTTCATTTTCTTTATTTGAGTTAATTAGACATGACTGATGCATTTACACACAATGGGTTACTGATCCTTTGATGATAAAAACATTCGAATTCGATGGTTTACTAGTGCTTCTTGATACACTATTACATTCTGGATCTATAATTGATGATGGCCCATTTATTTTAATCGGGTTGCTATCATACCTGGACATACTATATTATAGCGGGTTACTTTGATACCATGGTCCATTCTCTCATATTGGGTTACTGGGGTAAGTCTGATCAGTTCATTTTGTCTCTCTGGTACACTGAAACATCATTGATCCACTGATGATAATTGGTTTACTATGCGAATGTGGTTCACACCGGTGTTGTTGGTTTACTTCCTTATTCTGGCTAACTATGTAGCAGTGGTCTACTCTATTTGTTTGGTATACTATGCGATACCGGTTGCTAAAAACGATTGGTACATTTTATACTATTGGGTTACTATGTTGCGCTGATATGCACATTGTCTTTTGTTTGGTTGATACTTTTGCTATGGTCCATTCACACACAGTGGGTTGCTAATGTAGCATGATTTACTGCATCATACTGGGTTACTCATAAGAAATGGTACATTTGAAATGAATGGTTTGCTACTATGATATGATTCGTTCAACATCATTGGGACATTTACATTTCCACAACACGTTCAACATCTGCGGGTTGATTGATAACATTAACACGTTGGTGAGTATCGGGTGACTGTTATTTCTTGGCACACTGTCATACTTTGGATTACTGACATCAAACGACACGTTGTATCATCTGGGGTTGCTTCGAGTTTCCGACAAGGTTGGCATTGATTGGGTTGCTAATTCCCGTTGGCTCACTCTATGCACAGGGGTTACTGGATTAATCTGATTCGTCTATTTCTATTGGGTTGCTCGGGTTGCATTGACAAAGTAACTTCCTCGGGGTTACTTTTTATTTCTGGTACAGTTCAATTTTTTTGGGTTACTCTAGTACACTGGGGTAACAGTACAGATTCCTTGGGTTACTGTATTACTTTGGTACATTTCCCTTCCTTGGGTTACTACCACTGTTTGATTCGCTCGGATTGTGTTGAGTTACTTTCTTGCTCGGACATGTTTTTTCTTTTCTGGGTTACTTATATCAGTTGACAGTGATTTATTTAAATGGATTACTCACAACCCTTGGGATACACTGGTAACATTTTAATGTTATGGGTTGCTTATATCAGGTGATAGCATTGACCGAGATGATTCTCTGCCAACAGTCAGCTGATACATTTTTGCACATCGGAGTACTTAACCACGATGAGTACATTATCGGATAATGGGTTACTTAAACCAAATGACACATTTATTTTCTTCGGGTTACTTAGTCACTCAGACACGCTTGTAAGGTTTGGGTTTATCTTTTGTATCTGTGGCCAATTCAGTTTTATCGGGTTACTTTATCCTGATGATACGTTAAATTTCGTTGGGATGCTTCTATTCCCTGATACACATTGTTTTTTCGTTGGGTTACTCTCCTTGCCTGGTACATGGTTGATGGCAATGGGTTACTTACTTCTCCTGGGATTCACTGGGAATGAATGGGCTACTAATTCACATAGATATAGTTATATATTCTGGGTTACTTAGTTAAACCTGATACATTTCCATTCCTTGGGTTACTGAATTATGAACAATTCATTTCAATTTGGGTTACTATTTAACTTTGACTTGATTTCCCATAATGGTTTACTATCGCATCGAGGCTCACTGTTTAAGCTTTGGGTTAATTTTCCTGCTTGGTACGTTTGTGTATGTTGGATTGTGCACATACACTGGACACATTTGCTCCATTTGGATTACTATGTTGCAGTGACACGGTTAATTGTTACTGGGTTACTTTATATACAAGGACACACTGTTCTAATTTGGTTTGATTGCTTACCTTTGGTACGTTTGCCATGTTTGGGTTGCTAGATGCATAGGACTGATCAGATCAGTTTAATTTGCGTCGTTTACTTTTATTCTTTGGAGGATCATACTCCCAGGTTGCTGGCATTTCCTGATTTGACCTTACATATGATGGATTATTCATGTTAGTCTCATCATACTTACCTGCAAAGTAATAATCTTTACTTTCCGGAATGATACCATATTCAAAGTTCCACAGATAGCAAGCCACTTGCCAATTAGTGTACTCTGAAAAATCATGATGGCTGGAATTAAAAAATTGCACGATTTTTTTAAGATCAGCGTTAGTAATTACCCAATCAAGAAAGCTGTCACTGTGATATTCCATGCCACTATCTATGAAATGTAATCTTGCTACTTTGGTTTCATTCTTTTTGGGGTACATGGCATTAAATACTTTGAGATAGGGATTACCTATTTTCTCTCGTACTGGATTTACCTGAACTCGTAGTTTTAATTCTTCACTTGTTCCGACCGTAGCCATTTCTGTAAATTCTTCGTCATCAGCCTGATAACTTACGTACTCACGGATCAACTTAGTTATCTCCTGAAATGTTTCAGTCAATTCATTTAATTTACTGAGAATATTTAAATCATCATCTATCATTTTAATTTCCTTTCTTTGATACTATTTGTAAATAAGAGTGGCGAACAAATGTTCGCCACTCACTACTATCGATGTCCACCAGATAACCATCTTCCTACGTTCTTTCTGATCTTCTCACTGACAGCATCTATCAGTTCACTGGCACTGATATCACTGTACAGACATGCATTGACAAGTTGAAGGAAAACGTCTGCCAGTTCCTCCTTCTTCTTATCTTGATCTAGGTGATATTTGTATCCCTTTCGTTTAAAGCTAGTTTCCTTCCACCTAGTATCACACTGTTTGGCTTCCGATGCTTCTTCGATAATACCGTTAATAGCTAGCATGAAATATTCTGGCTTGTCACCAACTGGTATCCTGAGCACTGTCTCGTTTACTTCTTTCTGCGTTGTGAAAATTTCTCCTACTGTCATTGTTACTGACTCCTTTCTAATGGTGTGGAAGGTGTCGGAATTCCGACACCCTCCACAATAATTAAATATATATCAACTTGCTTCATGGTATAATTGTGGTATACTTGATTCAACGTATGAATCTTCGTCAATATCCTCCAGTATCCAAGAAATACAAGTATATTTTTTTACACTGTTATCAATATTTGGGGGTGGTTGAAAATTGGTATATTTAAACACCCATCCTTCTTCAATGGTAAATTTATCAAGGTTATATGCTTCATACCATTCATTGGTTAGAGAGATAAAATTATCTATATCACCGTTAGCCCATAGTACTATAGCTTTTCGAAGAAGTATAACCATCCTATCATCATTTGGTATGGTCTTAATATACTCACAGGTGATGGCATCAATCACCAGCACACCATCATCTGTTAAAACTGTTGCATCGTGTTTATGAAAATCTGAGTGATAGATACGATTTTCACATGATTCAGCTTCAATATCAGATTTATATGGTAACCCACAGCAGCCCCAACAGCTTTTATTCATTTTAGGTACCTCCATGATTTTTTAATTCTACTTCTAAATCTACCTTGGTATCTCGACCACCAGCTCCAACTAATGGATGTTCATACCAATGTATTTTAATTGCAAGATCAACATTTCTGTAGGTTACAACGCAATAACCAATAGCATGACACCATAACATCTTGTATTACCTGTGCATTGGCAAAATAACCACGTTGTACCGATTCATTGATCCTGACTGAAACCTGGTCAGGTGTCATCCCTGCTACGCTCTCAAAGAATTCGTTGCTAGTTTTGTAAATCATATCGTTACTCTCCTCTATAGTTAATTATGTTGCTGTCCCATACCACTGTAGAATATATCACCATACGCCTGAAAACTACGATAAAAAGAATAAGATTGTATATGGTTAACCTGGGAATATTCCCAGGTTAACCATAGCGACAATATTAATCATCAGTAGGTGGTAACTTATCAATGATATCTCGTAATTTATTAGCTCCATCGCTAATAGCATCAAGACGTTCTGATAGAAATTCCAATAGAGCTGGTAGATCAGCAATCCGATCATCACTGTTACGATGTCTCTCAGCAAGGTCATATATGGCGAATGAACCAAGTGACATGTGCTGGAGAACTGTTCTGATTTGATTAACCGTTTCAACCGGTAGATCATTCAGCTTACTCACAGGCATATTTGGCTTATCTTGTGACTGCCCATAGGTATTCAGAGCTAACTTTATAGCATCTACTATGAAGGACCACCGTGGAATCGTCGGTATCAGGTCTATATCATGGTTGATCGGGTAACGATACTGTACCGAGTAATTACAGTTCCATTTAGTAGGACATGAATACAATATCACAATATCTTCCTTCTGAAAGGAATTTGACTGACTGTAATATTGTAAATAATCATGTTCAAACCTAATATCTGCGATTTGGTAATATTGATCACTACCACTTGTATTTTCAACATCAGACCTAATATGAACGCTTACATGACGACATCCGATATAGACTTTCAATGCAAATTCTGCTCCAGAATATACCGGGTAAATACCCGGACCAAGACGTTCTATTAAATTTTGTAAATCCCTGTATGTTTCCATGCTGATAAACTCCTTTCTACGTTATACTGACATAGTCAATGAATAATTTTATCCTCCTATACATAGAATATATCATCGTTTATATTCACCGTATTCTGGACATACAGATGGAACTAGTACCATGGCTGGACCAGCCATGGTACTAGTTCCATTCCATACTGATTAATCTAAATACTATGTGGATCCTGATATGTCGTAACATCCCTAGCAATAGTTGTGTTTTCAACAAGTAACTCAGATGTATTAACGAGCTCTCTACCTTTTGTGTTATTTCCCTGCACATATGATAGTGCTTCTTCTAACCCACGCATGATGCTTTCTGCAACATTTACCCCATCCATATTCATACTACTCCTTTCTTGATAGCCTGAATTAAAATTTTATATCTAATGTTCTGTCATCATCGTAGAGTGTATCAACATAATTATATACTATACGTGATCACAACACTATAACCGCATAACCCAAATGTAATTATACGATGAAAGGTGGGCAATCAACATGCCATCAACACTAAATCAAACATATGATCAGATCAAAGCAACTCACGGTGCTCCTGGTATCCAGGTAGCGTCTCCGGTAACACCAATGCAAAGAACCGTTGCTAACCTGACATATAACTCATCAAATCCTAAGTTACTTGCATATCGATCACAGGTAACCTCTGAGTGTGATAAGCTGAAGGAAGCTTGCTACAAACATCTGCTGCTAGATATCTACGTGAAAGTTATACCGTTTGATCAGGGATACGCTGACAATAACAGGGGTATATTCTCCGGTGATATCAACAGGGCACTAGCGGATAGAAACATGACTGCTACCCAGTACTTCCAGTCAGCCTACAAGGAAACAAAGGCTCCATTGTTGGAACATGTTATCCGGTACGTTGACAGTGTCAGTTCACGGTTCTTTGAGGATGCGATGGAGAAACGAGCTGAGGACAGTGAATCTGGTGTCGATACTCCTCCACCGGAAACTGATGAGTTAGCTACCGACAGTCAGCTGGTTGATATTCAGGCTGATGATGAGTATGAAAACTTTATCGACAAACTGAAACGAAAGACAGTGTCGAAGATTGTCAGTGATATCTCTGAACTGATCGCTGACAAGAAAGAGGAACGTGATATCACTTTTTCACCTGATACTGATCAGGGATCAGTGGAAGAGGAACTTGGAATGGAAGCACCACCTGAAGAAGAGGGTGAAGAACTAGCTATGGAAGCTGGTAAATCTGAATCTGATACCGATGAAAAGAAAACTAAAAAAGAAACTGTTCACTGGCATGGAAAAGAATTCCTATTAAAAAGTAAGAAGCCAGTACAAGAATCAGCTTTCACAGTAGCATTCGACTATGTTGCTGAGCAAGTTGCTAAAGCAGGTGTAGAACTAACATATCATGAAGGAGTTCTTGACCCCATAAATGATAAACTATATCCTAAAACTGTAGCTAAACCTATCACAACGGTTGAATCAGTCGCTCTCGATGATCTAATTGCTCTAGCCATACGTGAATCAACACTTAATGCTATTGACAGTGTATTTCTTCAGCCAGGTTGGAAACTGGAACACTTTCGTACCAAGGTACGACTAGGCAAGGGAATAGTGATCAATGAGAATACTATCATGTCACTGGTAGGCTCAACCAAAGCTTCATAATAATATTTAATGTAATAAAAGTAGATGAGGGTTCAAACCCTCATCTACTTTTTGCAATTCATGGTACAATTATATATTATCACTGGAAAGGAGATTGTAGGATGAATATAGTAATTGATTTGGATTATGCTACTAAGGATGAACTTATTCGCTACATTCATTGTTTGGAAACTGCTATACGTAGTATTAGGGTTGATAATGTACATTTTGTCTGTGATACCTGTAACTATGTCAATGAACCTAGCTACGTACGTGATGATGTATGTGACGGTTGCTACGATGACAGTGAATTTAAAAATTGGGAATTGGATATCAACCGATATGGTCGAATGTATCAGGAAATTGGAAGGAAGGTGAAACATGAAAAAGGTATATGGCTTATCCCAGGTAGATCCACACAGTAAGTTGATACCGTTGGAGTATCTACATGAGGACATACTGAGCAACAATGAGAGGGTAGCTAGGATAGCTAGGTTATACTACGCTAATCACTATGCAACTAACTATGAACGAAAAGTAATAAAACGCAGGGAACGACGTGAGTTAACACTGGTACTGATGTCCATCACCACTATAGGTACAGCGTTGATATTCATAGCGATCAGGAGGTTATTCGGAATATGAGATTGCTACTACTCGGTGATCTTCACATCGGAAGTATCCGTGATACCGACTATGTCTATCGGATTATCATTGGTATTATCGACCGTGAGTTGGTGTTTAATCACTGTGACATGGTGGTATCACTCGGTGATTACTTTCACAGGTTATTCAGAGTAAATGAGGAGTACGTGCTACTAGCTATAAACGTGATGAGTTACCTGGTGAGAATCTGTCGAAAGACAAAAACTAAGATCAGGTTGATCTACGGTACCGAATCACATGAGATGAATCAGTATCGGTTGTTTAACTATCACCTGTCCAGTGAATCACTTGACATGAAGATCATTACCACGGTAACGGAGGAGAGTGTATGTGGAAACTCAATACTCTATCTACCGGAGGAATACATGGGGGATAAAAGTAAACACTACTCCGATACCCTATACTCGGGAAAGGCGTATGATTACATCCTTGGACATGGAATAATATCTGAGGGTATGCCGATGGTACGCTATGATGATAATCAACGATCAGGTGAAAAGAAAGTTCCACATTTCAGAGCTGGTGAGTTACAGGAAGCTAGCAAGTTAACTGTATTCGGTCACTATCACGTGCTAACCAGGATGAAATCTGTGTACTACCTGGGATCACTGTTTCGTGATTCATTTGGTGAAGAGGATCCAAAGGGATACGGGATAGCGGAGAATCATAGGTTTACTTTCGTTGAGAACACGGAAGCATATCTGTATAGATCATATCGATACAACGATAGCTCACCCCTATATGGTAACTCTGATCTGCTGGTGGGTGAACTCGATCGTATAAAAAAAGATAACGTTGATATATTTGATGGTACCCGACCAGGTAAGATACGGTTGATATTTGACCTACCATCCACCGTGGAAGTGGGATTTCGTGAGAAGTTACAGTCACTGCTATCATCGGAAAAGCAGATCACAACGTTGATCACCGAAACAAAAATTGATCAATCGGAGTTACTGTCGTCGGTGGAAGCAGAGTATGATTTCATCCTTGATAAAAATCTGAATGTTACCGATAAGATCTACCGGTACATATCAAAAAAATATCCAGACACAGAACTAACCTATGATGAGTTGATTGAGTTCATCGGTAGTGATCTGAAACTGTGATAGTGAATGATCGGTGGTCCCAACGATGGGACCACCGATCATTATATCATCAATGGGTTACTATCCTCATAAGAGGTAATGAAGGCGTTCTGTGTTCGCTCCACGGAATCACTATTATCTCGTAGAAACTCCGTGGAACGAACAGTGATTTTCAGTTTCTGGGTCTGGGTTACTTTACCGCGATGATGCATTTGAAATGGATGGTTTGCTATTATGATATGATGTTGCTTGTACCGGGTTACTGAATTACTTTGGGCCATTGTTTTCCACATCTTGAGTTACTAAGTGCATTATGTTTTTTATTCCCGGTGTCACATTAGTTACACTTGGGTTACTTAAATTTTTTGATTCACTGATGGTTGCTGGGTTGCTGGCACTTCACGATTCACTTAGTAGCAGTGGTTTGCTATTTTTAGTTTGGTATATTTATAACCAATGTTCAGATCTAGCTACCAATTTACTTTTTCTTTAGGGTTACTGGTCAATCATGGTGCAACGTAAGACGTGAGAGGAATGACGCTCGGATTGTGTTGGGTTACTCGCAGTATGGTTTGGCAAATTAAGAACTTCTGGGTTGCTTTGGCTCAATGATACGTTTCGATCCACGTTCATTCCTTGGGTTACTAACCAATCCGGTAGATATCCAGGTTATGATCATGGTAGTCGATAATACATTTACTAATTTCGGAGTAGTATCAGATTCCGATACACTGATACCCTATGGGTTACTTCATATGGTTGGTGAGAGTGTTGATCGCTCTGGGACGATGATTGTGACTGTGTACCACGGCACACTTGGAAGAGTTGGGTTACTGTGCTTTTTAGATGTAATGATAAGGCTAGGGTTGCTACTATACCCCTGATACGCTTTGTCACTATCGGGTGACTGGTTAATATTGAGCCATTGTACGGAGGTGGGTGTATTGCGAAGCATGATACATTTAAGCTCTCTGGATTACTTTCCTATAGTGGATTATGGTAAGTTAAAATTGGTTATTGTCTCCCATGGAATTCTCAGAATGTCTGAGATTCATGTTACTGTCATCGGATTACTAAACAAACATGTTACAGTATTTCGTTCTGGGTTGTTTCAGCATATTGGCTCACTCATTGATATCGGGTCACTTTCGGTTTTAGACTTATTTTTCCGAAACTGGGATTGTTTCTGACTTTGGACACGGTCTCAGCTTTTGGGTTACTTATATAGCACAGGCACGATTATTACAACACTTGGGTTACTCTCCGTACTGCTGGTTGACGAAATTAAGTTTTTGCCATTGGGTTATTTAGTCATAATGATACACGTATTATCACAGCTGGGTTACTAAACTCATCTGGTATATTTTTCCCGATGGGTTTGCTTTGCATCCTTGATCAACGGTGTACAAGTGCCTTACTGGTAAGGCACTTGTACACCGAAGTGCATGATTAAGTTTTATTCAATGGGTTACTATGTTTTTCAGATACACAATATGAATTAGGGTTGCTTTCTACCCATAGGTTATTTGTCGAATTACTCATAAGTGGGTTTATTGTGGGTTATGATACATATTGTATGCGCTGTGTTACTATTGGGGAATGGTATTTTCTCCCTTCAAGGAGATAATATATCATCTCAAGTTGAAGGATACGCAGTAGATGGTCGTGGTGATTATCACCACGACCATCTACTTTCTATCAGGAAATCAACTATTCGGGATAGCTCTGATTAGCCTTAGCTCTATTCGGTCTGTACTTTTCACGCAGTTTAACAATCTGCGGGCTGGGCTTATGGGGAGCTTTGTCCAACTTAACCACTGCATAGGGTGGCGGTATCGGCCTACCCTCGATCAGTGCCCATGCTACGAAGAGATCCGCAAGGAACATCTTGACCATGTAGCGGTTTGCCATCGCATGGATGTGACCTGCTGTTTTATTCTGGTGAGCCGGGCTGTTGTTCAGCCTGTTTTTATATCCGTAGTATATATTGGCATAGTAGCTCGGCTCAGTGATCCTCTTATTCTTCTCATCGCGTTCGCCGGTGTATATAACCGCTTTCATAAAATTGGGTCCAAGAACACCGACTAACTTGGTCTTGAGAAACGGATTATAGGTAATGGATTTCCTAGTGTCGATCTCACCGTTCTTGTTCTTGTACTCAACCATCACCTGGTGATCGACCTTCTTGGATCTTCCCTCAACGACCACCAGCGGTACCAGTTCACCATCCTCATCTTCGACCATGATCGGTGTGCCATCCTCGTTGAATTTGGGAACCGGAACCGTATCCACTCCAGCGTATTTCCAGAATGACGAGACATACCTGGCTTCGTCCATGTCAAAACATGAGATGATAACACCGGCTATCAACCACCCACACCCGCGAACATCCTGCAGAAACTCTGTCCAGATAGGATGAGTCTTGAGAGCTTCCCTGAGGGGCTTCTCGAGATCTTTCTCCGCCGCTAGCATGTTGAAGTAGGAACGCAGCATAGCCAACTCCGATTCATTGGATATTATACCTGCGCCTGATTTCTCCAGGGCTTTCTTGAAGCGGATATTGTTCTCAGCCATGCACTGGGTGATATTTCGGTAGTCCTGCCTGATATAGCTGAAGAAGTCCGAAGTACTCATCTCTTCGTCGTCATCACCCTTGAGGAAACTATCCGAGATACCAAGTTTGCTCAGGAATGCTTTCATCTCCTCAAGCCGCTGCTTCTTCTGTTTTCTTGCCTCCGCTTGTTCCTCTTTCGATGCATCATCTCTGAGCTGCTTGGGTTCCGGGGTAAGATTTAACTTAGCCCGGATCTGTCCGTTGATGCGCTGACCTATGGCAATCCTTACTTTCTGGGTGTCATAGATTCCCTGCACCATTCCTTTTATGGTTACTTGTTCTGGTGTTTTCACTGTTTGCTTTCCTTTCATTTTTAATTATCAACAGGGTAGATTACTCCCCCATTAAACCGTACATGGGTTGCTTATTATCAGTGATATCGAAGATACTAAAGTATCCTGGGCTACTTGTACTGGCCGGTAGAATGATAATCAGGGGGAGGCATCATGCCTCCCCCTGATATCCTACTGGTTGTTGTCTGAGCTATCATCCTTACTATCACCTAGCATATCCTTTTCTGTGGTTATTATCGCTAAGTGCAACTGAGCCATCAGTAGATCATGGTCGTCCACGGATCTAACGCATACGTAGTTATTATCACACTGGTTAGCTTTGGGACATTCACCGCAGACAGCGCTGATGATATAATCTGAATGTTTTTTAAACCACTTGAGCTTTACATTCATCTGGATAAATATCACTGTCAGATTAGCTATCCACATCAGTATTAGCAGCGACGGTAGCAGGATATCGATAAAGATCCTGGGAACCGTTGGTATCGTTGCCAGTTGCCAGATTCCTGTTCCGATGAAAATGGGACTTACTAGGATCATCAGGTGATCATTCTTAGTTAGCGTCGACCATAGCAATTTTATCTCTTTGAATACTTTCACCGGTGTTCACCTTCCCTATTTCAGTTTAAATTTACCTTGCACTCGTATGTGCATTTCCAGTGATAACATTACTATTACCGTTGGTTGGTTTCCGATTACTATTTGGATAACCGGAACACCATATTTCCCCAAGCATGCTGCTGATCAACTTTGAACCCGATGGTAGCAGCGATGTTTTGTTCTCGATCTCTTTCATCAGAACTGGTAACCAATCCGAATTAATTCCGGAGTTCTCACCAAGAACTTCTTTTAATCTGATCGCTAGGTTGTTGCCATCTCCCATGTTAAACTTTCCAACACGCGGATCATTGTGGATAGCGCTGAGGAGTTTCCAGGTATCGGAATGCGGATCATTCTGTGATATCACCGGTATTCCCACTGAACCCTTTCCCAGCTGGGATATCGAGAGATACTTGAGGTAGCTCTGATAGATCGCATCCTGCAACTGATCATAGAAAGCAGCTGCTAGTATCTTGTGACTAGCGGATCGAAAATGATCCTTGATCTGATCAAATACCCCAGCTTTCACGCACTGCTGTTTCTGAACATTCGAGATGAAACTTATTGCGTTTGGAATACCGCTGATATTTATCGGGTGTGATTCCACCTTTGGTTCAGGTTTACTTGGCACGGTCAGCGTTACCTCAGCTGGTTGAGACATTAGTTCCTTTCTCCACCGGTAGTAGTTTGACCTGATAGAACTCACCGCTAGGTTAAGTTCCTTGGCAACAGCCTCCATACCGATATCATCGCAACGGTTAACAAGCATCAATTTAAGTTCCGGTGTCCATGCTCTTGTTCCCTGGGTACGATTTGTTTCCTCGACCAGCTTGACAAAGGATCTCACCTCGGTGGAATTATTATCAGGGTACTGATCAACGTAGACAATATCGAGTTTCTGATCCTCCGGTAGCTGAGCATAGTAACTCGGTGCCAGGTAGAACAGCACACCTTTTTCGATTGATTCCATGACCGACGGCGACAGCTTGGCTATGAATTTGGTGAAGTTAGCAGTGTCGACAGTTGTAATATTTGCACACTGGATGTATGTTTCGCTTTCGCTGATAAACTTGATACGTATGCCGCTTTTCTGCGAGGTACTGAACGGAGCTATCAACAACCTCCTGGAGCCAGCTATCGTTGATTCGCTCTGGAGGATAACCACATACCTGCTGTAGTGCATCCTGCCCATATCCCTGACCACGTCATCATGGGTTCCACCCTTTCTACCGCAGACAGGATCTTCCCAGAACCACACCTGACCAGGTTCAAATATGGTGAAATCCTTCGGTGCTAGTTTACGGTAGTTGAGAATAAACATCGACGATGAATCATCAGCTACGTGGTTTCTAGGCTTCTCGTTGTCAGCCTTGGATTTCTTCTGTTCCAGCAGACAATCCGAACAGATGTTCAGTGGTTTCTTGCTCGCCTGTCTAGCTTGGTAGTTTGCGTAGGTTAGCTTGAATGGCTTATCGCAGCTCACGCATTTCTCACTCAGGTATTTGATCTCGTTCGAACACTTGGAACAGAGCTTATTCTCAGGATATGGGACATTCCAATCTGCCCTGTGTTGGATGTTATCCCTGGTCACCTGACTCTTTTTTCCACATTTGCTACACTTGAAATGTGTTTCTGGTTCTACCTTTTCCATCGGTAACTTGTCCTTTCTGATTTATTAGTTTTTAATCATCCTTTGATTTTATCCGCTAGCCATATGATTTACCTCCCTACTGTTTCCATTTCATACTACATATAATATATCACTATCCCCGGGAGCTTATTGCTCCCGTGGGACAGCGTATAAATATTATCTTAAAAATTATATGGTATACCGGTGATCTGTTCATAGTCATCTGAGGTTATCAACCCAAGGTTACGGTACTCGCTAAGAAAGGCAGCTCGTTCCAACGGAAGATATAGCTCCTGTATCCGTTCAAGAGCTACTTTCTGATCATCGGTAAGGTTATCACGGTTGCTAAAGTCAACGTAGAAAAATGATTTATCGTATACCCTAGCCATCTGGGGAATCTCCTTTCAGCAGATCTAGGAATGGTTGATAATGTTTGTCCACCAGTTTGATGAATCTGAAGTAGTTAGCGTTGCTTTTCATCAGTTCCTCCTTCACATCATCCTTCTTCCTACTTTCATCGTTGATGTTTTTAGCACCGGTGTTTTTTATCTCAACTTCCAGCGACATCGACGGTATGAAGAAATCTGGAATGTAGAAGTGGGACTTACCATCATACTCATACCGGTAGATATGGGGTGACGGTGCCATGATGTCCGATGATTTCCACCGAAGGGTACGATCGAGATAGACTAGAAAATCTAACTCATATGTACCAACGTATGGTAACTTTACCGAGCGATCACTCCACGTGTACTCACCGCTGATACGCCTAGCAGCTAACATTTTCTTCTGGATCTCCGGATCATCCAGTAGGTGGATCTTACCATATTTCCCGATCATACGGTCCTTGAACTGCTCACGGTACTTGGCTTTGCAAGCTGGGTTGTTGCAAAATCTACAGTACTTCATCGTGGACCGGTTAAAATCAGTTTCGTTTTTGCATATCACGCAAGCACCACGATCTTTACCGGTGAGAAGATAGTAGACCCAACGGTAACCATCCATATCCTCCGGCAACAACTCACGGTGACGGTTATCATAGTGCTGACCCATGGTCTGTTTACTATCGGTGGAAAACGCACAATATTTACACCTGATACGTTTACCCCTGGTAGCCTGGGAGTAGTACATTGGTCTCAACCTACTGAAAGCGTACATCTGTCAAACCACCCCTTTAATCTATGATTCTTGATCTTAGGTTACTGTGAGGTCGCTCACTTATTATAATAAATGTAGTATCCACCAAAGAGTAATTAGTGGATACTTAGCTATCAACGTAGAAAGGGAGAGATTAGTAACATGAACTTTAAATTTTCATATGATACCAACCAGGTTCTCAGTGTTCTGAGAACGGAAGCTAGTAAACTCAAGCACGATATTTTCGACATCATTATCCTCGGTCACAATCGACAATCATACAATAAGAAGATCTTTCTGAACCTACTGAATGATACCCTGCGTGAGTGGGAGAGCTACGGAAAACAACTTCGTACCGCACTCGGACAAACAAAGTTCGACAACGACAGGAAGATCAAAACGATACCGTATGCTGACATCAAAGGCTATGTCTATGCCAGGTATGATTACCCGTCAGTGTTGAAATTTATCGACGGTACGATCACCGGTATCAGTGAGAATAATATCGAAAATTCAGGCGATGTCAGTGAATTCTTTGAACGTACCCTGGAATTAGCTTTCAAGTTAAACGTTGATACTGTCGGTGGACTTATCGAGCAAACCTTTACTAGGATTGCACCCGCTAACTGGGAAGTGATCGATACCCATGAACGGACCATGTATGAGAATATTCGAAGTTACAACGAATTATTTCCAGCCGGTGACAGAGCTCAGGTATTTGAATCAGTGGAAGAGGCTGTGAAAGCTCTGCTGGATATCGACAATACTTACGGTGGATCAGAGAATATTCAGTATAATAGAGATATTCTAATAGCACTGATCAATTGCACGATGGAATACGTACTGTTCACAATATACGCATATATTCTTCGAATAGCTGCGATAGGCATCTACTTTCAACCAATCTGGGAGGCTAATCAGGTCGTACCCACTGAGTATCTTAGTAGCGAAGAGGGACACATTCATCCTGTTGGGGAAGCTACCGAAACCGATGAGAAGGATGAGAAAAAAGAGGATATCAAAGATAAGGATGACAAAAAAGATACCGGTGAGAAAGAAGAGAGTTCCGATAAAGAAGGTGCCTATGAACCACTACTAACATATGATCATGTTAATATACGTGATGTCCGTAAACTGAAAGCTTTCTTTGAAGTTCTACGTGAGTTTGCTCTGTGGGCAGGTGTATCAAATTCTGACCTGGTAGAAACAAAGAGTACTTGGGTCGATGATAAGAAGATCGGTAGTAACTCACTGCTCAATTTGTGCGCTGATAATCAGTTGCACCTGCTAATTAGGGATCACATGGATGGTCTGTGGAATCAGGGTCAGGTGACAAACAATGCATCACTGGAGGAGTTTCGTCACAACCTACGATGTGCTTTGACACCTGCTCTTCAAGCTCTACCATGTTCAGTGACAGCAAAGGATATGATACTGCACATCATACGCGGTACCAACGTTGGAAAGTCTGTATCTGAGATCAAAAAATCTATCGGTGAACTATTCAATTTTGGCTTCTACTTCTGTACCAGGTTACAATCAAGGTTACAACAGTTAGGTGGTGTATATAGCGACAACTTTGGTACGATGATGGACCAAAAATTACTCGGTGAATGTCACACGTTACTGCTGGAATTCTACCAGGATTTCATCTTTGCGGTCTATCGTAAATCGTTGTTCCTAGCTAGGGAACTTGGTAGATCAAAGATCAAGGAAGCCTATGATGTTCATAAACTTGTGAGTATGGATAATTTAGTGAGTGACTGGATGAATGTAGCTGTACCGGATACGATGAGAATGCCTATAGAACTGGAGGATCAGTTCACATTACCGGTGTTCGAGTACCTGGAAATGAGAGATGAGATGCTCCGTAATCTACCTGACTTCAGGGGTGATATCTACCTTACGGAGGAAGCTGGTGGTAACTCATCGCTGATCAACGCTATGCTAGCGTTACTTCAGGGTATCTGGAACTCAGTGAATGCTTTCTTTCGAAACTTTGCACCGGCAGCCAAGTGGGTAACTGCCAATGAAACTGCCCTACTAAATTTGCAGTTTGATGATACTGATCCAAACTGCAAGATGGAAATATTTCCATATGATATCAGTAATATCCGTGAGAGGTTATCTGGGTTGGAAGCCGTGAAGAATATTAACCTGGAAGATGCTGTCAAGAACCTTGATGATTTTACCAAGAAGCTATATGGTACCGATGGTACCGTGTATGACTGGTTTGATAAGTTGGGTTCCGAGAAAGGACTTGCCAGATTCAATAATTACCTGTTATTCGGTAGAACCGATGATGTCCAGGTGAAACCTATCCAGATAACCGGTAACACGATATCAGAGTACCTGAAAGGTAAAGATCGAAAAAGTGGTTGGATTCTCAGTGTAAAACAATCTCCGGAGATCATGAAGCAGTTCAGTGAGATAAATCAGTCACTGATGCAGGTGGTAAATTTTATCAAGGGTAAAGCTGCCAAACCGATCAAAGAATCTGTTTTCACCGAAGATGCAACTACTCCTGGTACAGTTCAGCCAACAGCACCAAATCAAGGTGGTACCACCCAGCAACCAGGTACAGCAGGTACAGCAGGTACAGCAACAAACACGTCGTCAACTACAGCCACAGCAGGTACCACTGATCAACAACCTAATCAACCAAATGCTCAGGATCAGGCCAAACAGCAGAAAGAACAACAGCAGAATATATTTTCCCAGGTAATTAGCAGAGTTCAGAAAGCCATGGTTAACCTGTGGGCTCCTACTTCCAAGGGAGTACTGACAGCTCTTCGGAATGAGTATGGGTACTTAAAAACAGCATATGGAATAGCTACGGCAAAACAAGCTGCTACTGCTCAAGCTCAACCTCAGCAACAGCAAACTCAGACAACTGGTAGCGCTGTCAAATAAATTGACAAATCGAAGGAAACCCGCACGTGCGGGTTTCCTTCGATTTCGATAATATATTCTTACCAGTGTAATATGGGAGAAATACTATGGAGGGTTGAAATGGATAAAGATGATAGTTACTACGATGATATCATACGGTTGATACAGGAAGAGAGGGAGAAATCTTCGGATATATTCTACGGTGGAAATATCAAACCAACCGTTGGTAGACCAAGGTTTGATGAACATGATCCGGAGAGCGAAGTATTCATGACCAGTGAGGATCTTATCCGTGAGAGGGAAAAGGATACCAGTACATCTACGATGAGTTCTCAGAGAAATGTAGCCAGGCACCCAATCGAGGAAACAGTTTACACGAGATTTACAGATATAAATCGAGCACCAAAGTTCTCACAGGAAACACTTGATGCGTTGGCAGAGAACTGCAAACGGGTGATCGTCCATGATTACTCACAGACTGATTTCTATCACCTGTCGGATGAGGAGATCAGACGAAGTGATCAGTTGGCTACGATGAGTATCCAACTTGGAAAGATAAAGTGGTTATACCGATCCGTGAGCCAGTACGTCGAAGCAATGAGAGTCGTCTATGATGCTTGGTCACTACTTGCAGATACCAGCATAATTCACTCGAGGAAAGAATTCTTTGATCATATCTCGGACGGTATCATCGTATCAAACAGAATAATCATCCCAAAGTTACAGGGAATCAACAAGTACAACAGCGAGTTGATCCTACGATATATCGATAATCGTGAGTTGGATCCCAATGATCTTCTACCGACTACCAGGGAAGAACCGGAATCACTGGTATATCAGGAGAGCAAAGCTGAGCATAGGCTCCAACAGACTAGATTTCTGAATGACGACGAACTACAGAGAGTGGATGATCAACTGGACGGTAATGATACATCGGAACCAGTCAGTGTAAAACCAATCCCAAGGAAGTACCTGAAAGGCTATGATGATAGTATCAACAAACGACGCAAGAAAGGTTCCAAGAAAGTTAAACTAACTCAGAACTCGATCAACGCTATCCTACGTCAGATACAGCGAAATAACTACCAGAGATCCGGTGGGTTTGGAATGGCCTACGGTATCACGGAGAATTTCTTTGCTGATACAACCACTGAGTCAAGTTGGGATCGCAATCGGTATGATGGTAGTTGGCAGAACGGTGAATCAGTGGGTATGTATGAACTAGCGATGGATGAGGAACGGTTGACAGAACGCCTACCATATGATACCTACATGACATACGGTGACCTGGAAATGAAACTGTTCTACCGTACGTTGGAGGAACACGGAATAAATGTTGTTGAGCTTCGCAGGATAATTGGCGACGATCCGGAAAGCTACCAGAGACAACGCAGAAAGGATATTAAACGCAGTAACAAGAAAGTGGAATCTGAACTAATAAATCGCATTGAAAAGTTATCACGTGATCCAAAGTTCAAGAAGCTTGTCAAAAGATCAGAGAAGGAACTTGAGAAGTACAATGTCAATCAGTTAAACTATAACCAGGAAGACTAAATAACAGAAAGGAGAATCAGCAAGTGATACCAATGGTAATTCGCATCATGTACATGCAAAATGCAGGGTGGGGAAATGCCCACCAGTCAAAGTTCATCAGTCCACAGATAACAAAGGTACCTGGCAACTTTGACAAGTTCATCGTGAATGTCAACGATCAGGATGAGAACTTCATTATCTTCAGCCGACCAAAGGCATATTTCCTGGAACGGGATGAGAAACCACAGATGAACGAGGAGGACATGCTCCACCTCGGTGAGATCATCTACGGTACCGTGATGAGCAAGTTTCTCTCGGTACCAAAGAACTACCGTGGAAAGTTAATCGTTGAACTTGACATGAGTCAGGCACCTGATGTAAAACACATATTCCATGATTGTAGGGGGACCAACCCAGCAACAGCTTCCACCTATGCTCAGGGAGTGATGACACGATTACTATTTGATCTGATGAGAGATCATGCTCGCAACATCGGTGAAAAGATAGAGTTCAGGGTGAGTGATCGAAACTTCACACCGGATGAGTGCAAGTTACATTTCTTTCCTGGGTGTATTCGAGCAAATACTTCGGAGTGTTGCAAGGTCAGACAATGTGAATCCAATCAGCAGAAGTAGTAATCAAAATCCATGGGGTCCAATAGGACCCCATGGATATGATATTTAAAAATGAAAAGGAGAAATGAAAAATGAAAGATCAGGTAACGATATTTGGAAACGATATGTTTGGAGATCTCAGGATCATTAATATCAAAGGTGAGCCATGGTTTGTGTTGAGAGATGTATGTAATATCTTGGATATCAGTAAAACTTATGATGTTATCAAACGTTTAGACTCAGATGAACATCAAAAAGCTGAGTCCCGGTTGAACCGGGACTCAAGAAGCAATGAACCGATTACAATTATCAATGAATCAGGATTATACTCGGTGATACTACGTTCAGATAAACCTAATGCAAGAGCCTTCAGAAAATGGGTCACATCGGAAGTACTACCGAGTATACGTAAAACAGGAAAATATGAGATTACTGATGCTGGGAAAAAGGCTATGCGTGATGCGACAAGATCAGGACACAGGTTGATTGATAATTTGGTTGCCCTTATTATTCATAAGTGGAATGTGAAAGTTCAGAATCGTAACAGATTACACAGCAGAGTGATGTCTACTGAGATGAATGCTATAAATACCAGTGTCTACGGTCAAACCGCTAGTGAGTGGAAACAAGATAATCCTGATCTACCTGGAAATGTTCGTGATAACAGTGATATGGATGAACTTGTTTTGGTAACAGGTTTACAGTTTGCTGATGCAGCCATGTTGTTAATTGGAACACCAAAGGATATCAGACACGATACTATAGCCACAATCAGTAAAATGTATCATACTATGTCAGAAGATGAGGGTTTACAGGTAGCTGGCCCAGGTTTCATAGTATTTGATGATAACGGTACAGTGACAGAAGCTTCACCGGTACTCAACTATGCCACCGGAGAGATACTTACTTTGCGAGGTCTTATGAACCGTACCAGGGTACCACTTACTAGGGAGGAGAAACAACTTATCAGCGGAGGTAAATAAAAATGATAAAAGATAAGGCATCGCATTTAACGCTGGATACGTTGGAAGTCTACAGTGATGGAGCTTGCTCAGGTAACCCAGGACCTGGTGGATATGGTTACGTGATACGATGGTTGTCACAGGATAAAGATGGTAATTTTAAAGATCAAACCTATGAAGGTTCCCAGGGATTTCGGAGAACAACTAATAATCGTATGGAGATGCTAGGTGCGTTGGAGGGATTAAATACTCTCGGTACATTGGTATGGGACTGGAAAGCTAGTAAAGTTGAAAGAGTTGGAGTATTTACAACGATCAAGGTTATCAGCGATTCATCATACATGTGCAGTGGATTTACCAAAGGTTGGGTTAGGGTGTGGAAGAAAAAGAACTGGATAACGTCATCTAATCAACCGGTGAAAAATATAGATCTGTGGATTCAGATAGATAATACTATCGAAGAACTACAAAAGAGATTAAATCTCACAACAAGGTTCATCCACATACCTGGACATAAGGGTTGGTACTTCAACGAACGATGTGATGAATTAGCTCAGGCAGCAGCACGTCAGCCAAAAGATAAATTAGCCGTCGATGAAATATATGAAAAACAAACAGTGTATGGTAGATAACATACTCCTAATGACACATATGGATAGGAGATATGACGATGATAACTGTGACAACTTCACCCACTG
>Ga0123353_10000508_pt1 | contig 48173 bp, 45 predicted proteins | sample TergutLab28metaG_3_FD_92763 | JGI IMG/M metagenome (GOLD analysis project Ga0123353, IMG submission 92763) | Labiotermes labralis P3 segment gut microbial communities from Petit-Saut dam, French Guiana - Lab288 P3 | ecosystem: Host-associated > Arthropoda: Insects > Digestive system > Gut ... | reverse complement strand
GGCTGCGAGCAGCCGTCGCTCGAGCGCCGGCAGGTGGCTCGGCCGGACCAGGACGTCGACGTCGCTGCCGCCGTGGGGCGGGTACCACGCCGGGTCGGCGGCCGGCCCTTTCAGGTGCAGCAGGTCGACGGCCGCCTCCGCCGCGAGCGCGTCGACGACGGCGTGCGCCAGCCGGATCCGCGCGGCGAGCGGGACCTCGGCTTCGATCACGGTGCTCAGCCTAGGTCCAGCCGAAGCGGCGAGCGGGGTGGCTCCGGAGGGTCGACGGTCCATACTGGTGGCCGACTCACGACCGCGAGGAATCACTTGACCCTGCTCGACTTCGTCCGCCTGACGCGTGCCCACCTCAGGCTGATCCTGGCCCTGCTCGTGGTCGGCGTGCTCGCGGCGGCGGCGTACACGTGGACGCGTCCGGTGCTCTACACCTCCACCGCGACCGGCCAGGTGTACGCCGGCAGCGCGACCTCGACCGGCGAGGCGCTGACCGGCCTGAGCCTGGCGGTGAGCAAGTCCCAGGTCTATGCGGCGTACGCCGACGGCAAGCTCGTCCAGCAGCGCATCGTCAAGCTGCTGCACGAGGAGGCCGACTCGGTGCCGGCGTACACGCTGACGGCGACGACCAACCAGATCAGCCCGGAGATCACCGTGTCGGCGACGGCGTCGTCGCCGACGGCCGCGCGCGACGTGGCGGACGCCGCGGTCAAGGCGATCGCGGCCGTGGCGGCCGACCTGGAGCGCGCCTCGATCGCGCGCGAGCAGTCGGCGAAGGGCGAGCAGCCGGTGGTGAGGGTCGTGCCGCTGGAGGACGCCTCGCTCCCGACCAGCCCGTCGTCGCCGAACTACAAGCGCAACCTGCTGGGCGGGGCGCTGCTCGGCCTGGTGCTCGGCTACGTCGCCGCGCTGGCCAGGCGCTCGCTCGACCGCCGGGTCCGCTACGCCGCCGACGTGGAGGAGCTCGTCGGCAAGGCGGTGCTGGCCGTCGTACCGATGATGAAGGCGCTCAACCGCGGCCAGGACGGCGGTCTCGACACCTCGGCGCGCGGTCCGGGGGTCGAGGCGCTGCGGCAGCTGCGCACGAACCTGCGCTTCGTCAACGTCGACCACCCGCCGCGGTCGGTCGTCGTCACGAGTGCCAACCCCGGCGAGGGCAAGTCGACCATCTCGGCCAACCTGGCGCGGCTGCTCGCGACCGCCGGCCAGAAGACCCTGCTGCTCGACAGCGACCTGCGCCGACCGGTCGTGGCGACGCTGTTCGACGTCGACGCCCAGGTGGGCCTGACGCAGGTGCTCGCCGGCGACCTCGCGGTCGAGGACGCCATCGTGGAGACGCGGGAGCCGAACCTGTGGGTCCTCCCCGCCGGCCGGATCCCGCCCAACCCGAGCGAGCTGCTCGGCTCGCAGCGCATGCAGCGGCTGCTCGAGGAGCTCACCAAGGAATACATGGTCATCCTCGACGCCCCGCCGCTGCTGCCCGTCTCCGACGCCGGGCTGCTCAGCGGCCTGGCCGACGGGACGCTGCTGGTGCTGGCCGTCGGGTCGACGTACAAGGAGCAGGCGCGGCTCTCCGCCCAGCGCCTCGCCCAGGTCGGCGGCCACCTGCTCGGCGCCGTCGTCAACAAGGCGCCGATGAAGGGCCTGAGCGCGGTCGTGTACGGCTACGGGTACGGCTACGGCTATTACGCCAGCAGCTACAACTACTACGGCCCGGTCTCCGGCAACAGGCGAAAGAACCGTCGGGCCCGCAAGGACGAGGCCGCCGCCCAGGCGACGTCGGCCCGGAAGAAGCGGTGGTACTAGAAGAGGCTAGGAGTCGGCGAGCAGCTCGTCGACGTACCGGTGGAGGGCGGCGGAGAAGCGGGCCTCGGTGAAGCGGTCGGCCTGGGCGCGGATGAGGTCGGGGTCCCAGGCGCGGGCGGCCCGCGCGCGGACGGCGGCGGTGATGGCGGCGGGGGTGGGGGTGTCGAAGAAGGCGCCGGTCTCGCCCTCGACCACGGTGTCGAGGTAGCCGCCGCCCCGCAGCGCGAGCGTCGGTACGCCGTGCGCGCCGGCCTCGAGCGGGGTGAGCCCGAAGTCCTCTATGCTGGGCGCGATCAGGGTCGAGGCATGGGCGTAGACCCACTGCAGCTGCGCGTCGTGGAGGTCCGAGACGAGCCGTGCGTTCGGCGGCAGCGCGGCGCGGATCTCCGGCTCCAGCGGGCCGACGCCGACGATGACCAGCCGCTCGTCGGGCAGGCCGCGGAACGCCTCGACGCAGGCGCCGACGTTCTTGTAGGGCAGCAGCCGGCTGACCAGCACGTGGTAGCCGTCGTCGGCCCAGTCGGCCAGCTCGTCCAACGGCTCGCGGAAGCCGCCGGGGAGCCCGCGGTGGGGAGCCGGTACGACGTCCGCATCGATGCCGTAGGTCTCGCGGATGCGGTAGCGCACGACGTGCGAGATCGCGAGGTAGCGGTCGGCGCGGCGCGCCATCCGCAGGTCCCACCGCCGCAGCGCGGGGCGCATCGCCAGCGTCGCCCAGCCCGTCGGGGTGCTGCGTGCGGGGGCGCCGAGGTAGGTGTCGGTCTGGTAGAGCCAGCGGGCCGGGCTGTAGCAGTAGACCAACCGCTTGCCGGTCGTCGCGAAGCCGTGGGACCAGCCGCTGCTGGACATCAGCACCACGTCGGCGTCGATGGTGTGCAGGTTGACGGCGGGCGCGAGGAACGGCAGCGCCACGCGATGGTGGCGGCGCAGCGCGCCGACGCGGTCGAGCCCGGTGGTCACGATCCGGGCGTCGCGGAACTCCGGGAACGTCCGCTCGGGGTTGTAGAGGGTGGTGTGGATCGTCGCGTCCGGGAACGCGCGCAGCATCGCCAGCACCACCCGCTCGGCGCCGCCGCGCTGGGTCAGGTAGTCGTGGGCGATCGCGACCCGCGGTCGCGTGGACGTCGCGGTCATCTCAGAACGTCGTCCCCACGCCCTCGGGCCGCCGGTGGCCGGCCGCGGACGCGCTCTCGACCAGGAACGCGACGATCTTGCGGGCGAGCGGGGCGGGCACCCGGCCGACCCTACGGTCCAGCCGTCGTCCCCACGCGGCGGCGCGCTCCTCGGTCAGGTACGCCGCCGCACGCTCGACGGCCCGTCCCCACGCGCTGTCCGGCGCGGTGGACGTCGGGAGGTCGTGCTTGCGCTCGAAGCGCAGCCGGGCGGCGCCGGAGTGGAACGCACGGCGGGCGCGCTCCTCGCAGGTCACCGCCGCGAGGTGATGGGGCGTCTCCAGCGCCGGGTCGATCACCACCGGGATCCCGGCCTGGTGGAGGCGGTAGCCCCAGTCGACGTCCTCCCAGCCGTAGCGGCGGAACCCCTCGTCGTACGGGCCGATGCGCTGCCACGTCTCGCGGGTCACCGAGGCGTTGGCGGCCCAGTGGCGCCACCGGGTCGCGGGCGAGGCGGCGTACGCGTGCTCGCGCTGGAGGGCGTCCCAGTGGCGACCGTAGGCGCGGGCGTACGGCGTCGCGGGGAAGACGTTGCGCACGAGGCCCACGACCCCGACGGGCGGGCCGGCGTGGCCGGTCGCGTGGCGGAGCGCGAAGTCGGGCGCCGGGTCGAGGTCGTCGTCGCAGCGCACCAGGACGTCGCCGCGGGCGGCCGCGAAGCCGGCGTTCAGGGCGGCGGGCCGGCCGCGGTTCTCCGGCAGGACCACGACGGTGAGGTCCAGCCGGTCGCGCCATGGGGCGACCGTCGCGGCCGACCCGTCGACGTCGCCGTCGACCACGACTACGGCCTCGACCGCCGCGTCGCGCTGCGCGACGAGGGCGTCGAGCAGCCGGGGGAGGCGCGCCGCCCCGCCGCGGCTGGGCACGACGACGGAGGTCAGAACGGCCATCGCAGCTCCTCGCGCTCCTCGTCGACGTTCGCCGCCGGCCGGCCGAGGTGGTACGCCGCCGCGCCGATCGCGATCGCGGTCGGCAGCTCGAGCAGCACCTCGCCGAGGTTGATCGCGACGACCGCCGAGCTGATGATCGCCGCCTCCACCCAGCCGTTCCGGTGGCGCAGGTCCAGCCGGGTGAGGTGGAGCATCGCGACCAGCAGCAGCCCGACCACGATCCCGAACCCGATCCACCCGCCCTCGTTGATCACGCTGCTGTAGGAGTTGTGGAAGAAGAAGTAGTTCCCCGGCTCCGTCAGGTCGGGCACCATGCTGGTGCCGGGGCCGTGCCCCGTGAGGCCGGCGGTGTGCACCAGCTGCGCGGAGCCCGCGTCGATCCGGGCACGCAGCTCGTCGCTGCCGCCGCGGTCGTTGAACGGCCCGAGGTGCTTCAGCTCGGGCGGGAAGTGTGCGATCGCGTAGACGAGTCCCGCCAGGATCAGCACGCCGAGGACCGGGGTGACCCGGTGGCCGATCAGCAGCCACACGAGGCAGGCCGCGGCCGCGAACAGCGAGGTCCGCGACCAGGTGAGCACCAGCAGGGGCGTCGCCGTGATCAGGAAGAGGACGACCTGGGGTCTCGAGCGGAGGTACGCGCAGGCGACCAGGCCGAGCACGAGGACGTAGAAGCCCGCGGCGTTGGGGTCGCCGACGAAGCCGGTCAGCCGGCCGACGTACCCGATGCCGCCGTCCTCGTTGCGGGCCGCGACGCCGAACAGGCCCGAGCCGAGCGAGACCACCAGGCCGAACGCGAAGCCGCGCGCCATCGTCTGCATGTGCACGCGCCCCTGGCCGATGTACACGGCGATGAGGCCCCACAGGACGAGATGCAGGAGCCGCCGGTACGGCGTGACGTGGTCGATCGGCGACACCAGGATCATCCACACCGGCACGGCGGCGACCAGCGTCAGCAGGATCGTCGGCGGCACACGGGTGGGTCGCTTGGTCAGCGCCAGCAGCACGATCAGGCCCATCGAGAGCTCGCCGACGGGCAGGCCGGCGATGGTTATCGATCCGAAGCCCATCGACGCGAAGAGGAGGAACTCCAGCGCCTTGGTCTCGTTCTCGCGGCCGTCGGTGGCGAAGACGGGGTTGCGGATGTCGCGGGGGTCCGCGGTCGACGGGTCGAAGCCGCTCATCGCAGCGCCCCCTCGTAGACCGCAGCGATCCGCTCCGTCATCTGCGACGTCGTCGGCCAGGTCGGTGCGAGCGTGGGCCGGCTCGCCGGGTCGGCCTGGGCGAGGAGCGCCGCCGCCACCGCCGCCTGGTCGGACGCGTCCACCAGGCAGCGCGCGGGCAGGATCTCGGGGTTGCCGCCCACGTCCGAGGCCACCACGCCCGCGCCGGCCACGAGCGCGTCGAGCAGCGCGTAGGAGCAGTTCTCCCACACCGACAGCAGCGCGAGGACGTCGTGCTCGGCCAGTGCGGCGGCCGCGTCGACGTAGCCCGGGAGCTGGACGGCGTCGCCCACCCCGAGCCCGTCCGCGAGGGCACGGAGCTCGCCCTCCAGCGGCCCGCTGCCGGCCAGCGTGAGGACCGCACCCGGCCGCTCCCGTCGTACGACGGCGAAGGCGCGGACCAGGTCCGGCAGGCGCTTCTCCGGGGCGAGCCGGGCGAGCGAGAGGATCCGCGGCGCGGAGGGGCCGACGGGGTCGGTCGAGCCCGTCGAGACCCGGTCGATCCCGTTGGGCGTGACGACGATCGGCTGCCGGACCGACCACTTCGCCCGCATCGCGCCGGCCGTCGCCTCCGAGACGGCGAGCACCGGGCCGAAGCGCCGGAGGCGGGTGCGGTGGACGCCGGCCATCAGCCGGGCCTTGGCCGCGTTGCCGTGGTAGACGAGGTCGTCGTCGGCGATGCCGTGCTCGGTGGTGACCAGCAGCGGGCCGCGAGGGGTGGCGCCGGCGACGACCACGTCGGCGTAGGACAGGTGGCTGTGGACGACGTCCGGCCGCACGGACCGTACGACGCGGCGCAGCGTGCGTGCCGAGGCGACCGTGCCCGCGGCCGGTCCGAAGGGCGCGGCGACGACCTCGCCGCCGGCCTCGCGCACGGCGTCGGCCAGCGGCCCGGGCGGGCACAGCACGACCAGCCGCCAGCCGGGGAGGCCGGCCCGGACGGTGTCGAGGACGTGGCGGGCGACGCCGGCGAGGTCGGAGACCGGCACGGCCCACAACGCTGTCCTCACGCTCGTCAGAACCACTCCTCCAGCCGCTCCAGGGCGAGCCAGAAGCCCTCGCCGTCGTTGACGTGGCCCTGCCAGATCTCGGGGATGAACGACGCCCCGGGCGCGAGCCGGTCGAGCTGCTCGGCCAGCACCGGCCAGTCGACCTCGCCCTCGCCGACCTGCACGCCCTCGCCGTCGACGCCGACCGCGTCGACGAGGTGCAGGTGCTCGGCGTACGGCGCCAGCAGGTCGACCGCCTCGGTGAACGGCATGCCGAGGAAGCTCGCCGCGAGCCGGGAGTGGGATACGTCGAGGCAGAGCCGGCGACCGTGCCGCTCGGCGAACGCCGCCGTGTCGGCGGGGCCCACGAACAGGTTGCAGAAGAGCTGGCCGCCCATGTACCAGGGGTACGGCGGCAGCGTCTGCGCGCACAGCCGCACCCCGGTCTCGTCGATCCGGGCCAGGCCGGCCGCGACCCGGTCGTACATCGCGTCGAGCCGGTCGGGCGTGACGTGCGCGTCGCTGGTGAAGCCGCCGAGGCTGGCGACGACGACCGGGTCCTCGACCTGGCCGGGGAACCACGGCCGCATCGCGCGGGTGACGTCGACGACCCGCTGCAGCTCCGCGATCGAGCGCTCCCAGTGGGCGTCGTCGTCGCTGGCGAGGTTGAGCAGGAAGTCGCCGGAGAAGAGGTCGGGCGAGTGGGTCGTGAAGCCGATCCGCGGCTGCTCGTCGAGGACGGCGGCGAGGTCGGCCTCGAGGTCCTTGTAGGAGAAGTGGAACTCCAGGAAGTCGGGTCGCGCGTCGCGCGTCATCGCGGCGACGTCGTGGAAGCGCACCGGCACGCCCCAGGGCCGGCGGAAGCGGTAGGACCGGCCCGTCGGCGTACGGTCGGCGAGATCGGCGGCGTAGAAGAAGTCGCCCGGCTGGAGCGACCGGGTGGCGGTGCGCCCGACGAGGCGGTCGCGGGCGTTGGGCTGCAGACCCCGACCGGGGCTGCGGATCGCGACGTCGTCGGCGGTGATGGTCGCGCCGGCGCTGACCGGCCGGGCCGCGACGAGCGACTTTGCGAGGTTGATCCGGTTCATCTGCTCGCCGGTGCTGACCCGGCGGGGCTCGGCCGTGCCGAGCGCGGCCTCGACCTCGCGGATGCGCGCGACCATCTCGGCGAGCTCTCCGGGCAGCAGGCTGACCTTGTGGTCGTTGCCCTCGAGGCCGCGGTCGACGGTCAGGTGCTTCTCGATGATCTTGGCCCCGAGCGCGACCGCGGCGATCGGCACGTGGAAGCCGCGCTCGTGGCCGGAGTAGCCGACCGGGCAGCGGCCGATCTCGGCGAGCCGCCGGAGGTAGGCGAGGTTCACGTCCTTGAACGGCGCCGGGTACGTCGACTGGCAGTGCAGCAGCGCGAAGCCGGCGCCGCTGGCGCGCACCAGCTCCACCGACTCGACGATCTCGGCCTCGGTCGCCATCCCGGTCGAGATCACCAGGGGAGTGCCGGACGCGGCCGCGCGCCCGAGCAGGTCGTGGTTGGTGAGGTCGGCCGACGCGATCTTGAGGGCGGGGACGCCGTACTCCAGGAGGCGGGTGAGGCTGGGCGGGTCCCAGGGCGTGCACATCACCTCGATCCCGACCTCGCGGCAGTGGTCGAAGACCTCGAAGAGCCGGTCGGGGGCGAGGTTGTACCTCGCGAGCAGGTCGAGGGTGTACTGCGGGCCGAGGTCCTCGCCGGCGCTGGCGCCACCGGCCTGGCGGTAGAGCGCGTCCATGTCGCGCAGCTGGAACTTCGCGACGTCCGCGCCCGCGCCCGCGGCCTCGTCGACCAGCCGCTTGGCGAGGTCGACCGAGCCCTGGTGGTTGATGCCGATCTCCGCGACGAGCAGCGCCGGGCTGCCCACCCCCACATCCGTCCGCCCGATGCGTACGGCGTCGCTGCGGTCGACCGCGATCGCCAGCAGGTGACCCCGCTCGTCGGTGAGCGGCACGTGGTCGACGCCGCGGCCGAACAGCGCTCGGATGCCGGCGGGCGGCGTCGACAGCAGGGCCGATCGCACGCCGGTGTTGGCGACCGAGAGCGCGGTCGTGCCCAGGTCGGCGTGGCCCTGCGCCGAGATCCAGCGCCGGAAGTCGCCGTCGGACAGCGAGCCGCGGAGGTGCCCGCGCTCATCGACGACGAAGACGACGCGGGCCAGGTTGTCGGTGATCTTCTCCAGTGCGCGGAGGACCGGCTCGTCGTCCCGCACGACGTACGCCGCGAGGTCCCGCTCGACGATCATGCCCGGTCCTCGGCCGCCCGCTGCCGGGCCAGGTGCTGCCCGGCGACCGCCAGGTCGAGCTCGGTGTCGATGTCGAGGCCCTCGTCGTCGGCCATCACGAACAGGCCCACCCGGCCGCCGATCCGGTTGTGCCGCTCCCGGTAGACCTCCGGTCGCGTCACGTAGAGCGAGCCCGTCTCGCGGTAGCGCAGCGACTCCGCCGTCAGGTCCTGCCGTCGCGGCCGCCGCTCGACGTCGTACGCCGGCACCGGGCCCAGCGGCGTGGCCTGCCAGAGGAACGGCGCCTGCGGCACGACGCCGACGAGGGAGTCGACGCCGGTCTGCTCGAACTCGGCCAGCGCGCGGTCGAGGGTGCCGGGGCGTCGTACGGGTGAGGTGGCCTGGAGCAGCATCACCCGGTCGGGCTCGCCGTTCGCCGCGCTCCACAGGTCGAGGGCGTGCTCGACGACCGGCTCGGTCGGGGTGGAGTCGTGGGCGAGGTGCGCCGGCCGCTCGAGCACCAGGACCCCGGCCGCGCGCGCGACGGCGGCCAGCTCGGGATCCTCGGTGGAGACCCGCACCTCGACCCCGGGCGTCGTCATCGCCAGCGCCTGCTCGATGGTCCAGACCACCAGCGGCTTGCCGGCGACCTCGCGGAGGTTCTTGCGGGGCACGCCCCGGCTGCCGCCGCGGACCGGGACGACCACCAGGGTCCTCATCGTGCGGCCTCGACGAGCGCCGCCGCGACGGCTCGCGCCGGCTCGGGGTGGAGGGCCGGTGACGACGTCGGGTCTCCGCCGTACTCCTGCATGTCGTAACGGTGCCACAGGTCGCGCAGCCAGTCCGGCGCCGACGGGTGGTCGACGTACGACGGCAGCCCGGCCGCCGCCGCCTCCAGGACGCCGGTCGAGAACACGCTGACGACGGGGCGCCCGATCTCGCGCAGCGGAGGGCCGGCGGCGGCGACCTCGATGCCCAGCCCGCGCCACCGGTCGTGGGTCCGCAGCGAGCGACGGTCGCGCTCGGAGGGGTGGGGGCGGTAGGTCGCGTGGTGCGCGAGGCAGAACGACTCGGCGGCGTCGGCGAGGTCGGGGCGGGGCAGCTCGGCGCCGTGGAGCTGGCCGAGGTAGACGGGGCGGTCGTCGGCGACCTCGGAGGCGGCCGCGGCGGCGTCCACGAGCAGCTGGGATCCGGTGACCGACCACGTGACGTCGTCGCGTCCGGACGTCCAGAAGGCGGCGTCCGCCTCCGACCAAGCCAGGAGGTGCGCCCGCGGCGGCAGCGGCGGCGCCTTCGGGGTGAGCAGGCCGTGCTGGGCGACCAGGAACGGGATGCCGAGGCTCGCGGCCGCCGCGTGGACGGTCGCGCCCGGCTCGAGGTGGTGGCCCGAGCCGAGGACCGCCCGCGCACCGGCCAGCGCCTGGGCGACGTCACCGGCCCGGAGCGAGCGGACCCGCGCGGGCTGCCAGGGCACCTGCCGCGCGACGCCGGCGGGGCCGGCGACCAGGGTGCGCGCCGGCTCGAGATGCGGCAGCGCGGCCACGATCGCGGCCCGCACGCTCGCGTGCCAGGCGTCGACCACGACGACGAGGTCGGGCTCGGGGCCGCCGTACACCAGCTCCACCTCGGCGGGCCGGGTCAGCGTGCGTCGTACCCCTCGCAGGGGTCGGCGGCCGTCCTGCCAGCGCTGCCAGGCGGCGAGGTCGCGTGGGTGGTCGATCACCGGAGCATCTCCTCGAGCACGGCGACCCGGTGGTCGAAGGTGTGCTCGGCCAGCGTCCGCCGCCGCGCCGCCTCGCGCAGGCCCTCGGCCCACACGCGGTCGCGGGAGGCCCGCTCGCACAGGCCGACCAGCTCGTCGAGGCCGTCGAAGACCGCGACCTCGCGGCCGGGCTCGTAGAGCTCGCCCACGTCGGCCCGGTCGATCAGCTGCACCGCCCCGACCCCGCAGGCCTCGAAGGTGCGCATCGTGAAGCCGTCCTGGTCGCCGTGGACGTTGAGCGCCGCGACCCCGTCGGCCATCAGCCGGTACGATGCCGCCCGGCTCACGTCCCGCCCCGACGGCACCTCCGGCCGGGTCAGCTCCCAGCTGCGCAGCCGGTCGACCCAGTGCCGCGACCAGTCGCGGCCGTACGCCGTGACGGCGACCCCGCGCTGCGCCAGCCCGGTCAGCAGCGCCTCGCGCGACGGGTAGCGGGCGCCGACGAAGACCACGGCGTCGCCGCGGCCTCGGCTCGGCTCGGTGGCCAGGCCGGGGTCGAACGCGAGCGGGAGGTGCCGGGCGTCGGCGCCGGCGGCCGCCAGCGCCGCGGCGTCCGAGGCGGAGTAGGTCGCGACCGGTCCGAGGCGGGCGAGCTCCTCGGTGGTGTGCCGGGTGCGGCGGATCTCGTCGTAGAGCCACAGGGCGTGCGGGATGCGGTCGAGCTCGGCCCAGAACGCCGCGCCGAGCACGTCGCCCTTCACCACCAGCACCGCGTCGGGCCGGTGCTCGCGCAGCGCGGCGAGCGTGCGCGCGGTGGTGGCGCGGACGTAGGCGTCGTGGCGGCTGGCGCCGAGCCGCTCGGGCAGCTCGTGGCCGAGCTTGTGGCCGAGTCGCGCGGGGAGCGAGGGGCGGTCGTCGTACACATGGGTCACGACGTCGTGGCCGCGTGTCCGCAGGGCCTGCTCGATCGAGCGCCAGTAGCCGTGGAAGCCCGGTGAGACCTGGAGGATCCGCATCAGCCGGGGCCCGCCAGTCCGTGGTCGGCGAGCTCGCCGAGGGCCTGGTCCCAGGTCGCGGCGCGCGCGACCGGCCGCTCCCACGCCCACGCGACGAACTCGGTGACGGCGTCGTACGTCGACCAGCGGGGCAGCGGTCCGCCGGCGTCGCGGAGCCGGTCGAGCGATGAGCACGCATGCATGATGTCGCCGGCGCGCGTGATCGCCACGTGCTCGATCCCCGGGTCGGCGGCGGGGGCCGCCCGGATCGTGGCCCGGGCGAGGTCGAGGAGCGTGGTGCGTACGCCGGTGCCGTGGTTGAGCACGCGGTCGTCCGGGTTCTCGACGGCCCAGCGAAGCATGGCTGCGAGGTCGCGGACATGGGCGAAGTCGCGGGTCTGGCCGCCGTCGCCGTACACCTGGAGCGGGAGGCCCTCGCGGAGCCGCGCGACGAAGGCCGCGAGCACGCCGGTGTAGGGGTTGTGCAGCGACTGACCGGGCCCGATCACGTTCTGCGGGCGCACGATCGTCACGGGGACCGGCAGGCCGGCGAGGGCGGCCTCGGCCTGCGACTTGGTCTCGCCGTACACCGAGACGGGCCGGTGCGGGTCGTCCTCGGTGGAGGCCTCCGGCACCGCGCCCGGGCAGCAGGACGCACCGAAGACGACGCCGTGGTCGGCGCAGCGGTGGCGACCCTCGCCGTACACCGCGCGGGAGCTCAGCAGCACCAGAGGTACGTCGGTGGCGGCCGCGAACGCACCCGCCTGCCGGGTGCCCCCGACGTTCACGCGGCGGTGGCGGTCCGACTCGTACATCGACTGCGCGGTCCCGGTCTCCGCGGCCAGGTGGACGACCGCGTCGACCCCGGGCAGACGCGACCACGCCTCGGGGTCGACGACGTCGCCGCGGACGACGTCGCCGGGGAACGCCGCGACCGCGGCCGCCGGGTCGTCCTGCACCTGGGGCAGCAGGCAGTCCAGGGCGACGACGTCGTGGCCCGCGCCGACCAGCTCCGCGGCGAGGTGCTGGCCGACGAAGCCGGTGCCCCCGGTCAGCAGGACCCTCATCCGACCACCTGCGCCGGCACGCCGGCGACCGTCGCGCCGGCCGGCACGTCGCGGGTCACGACCGCGCCGGCGCCGACGGTGGCGCCGGCGCCGATGTGGACCCCGCCGAGGACGGTCGCCCGCTGGCCGACGAACACGTCGTCGCCGATGGTGGTCGGTGCGGTCGGGCCCGACGCGGAGCGGTCGTCGCGGTGGTGGGCGGTCGTGGACACGAGCACGTCGTCGGCGAGCACGCAGCGGGCGCCGACCCGCAGCGGCGCGCCCGCGTGGAGGTGCACGCGATGGCCCAGGTAGGTGTCGTCGCCGACCGTGATCGGGCCCTCGGCGTCCTCGCAGGCCAGCCAGGCGCCGTCGTACACGGCGATGCGGGCGCCCAGGTGGATCCGGTCCGTCCCGCGCAGGATCAGCGGCCGGACGATCACGGTGCCGGCGCCGTAGGACCCGAACGCGCGGCGGCGGACCGGCGTCACGAGCCGGCTGGTGTGCCACCGCCAGCGCGGGGGCGCCTCCACGAGGCGGCGCGCGATGCTCATCGAGGGTCCTTGTCGTCCTGGAGCGGACAGTCTTCCACGCATCGGCGGTCCGAGCCGCACGACGCGGATAGCCTCGTCCGGAGATGTCGCTGGACCGAGGAGGCCGCGTGAGGGTGGGGGAGTCGGTGGTCGGCGTGGAGACCCGCGCCGCCGTCGTCCTGACCTACGACGACGGGCCCACGCCGGGGATCACCGACCGCCTGCTCGCCACGCTCGACGAGCACCACGCCACCGCCACGTTCTTCGCCCTCCTCACCCGTGTACGCCGCGACCCTGGCCTGCTCCGCGAGGTGCTCGCGGCCGGCCACGAGGTCGGCCTGCACGGGCTCGACCACCGCCGCCTGACGACCACGCCCCGCCACGCGCTGCGGGGCTGGGTGCGCGACGGCCGCCGCGAGCTCGAGGACGTCACCGCCCGGCCGGTGCGGTGGTTCCGGGCGCCGTACGGCGCGCAGAGCCGGGCCTCCTGGCGAGCGGCCGTCGCCGAGGGCATGGTGCCGGTGCACTGGAGCGTGGTCTGCCGCGACTGGCTCACCCTGCCGCTCGACGACCACCTGGCTGAGGTCCGCGGACGTCCGCTCGCGGGCGAGGTCGTGCTGCTCCACGACGGCTTCGCCGACGCCACCGACGGCTCGTACGACGGCCGGCGGCCCGAGCTCGACCGGCCGGCGCTGACCCGGAGCGTCCTGCGGGAGGCCGCGTCGCAGGGCCTGGTGGGCAGCAGCCTCGGGGCGGCCGCGTCCGGTGCCGCGCTCCGCACCGGCACCCGGCTGTCGCCCGAGGCCGGCCTGCGGGCCCGGGTGCGGCGCGCGCTCGGATCGATGGGCGGGAGACCTCGGTGAGCCATCCGCCGCAGCAGGACGTCTACGGCTTCGACCGCCGGCCCGAGGTGGCGCCGTACGTCCCGCGGTCGGCACGCTCGGTGCTGGAGATCGGCTGCGGTCGCGGCGGCTTCGCGCGCACGCTCCGCGAGCTGCTCGGGCCCGACGCGCGGCTGGTCGGCGTGGAGCCGGTGGCCGAGTCGGCCGCGGCGGCACGTGCGGCCGGCGACCTGGACGAGGTCGTCGAGGGGTTCTTCCCCGAGGCGGTGCCCGAGGAGCGCTTCGACCTCGTGGTCGTCAACGACGTGCTGGAGCACATGCTCGACCCCTGGGCGGCCCTGCGGAGCTGCCACCGCTTCCTCGCGCCGGGCGGCCGGGTGGTCGCCTCGCTGCCGAGCATCCAGTACGCCCCGGTCGTCTGGCAGCTGCTCCGCGGCCGCTGGGACTACACCGACGACGGCACCCTCGACCGCACCCATGTTCGGTTCTTCACCCGCGCCACGATGGTCGAGCTCTTCGAGACCACCGGGTACGACGTCGAGCGCACCGCCGGCATCGCCAGCGTGGTGGACCGCTGGGCGACCGACCCGCTCGCGCCGCGCCGCTGGCTCAAGCGCGGGCTGGCACGGGCGCTGGGCGACGCGGCGTACTGCCAGTTCGTGGTCGTCGCCGGACCGCGCTGATCAGCCGCCTGTCTCCTTCCTGCGGCCCCCGCCCGAGACCGTCCGACCAGGTGACGCACAGCTGCCCCTCACCCGTTCGGTGAGGGGCGGCTGCGGCACCACTGCTGGTGCCGGTGGTCAGCGACTCACGTAGATCGGTGCGCGCGTCAGCGTCGTGCCTACCTGGACGCCGATCGTCCAGTCGTGCGTGTACCTGACCGACGGCGTCATCCCGACCGGGAGCGTCCACCGGCGCACGCCGGCGCCGACACCCGCGCCGCCGGCCCGGTGGAAGGCGACGTAGCCGCCGGCCGGAGCGACCGGCGTCGGGGCTGCGAACACGAGACGCGGCTGCGTCCTCGCGGCGACGACCACCTGGTAGGTGTCGTTCTCGGTGACGTGGAACCGGCCCCCAGCGAACCTGGCTCCGACGATGACGAGACGAGACACGACCGTCGACGAACGCCGCAGCGTGCGGTGACCGGCCCGGTCGGTGACGGTCGCCGTGTAGGTGACCTTCCAGCCGGTGGCCGTCTTCGTCCGCTTCGAGGTCAGCTTGCAGGACGCGATACCGGAGAGGTTGTCCCGGCCCTTGCAGGACACGTGCTTCGGCGCTACGAGCTCGATCGACTCGTCACGGATCCCGGACACCGCGGCGACCGGGGCGGTCGTGTCGACGTTGACCTCGGTGGCATGGGCGACGGTCTTGCCGCCGTCGACGCCGGTCGCGGTCCACGACAGGCTCCGGTGACGGCCCTGACCGAGCGCCACTGGTGCCGGGCAGGTAGCAATCGGGCTGGTGCCGGGACGGCAGGTGAACCTCACCTCGACCGGTGCGGCGGACCAGTGGCTCGGGTTGGTGACCACGCTGGCTGAGCGCCGGTGGCCAGCCACGGTGTAGGTGACGGTCAGGGTCGGGTTCTTGATGACGAGCACGGTGCTCGACGTGGCCGACACAGGGTCGTAGCCGACCCGGTCGCTGGTCACGGTCAGGCCGATCGTCTTCCCGGCGGCCGAGGCCGGAACCGTGAACGTCGCCGTGTCGGTGCCGGCCGGCCGACCGTCGACGGTCCACGCGTGATGGAGGGTGGCCTGCGGGTCCCAGCCGTCGGTGTTCGCATACAGGGTCTGGCCGGCCTTGGCTGTCACGACGGTGCCGGTTCCCGAGCGGTCGTGTCCGATCTGGACGGAGCCGGCGGGCAACCCGGCCGCGTTCGTGACCGGGTTGGTGGCGTTCGAGGTGGCGGCTACATCGTTGTATCCGTCCGCGGAGCCGGTGACGGTCACCGTGATCCGCTTGCCGGCGTCGACGGGAGCGATCTGGTAGGTGCCGCTGGTCGTGTCGGCTCCGCTGATGGTCTGGCCGTCGGCCTTCCAGGTGAAGCTCCACGACGTGACGCGGGAGTCCCAGCCGCTGGCGATCGGGTAGAGGGTGTCGCCGACCTGCGGGTTGCTTGCCAGGGTCGCGGTGCCGGCGGTCAGGGTGCCGGCGGCCACCGGGTCGGTCGCGTCGGAGGTGACCGACGTGGGCACGTAGCCGTCGGCGGTGCTGGTGACGGTCACGGTGATCGCCTTGCCGAGGTCGGCCGGCACGGGCGTGTACGTGTCCGAGTCGGTGCCGACGGCAGTCCCGTCGGCCTTCCACGCATACGACAGGGTCCCGGCCGGGTCCCAACCGGTCGTGGTGGCGGTCAACGGCACGCCGACGGTCGCGGAGCCGTCGAGCGTGACGTCACCCGCGCTGAGGACACCGAGGATGGTCGCGGTCTGGGTGACGGTGCCGCCCCGGTGGAGCGCGTCGGCAGGCTGGGTGGCGGTGATGGTGCAGTCGCCCTTGGCCGTGTAGGTGACCGTTCCGGATGCTGCTGAGCAGTCGCCGGTCGCGGTGACCGTGACCGGGCTGGTGTCGCCGCTGGTGAACGTGGGCGTGTAGGTGTCCCCGGCGGTCGCCGGGGATGCGGGGGTCGAGGTGAGCGTCAGGTCGGTCGGCGCCTGGAACTGGAACGTGGTCGCAGCGGGGATCGCGGCGAGGTGGTCACCGTCTGCGGGCGCGTCAGCCATCACGGTGCAAGAACCGGCTCCGGTGCCGGTCACCACACCGTCCTGGTCGACGGTGCAGGCACCGGACGTCGTGTAGGTCGCGGTGTTGCCGGCCACGAGACCGGTGAGGGTGGTGGCGACCGTCGCACCGGCCGGCTGGTCCGCGACATGGGCGAACGTGAGGGTCTGCCCGAACAGCGGGTCTCCGACTCCATCGTTGCTGAACGCGACATCGATCAGCGGAGCACCGGCGATCGTGTCCGGCAGTCCGGTCGGGGTGACCTGGGTGGCGGTCGTGTTCGGTGCGAAGGACGCGCACTGTCCGGTGACGTTGCTGGCGGTCACGTGGTCGGGGGAGGGCCAGGTGGCCTGTCCGCCCATGTCGTAGCCGGACACCGAGAACTGCTGCGGACCGTTGACGAACGTGAACCCGCTGCCACGCAGGTCCGCATCCGCGTTGGATCCGGAGTTGTACAGGCATGCTCGAGCCGTTCCCCACGCAACAGAGGTGATGGTGTTGTTCGCGGGGCCACCGGCCGAGGTGGCATACGTCAGGTCGTTCGGGTCGATCTGTCCGGTGAGCGTGTTCACGGCGACCTTCGTGAAGTGGGTCAGGACCGTGGTGCCCTTGTAGTTCTTCCCGTCGGTGTAGAGCCCGCTGTAGTTCGACGTGCCGCCGGTGTAGGGCAGCGTGATGAACCCCTTCGGGCTCCCTGTCGACACTCCGGAACAGTAGACGGGCGCCGGTGTGCCGAGCATGTCGATCTCGTAGGTGCCGTCCTCTGTGATCTGTCCCGCGGCTGCGTCCTCGGCGCACGTGCGAGCATCGCCGACGACGACGGACTGCTGCGCCGGCGCGGTCCTCGATCCGTCGGTCAGGGTCTGTGAGGCGTTGATGACACACACGCCCGGCGCCAGGAAGTCGATGGTTCCGTCGTGTGCTTCGCAGGTGTCGTTCGACGTCGGGTCGACCGTGATGTCGATGGGCACGGCCGGGTCGCTCGAGGTGACCTGCGGGATGTACGTGGCGCTGTAGACGCCTCGGTCCGGCGGCTGGGTGGTGAACGTGATGACGGCCGGGTCGGGGCCGGGACCGGTCGCGTGCGCCGGCGAGGTCGCGGCGAGGGTGGGCAGGGCGGCGCCGAGGAGGGCGAAGGCGGGAACGAGAACGACGAGCCGCGCTCGACGAGCTGAACGGCCTGACGTGGTTGAGGATGACAAGGGGGTGCCTCTCGGTGGTGGTGACGGCTTCACGGTGGGCGGCCGTCACCGGGAGCCGGCGGCTCGCGTGCGGACGCGTCCGGATCGGACGGTGCTGGGCTGCGAGTCACCGGCGACCGGACTCCTGTGCAAACACCCGTCCTATCGGCCGCCGCGGCCGCCACCTGACCACTACCGAGCGCACGACTTGGAACAGCCGGTCCGGGTGCAGCCGATGTGTCCGCCGGCTCGGAGGCGTTCGCGCCGGGTCACTTCAAGGTGGATACAGGTTCAACCGGACAGGCCCGCGCACAGCGCGTCGAGCATGCCGCGCCCGAACTCGGTGGACGGCTCGAGCGTCATGCCCTCGCCCCACTCGTTCCAGGCGTTGACGGCCAGCAGGCGGCGCGCGTCCCGGCCGGTGCCGACCACCGGCGCGAGGGCGGCGGCCGCGGCGACCGCCTCGCGGAACGTCGCCGGATCGGCGTTGGTCGAGCTGGCCCGGCGGTGGCGGCGACCGACGTTGTTCCAGCCGCTGAGCACGAGCGGCACGGTGCCGGGCGGATAGTCGGCGAGCGTGGCGCGCAGCCTCCCGGCCAGAGCGGGGTAGCTCCACGAGACGTCGCGGTGGCGGAGGTGGCGCCAGGCCGATCCGGGCGAGCGGAGGGAGTGCGCGGCCCGCGACCAGCGGCCGCCCGCGGCCAGCACGTGGGCCGTGCCCTCGACCCACCGGTCGAGGCCGAGGTCACCGGGCGGCGGCACCACCCCGGTGCGCGTCGCGCCGAGCAGCATCAGGTCGACGCCGGCACGCTTGGCGACCGCCCGCCACCGCGCGCTGACGTCGGCCATCGACGGGACGCTCATCGGGTCGTAGACCAGGAGCACGTGGCGTCCGTCCACGGTCCAGTAGCGCGGATCGCGCATGCCCTCGAGCAGGAACCCGATGTGCCGGTCGTCGTGCCGCTCGTCGTACTCCTGGCGCAGGGTGACGGTCGGGTCTCCCTTCCAGGCGAGCGACCAGTCGTGGTTGGCCCAGCCGAGGAAGAACGGGAGGTCCGGCTGCCCGTCGGAGAGGACGAGGTCCTCCACCACCGGCAGAGGTCGGGAGCCGCCGGACCAGTAGTGGTAGAGGCAGAACGCGCTGAGACCGCCGGCGCGGGCCAGGTCGCCCTGCCGGGCACGGACCTCACGGTCGCGCAGGTCGTAGAAGCCGAGCTCGCCGGGCGTGACGAGCGCGTCGGCCGGCGAGCGGTGACCGCGGTGCGCGCGCAGCAGCGACACCCACTCGGTGAAGCCCTCGCCCCACCAGCGGGCGTTGAACTCCGAGGGGTAGAACTGCGGCAGGTAGTAGGCGAACGCAGCGACCGGTGCGCTCATCCGCGGAACACCACGCAGCGCCACGAGCTCGGACCCTGGCGGACGACCGTCTCGTCGAGCACGTCGTGGCGCGCCACCAGCCCGCGCAGGATCCCGCGAGCCCGCGCCGACTGCTCGTGGCAGGACACGATCACGATCCCGTCCTCGGCGATCGCGAGGCAGCGGCGGAACGTCGCCTCCGGATCGGGGAAGTAGGTGAGCGACTCGTTGAGGACCACGACGTCGTAGGACCTGCCCGGCTCGAACCCGTCGGCGTCGGCCACGACGAACTCGGCGTCGGCCCAGTCGTGTCTCCTCAGCGCCGCGACCGCCTCGTCGGAGATGTCCACGCCGGTGTAGTGCGCGTAGCCGACGGCCCTGAGCCGGTCGTGCAGCACGCCGCTCCCGCAGCCGACGTCGAGCACGGACCCGCCGGGTCGCAGGTGCTGGGCGTAGCCGACGATCACCGAGTAGTGCGAGAGCTCGCCGATGCCGGACAGGTAGTCCCAGCCGCCGGCGGCGTACTGCTCGTTCCAGGCCTCCTTCGGCTTGGGCACGTCCCCGCGCCCGGCCTCCCAGCGGCGCACCCGCGCCTCGACCCGATCGCTGCCGGGGAGGTCGCGGCCGACGGCGTAGTACGCCGACCGCACGCGCTCCCGCGCCTGCGTGCGCACCCGCCCCGCCACCCGTCGTACGACGCCGGGCCCGGTCATGCCGCCCCCTTGCTCGCCCAGAGGACACCGTGGCCCCAGTGGTTGGGCCGGTGGCCGCGGATCTCGAAGCCGGCCGCGGTGAGCAGGTCCCGCGCCGCGTCGTACGCGGGCAGGGAGGGCGCGCCCCGGCGGTGGTACTCCATGACGAGGGCGAGGTCGTGCAGCTCGCGGAGGCGGTCGTCGGCCAGCAGCGGCCACTCGCCGCCCTCGATGTCGATCTTCAGCAGGTCGACGCCGTCGAGGTGCTCGAACAGGTCGATCCCGCGCACCCCGCCGACGACGCTCTCGACGAAGGAGCTGCCCGCGCCCGAGCCGCCGGCCGGCACCGCGTTGCCGGCGTGGGTCAGCGCGCACGCCTCGATCAGCTCGACCGCGCGGGTCCCGGACGCCGACAGCCAGGAGCGGAACGGCGCCAGGTTGTCGGGGTCGGGCTCGATCGAGATGACGTGCGCGCCGGGCCAGCGGCCCACGGCCCAGGCGGCGAACAGACCCACGTTGCCGCCCACGTCGACGATCCGGCGTACGGCGCCCAGGCGTGCGGCCAGCTCGCCCGGGGGCTCGTACTCGCCGCCGCGGAAGATCTCGTCGAACGCCTGCGTGTCGCGCCCGTGCACGATCGTGACCGACCGGCCGTCGCGCAGCCGGTGGCTGCGGGCGCGTCCGCGCGCGAGCACCAGCTCGTCGTCGAGGAACCGCAGCGGCGCGTCGGTGCACCACGCCACGGCGAGGAACCGCAGCGCCAGCACGCCCGCCACCCTGCGGCGCACGGCCGGCCGCAGCAGCACCGCACGCAGCCCCGGGAGGCACGCGATCCGCCGCAGCAGGTTCATCACGGGTCCAGTCTGCCTGCTCTACGCTGCCGCGGTGACCCTGTACGTCGACCGGCGACACGTCGGGCACTTCGGCATCGGGCGGTACGCCGTCGAGGTGCTGCCGCGGCTGGGCCTCGACCACCGTCCGCTCGCCCTGACGCGCGACCCGATGATGCCGCTGTCCGTGGTGGAGCGGGGCTGGCGCGCACCCCGTCGCCGCGACCTGATCTACAGCCCGGCCTTCTGGACCGGAAGCTCGCGGGCACCGCAGGTCCTCACCGTCCACGACCTGATCTACCTCCGCGAGGGCGCCGGCACCACCCGGCGGCTCTACTACGAGCGACTCGTCGCCCCGGCCGCGCGGCGCAGCGGCCACGTGCTGACGGTCTCCGACACCTCGGCCGGCGAGCTCCGCGACTGGCTCGGCGACGGTGTCGAGGTGCACGTCACCGGCAACGGCTGCTCCGAGACGTTCACCCCCGAGGGTCCGGCCCGCGCGGCGGACCGCCCCTACGTCCTGTACGTCGGCACCACCAAGCCGCACAAGAACGTCGGCCTGCTGGTGGACGCCCTGGCCGAGCTCCCCGACCTGGACCTCGTCGCGATCACCGCGGACGGCAAGGAGCTCTCCCGGATGATCCGGGCGAGGGACCTCAGCGGGCGCGCCCGCGTGGTCGAGCCGGTGGCCGACGCCGAGCTGGCGTCGTGCTACCGCGGCGCCGCGGTGCTGGCCCTGCCGTCGACGCTGGAGGGCTTCGGCCTGACCGCGCTGGAGGCGATCTGCTGCGGCACCCCGGTCGCCCACCTCCGGTCCTGCGCGGCGGTCGCTGAGGTCGTCGGGAGCGATGGGGTGGGGAGCGAGGCCGACCCGTCGTCGTACGCCGAGGCGATCCGGCTCGCGGCGGCGATGCCGCGCGTCGCGCGGTCGCGTCCGGACTGGTCGGACGTCGCGCGGAGGGTGCGGGAGGCGCTGATCGAGATCGCGCCGGAGCTGGGGCCCGCCCGTGCGTGAGGTCGTCGTGGTGAGCGCGCTCGGCGTGACGGTCGGCATCGAGGTCGGGGAGGACCTCGCCCCGGAGGTCCGCCGGGGGTGGTCGAGGGCGATGGTCGACGCGGAGCCGGAGGTCGTGGTCCCCGTCCCCGAGGTGTATGCCGGCGCCCTCTCCCAACTGTCCAGTGAGGTCACTCTCGCGGCGATCGAGCGACGCGCGGGGTCGCTGTGGATGCTGCACGCGGCCGGCCTGGCCGACCCGGAGACGGGCCGGGCCGTGGTGCTCGTCGGCCCGTCGGGCAGCGGCAAGTCGACGGCCGCCCGGGCGCTCGGCCGCCGGCTGGGCTACCTGTCCGACGAGGCCGTCGGCATCGACCCCGCCGGCCGGGTGGTCCCGCACGCGAAGCCCCTGTCGGTGATCGTCGACGGCACCTACCCCAAGCAGCAGCTCTCGCCCGACGAGCTGGGACTCGCCGTCGCGCCCGCCGACCCGAGCCTGCGGGCCGTGGTGCTGCTGCACCGCGACGGCACCCGGGAGGCCGGGCTGACCGCGGTCCGTCGCGCGGCCGCGCTGCCCTTGCTGGCCGAGCACACGTCGTACCTCGCGCGGCTGCGGCGGCCGCTGCACGTCGTGGCGGGGATCCTCGAGGGCGTCGATGTCCACGATGCTCACTACGCCGAGACCGCGGACCTCGATCCGCTGGTGACCCGGCTGCTGGAGGACCGATGAGGCTGACCAGGACAACGGTCGTCGACGAGGTGGTGGTCGACGGTGAGACCGTCGTGATGGTGGACGAGCAGGTGATGCTGCTCGGTCCGCTCGCCGCGCGCGTGCTGGCGATCCTCGGGGCGGAGGAGCGGCCGGCGTCGTACGTGCGCGAGACGGTCTTCGCGGAGTTCGGGGTCCCCGCGGACCCGGAGGCGGCGTGGCGCGCGCTGCTGGCCGAGCTCGTGGCGCGTCGGCTGGTCCGCGTCGAGGAGTGACCAGCGCCCGGCGAGACGGTCGGGGCCTCCGCGGGACACTAGGATGGTCAGTGAGGAGATTGCGGGGGAGACCATGGCTGGAGCGCCCGCACGAGCAGCACGGACACGAGAGGCACGGCGCGCCTGCTCGCTCGGTGCCGAGGGGTCGTGGCCGGGAGCGCACGCCTCGAGGCGGCTCGGCGGACGTAACCGTCATACGATGTGGCTCGTTTTGTGGGTGACCGATGCGCCCGGCAGGGGGAGGAGTGCGCGTGGCTGACGGCCAGCACGACGAGCGCGGACACGGCACGACCCGCCGTACCGCGCTCCGCGTCGCCGCCAACAGCGTGTGGGCCGTGCCTGTCATCGCCATCGCCACCGCGGCTCCCGCCTCGGCGGTCGGCAGCCCGGTGGGCTCGCTCGTCGTGTCGCAGGCGAGCTGGAACGGCGGCCTGCTCGGCCTGGGCGCCAGCGCGACCGGCACGGTGCAGAACAACGGCACCGTCGCCTTCGTCTCCCCGATCGTGCTGACGTTCAACGTCGGGCTGGGTGTCTCGGCCCTGCCGTCCATCAGCGGCTCGGGCTGGACGCTGACCTCCTCGCTCTCCGATCTCGTCGGCCTCGGCACCATCACCGTCGCGTGGACCGGCACGCTCGCGCCCGGTGCGTCGACGTCGCAGGTCTCGCTCAACTGGCTCATCAGCCTCAACCTGACCTCGCGCAGCGCGATCGCGAGCGGCACCGACACCTACGGCCACAAGGTCAACTCGCCGTCGAAGTCCTTCTGAGCCTGTATCCACCGATCCCTCGCTACTGCGCGGCACCACACGGGCGCGCTGGCGACGTTGGGCACGCTCGATGGTGCAACCAGACCGCCGTCGCGCGCCCGCCTTGCCATCACACCCGTCTGGTGCCGGTCGCCACGCGAGGGACCGGTGGACCCAGGCTGAGCGCCGGCGCCGGCCGCGTTCAGCCGACCGAGACGGCACCGAGCGGGTAGTCGCCGCCGTCGTCCCGGCCGGTCGTCGCCAGCGCCATCGGCGCCGCGTACCCGCTGGGGTCGACCACCGCCAGCGCGAGCCGGTAGTCGCCGGCCGCGACGCCGGGGAAGCTCGCCGCGACGTGGAACGAGCGCGACCCGGGCAGCACCTTGCGGAGGTCGATCGGGAGCACCGAGCTCGCCGCGACGGTGCCGTCGGGCCGCAGCAGCCGCAGCTCCACCCGCCACGCGTCGTACGTCGGAGCGGAGCCGACGTTGCGCACAGCGACCGTCACGTCGGAGGGGGACCCCGCCGTCCAGGTCCTCGGGGCGGTGACGGAGGCGACCTCGTAGCGGTAGCCCGCGTGCTTGGCCGCGCCGGCCCACGCGCTCCGCTGCGCCGCGCTCAGCTGCGGGTAGGTCCACGGGATGTTGCTGCTCGAGGTCACCGAGACGTGGTACCTCGACACCTGGGCCGCACCCCGCTGGATGCTGGTGCCGCTGTGGCACCACTCGCTCACTACCGGTGCGGTCCGCCACCTGGTCCGGATCGCCGGGTAGGCATCGAAGGTCCAGCCGAACGACTTGGCGCCCAGGCAGTCCTGCCGCAGACCCACGCGCGGGCTCATCCGCAGCGCCGGCAGCACGTACGACGGGATCATCGTGTTGATGAGCACCTCGTGGTGCGGGAACGCCTTCAGCACCGCGGCCACCAGCCTCTTCGCGTTCGCGACGGTGATCGGCCTCCCGAAGCCGCCGGTCTGCCACTCGCCGGCGCTGCCGTAGCCGCCGACGTCGACGTACCCGAGCCGGGGATCGCGGTCGTAGCGCCGCCCGAGACGGGCCATGAGCTGCTGCCAGGCCCTGATGAAGGTCGGGCTGTTCCAGTCGGGCGGCGGCGACTTCCGGTAGACCGCGGGGGCCTTCGCCGACACGCGCTGCTTCGGCAGCCAGCGCGGCGTCGCCGGCGGCTTCGGCGAGGACGCGGGCTGGGACTCCATCCAGCAGCCGGGGCACCACGCCATCACCCGGAAGGACAGCTTGCCGCCCATCGCCTTCGCCTGCGCCAGCCCGGCGTCGAGCTGGGAGAGGTCGTAGCGGCCGCGGGTGCGCTCGAGGCGTCCCCAGTAGACCTGGTCGCGGTAGTAGACGTCGTGGGTCGGCCACCCGGCGGGCTGGGTCGCGATGCCCTGCCACATGTCCTGGCCCCGGTCGATCCCGGCGATCTCGCCGGCCGAGAACGGGATGGCCGCGGGCGTGAACGTCACCGTGTCCGCCGCGTGCGCCGGCCCGAGCGGTGCCAGTCCCAGCACCGCGGCCGTGATGACCAGGGCGATCACCGCCCTGCGCGTCGTACCGATGGTCACACCGCCAGTCTGCGCCGGATCGTGCGCGGACGCATCGGCCTGTCGGTCAGGTGCCGGTAGGCAATACGGGCGATGGGTCGAGCGAACCGAGCCGGACCAGCTCGGCGAACGCCGGCGAGAGCCGCTGGACCTCCTCGAAGGTCCCGACCGCGCTGATGCGGCCGCCGGCGAGGTAGGCGATCTGGTCGCAGTGACGCACCGTGGAGAGCCTGTGGGCGACCACGATCGTGGTGACCGAGCCGCTGAGGCGGTCGATGGTCCGGGTGATCTCGTGCTCGGTCCGGTTGTCCAGCGCCGAGGTCGCCTCGTCGAGCACCAGCAGCGCCGGGCGGCGGTAGAGCGCCCGGGCGATGCCCAGGCGCTGTCGCTGTCCACCGGAGATCCGGGCGCCACGCTCGCCGGCGGGCAGGTCGAGCCCCTGCCCGCTCCCGCGCACGAGGTCGTCGAGGTGGGCGGCCGCCAGGCACTCCCAGACGCGCTCGTCGTCGACCGGCTCGCTCCGGGTGAACGCCACGTTGTCGCGGATCGACGCGTCCAGCACGTACACGTCCTGGGGTACGACGGCCAGCTGGTCCTGCCAGCCGCGCAGGTGGTCGGCGATGTCGGTGCCGTCCACGGTGATCCGGCCGCCGGTCGGCTGCTGCAGCCCGAGCACGAGGTCCACGAGGGTGCTCTTGCCGGCGCCCGACGGCCCGACGAGCGCGAGCGACTGCCCTCGTCGTACGTCGAGGTCGATGCCGCGCAGCGCCTCGGCCGGGGCGCCGTCGTACGCGAAGCGGACGTCGGTCAGGCGCAGGTGACCGGTGAAGGGAATCGGCTCGGCCCTCGTCGCCGGCTCCGTGAGCAGCGCCCGGTCGGCGAGCAGGTCGGGCTCGATCACGTCGAGGGCGGGCGCGCCGTTGCGGACGAGGCTGATCGAGGCGAGGAACCGCACCGCGCTCGGCATCACCTTGAAGCCGGCGGCCGCGAACAGGGCGAGCGTGCTGAGCGCCGTCGCCGAGCCGCCCGCGTGGAACGCGATCGCCGCGAGCAGCGCGACGCCGGAGATGAAGATGATCTCCATCGTGTACTTCGGCAGCTCGCCGAGGAAGGCCGTGACCCGGCTCGAGTGCGCGACGCGGCGGCGGGAGGCGAGGTACTCCTCGACGAACTCCTCGCCCGCGTGCCGCAGCTTGATCTCCTTGATCCCGCCCAGCGCGTGCAGCGAGGTCAGGTTGGCGTCGTACGTCGCGGTCATCAGCTCCTCGCCCGCGGCGCGCGCGTGCCGGCGCGCGTAGCGCTGCACCACGGCTCCGCAGAGGACGAAGTAGCCCATCAGCGCGAGCGCCGGCAGCGGCTGGACGACCAGCAGCCCGACGGCGATCAGCATCAGGGTGATGCCGTCGGTCGTCGCGGAGGTGCCGGCGATGACGACCTGGTTGAAGAACTGGCTGGTCGCGTCGTTGGCGGTCCGCAGCAGCTCGGCGGTGCCGCGCGAGGACGACAGCGACAGCGGTGCGCGCAGGTAGTAGCGCAGCAGCCGCCCCGACACGACGGCCATCTCCTCGCTCAGGAAGCCGAGGGTCCACCACCGGATCGCCATCGCCACCAGGCCCTTGAGCAGGAACCCGCCGAAGATCGCCATCGCGAGGTACGTCGCCAGGTCGTGGTCGCTCGGCCGTCCGAAGAAGTCGCGCACGGTCTCGACGGCGCCGACGTGGCGGGTCGGCGTCGTCAGCAGCTGCATCAGCGGGACCACCAGGAACAGCGCCGCGAGGTCGGCGAGCGCGATGAACGCCGAGCCGAGCAGCGCGAGCACGAGCCGCTTGCGCGTGGGCGCGTCGAAGAGGGCCCACGCGCGCCGCAGCGTGATGAACAAGCTCGTTCCTCCCCAGGTGGTGGTGCTCCCCGAACCGTAGCCGCCAGGGAACCTAGTCGTAGCCCAGGACGGCGCGACGTGCGCCGTGCCAGGCGAGCGCCGAGGCGATGCCGTCGGCGAGGCCGAGCTCCGCGCGCCAGCCGAGCAGGTCGGCGGCGCGGCGGACGTCGGCGTACGTGCCGGCGGTGTCGCCCGGCCGCGGCGGGCCCTCGACGACCGGGACGTGCCGGCCGAAGACCTCCTCGAACGTCGTGATCAGCTCGCGCACGGTGACGCCGACACCGGTCCCGATGTTGATGGTCACGGCCGCCGGCTTCGAGGTCAGCTCGTCGATCCGCTCGAGGGCGCGGACGTGGGCGCGGGCGAGGTCCCACGCGTGGACGTAGTCGCGCAGACCGGTGCCGTCGCGGGTCGGCCAGTCCGTGCCGGCGAGCGTGAAGGCCGGCTGCTGACCGAGCGCGGCTCGCGCCAGCTGCGCCAGGACGTGCGACGGCTCGCGCGCGTGCACGCCGGAGGTCAGGCCCGGGTCGGACCCGATCGGGTTGAAGTAGCGCAGCACCACCGGCCGCAGCCGCCCGGCCGCGGCGAGGTCCGCGAGCACCGCCTCCGCCATCGCCTTCGTCCGTGTGTACGGCGACGCGGGCGCGAGCGGCGAGTCCTCGTCGACCACCATCGTGGTGGTTGGCGCGTAGACGCCCGCCGACGATGAGAACAGCACCCGCGGCAGCCCGAGCGAGGCGAGCTCGTCGAAGAGCACCAGCGACTTCACCACGTTCTCGCGGTAGTAGAGCACCGGCTGCGCCACCGACTCGGGTACGACGATCCGCCCGGCCATGTGCAGGGTGGCGTCGAGGTCGGGGTGGTCGTCCGCGATCCGGCGTACCAGCGCGCGGTCGGCGACGTCGCCCTCGTAGAGCACCCGCCCGCCGACGAACGCGCGCGGCCCGGTGACCAGCGAGTCGAGCACGATCGGCACGTGGCCGGCCCGCTCGAGCGCGGTGCAGGTGAGGGAGCCGAGGTAGCCCGCGCCTCCGGTCACCAGGATCTTCACGGCCGAAGTCTGGCACCCAGAGAATGCCGACGGCGCCCTTCCAGCAGGAAGGGCGCCGTCGGTCAGGTGCCGTTGAAAATCAGCCGTTGATCATGCCGGCGCCGACGGTGACGCCGGTCGCCTCGTCGATCAGGATGAAGGAGCCGGTGATGCGGTTCTTCGAGTACGGGTCGCACAGCAGCGGCACGGTGGTGCGCAGGTGGACGCGGCCGATCTCGTTGAGGCCCAGCTCCTGGGCGTCCTGGTCGCGATGGAGCGTGTTGACGTCGAGGCGGTACTGGATGTCCTTGACCAGGGCGCGACCCGTGCGGGTGGTGTGCTTGATCGCCAGCTTCTGGCGCGGCTGCAGCTTGCCCGGGGCCATCCAGCAGACCATCGCGTCGATGTCCTGGCTCGGCGTGGGGGCGTTCTTGATCCGGGCGATCATGTCGCCGCGGGAGACGTCCACGTCGTCCTCGAGCCGGACGGTGACCGACATGGGCGGGAACGCCTCGTCGAGCTCCTTGTCGAACAGGTCGATGCCCGCGATCTTCGAGGTCATGCCGCTGGGCAGCACGATGACCTCGTCGCCCTTCTTCAGCACGCCGCCGGCGATCTGACCGGCGTAGCCGCGGTAGTCGTGGTGCTCGTCGGACTTCGGCCGGACGACGTACTGCACCGGGAAGCGGGTGTCGACGAGGTCGCGGTCGGAGGCGACGTGCACGTGCTCGAGGTGGTGCATGAGCGTGGGACCGGAGTACCACGGCATGTTCTCGGAGCGCTCGACGACGTTGTCACCCTGCAGCGCCGAGATCGGGATGACCTCGAGGTCGGGGATGTTGAGCTTCGTAGCGAACTGGGTGAACTCGGCGTGGATCTTCTCGTAGATGGTCTGGTCGAAGTCGACGAGGTCCATCTTGTTGATGCACAGCACGAGGTGCGGGACCCGCAGCAGCGAGAGGAGCACGGCGTGGCGCCGGCTCTGCTCGGTGAGGCCGTTGCGCGCGTCGACCAGGACCAGGCCGAGGTCGGCGGTGGAGGCGCCGGTGACCATGTTCCGCGTGTACTGAACGTGGCCGGGGGTGTCGGCGATGATGAACTTGCGGCTGGGCGTCGCGAAGTAGCGGTAGGCCACGTCGATGGTGATGCCCTGCTCGCGCTCGGAGCGCAGGCCGTCGGTGAGCAGCGAGAGGTCGACGTACCCGTGGCCCTTCTGCTCCGAGGTGCGCTCGACCGCCTCGAGCTGGTCGGAGAAGATCGACTTGCTGTCGAACAGCAGCCGCCCGATCAGGGTGGACTTGCCGTCGTCGACGGAGCCCGCGGTGGCGAACCGCAGCAGGTCCATGTCGGTGGTGATGACCGCGTTGTCGGTGCTCATCAGAAGTAGCCCTCCTTCTTGCGGTCCTCCATGGCAGCCTCGGAGAACCGGTCGTCACCACGGGTCGCGCCGCGCTCGGTGACCCGGGCCGCGGCGACCTCCTCGATGATCTCCTCGATCGTGGAGGCGGTGCTCTCCACGCAGCCGGTCAGCGTGATGTCGCCGCAGGTGCGGAACCGGACGGTCCGCTCCTCGGCGACCTCGCCCTCGCGGCACGGGTTGAGCGGGGTCTCGGTCATCAGCATGCCGTCGCGCTCGAACACGCGGCGCTGGTGGGCGAAGTAGATGTTCGGGATCTCGATGCCCTCGCGGCCGATGTAGTCCCAGATGTCCAGCTCGGTCCAGTTGCTGATCGGGAAGATCCGCATGTGCTCGCCCTCGTGGAGGCGGCCGTTGTAGAGGTTCCACAGCTCGGGACGCTGGTTCTTCGGGTCCCACTGGCCGAACTCGTCGCGGTGGGAGTAGACGCGCTCCTTGGCGCGGGCCTTCTCCTCGTCGCGGCGGCCGCCACCGAACGCGGCGGTGAAGCCGCCCTCCTCGATGGCGTGCAGCAGGGTGCCGATCTGGAGCCGGTTGCGGCTGGTCTTGCCGTCGTCGACCACGACGCCGCTGGCGATCGCGTCGTCGATGCTGGCGACGACGAGCTTGACGCCCAGCCGGTCGATCCAGCGGTCACGGGTCTCGATGACCTCGGGGAAGTCCAGGCCGGTGTCGACCTGCAGCACGGGGAACGGGATCTTCGCCGGGAAGAACGCCTTCTCGGCCAGGCGCAGCATCACGATGCTGTCCTTGCCGCCGGAGAACATCAGGACCGGCTTCTCGAACTCGGCGGCGACCTCACGGAAGATGTGGATCGACTCCGCCTCCAGCTGGTCCAGCTGGCTCAGCCGATAGTCGCTATGGGTCTGTGTCATGCGGGGTGATGCCTTCCTTTCAACCGATGCCAACCGGGGTTGAGGTCGCCCCATGGTGCCATGCGGGTCAACGGGGAGGGGCATCGCCGCGGTGCGAGTAGACAAATCTACGAGTTTCGGCCCCGTCGGTCCTACCGTGGTCGCGTGACCGACTTCGTCGCCAGGCTCGGGTCGCGCGCGTCCGTCCCCGACGAGGTGCGCTCCGCCTGGAGCATCGCCGAGTACGTCGCCGCGTTGACCGGGCCGGCGACCGAGCCCCGTCTCGACGACATCGGCCGGCTCGACGCCGAGCGGATGCGGGCGCTGCTCCGGGTGATGGCGCGGAGCCCGTCCGCGGAGCTGAACAGGACCGCCCTCGCGGCCGCCGCCGACATCGCGCCGACCACGATCCCGCCGTACGTCGGCGCGCTGGTGCGCCTCGGCGTGGTCCGGCTGCTGCCGGGCACCCGGTCCCCGGTCGCGAAGCGGGCGATCGGCCGGCCGCGCTGCGTCTTCGACGACCCGGCGCTGGCCTGCCTGCTCTCGGGCACGACCGCCGCCGACCTCGTGCAGATGAGCGGCCGGGCACGGCTCGCCCCGCTGCTCGAGGGCATGGCCGCGGTCGAGCTGATGCGGCAGCGGGCCACCAGCACGGTCGACTTCGACCTCACCCACCTGCGCGAGCGCAACGGTCTCGCCGTCGACCTGCTCGTGGAGCTGGCCGACGGTTCCGTCTACGGCATCGAGATCCGCACCGCCGCCGCCTTCCGGCCCCACCAGTTCCGGTCGCTGGAGGCGCTCGCCGCCCGGGCGGGGTCCCGCTTCCGTGGCGGCATCGTGCTCAACACCGCCACGGCCGGCTTCAAGTACCGCCCGGGCCTCTGGGTGCTGCCGATCTCCGCCCTCTGGGACTGGCAGTCGTGAGTCAGACCAGGTCGGTCAGGACCGCGATCCGGGCCGCGTCGTCGTCGGTCGGCCGGTAGGCCTGGGCCAGCTCGCCGGTGCCGATGACGTGGACGTCGCCGTCCGCCGGTCCGGCGTACGCGACGTCGCCACGCTGCAGTCGCAGGCCGTCGCCCTCGGTGTTGGTCACGATGACCTCGCCACCGGTGCAGACCATCAGCCGGTGCCCCTGGCCGGGCAGCAGCAGGCCGTCGGGATCGGCGGGGGAGCACTGCGTGAGCGAGAGCGCGAAGTCGCCCTGGCGGGGAGCGAAGATGTCGGTCGAGAGCCCGAACAGGTTCGGCGTCACGCGCGACACCCGCGACATGCCCTCGGCCAGGCAGCGCACGAGCTCGGCGGGCGCGACGTGCTTGGTCGTCAACCCGGCCCGCAGCACGTTGTCGGAGGACACCATGACCTCCAGGCACATGCCGGAGAGGTGCGCGTGGATGATCCCGGCCTCGAGGTACGCCGCCTCGCCCGGCTGCAGGGTGAGCCGGTTGAGCATCAGCGAGATGAGGACCCCGACGTCGTCGGGGAAGTGCTCGGCGATCATCAGCGCGGTCGCATAGGCCCTCTTGACGTCGATGCCGAGGTCGAGCGCGCGCCCGCACTGCTCGACGACGTCGTGGATCTCGGCGACGGCGGGCGGCTCGTCCAGCAGCCGCCGCAGCGTGTTGACGATCCCGCGGAAGCCCGGGTTGCGGCGCAGGTACGCCGTCAGCGACTGGATCGTCGGGTTCTCGATCGGCGACAGCACCCGCAGGATCTCGGCGGTGGGCCGGAAGCCGACGAGCGTGTCGAAGGTCGACAGCGCGTAGACCATCTCCGGCTTCGGGCTCGGATCCTTGTACACCCGGTGCGGCGCGTCCAGCGGTACGCCGGCGGCCTCCTCCTCGGCGTACCCGGACCGGGCGCGGGCGGCCTGGGGGTGCACCTGGATCGACAGCGGCTGGGCCGCAGACAGGATCTTCATCATGAACGGCAGCTCGCCGGCGACGTCGCTCAGCGGACGCCGGCCGTCGGGGGTCTCGATCTGCGCGGGCCCGAGCGGATGGGTGCCCATCCACACCTCGGCCAGCGGGGCACCATCCGCGGCGCTGCGCCGGAACAGCGGGATTCCGTCGGTGGATCCCCAGTCGTATCCCTGGGTGGCGCAGTCGAGGGCGAACACGAGGCCGGACGCTACACGGGACGCAGGATCCTCGCCGGGAGACGGGCGCAGACGGCCGCCGGACGAAGTTCGCGTGAACACCGTCGGCGAGGCCCGCCCGGGGTCCCGGATTCGGGCCGGGACGCGGTCGGCGAGGCGATAGGCTCTCGCGGGTGAAGATCTCCGTCTTCGGCTGCGGTTACCTCGGAGCCGTCCACGCTGCCTCGATGGTCCACCTCGGCCACGAGGTCGTCGGCATCGACGTCGTACCCGAGCAGGTCGAGTCGCTCAGCGCCGGGCGCTCGCCGTTCTTCGAGCCCGGTCTCGACGAGCTGCTGGCCGAGGGCCTCGCGACCGGCCGGCTCTCCTTCACGACCGACGCGGCCGTGGCCGCCGATGCGACCGTGCACTTCATCTGTGTCGGCACCCCTCAGCGCCACGGCGAGTTCGCCGCCGACCTGACCTACGTCCGTTCGGCGATCGACGCCGTCGTACCCCACCTCGGGCCGGGCGACGTCGTCGTCGGCAAGTCGACGGTTCCGGTGGGCACCGCCGAGCGCCTGCGCGAGACGGTGCAGGAGGCCGTCCCCGAGGCCGAGCTGCTGTGGAACCCGGAGTTCCTGCGCGAGGGCTTCGCCGTCGAGGACACCCTGCGCCCCGACCGCTTCGTCTACGGCCTCGCCGACACCGGCCAGGCGCACGCGGCCGCCGCCCGCCTCGACGAGGTGTACGCCGCCGCGCTGGCCGGCGGCACTCCGAAGATCGAGACCGACCTCGCGACCGCCCAGCTGGTCAAGGTCGCCGCCAACTCGTTCCTTGCCACGAAGATCTCCTTCATCAACGCCATGGCCGAGCTCTGCGAGGCGACCGGCGCGGACGTGAAGGGCCTGGCCGACGCGATCGGCCACGACGCGCGCATCGGCCGCCGCTTCCTCAACGCCGGCCTCGGCTTCGGCGGCGGCTGCCTGCCCAAGGACATCCGCGCGTTCATGGCGCGGGCCGGAGAGCTCGGCGTCGACCAGGCGCTGACCTTCCTGCGCGAGGTCGACTCGATCAACATGCGCAGGCGCGTGCGCGTGGTCGACATGGCTCGCGAGGTCTGCGGCGGCTCCATCGTCGGTCGCCGGATCGCCGTCCTGGGCGCGGCGTTCAAGCCCGACAGCGACGACGTCCGCGACTCACCGGCGCTCAGCGTCGCCGCGCAGATGCAGCTGCAGGGCGCGTACGTCGTGGTCACCGACCCCAAGGCGATCGACAACGCCGCGAAGAAGTGGCCCGACCTGTCCTTCACCGACACCGTCGAGGACGCCGTCTCCGGCGCCGAGGCCGTCCTGCTCGCCACCGAGTGGCCCGAGTACGTCGGCATCGACCCGACCTGGCTCAAGGGCCGGGTCCGCGAGGCCCGCATCATCGACGGCCGCAACTGCCTCGACCCGGCCGTCTGGCGCGCCGCCGGCTGGACCTACCGCGCCCTGGGCCGGCCCTGACGGACGCCACGCCCCGGTATTGCGCCGGCGCCTTGCGATGCGCGCGCCTGGAGCACGCCGACCGACCCACGACTTCCCGGGCGGGTCACTAGTCCCAACGGACCAGCGGTGAACCAGCCGTTCGCCCGTGGGCGGAGCGCGCGTCCGAGGGGATGATTCTCGTGAGGTCCGGGTACGGACATCGGACGAGAAGGAGGTCGGCGATGCTGATCGTCAGCGGTGTGGTCCTCTTCGGGGTCGCGGGCGCCGTCGTCGCCGCGCTCGGCCGGTCCGCCTCCGAGCCGTTCGACCAGTGGCGACTCGACGAGCCCGTCCTGACGCGCGTCGGTCGCTGACCCGCCCTCCGGCCGAGGCTCAGCCCCTGCTGCGCTGACGGTCTCCGGGCAGCCGCTCGAGCTCCGCGACCGTGGGCGCGCCGAACATCGGCAGGCCCTGACGGCGCCGGATCGCGCCCCAGACCAGCGGCAGCAGGATGACCACTGCCGCGCCCACCGCGACGGCCGCCAACGGGTGGCTGCCGCCCCCGAAGAGGCCGATCTGGGCCTTGTCGAGCAGGGCGACGGCCGACATCGTCAGCACCACCACGATCGCGCGGCGCACGAACGACTGGGGGACGTGCGGGGCGACGCGGCTGCCGATCATCGTGCCCGGCGTCGAGCCCACGATCAGCGGGATCACGATGTCCCACTGCAGGCCGTGCAGGAAGATGTTGGAGATCGCCGCGGCCAGCACCAGCGGGATGCCCTGCACCATGTCGGTCCCGACCAGACGCACGGCAGGCAGACCGGGGTAGAGCGTCAGCAGCGCCACCATGATCACCGATCCGGAGCCGACGCTGGTGATGCCGACCAGCAGACCGCCCAGCGCGCCGACCAGCACCGTCGCGACCGGCAGGATCCGCGGGTCGGGGTCGGCGGCCTCGCCGCCACCGCGGACCCGCCGCAGGTTGAGGTAGAGCCGGGCGGCGTACGTCGCGGCCGCGAGCAGCATCGCGATGCCGATGGCGACCATCAGCACCTGGTCCAGCTGGCCGGGCTGGACCACGAGGGACAGGACCTCCGGCCCGAGCAGCGCGGTCGGGACCGAGCCCAGGATCAGCCACTTGGCCAGCGGCCAGTGCGTCGAGCCGGCGCGGGCGTGGACCAGCGCGCCGCCGGTCTTGGAGAAGGCCGAGGCGACGAGGTCGGCGGTGACGATCGCGGTCGTGTCGCCGACGCCCAGGAAGATCAGGGTCGGCGTCATGAGGGCGCCGCCGCCCATGCCGGTCACGCCCACGATCAGGCCGACGATGAAGCCGGCGATCACCACCGACAGCGCGGTGTGGGTCAGCAGGTCGTGCATCAGAGGGACCTTCCGGTGAGGCGGCTCAGGGCGATCTGCAGCAGACCGTCGACCTGGTCGGCGCAGTCCACGGCGGCCTCGAGCCCGCGGCGGTAGGGGTCCGAGATGTCGTGGGCGGCCTCGGCACCGGCGCGCTGGTGGCCGACCGCCGCGACGAGGTCGTGACCGGTCAGGTCCGCGCCGACCCGCGCGAGGGACTCGGTGAACTGCCCGAGGGTGAACGTCTTGCGGAACGCCGAGGGCACCTCCTCGAGCAGGAACGTGCGGTGCGCCGACTCGGCGGTCAGGACCAGGTCGGCGTCCTCGACCATCGCCCTGGTCACCGGCCGGCTGCGGAACGCCCTGATGGCATCGCGCGTGATGCCGCGCGTGGCCATGGCCTTGGCCATCGTCGCGTCGGCGGGCTTGTCGTCGAAGCCATGGGTGCCGGCGCTGGAGAACTCCGCTGCGCTCCCGCCGTCGGTCAGCTGCTCGGCCCGGAGCTGCATGTACGGCGACCGGCAGATGTTCGCCGTGCAGACGAACAGCACCTTCACCGGCCGCCCGTCGGCCGCACCCGGCGGCGGCGTCGCCGGCCCCGGCTGCGCGCCGGGCTCGCCGGCCTGGTCGGGGCTCTCGGACGTCGGCAGGTCGAGGTAGCCCTCGCGCCGCAGCGCGAGGATCACGTCGTCGAGGGCGTCCTCGATGGTGCGACCGGTGGTGTCGACGCGCACGTCGGCGTCCTCGGGCACCTCGTACGGCGAGGAGATGCCGGTGAACTCGGGGATCTCGCCGGCCCGCGCCTTGGCGTAGAGGCCCTTGCGGTCGCGCCTCTCGCACTCCTCCAGCGGCGTCGCGACGTGGACCAGGAAGAAGGCGCCACCGGCGTCGGCGACGTACCTGCGGACGTCCTGGCGGGTCGCGTCGAACGGCGCGATCGGGCTGCAGACGGCGAGCCCGCCGTGCCGCGCGATCTCGGCCGCCACCCAGCCGATCCGGCGGATGTTGGTCTCGCGGTCCTGCTTGGAGAAGGTCAGCCCGGCCGAGAGGTTGCGGCGTACGACGTCGCCGTCGAGGCTGGTCAGGCTGCGCGCACCCTGCTCGAGGATGCGGTCCATGAGGGCCTGGGCGAGGGTGGACTTGCCGCTGCCTGACAGGCCGGTGAAGAACAGCACCAGGCCCTGCTTGTCGCGGGGGGGCCGCTCCTGCTCGACGATGTCGGCGAGCTCGGGCAGCAGCGCGCCGGCCGGCGTGAGCGTGAGCACCGGATCTCTGTCGGCGTAGTTTCCGATCACGATCTCGCGGATCCGCGCGTCCGACCCGGGGTCGTGCGCCGCCAGCGGCACGGCGACGACGGCCGCGTCGAGTCCCTCGACCGCTCGCAGGGTCGCCCGCAGCAGTCCGACGCCCGACATCGCGGCCGTGCCGGTGCCGACGAGCGCCAGCACGACGACCGGGCCGGCCGCGCGGATCTGCGCGAGCTGCTGGTCGGTGAGCGCGTCGGTGACGGGGACGAACGTGCGCCCGGCGTACCTCTCGCGGACGACGTCGGGAGGCATGTGGAGTCGGCGGAAGGGGCCGTACTGCGCGTGGGTCAGCGCGGTGACGGTCAGGCTCAGGTCGGCGGCGCGGGTGACGCGGGCGAGAGGGAGGCCCTCGGGGTCGACCAGCTCGATGCTGCGGCCGGCGGCGAGCTCGGCGTCCGCCTCGGCCGGGAGGTCGAGGGTGACCGGGCTGCCCAGCTCGTCGTACCCCTCGATGGGGGAGAGGGCGCCGCCGGTCAGGAGCTCGAGGTCGTCGAGCTCGCGGGGACTGGGGCAGTGCTGCAGATCGGCCACGGGAGCATCCTGCCAAACAAATCCAAGTCTCTTGGATTTAGCCGTTAAGTGGGACCGACTCGTGGGACGCGTTCCGAGGGCGGTGTGAGGGGCCTCACCGTAACTCCGCTTGCAAGTGCTAGCAGGAGTTAGCAGACTAGGGGCATGGCAATCGGGAAGGTCGGCAAGACCGTCGAGACCCTCGGCGACTACCTCAAGGAGCAGCGCACCACGGCGCGCCTCTCCCTGCGGCAGCTCGCCGATCAGGCCGGCGTGTCCAACCCCTACCTGAGCCAGATCGAGCGAGGGCTTCGCAAGCCGTCCGCCGAGGTGCTCTCACAGATCGCCAAGGCGCTGCGGATCTCTGCGGAGCAGCTCTACATCCGGGCTGGGATCCTCAGCCCGGAGGACGGTGTGGGGGGTTCGGTCGAGCTCGCCATCCTTGGCGACACCGGCCTCACCGAGCGACAGAAGCAGTCGCTGCTCGATGTCTATGCGTCATTCCTGGCGCTCAACGCCGCCGACGAGTCGGACTCCCTCGAGGAGCCCGAGCTGCCGGCGACCGAAAGTGGGCAGGGCACCGACGTCCAGTCCGAGCACGATCCCAACCACGTCACAACCGAAGGGTGAATCCGAATGCCGAAGCTTGACCTCCCGAAGATCGAGTTCCGCAAGATCGACCTGCCGAAGGTCGACATCCGCGCCATCGAGGTCCCCGCTGTCGCCGAGAAGCCGATCTACGCCGGTGTCGGCGCCGTCGACCTCGCCTACGCGAGCGTCAAGGTCTACGTCACCGACGCCCAGACCAAGGCGCAGGCCCGCATCGCCGACGTCCAGAAGGTCGTCAAGGGCTTCGAGCTGCCCGAGCCGAAGTCGCTGCAGGACCGCGCCGCCGCGTCGTACGCCGGCAGCAAGACCAAGGCGCAGGCCCGCATCGCCGACCTGCAGGCCGACGCCCGCGCCCTGCCGGCCAAGGTCCAGAGCCAGGTCAAGAGCACCGTCGACGGCAACGTCGCCACCGTGACCGCGACCTACGCCGACCTCGCCAAGCGCGGTGAGGCCGTCGTCGTCAAGCTTCGCAACGGCGACGCCCCGGCCCCCGCCAAGAAGGCCGCTCCGGCCAAGAAGAGCTCGGCCGTGAAGAAGGCTCCGGCCAAGAAGGCGCCCGCGAAGAAGGCCCCGGCCAAGAAGGCGACCACCGCCAAGAAGACCACCGCGAAGAAGGCTCCGGCCAAGAAGGCCTGACCTCCGCACAGGTCCACACCACGAGGGCTCCCGGGATTCCCCGGGGGCCCTCGCGCTGTCCCCGTTAGGATTCGCGTGTGGGATACGGATCGATCGGTGCCGGGAGCCTCTTCCTGCCGACGGGCACCGGGATGCTGGTCTTCGACATCGAGGCCTGGATCAACCTGGTCGTGGTCTTCGTCCTGCTGGCGCTGAAGATCTACGCCTTCGTCACCGCGCTGGTCTACTCCTCGGAGTCCTACCTCGCCGCCGACAAGCTCAACAAGGCCACCTGGTGCATCGTCCTGGGCCTGGCCGTGGTGCTGCAGATCGTCCCCCTGCCGCTCTCGCTCATCAACCTCGCCGCCACCATCGCCGCCTGCGTCTACCTCGCCGACGTACGCCCCGCCCTCGCCGGCCTCCGCCGCTGACCCCGGCTGGCCCGCGCCCTCAGGTTGGTCGAGCCTGTCGAGAACCGTCGGGGGCGCCGAACTCGGTGTAGTTCTTGGACAACCGAGGTGGATCGGCGTAGTTCAGGTCGATGAGCGCGCTCCGCTTGGCGCGACTCCAGTTCTGAATCTGCTTCTCCCGGGCGAACGCGTGGGTACTCCTCGGCCCAGACGAGCCTCACCGGGAGACGGCGGCGCGTGTACTCGGCGCCTTGGCCGACCTGGTGCTGGTAGAGCCTCGCCTCGAGGTCGGTGGTGCTGCCGACGTAGTAGGAGCCGTCGGAGCACTCGAGCATGTAGCAGTAGCCGCGCATTGCCTCATCGTTCGTCGATGTCTCGACGCTGTCGAGCGGCAGTTGGCGCGCTGTGGATAACGCCCTGCGCCCAGGCGCGAGCTTGACCCTAGGTCGGTCGAGCTTGTCGAGACCTCTGCGGTCTCGACAGGCTCGACCAGCTGGTGGTCTCGACGGGCTCGACCAACCTAGAGCCGGAGGTACGCCGCGAGCGCCTCGTCGGCGTCGGCGGGGGTGAAGCCGGTGGCGGCGAGCTTGTCCAGGTTCAGCGTGCTGAAGAGGGGGCGGGGGGAGAGCGCCTTGCCGGCGGCGTACTCCTCGGTCGTCGTGGTGGTGACGTCGTCCGGGGAGCGGCCGGACAGCTCGAAGACCCGCTTCGCGTACGCCGCCCACGAGCGCGGCTCGCCGCCGTTGGTGACGTTGTAGACGCCGTACGGCGCGGCGGAGTCGAGCAGGTGCCGGGTGGCGCGGGCGAGCTCGGAGGTGAAGGTGAGCCGGCCGACCTGGTCGTGGACGACGGCTGGGGAGATGCCGTCGGCCGCGAGCCGCTGCATGGTCCGCACGAAGTTGTTGCCCTCGCCGATGACCCAGGAGGTGCGCAGGACGTAGTGGCGAGGCGTGGTGGCGACGCCGAGGTCGCCGGCCGCCTTGGTCTGGCCGTAGACGCCGAGCGGTGCCATCGCCTCGTCCTCACGGTGACCGCCGGGCACCTCCTGGCCGTCGAAGACGTAGTCGGTGGAGTAGTGCACCAACGTCAGGTTGTGCTCGGTCGCGATCCGGGCGAGGGCCGTCGGCGCGGCCGCGTTCGCCGCCCAGGCGGTGGCGCGGCCCTCGCCCTCGGCCTTGTCGACCGCGGTGTACGCCGCCGCGTTGAGCACGACGCCGTAGTCGCGCCACGACCAGGCGGCCAGCGCGTCCGGGTCGGTCAGGTCCAGCTCGCGCTGACCTGGGCTTGTCGAGGGGCCGAGGTCGACCAGGTCGGCGTCGGGGTAGAGGCGGGCGAGCGCCTGCCCGAGCTGGCCGCGGCAGCCGGTGATCAGCGTCTTGCGCGGCTCCATCGGTACGACGGCGTCCAGTCGCGGGTTGGCGCGGTCCTTGTCGGAGATCTCGACCTCGGCGGAGTCCAGCGGGATCGGCCACGGGATGGCGACCGTCGGGTCGGCGAGGTCGAGCGCGGGATAGGCGTGGCCCGGCACGTAGTGGTCGTTGACCAGGTAGGAGTAGACCGTGCCGTCCTCGAGCGCCTGGTATGAGTTGCCGACACCGCGGGGCACGAACACCGCGACGCCCTCGTCGACCTCCACGGAGTACGTCGTACCGAAGGTGTCGCCGGCGCGCATGTCGACCCAGGCCGCGAAGACCCGCCCGGTCGCCACCGAGACGAGCTTGTCCCAGGGCTCGGTGTGGACGCCCCGGGTCGCGCCGCGGCGGGCGTTGAGGCTCATGTTGTTCTGCACCGGACCGAAGTCGGGCAGTCCGAGCGCGACCATCCGCGCGCGCTGCCAGTTCTCCTTGAACCAGCCGCGCGCGTCGCGGTGGACGGGCAGCCGGAGGACGAGCAGGCCCGGGATCGGGGTGGTCTCGACGGTCAGGTCCACTACTGGCCCTTCTGTGCGTACTTCGCCTCGGTCGCGGCCTTCGCGGGCCGCCACCAGTCCTGGTGCTGCTGGTACCACTCGATGGTCTGCGTCAGCCCCGCGTCGAAGTCGGCGTAGCGGGGCTGCCAGTCGAGCTCGTGGCGCAGCTTGCCCGACTCGATGGCGTAGCGGCGGTCGTGGCCGGCCCGGTCGGTCACCCACTCGATGTCGTCCTCGGGGCGCCCGAAGTGGCGCAGGATCGCACGGACGACGTCCACGTTGGACCGCTCGCCGTCGGCCCCGATCAGGTAGGTCTCGCCGATCCGTCCGCGCTCGAGGATCGCCAGCACGGCGGAGGAGTGGTCCTCGGTGTGGATCCAGTCGCGGACGTTCAGCCCGTCGCCGTACACGCGCGGCCGGCGGCCGTCGATCACCTCGGTGATCTGGCGCGGGATGAACTTCTCGACGTGCTGCCAGGGGCCGTAGTTGTTGGAGCAGTTCGAGATCGTCGCGCGTACGCCGAAGGACCGGACCCATGCACGGACGAGGTGGTCCGAGCCCGCCTTGCTCGCGCTGTACGGCGACGACGGCTGGTACGGCGTGTCCTCGGTGAAGCGCTTCGGGTCGTTGAGGTCGAGGTCGCCGTACACCTCGTCGGTGGAGACGTGGTGGAAGCGGACGTCGTGGCGGCGGACCGCCTCGAGGAGGGTGAACGTTCCGACCAGGTTCGTGCGGATGAACGGCGCCGGGTCGGCGAGCGAGTTGTCGTTGTGCGACTCGGCGGCGTAGTGGACGACGGCGTCGGCCTCGGCCGCCAGCGGCTCGACCACGGCCTCGTCGGCGATGTCGCCCTCGACCAGCCGCACGCGGTCGGTGGGAAGTCCCGCGATCGAGTCGCGGCTGGCCGCGTACGTCATCTTGTCGAGCACGACGACCTCGGCGTCCGTGCGGTCGACGAGGTGGTGGACGAAGTTGGAGCCGATGAACCCGGCGCCGCCTGTGACCAGAATGCGTTCCACGTGCGGCATCCTAGGGACCATGCGCGGCATCATCCTGGCGGGAGGCACCGGCAGCCGGTTGCACCCGATCACCCACGCGATCAGCAAGCAGCTGATGCCGGTCTACGACAAGCCGATGGTCTACTACCCGCTGTCGACCCTCATGCTGGCCGGGATCCGCGAGGTTCTGGTCATCACGACCCCCGCGGACGCCGACCAGTTCCACCGCCTGCTCGGCGACGGCTCACAGCTCGGCGTCTCGATCTCCTACGCGGTGCAGCCCTCGCCGGACGGGCTCGCGCAGGCGTTCCTGATCGGCGAGGAGCACCTCGACGGCGGCGGTGCCGGCCTGGTGCTCGGCGACAACGTCTTCTACGGCGCCGGCCTCGGCACCCGGCTGCGCCGCTTCGAGGAGCTCGACGGCGCTGCGGTCTTCGGCTATCGCGTGGCCGACCCGTCGGCGTACGGCGTGGTGGAGTTCGACGACGAGGGGCGCGCGCTCTCGCTGGAGGAGAAGCCCGGCCGCCCGCGGTCGTCGTACGCCGTGCCGGGGCTGTACTTCTACGGCGACGACGTCGTGGAGAAGTCCCGCACGCTGAAGCCGTCCGACCGCGGCGAGCTGGAGATCACCGACCTCAACCGGCTCTACCTCGAGGAGGGTCGTCTGCAGGTCGAGGTCCTGCCGCGGGGCTCGGCGTGGCTGGACACCGGCACCTTCGACGACCTCAACGACGCCAGCAACTTCGTGCGGGCCCTGGAGAAGCGGCAGGGCATGAAGGTCGGCGCGCCCGAGGAGGTCGCCTGGCGGATGGGGTTCATCGACGACGACCGTCTCGCCGAGCTGGCCCGTCCTCTGGTGAAGTCCGGCTACGGCCGCTACCTCCTCGACCTGCTGGACGACTGACGCCACTAGGGTCGGGGCCATGAAGGTCCTCGTCACCGGCGGTGCCGGCTACATCGGCTCGGTCACCTGCAAGGCGCTCGAGCAGGCCGGGCACGTGCCGGTCGTGCTGGACAGCCTGCTCAGCGGACCGCGGGTCTTCGTCGGCGACCGGATCTTCTACGAGGGCGACATCGCCGACCGGGGGCTGCTGCGCCGGGTCTTCGAGGAGCACCCGGACATCGAGGCGACCATCCACATGGCCGCGCGGATCGTGGTGCCGGAGTCGGTCGAGCTGCCGTACGAGTACTACCGCGACAACGTCGCGAAGTCGCTGGAGCTCTTCGACGAGCTCGTCGCGCTCGGCCGGACGAGGCTGATCTTCTCCTCGACGGCCTCGCTCTACGCGCTCAGCCCGCGCTTCGAGGTCCGCGAGGGGGACCCGCTGGCGCCGATGTCGCCGTACGCGCGGACGAAGCGGATGATGGAGCAGGTCATCGAGGACATCTCGGCCGCGACCCCGCTGCGCGCGATCATCCTGCGCTACTTCAACCCGATCGGGTCCGACCCCGACCTGGAGACCGGCTACCACCTGCGCGACGCCACCCACGTCGTACCCCTGATGGCGCAGGCGGCGCTCGGGCTGCGTGACCGCTTCACGCTCACCGGCACCGACCTGCCGACCCGCGACGGCACCGGCATCCGCGACTACATCCACGTGTGGGACCTCGCGCGGGCCCACGTCGCCGCCGTCGAGAGGTTCGACGAGGCGATCGAGCGCACGGGCGAGACCGCGACGTACCTCAACGTCGGCGGGGGCGACGGTGTGACGGTGCGCGAGCTCCTCGCGGCCGTCGAGCGTGTCGTCGGCAAGGACGTCCCGGTCGTCGAGGCGCCGTCGCGTCCCGGCGACGCCGTCGGTGCCTTCGCCAACGCCGACCGCGCCCGCGACCTGCTCGGCTGGACCACCGAGCTCAGCCTCGACGAGGCGATCCGCTCCGCCCTCGCCTGGGGCGAGAAGCGCCGCGCGATCCTCGGCTACGACTGAGCCGGCCGTGGCCCGAGCCCTCATGGACAAGGACGTCCCGGCGCTGCTGCGCGCCGTGATCGTGGTGGTGGCGGTCCTCGTGGTCGCCGCCGTCGTCGGCTGGATCGCCCTCGCCAACGGCTGGTACGGCGGCCAGGCCGGCTCCGTGAGCCAGGGACTCCCCGGCCAGGATCCGGGCAGCCCGATGCCGCCGTCGACCGTGCGGTCGACCGCGCCGGCGCCCGCGACCGGCCGGGTGAGCGCGAGCCCGTCCCGGCACGCGGGCCACGCGCGAAGGGCGCCGCTGACCGGCAAGGTGGTCGTGATCGACCCCGGCCACCAGCTCGGCAACCACGACCACCTCGCCGAGATCGACCGGCTCGTGGACGCCGGCGGCATCCGCAAGCCGTGCAACACCACCGGGACCGCGACGAGCTCCGGCTACCCGGAGGCGACGTTCAACTGGGACGTCGCCCAGGACCTGCGCGCCCTGCTGCGCAGGCAGGGCGCGCTCGTGCGGCTGACCCGACACAGCAACAGCGATTCCGCGTGGGGCCCGTGCGTCGACGCACGCGGCAGGTTCGGCAACCCGGGCCAGCCGGGTCCGACCGCCGACGTCAAGCTCAGCATCCACGCCGACGGCTCGCTGTCGACCGGCGCGCACGGCTTCGACGTCATCGCGCCGGGCGCGATCCCCGGCTACACCACCGGGATCGCCGGGCCCTCGCTCGACCTCGCCAGGACGGTGCGCAACCGGATGGTCGCCTCGGGGTTCGCCACGTCGACGTACACCGGCGTGCGCGGGATCGACGTACGCCGCGACCTCGGCACCCTCAACCTCTCCAAGCGGCCGGTCGCGATGATCGAGTGCGGCAACATGCGCGACCCCGGTGACGCGGCGCTGCTCACCTCGTCGCGCGGACAGCGACGGATCGCGCGTGCCCTCGCGGATGCGCTGGAGCGCTACCTGACCCGCTGACCGGTGACGTCAGTGGCCCGCTGCGGCGTGGCGTCCGGCCATCTCCTCGGCGGCTGCCTGCTTGCGCATCCTCCTGCTCAGGCGCGGCCGGTGGAGCGAGTGGCGCTCGATGTGGGGACAGCGCGTGCCGTGCTTCAGGTGGCAGCGGACGCTGCGACGCAGTCTGCGGAGGCCGGTCATGGGGAGAGCTCCCAGTTGGCAGGGGTTCGGGGGACCCCGAGATGACTCCAGCGTAACCAGCGATCGTGAGCGTGTCGCGGGTTCGGCGATACCGGTGGCACCCGGGCCGTGGTCGCGGCGTACGGGACGGCCGGACGCCCTCCAGTAGCCTGCACCCCGTGTCTGAGCTCCGCCGTCTGGGCGACCCGTCCTCCCCGATCACGGACGACGGGCTGACGGCCGCCTACCCGTGGCCGGACTCGGGCCGCTGGGTGCGCGCGATGATGGTGACGACGCTCGACGGAGCCGCGGCAGGCGCCGACGGGCTGAGCGGGTCGGTGTCGTCGGACGCCGACATGCGCGTCTTCGGGTCGGTACGCCGCTTCGCCGACGCCGTGCTCGTGGGCGCCCAGACCATGCGCGCCGAGCGCTACACCCCGATGCGGACGCAGCCCGCGCGGGCCGAGGCGCGCGCCGCCAACGGCCAGTCCGCCGCGCCGGTCATCGTCGTGGTGAGCCGGTCGCTGGACCTGCCGTGGGACCTGCCGGTCTGGAGCGAGTCGACCCACCGCCCGGTCGTCGTGACCGGCACCGACGCCGATCCCGACCGCCTGCGCGAGGCTCGTGAGCACGCCGACGTCGTGGCGCTGCCCGAGGTCTCACCCGCCGCGATCCTGGATGCGGTCGTCGACCGTGGTCTGCGCCGGATCGTGTGCGAGGGCGGGCCCCGCCTCCTGGCAGAGCTGACCGCCGCGGGTCTGGTCGACGAGCTCGACATCACCATCGCGCCACTGATGGCCGGAACCTCGGAGACGCCGGTGACGCCGGTGCTCGAGGAGGCCGCGAGGTTCGAGCCGGTCCACGTGCTCGAGGGCGACGGCTTCCTGATGACCCGCTACGTCAGGGCGGTCCGGTGATCTCCCTCGCCGGGCTGGCCCGGCTGGTCGAGGCCCACCGCGACGATCTCGACGTCGAGGTCGCGCCGTTCGCGATCGGCGGGCGCAGCTTCGACACCGACCGCGAGCCGGTGCTGATGGGTGTGGTGAACCTGTCGCGGGACTCCGCCTATCGCGAGTCGGTCGCGGTCTCGCTCGAGTCGGCGGTGCGCAAGGCGCGCGTGCAGGTGGCTCAAGGAGCGCACGTCATCGACGTCGGCGCGGAGTCAAGCGACGCCGCCGCCCGCGCGGTCTCGCCGGAGGAGCAGGCACGGAGCGTCGCACCGGTGATCGAGCGGATCACCGAGGCCGGCATCGCCACCTCCATCGAGGGGTACGACGTCGCCGTCGTCCGCGCGGGCCTCGCGGCCGGCGCCTCGGTCGTCAACCTGACCGGGTCCGACGTGGACGACGCGATGTTCGAGCTGGCCGCCGAGCACGACGCCTCTGTGGTCCTCTGCCACGTGCTCGGTCGCCACGCGCGCGCCCTCGACGACACCGAGGTGGACACCGATCCCGTCCCGCGCATGCTGGAGGCGTTCGGACGCCGGATCGACCGGGCCCGCGAGCACGGTGTCGGCAGCCTCGCGATCGACCCCGGCATCGGGTTCGGCTACCGCCTCGATCCCGCCGAGCGCGCGCAGTACCAGGCGGCGGCGCTGGTCAACACGTTCCGGCTGCGCCGCCTCGGCGTACCCGTCTGTCACGCGCTGCCGCACGCCTTCGACATCTTCGAGGACCAGTTCCGCAGCGCCGAGGGGTTCTTCGCGGTGCTGGCGCACCTCGGCAGCACCGGCATCTACCGGGTCCACGAGGTGCCGCTCGTCCGGTCCGTCCTCGACGCCCTCGCCGCCTTCGACCTGGACGGTACGCCGCCCGCCGGCTGAGCCGGTCGAGCCACCGCGGCCGGTCGCGGTGGGGGCTGGAACAATGCGGCGCGTGACCGACCTGCAGATCGACCGCGACCGGCCCGGCGTCGTCGAGGTGACCTTCAACCGTCCCGAGCGCCGCAACGCCTTCACCAAGACGATGTACGGCCGGATGCGCGAGCTGTGGCAGGAGCTGGCCACCGACCAGGACGTGCGGGTGGTCGTGCTGCGCGGCGAGGGCGGCAAGGCCTTCGCGGCGGGCAACGAGATCTCGGACTTCCTCGAGGCCGACGCGGTCGAGTACGAGACCTGGATCCGCGAGATGCTCGACGGACTCTTCGCGCTGCCACAGGTGACCATCGCCGCGGTCGACGGCGTCTGCGTCGGTGGCGGTCTCGCCGTGGCGACCAGCTGCGACCTGCGCATCGCGACGGCGACGTCCCGCTTCGGCTACCCGATCGCGCGGACCCTCGGCAACGCGCTCTCCTCGCCGGTCCTCTACCGCTGCGCGGAGGTCTTCGGCGAGTCGCTGACCCGCGAGATGCTGCTCGCCTCGCGCCTGGTGAGCGCCGACCGGGCCTGCTCCGCCGGCGCGATCCTCGCCTGCGTTGCCGACCGGGCCGCGCTCGACGCCGAGGTGGACGCCCTCGTCGAGGGAGTCCTCCTGGCGTCGCCGGTCACGCTCCGCACCACCAAGCACCAGCTCGCGGCCCGCGCGGCGCTGACCGAGCACGCCCCTGCCGAGGAGGTGGCCCTACTCCGCGAGGTGTACGGCGGCCCCGACTTCGCCGAGGGCGTCCGGGCGTTCCTGGCCAAGGAGAAGCCCGCCTTCAAGGGCTGACGGGCACGGGCACGACAAGTTCGGTCACTGGCGCCCGAATTCAGGCCGCTCGGCGACGAACCTGTCGTCCTGGTGGCCCGGTCGGCCACCAGACCAGCATCTCTTCGAGGGTCGCGCGTACGTGCTCGGGGCGGAGCATGATGTCCTCCCAGCAGAAGCGCAGCACCAGATAGCCCTGCCGGACGAAGTCGGTGTAGCGGCGGACGTCTCGCCGATAGCTCTCGCGAGTCCCGTGGAACTCCATCGACTCCGCCTCGATGACGAGACGGCGGCCCTCGTCGACCAGGTCGGCTCGCCCGGTGGTGCCCACCCACACCTGCGGTCGGACGTCCAGCCCCGGGATGTCGAGGCAGATCGCGCGCAACACCGACTCCATCGGGTTGGCGGCCCTCCGACTGGCCTCCGCGACCACGCCCATGGCGCGCCGGCGGCCCGTGCGGGGCGACATCTCGGCCGCCTCGGCCAGCTCACGCGGTCCGACGTCGCCGGAGCGGAGCGCGGAGTCGGCGATCGCGAGCGCCTCGTCGAAGGGGAGGAGACGGGCGCAGTCGATCACCGTCCGTGCCGGCGAGGTGACCCGCTTGGCCCGCTCGGAGTCGGTCAGGTCGCCCCACCGGACGCTGACCCCCGTCCGCCTTGTCGCATCCACGGCCCGGCCGCGCGGCACCCACACCGTCGGCTGTGCTGGAACCTGCTTGACCTTCCAGCCGTGCTCCAGCGCCGCGCTCACCACCCCGAGCGCTCCGTGCAGACGCGCGGCTGCGAATCGGTCGCCGGCGATCTCCGGAAGCGTGTAGACGTCGGTCGCCCGACGTAGGACGAGGCCCGCCCGCGCGGCCCGGCGCAGCTGCCGGCGGGGCACCGCGTCGAGCAGCTCGGCGTGCGTCGCGACGCCGCCGAGCCGGCTCAGCGCGATGACCGCATTCATGTCCGGCAGGGTGCCGCATCCTGGCGCGGCGTGCGTCGGTCATCCACAGGGTGCCGCATCCTGGCGCGGCGTGCGTCGGTCATCCACAGGCCACGAGAACGACAGGTTGGGGATGTCAGCATCCCTGATGGCGCCGTCGGACCGAGCTTGTCGTTCTCGTGGTCAGGCGGACTCGCGCGGCACGACGGTGGCGGGGAAGATCACCCGGATGGCCCGCGGCGCCCGGTCGTCGTCGAGCTGCTCGAGGAGCATGCGCGTGGCCTGGTCGGCCATGTCGGCGATCGGGTTGCGCACCGTCGTGAGGCGCGGGGTGGTCCGCTCGGCGACGCCGAGGTCGTCGTACCCGACCACGGCGACGTCATCGGGCACCCGTCGGCCGGACGCGGACAGCGCGCGCAGCGCGCCTGCCGCCATCAGGTCGGAGGCCACGACCAGCCCGTCGAGGTCGGGGTGGCGCTCGACCAGCTGGGCGCACGCGAGCTCGCCCCCGGTCTCGGTGAAGTCGGCCTGCTCGACGATGTCGTCGCGCAGGCCGGTGTCGCGCATGGCGTCGTGCCAGCCGGACAGCCGGTCGAGACCGGCGGCCATGTCGCTGGGTCCGGCGATGGTGCCGAT